>Ga0228698_1000198_pt1 | contig 54630 bp, 54 predicted proteins | sample McNCre117_Aug_MG_FD_178015 | JGI IMG/M metagenome (GOLD analysis project Ga0228698, IMG submission 178015) | Freshwater microbial communities from McNutts Creek, Athens, Georgia, United States - 1-17_Aug_MG | ecosystem: Environmental > Aquatic > Freshwater > Creek | place: USA: Georgia... | reverse complement strand
CCACAGCCAGGTGCTGGACGCAGGCATTCGGGGGCCGGTCCACACCTCGCCAGCCGGGCCCGTGGCCTGTTCGGGCTGGCAAAGCAACTGCTCTGCGGTGCCGGTGAACCACCAGGTCAGGCTGCACAACGGGGTGCTGGGGTAGTGGTTGATGCGGGCGGGCGGCGTCAACTGCTTGTCCGTGGTTCGCCGCACCATGACGCCGCGCACGCAGCCCGACAAGTCCGCACTGGGCAACCACAAATCCCCGGCGGGCAACAGATCGGGCAACTGCAACGATGACGGCGGGGCAAGTGTGGCCATGGCGCGCCAGTGTAGGGGGGCTGGCTCCGCTGGGTGGAATGCCCTTGGCATGTCGAAATCGTTCAAGACACCAGGCTTCAACCGCCGGAGGATGCACGCCATGACACACGTTGCATCACCCCGTTCAACCTCCTCGCCCGCCCTGCCCACCACACCGCCCGGCCCGTCCACCCGCTGGTGGGGCCTGCCCCTGTTGCGCGAGATGCGCCGTGACTACCTGGCCTTCGAAGACCGACTGCACCGTGCGCATGGCGACATCAGCTTCATGCAGCTCGGCCCCGAGCGGGCCTGGAACCTGATGCACCCCGACCTCGCCCGCGAAGCCCTGGTCACCCACGCCCAGCACCTGGTGCGCTGGGAGCGGGGTGTGGAGGTATTTGAGCAGGCCTTTGGCCAGAGCGTGCTGGTGACCGAGGGCGACACCTGGCAGCGCCAGCGCCGCATGCTGATGCCAGCATTCACTCCAAAAAAAGTAGCTGAATATTCAGAATTTATGAGCGACGCAGGGAAAAATTGCTTTGTATCCTTGATACCAGCAGGCCAATCACGCGCCACCATCCACATGGATGCGCTGTGGAGCCGGGTAGCCATGGACGTGATCCTGCGCGTGTTGTTTGGCCAGGTCGCCTCCAACGACTCGACCGAAGCGGCGGAGGCCACACAAACCCTGTCGGCCACCGCTTACCAGGAAATGTTCCATCCCCTGACCTTGCCCGACTGGTTGCCCTTGCCCGGCAAAGCCGCCAAACGCCGGGCCATGCAGGTGCTGCGCCAGCTGGTGCAACGGCACATCGATGCCCACCGCCACAGCGCAGCCACCATCACGGCCACCGGTGCCACCGACACGCTGCTGGGCATGCTGCTGTCGCTGCAAGACCCGGAGACCGGCCAGCCGTTGTCAGCACAAGAAGTGTTCGACCAGTGCATGGTCAGCTTTCAGGCCGGGCACGAAACCAGCGCCACCGCCTTGCTGTGGTGGAGCCACCTCATGGCCAACCACCCACACGCCGCGCAGCATGCACAGGCCGAAGTGGATGCGGTGCTGCGCGGCAGCAACCCCACCGCCGAACACCTGCCCCAGCTCCCCTGGCTGACCGCCACCTTGAAGGAAACCCTGCGGCTGTACCCGCCCATTTCAGCCCTGATGACCCGGCGTACCACCGCCCCCATTCAACTGGGCGAGTGGGCCATCCCCAAGGGTCACCTGCTGCGCATCACCCCGTGGGTGATTCACCGCGACAAGCGGTGGTTTACGCAACCCGACCAGTTCAGGCCCGAGCGTTTTCTGGAGGGCGCACCCAGCATCCCCCGTGGGGCCTGGCTGCCCTTTGGCACCGGCCCCCGTGTGTGCATCGGCCAGCACTTCACCCTGCTCGAAATGACGTTGCTGGCCGCCATGCTGCTGCAGCGCTACCGCTTGACCCGTCCCCAGGGTGCGCCAGAACCCAAACCGGTGATGCATGTGACTTTGCGGCCAGAACAACCCATTGTGCTGGTGCTGGAGCGGCGCTGACGCAGCATTCCCCCAGCGCAGACGGCTCCTGCTGCCGTCAGGCCCTCAACCCATCCGCCCGCACCTGCAACCGCGCCAGCATGCCCTCCAGCTGGCCACACTCCGCCTCGGAAAATCCCTCCAGCAACTGCCGGTTGATGACCGCCACCCGGGCAAACAGCCGTGCATGGGTGGCGCGGCCGTCATCGGTGGCAAACACTTGCACCTCCCGCCGGTTGGACGGGCGGGGGCGGCGCTCCACCAGTTTTTTGGTTTCCAGCGTGGTGAGGGCTCGGGACGTGCGGGCCCGGTCCAGCATGGCCCGCTGAGCCAGTTCGGACGACAACACCCCTTCGTTTTGCACCACAAACGCCAGCACCCGCCATTCGCGGCGGGTGAGGCCGGCCTCTTGCTCACACACCCGCACCACCGATGCACTGGCCGTGGCCTGGATGCGGTACAGCCGGAACAGCAGCAGGTCCGCCTGCCGGGTGGGGTGTAACAGTGCATCGGGTGCACGGACGTGGGCCATGGGCAGCAGTAGGGGAAAACCCCGCGTTTGATTGATTTCTGCAATTGATTGTGAATGCCTAGCATGTGGGCACCGACAGGGGTTAACCCCGCCCGCTCCCACCGAATGACCACGGAGACACCATGTGCCACCCCTTCATACATCACCGGTTAGTGCCCCGCCGCACCTTGGCCCTGGCCGCTTTGGCTGTGGCCACCTGCCTGCCCCTGCAAACCGCCTGGGCCCAAGACAAACCCGCCTTGAAAATTCTGGTCGGCTTCCCGCCCGGTGGCTCGGCCGATTTGCTGGCACGCCTGGTGGCCGACGGCGTCAAAGACGATTTTTCCAGCGTCATCGTGGACAACAAGCCCGGCGCCGGTGGGCGCATTGCACTGGGGCAGGTGAAGCGGGCCGCGCCTGACGGGCAGACCGTCATCATTTTGCCCAGCGGGCCCATGGTGCTGTTCCCGCATGTGTACAAGAAGCTGGACTACGACGCGGTGGCCGACTTCACCCCCATTTCGCTGCTGGCGCACTTCCAGTTTGGTGTGGTGGCAGGGCCCTCGTCGGGCGTCAAAACCATTGCAGAGATGGTGGCCAAAGCCAAGGCCGAACCGGGCAAGCAAGCGTATGGCACGCCCGGCGCGGGCACGCTGCCCCACTTCATGGGCGTCATGTTTGCCCAGAAGGCTGGGGCCGAACTCACGCACGTGCCCTTTCAGGGCGGCGGCCCGGCCAACACCGCGTTGGTGGGCGGGCACATTCAATACAAGTTCGACGTGGTGACCGAAACCGCCGAGCTGCACCGTGCTGGCAAGGTGCGGGTGATTGGCGTCACCGGGGCCAAGCGCGACCCGCAGGTGCCCGAAGTGCCCACACTCAAGGAACAAGGCATCGACATGGTGGCCACCGCCTGGTTTGCCATGTATGGCCCCGCAGGCCTCAAACCCGAAGTGCGCGACCGTCTGAGCGCCGCCGTGGCCAAGGCCGTGCGCACACCGGCTTTGCGGGCCAAGCTGGTGGAACAAGGCTACGACCCCGTGGGTTCCACACCAGCCGAACTGGCCAGCCAGCAAGCGGCCGACCTGAAGCACTGGGAAGGCCCCATCAAGGTCACCGGCGTGCAACTGGATTGATAGCACTCACTACCCACCCATCAAGCGGAAAAGCCAAATTTTTTTAAAATCATGACTCATTCCTCCCATTCCAGCCACCGCCGCTTGGCGCTGGCCGCTGTGGCAACCCTGGCCACCGGCACGCTGCTGGCGACCACCACTGCCCCCGCTTTGGCCCAAACCGCCACCTGGCCCACGCAGCCGGTGCGCATCGTCAACAACTTCCCGGCGGGTGGGCCGTCTGACGTGATTGCCCGCGCGGTGGCTGAGGCTTTGCAAAAGAGCAGCGGCCAGCCGGTGATTGTGGAAAACAAGCCCGGTGCAGGCGGCAACATCGGTGCGGCTGAAGTGGCCAAGGCCGCGCCAGACGGGCGCACCGTGTTCTTTGGCATCGACACCGCGTTCACCGTCAACCCGCACATTTTTCCCAACATGCCCTTCAAACTGGGAACCAAAGCGGGCGACCTGAAGCCACTGGTGGTGCTGGCCTCCAACGGCCTGCTGCTGGGCACATCGGCGGCCAAAGACATCCGCTCCATGCCCGAGCTGATGGGCGCGGGTAAGTCGCGCGGGGTCAACTTCAGCTCCGGTGGCGCGGGCAGCCCCGGGCACCTGGGCGTGGCCATTTTTTCGCAGGCGGCCAACATCAAAATCACCCACGTTCCGTACCGGGGCAACTCGCCCGCCGTGCTGGCCGTGGTAGCAGGGGAAGTGGATGGCGGCATCCTGTCGGTGAGCGGCATGTTGCCGCACGTCAAATCGGGCAAGGTGCTGCCCATTGCCTTCACCGGCCGCCAGCGCAGCGGCCTCATGCCCGATGTGCCGACCGTGGCCGAGCTGGGCTACCCCGATTTGCAAAACGAAGTCATCACCCTGGCCATGGTGCCGGGCCACACGCCCGAGCCGTTGCTGGCCGCCATGCAAAAAGCGGTGCTGGACGCCATGAAAACCCCTGCCATGCAAGCCCGCCTGGCCACACTGGACATGGTGGCCGAGAACCTCACCGGCCCCGCTGCCACCAAGCGTCTGACCGACCTGCACGCCTCATACGGCAAGGTGGTGAAAGCCACCGGCATGAAGGTGGAATGAGCACAGCGCACGTCAACACCGGAACCCACAGCATGACCCCCCAACGCCCCAACATCATCTACATCGTGTCCGACGACCTGGGCTATGCCGACCTGGGCTGCTACGGCGGCCGCCAGGCGCAGTTTGGCGCGGTGTCGCCGAACATCGACGCGCTGGCGGCCAACGGCCTGCGCCTCACCGAGGGCTATTCCAACTCGCCGGTCTGCTCGCCCACCCGGTTTGCCATGATCACCATGCGCTACCAGTACCGGCTGCGCGGCGCCATGGAAGAGCCCATCAACAGTCGCAGCAAAGGCAGCACCACGCTGGGCCTGCCACCTGAGGTGCCCACCCTGCCCAACCTGCTGCGCGAGGCGGGCTATGCCACCGCACTGGTGGGCAAATGGCATCTGGGCTACCCGCCCGCGTTCGGGCCGTTGCGTTCGGGCTACGACGAGTTCTTCGGCATCATGGCCGGGGGGGTGGACTACTTCACCCACTGCTCGGGCAAAGGCGACCACGACCTGTACGTGGGCGAGGAAGAACACCGCGAGGTGGGCTACCTGACCGATGTGTTCTCCCAGCGCGCGGTGGACGTCATCGACCGCGCAGCACCAGCGGCCAAAGACGGCAAACCCTTCTTCTTGAGCCTGCACTACACCGCCCCCCACTGGCCATGGGAAACCCGCGACGACGCCCATGTGGCCCCCGAAGTGGCCGCCAACCTGTTCCACCTGCACGGCGGCAATGTGGAAAGCTACCGCCGCATGATCCACCACATGGACGAAGGCATTGGCCAGGTGATGGACGCCCTGCGCCGCCACAGCCTGGACCAGAACACGCTGGTGGTGTTCACCAGCGACAACGGCGGAGAGCGCTTTTCCGACAACTGGCCTTTGGTAGGCGGCAAGATGGACCTGACCGAAGGCGGAATCCGCGTGCCGTGGATCGCCCACTGGCCCGCCGTCATTCCCCCCGGCAGCACGAGCGCCCAGCACTGCATGACCATGGACTGGTCCACCACGATGCTGGACGTGGGCGGCGGCCAGCCCCACCCCGACTGGCCGCTGGACGGCGTGTCGCTCCAAGCCCTGCTGCACGACCCGGCCCACCGGTTCCACCGCCCGCTGCACTGGCGCATGAACCACCGCCAACAACGTGCGCTGCGCGATGGCGACTGGAAGTACCTGAAGGTGGACGAACACGAATACCTGTTCAACATCACCGCCGACGCCCGCGAGCGCGCCAACCACGCCACCCGCGAACCCGAGCGGCTGGCCGCCATGCGCCAGCAGTGGCTGGACTGGGAAACCACCGTGCCGCCCATTCCGCCCGACGCCACCGTGAGCCTGGGCTATGGCCTGAAGGACATGCCGCAGCGCTGAGTCCATTTTTCAATATCATTTGGGCATGTTGCGCTCGCCTTATTTGACCCGTTTGCTTCCGTTTTTGAACTGGCCCAGGCTCACCCCCACCCTGCTGCGTGGGGAAGCCATTGCCGGTTTGACCGTGGGGCTGATGGCCATCCCGCAAGGCGTGGCCTATGCCGCGCTGGCCGGCATGCCACTGGTCACCGGGGTGTATGCCTCGCTGCTGCCCACGCTGGTGGCGGCGCTGTGGGGTGGGTCGATGCGCCTTTCAGTCGGGCCCACGGCGCTGACGTGTTTGCTGGTATCCGCCTCGCTCACCGGGCTGGCGCAACCGGGCAGCGCGCAGTGGGTGAACTTGGCGGTGTGGCTGGCCTTGCTCTCGGGCGCGCTGCAGGTGGGGCTGGGCGCGGTGCGGGCAGGCTGGCTGCTCAATCTGGTCAATTCCCCGGTGCTCACCGCCTTCACGCAGGCAGCGGCGTTGCTCATCATCGGCTCGCAGTTGCCGGCCATGCTGGGCTTGTCGGGTTCGGTGGCGGGTTGGATACAGGCTGGCGCACTGCCGCCCCTACAACCGGGCACCCTGGTTTTTGGCCTTGGCAGTCTGGCGGTGCTGATGCTGGCCCGGCGGCTGCGCCCGTCCTTCCCCGGCGTGCTGCTGGTGATGGTGAGCGCAGCGGTACTGAGCCACATGCTGGGCTTCAAGGCCCAAGGCGGAGCGGTGGTGGGTGAACTGCCGGGTGGCATACCCACCTTGTACGTTCCAGGTTGGCCGGGCTGGCATGCCATCGGTGAGCTGCTGGTCCCGGTGGCCGTGATTTCGCTGGTCAGCTTCATTGAAACCGCATCCAGCGCCAAACTGGACAACGCCGAGCAGCACCGGGGCTGGGACCAGAACCAGGACTTGATTGGCCAGGGCCTGGCCAAGCTGGTGTCGGGCTTCAGCGGGGCGTTCCCCACCAGTTCATCGTTCTCGCGCTCGGCACTCAACCTGTATGCAGGTGCCAAAACCGGTTGGGCCAACGTCATGGCGGTGGTGCTGGTGCTGGCGACTCTGTTGTGGCTGCTGCCCCTGCTGCACCATGTGCCGCAGGCGGTGCTGGCCGCCGTGGTGGTGCTGGCCGTTCTGGGCTTGATCAAGCCCGGTGCGTTCGTGCGCATCTGGCGCACGTCGCGCGTGGAAGCAGCCATTGCTGCGGCCACCTTTGGCGTCACGCTCGTGTCGGCCCCCCGCATGTACTGGGGCATCCTGACCGGTGTGCTGCTGACGCTGAGCCACTTTCTGTATGTGCGGCTGCACCCGCGCATCATTGAAGTGGGCCTGCACGCCGATGGCCGCCTGCGCGACCGGCACCTGTGGAAGCTACCTCCAGTAGCCCCGCACACCTGCGCCCTGCGCATGGACGCCGAGCTGGACTTTGGCTCGGCCAGCGCACTGGAACATGCCGTCACCACTTTTCTGGTGGCGCATCCGGACACGCGCAACGTGATGCTGTTTGCCCAACCCATCAACCGCATCGACTCCACAGGGGTAGAAGTGTTCAGCCGCCTGCGCACCACCTTGCTCAAGCAGGGCCTCAGCCTGTATGTGGTGGGGTTGAAGCTGCCGGTGGAAACCACTTTGCGGCAAGTGGGTGAACTGCCCGATCACCCCAACCTGCGCTGCCACCCCACCGAAGCGGAAGCGCTGGCTGAGGTGACCGCGCGGGGAGAGGGGCTCGAATATCACATCTGATCAGGCCCATGGCTACAACCAGCGCAGCGCCGCGTGGTTGATGCAAAGGTGCATCACGTTGTCGGTGATGACCATGAGCCAGAAGGCCTTCCAGACCGGCATGTGGGGGCCAAAGCCGGTTTCGCTGCAATCGGCCCAGCGCAGAGAAAGGTTGAACAACCTGGCGCGCAGGTAAATGACATGTCGCGCCAATGCATACCGGTCAATGACGGCATGGGTTGCAAAAATCACCAGCCAGGCCGCCCAAGAAGGTGCCAGCAACCCAAATGGCAAGGCGTACACCAGCGCGTGCAACAGCGCCGCATGCCAGTGGTGCAGCTTTTCGCGTGCCATCCAGTCAGTCTGGGTGATGTAGTCGCCAATGGCGTGTAGCAGCAGTTGTTCCATGGCCGGAGACGGAATTCCTTCAACCCTCACAGTATGCAGGGACCCGAAACCAAACACACTCAGTGAACCCTCACACCAGCGCGTCGGCTCCCCCCAGCTCCCGCACCCATTGCGCAAATGCCTCTGGCGGCAGGGGTCGGGCATACACATAACCCTGGGCGCAGTCGCAGCCCAGTTGCTGGAGGATGTCGAGTTGGGCCTGGCTCTCCGTGCCCTCTGCCAGGGTGCGCATGCCCAGGCTTCGCGCCATGGTCACCACCGCACTGACGATGGCTTTGTCGTGGGCGTTCTCACCCACCTCGTCCACAAAGCATTTGTCCACCTTCAGGGTGTCGATGGGCATGCGCCGCAGTTGCCCCAGCGACGAGTAGCCCACCCCGAAATCGTCCACCGCAATCCGGATGCCCATGTCCCTGAGCGCCTGCAACACCTCCACCGCGACGGTGTTGTCGGCGGCCAGTGTGGACTCGGTGATTTCCAGCTCCAACCGGCTGGGCGCCAAGCCGTGCGATGCCAGGGCAGAGGCCACCAGTTCAGCATACCCTTCCCGCAACTCCAGCGCCGACACATTGACCGCCACCCGGGGCACATGAACCCCCTGAACATCCCACGCCACCAGTTGGGCCAGCGCGAGGTGGAGCATGCGAACCCCGATCTGGCAGATGAAACCCCGGTTTTCTGCAAACTCGATGAACTCTCTCGGCCCCAGCAGGCCCAACCTGGGGTGATGCCAGCGTGCCAACGCCTCGGCCCCGCACAGGGCGGGATGCCCCAGCATGACCTGGGGCTGGTAGTACGCCACGATTTCGCCACGTTGCAGGGCATCGCGCAAGTCGTTTTCCAGCACCAGCAAGTCCCAGGCACGGCCCGCGAGCGTGGGCTGAAACAGGCAGGCACGGCTGCCCCCGCTTTGCTTGGCCTGGTACATGGCCAGGTCGGCGTGGCGCATCAGGGCATCGGCGGTATCCCCATGCTCGGGGTAAATGGCCACCCCAATGCTGGCGCCCAAATGAACCCGGTATCCATTCAGCATCGCCCCCCGCCGAGGGCCTGGTTGAGTTTGGCGGCAATGGTCATGGCCACTTCGGCATTGGACACTTCGGGCAACAACACCGCAAACTCGTCGCCCCCCAGGCGTGCCACGGTATCGGAGTCACGCAGCACCCGCGTCAGCCGGTCAGCCACCTCCAGCAGCGCGGCGTCGCCCACTTCGTGACCCAGGGTGTCGTTGATGAGTTTGAACCGGTCCAGATCCACAAACAAAAACGCCAAATGCGACTGCTTGCGGATCGCATGGCGCAGCTGCAAGTTCAACCGCTCGGTCAACGCCAGGCGATTGGGGAGTTTGGTGAGCGGGTCGCGCATGGCCAACTGGGTGGCCAGAAATTCGGACTCCCGCCTGCGCACCACCTCCTGCTCCAGCCGAATGACTTTGCGGCGCAGCTCCATTTCAGCCACCACGCTGTGAGCCAGGGTTTTCAGGGCCTCGCGTTGCTTCGCGGTCAGCTGGCGGGGCACGGTGTCCAGTACGCACAGGGTGCCCAGGGCTTCACCGCTGGAAATGACCAGCGGCACCCCGGCGTAGTAGCGGATGTCGGGAGCGCCCCGCACCAGCGGGTTGTCCTGAAAACGCGCATCCTCCAGCGCATCGGCCACTTCAAACAGCTCATTGCGCTGGATGGCATGGGCACAAAAGGCGATGGAGCGCGAGGTTTCCCGCGTGGCCAACCCCTGGTGCGACAGGAACCACTGCCGGTCCTGATCGATCAATGACACCAGCGCCATGGGAGCCCCGGTGATGTCGCGTGCCAGGCGGGTGATGTCGTCAAACACCTCGTCTTCCGGCGAATCCAGCAGCCGGGTTTCGCGCAGCGCCTGCAGGCGTGCGGCCTCGTTGTCGGGCAGGGGGGGGAGCCAGGCGAACAGATGCTCCAAGCATTGTTCGGCATCCTGGGTTTTGTCAAAAAAGCCTGACACCCCCAGCGCCAGGCATGCGCGGCGAATGGCCTCGTCGGTGCTGTTGGTCAGCACCAGCACGCGGCTGGCACAGCCTTGCGCCCGGATGCGTTTCAGCACACTCAACCCGCTGCCGGGGCTGAGCAGCAGGTCCAGCAGCACCACATCGGGCTGGTGGGTGGTGATCTGCTCCACCGCCGTTTCTTCGTCGACGCAATGCCCCAGAACACGCAGGCGCGGCTCGGCACTCAGCACGCGCAGCAACTGCTCCCTCACCAGCTCAGAATCTTCAACAATGATGATGTTCATGGCACGCTCCGCAACGATGTATTCGATGCGTTGAAGTGTGTCCAGACCCGCCTTTTTGCACGAGCAGCGCAGGGCGCGTGTGTAACGGCGGGTTGTCTGAAAGCGCGGTAGGAATCGTCCTACACACGACGGCCTACAGCGGCGCGGCTGGCGGGGTTACTGCGCGTCGTCCAGCAGGCGGTGCTGCAGGCAGTAGCGGGCCAGGTCCACATTGCTGGTCAGGCCCAGCTTTTCAAACACGCGGGTGCGGTAGGTGCTGACGGTTTTGGGCGAGAGGTGCATGGCCTCGGCAATGTCGGTCACGCGTTTGCCGGCAGCGAGTTGCAGCATCACGCGGTATTCCTGCTTGCCCAACTGGGTGTGGGCTTGCAGAGGGGCGTCGTCCACCAGGCTGTGGGCCATGTGTTCGGCCAGCGTGGCCGAGATGTAGCGCCCGCCTGCCAGCAGTTTTTCCATGGCGGCCACCAACTCGTCGGTGGCATGTTCTTTGGTGAGGTAGCCCTTGGCACCCAGGCGCAACACATGGGTTGCAAAGGCCACTTCGTCGTGCAGGCTGAGCACCAGCAGGTGCATGGCGGGCGCGGCGCGGCGCAGCCGTGTGACCGATTCCACGCCCTGGGCATCGGGCAGGTTGAGGTCCACCACCGCCACATCCCAGGGGTCGTCTTGGCAGGCCTGCAGGGCTTCGGCCAGTGTGCTGACCTCGGTCACCCGGGCATCGGGCCAGCGGTGCAGCACCAGGTGGCGCACGCCAAAACGGAAAATGGGGTGGTCTTCCACCAGCAGCACGTTCATGTGTGGTTCTCCCTGGGTATGTGCAGTGCCACACGGGTGCCACCCTGCGAGCGCAGGCTCACCCGCAGCTGGCCGCCCAGCATCTGGGCGCGTTCCTGCATGCCGGTCAGGCCCAGCGAACCCACGCGGGTGGGTGTGCCGTCCCAACCCACGCCATTGTCATCCACCCACAACGCCCAGGCGGTGGAGCTGGCCTGCAGGGTCACCGACACATGGCTGGCCTGCGCATGGCGCAGGGTGTTGGTGGTGGCTTCCTGTACCACCCGAAACAGCTGGGTGGCCTGTTCGTTGTTCAGGCCGTGGTCGTCGGGAATGTCCAGGTCATGGCTCAGGCCAGCGGGGGTCAGCTGGGTGCTCAGGTACAGGTCGAGCGCCGCCCGCAGGCCCAGGTCGTCCAGCAACGGCGGGCGCAGCTCGGCGGCAATGCGGCGGGTGGTTTTGACTCCCATGTCCAGCGCGGTCGCCAGTGCGGCCTGCTGGTCGGGGGCCAGCGATTCGGGCCGCATGGTTTTGAGGATCATCTTGATGCCGGTGAACACCTGGCCGATCTGGTCATGCACCTCGCGCGACAGGCGCTTGCGCTCGGCCTCGATGCTGCGCTGCGATTCGATGGAAAAACTCCGAATCCGGGCCGACGCCTCCTGCAACGCCAGCGTGCGCTCCAGCACGCGTTGCTCCAACTGCTCGTGGCTAAAGGCCAGCTCCTTGAACAATTGCTTGCGGCGCTGGCGCTCCAACAGCCAAAACCCGATGGCAAAGGCCGTCAGCACGCCGGCCGCCAGAAACGCCAGCCACTGCACTTGGGTGGCTTGCTGGCTTTCCTCGCTCAGCTGGTCCGACAGGGCTTGCACCCGCTGGGCCAGCAAGCCGTCCAGCGCCCCCAGCTCCAGGCGCAGTTTGTCCATGGCCAGGCGACCGCGTTCAAACAGGGCTGCATCGTTCAAAACGGCCTGCCCCATGGTCCTCCGCTCGTCGATGGCCTGCGCCGCCAGGGCCTGGCGCTGCGTCAACAACCCATCGAATTCGGTCCAACGAAACCCCTCGATGCCTTGCTCGATCAGGGCCGCCTTGATGACCGCCACCTGCCCTGGCAGCTGCTCCTGGGCCTGCTGGTAGGGGACCAGAAACGGCTCCTGTCCGGTGATGACAAAGCCACGCTGCCCGGTCTCCAGGTCTTTGAGCTGGGACAGCAGTTCAGCCACCTGGGTGCGCAGCGCGCTGGCCGCCAGTCGCTGGTCGGCACGGCGCTTCAGGGTGTCCAGGCTGTTCTGTTCCGCCCACAGCGCCAGCACGCTGACTAGCATGGCCACCGTCAGCGCCAGAACGGCAGGCCATGCCCCCTTGATCTGGCGCAGCGCGGCATCCCAATCGGCCACACCATCCACCGGCGGCTGCGCCAACGCCCAGCGCTGAACCCCATAACTGAACAGCCCTCCCAGCACCGCAATGGCCAAGCCAAACATGGCCAGCAGCACATGGCCCTGTTGGACCGTGCGGTCCAAGAGGTGCTGGGGCACGCCCACGGCAACCGACCAACCCCAATCACGCAACGGCACCACTGCAGCCTTGACGGCATCGCCCTCCAGCGTCTGGCCATTGAACACCTTGGGCTCCCGGGTTTTCAGGGCAGCCATCACCTCCGGGCGCACTAGCTGACCGATGAATGCTTCCGGCTTGCGCGAACGCGCCACCACCTGACCGTTACCGGCGATGACAGACACCGTCCACTCTTCCGGCAAGCGCTGGGCCACCAGCATGTCGTTGAGGGCGCTGGTCAGCAGAATCAGGCGCAGGCAGTACACCACCTTGTCCCCATCTCGCACCGGCACACTGATGGCAACAACCATGCGGTCGCGCACTGGCGACTTGAACGGTGCGGACACCACCGGACGGCCGGTGTCGAACACGGTCTTGACGTCATCCAACTCGTTGGCCACCGGGCCCGGCGTGCCGAACGGTTGCAGCGTCAAGAACACAATGCGGTAATCAGGGGCGACCAGGGTGATGGCACTGGCATCGGGCAACTGGTGCATGACGCGCTGGGCATGGGCATACAGCGCGGGCAGGTCGTGGTGGCGGGCGGCATCCGACACGGCCAACGTATTCAGGTAGCCAGCACCAGTGGCCAGCCGCTGGCCCACGGCATCGGCGGTGGCCTGAGCCCCGTTGAGCAATTGCGATGACAGCCGCTCTTGTTCGGCCGCACCCAGTTTGTTCAGGGCATAAAACGCGAACAGGAAAAACGGAATGGCCAACACCGCCATCGCGGCCAACACCCAGGCCCTCAGGTTGCTGCGGAACACGTTCACCATGAATGGCTTTCGGGCTAGCCGGGCAGCCGGATGCGAGCCGCCAGCTCGCGCAAACGCTCCATGCCGGGTTCCTTGCGTGGCCAGCCCAGCGTGACGCCATCGTCCGCATACCGGGGCAACACATGCAGGTGCGCATGGGGCACGGTTTGCCAGCCTGCGGGGCGGTTGCATTGCAGCACCGTCATGCCCTGGGGTTGGAATTCGGCCTCCACCGCGCGGGCGATCTTCCAGGCGGCGCGCATCAGGGCGGCAGCGGTGTCTTCGTCCATGTCCATCAGGGTTTCGAACGGGTGCTTGCTGGCCACGATGACATGGCCGTCGTTCACCTGGCCAGCGTCCATGAAGGCAAACACATGCTCGTCTTCGTACACTTTGGCACAGGGCCACTCGCCGCTCAGCAGCTTTTCAAACACGGTTGGCATGTTGAATGGAGTTTATTTGTTGATAGCTTAAAAACCATGTCAAATAAGCGATAAGGACTTTTTTATTTAAAAATATCGGCATCGACCACATCTACCTCACCGTCAGCGACCTGGCACGCTCGGAGGTGTTTTACACCACGGTGCTGCAAGATGCGCTGGGCTACCGGCAAAACCGCTTCGCACTGGGCGGGGACCCGCATGTGCAGTTTGACAACCGGCACCGCGGCATCTGACTGGAAGTGACCAACTACCAGCTAGAGTGCCGCTGGCGGCACGACGAATGGGAAGAAAGGGACTGACCATGTTTGTGGTGATTTTTCGGGCCACCGCCCGCACGCTGGATGCCGAATACAGCGCCACCGCCGCCCGCATACGGGAGCTGGCGCTCTCGCAGTTTGGTTGCCTCGATTTCACCGCCGTCACCGAAGGCACCCAGGAGGTCGCCCTGTCGTACTGGCCCGACGAGGCCAGCATCCGGACCTGGAAGCAGCACGCCGACCACCTGATGGCCCAGCAACTGGGCCAGGAACGCTGGTACAGCGGCTACACCGTGGAGGTGGCGGAAATCAAGCGCCAGTACCAGGTGGAGGTGGACCGTTCGGGCTCTGCAGCCGCTTGTTCAGCCACGACTTGAAGCGGCGGGCATCGTTCAGGTCCTGGGCATCCTGCTGCGCCAGGGCCAATTCGGATTGCAGCAGCACGTCCTGTCGGTCCAGCCATCGGGCCAGGGCGTCTGACTCCAATGCCAACGCGTCAGGTAGCCCCAATGCATGACGCCAGCGCCGCTGCGCGGCCTGACGCTCACGCTCCAACGTCGCCGCCTGCTGCCTGAGCAGCGCGGTGAGCGCGGGCAATCGGTCGGCTGCAGGCAACGCCATGGCGGTGGCCCCAGCCTGCTCCGCCTGTTGCCCAATGGCCACCAATGCAGGCCAGTCGCGGCGGTCATAGGCGGTATTGGCTTCGGCCATCAAATGGGTTTTGTGCTGGCGCAGGGCCGGGTCGGGTTCGCGGTCGGGGTGCAAGGCACTGGCCAGGCGGCGGTACAAGGTGCGCAATGCATCCTGCTGGCCCTGACCGCTGGCCTGCTCTGGAGCAGGCTGCCCCACGGAGGTAGACAGCGCCGTTTCGTGGCTCTGCTGCGCCCGCCAGGCCGCCCGGGCAACCCGCTTGGCCAGCAGGCGTTCACGCCGTGCCTCGTTGGCGGCACGGTACTGGGCCCAATTGGCTTCCCGTTGCGCCCAGTGGTTCTGGCGGACCTGCCGTTGCTTCGCCAGACTGGCCACACCAGCCAGGGCGGCATGGGTGTCGTGCAGGGCCGCCATGTGGGCCGCATCGGCCTGACCGGCGGCCACCAGCCATGCAGCCCGCTCGCACAAGGCGGCCGCTGCGTGCACCCGCTGCATCCGGCTCAAGGGCAGGGCCTCCAGTCCGTCTGCCAGGCACAACACCGCTTCCCGCCACGCAGCGTGCAAGGCCTGCCGCACTGGAAAAAGCCGCTGCCGGATGGCCCGCTGCTGGGTTTCCCCCAGCGCGTCCAGCGCCGCCAACCGGGTTTTGAGCCGGGCCACCCTGTCCCATTCGCGGTCGAAGCAGGCCTGCTCGGGCGAGTCTGCGGTGCTGGCGGGTTCCACCCGTACTGGAGCATGCACTGCTTGCCCGGCTTGGTCCGCAGGCATACGGTTGGCCGCACCAGCTCGGGGGCGTCGGGTCTCTGGGTTAGAAGGCATCCCCTATAGTTTCCCACCATGGCCAAGGACAAGACCCTCTACACCTGCACCGACTGCGGCGGCATCAGCCCCAAGTGGCTGGGCAAATGCCCGCATTGCGGGGCGTGGAACACCCTCATCGAATCCGTGGCAGAAGCCCCCGCCGGAGCCAACAAAAACCGCTTTGCCGGGCTGGCTTCCGCACAGCCGGTGGCCACACTGGCCGACATCGACGCCGCCGATTTCGAGCGCCAGCCCACCGGCCTGGACGAGCTGGACCGTGTGCTGGGCGGCGGCATGGTGGAAGGTGGCGTGGTGCTGATTGGCGGCGACCCTGGCATTGGCAAAAGCACGCTGCTGTTGCAGGCGCTGCACCAGCTCAGCTTGCGCGAGCCGAGCGCCGCCGGGGCCCCCTCGGGGGGCAAGGCACTTGGGGGCACAGGTTTCACCGCCGGGCCGCCCCAAGGTGAAACAGCCCTCTCGGGGGGCAGCGACTGCAGGGAGCGTGGGAGCACCGTTCTCTATGTCACCGGCGAAGAGTCGGGCGCGCAGGTGGCACTGCGTTCGCGCCGCCTGGGGCTGGACGGCAGCCGGGTGCGGGTGCTGGCCGAGATTTCGGTGGAAAAAATTTTGGCCACGCTGCACGCCGAGCAACCGGCGGTGTGCGTGATCGACTCCATTCAAACTGTGTACAGCGAGCAGCTCACCTCCGCCCCCGGCTCGGTGGCGCAGGTGCGCGAGTGCGCGGCCCAGCTCACCCGCATGGCCAAAGCCACCGGCGTGACCATGGTGCTGGTGGGCCACGTCACCAAGGAGGGCGCGCTGGCCGGCCCCCGCGTACTGGAGCACATGGTGGACACGGTGCTGTACTTCGAAGGCGACACCCACAGCAACTTCCGGCTGATTCGCGCCATCAAGAACCGCTTTGGCGCAGTCAACGAGATTGGCGTGTTCGCCATGACCGAGCGAGGCCTGAAAGGCGTGACCAATCCCAGCGCCATCTTCCTGAGCCAGCATGCCGAACCGGTGCCGGGCAGTTGTGTACTGGTCACACTGGAAGGCACCCGCCCACTGCTGGTGGAAATTCAGGCGCTGGTGGACGCAGGCGGCCCCAGCCCGCGCCGCCTGAGCGTAGGCCTGGAGCGCGACCGGCTGGCCATGCTGCTGGCGGTGCTGCACCGCCACGCCGGGGTGGCGTGCATGGACCAGGATGTGTTTGTGAACGCCGTGGGCGGTGTGCGCATTTCAGAACCGGCGGCTGACCTGGCCGTCATGCTGGCCATCACCAGCAGCCTGCGCGGCAAGGCGCTGCCCAAGGGCTTTCTGGCGTTTGGCGAAGTGGGCCTGGCCGGAGAGGTGCGGCCCGCTCCGCGCGGGCTGGAGCGGCTGAAGGAAGCGGCCAAGCTGGGGTTTACCGTGGCAGTGGTGCCCAAGGCCAACGCACCCAAAAAGGCGCAGATGAAAGACTTTGAAGGCCTCACCATCCATCCGGTGGAGCGCATCGAAGACGCCATGGCGCTGGTTCGCGGGTTGGCGCAAGCCTGAACGCCACATGAACCGCCGCGTTCGGCAACGGCATTCATGCCTGTTGCTGCCCCCGCCTGGCGGTGGGTCTGATACGCTTGCAGGTCAGGTCATGACCATGTAACGGACAGGGGGATTTTGTGCAAGCTGCAGCGTTTTGTTTGACAAATCTGTTTCGACGCGTCACCTGGCGTACAGGAGCCTTGCTGTGCGCCTTGGCACTGCCACCTCTGTATGCCCAGGCCGTGGAACCAGGCGACACGGCCCCGGTGCTGGAACTGTCCGCACGCCAAGGTCCATTCGACTGGCACGCCTTGAAAGGCCAAGTGGTTTACCTCGATTTTTGGGCGTCGTGGTGTGGCCCGTGTCGCAAATCGTTTCCCTGGATGAACGAGGTGCAGAAAAAATTTAGCGGCAGTGGCTTCAAAGTGGTGGGCATCAACCTCGACAAAAATTCGGTCGATGCCGACAAATTCCTGGCAAAAACCCCCGCCGAATTCATGCTGGCTTTTGATTCACAGGGAATTTCTCCCCGAATCTACGGAGTCAAGGGCATGCCCACCAGTTACCTGATCGGGCGCAACGGCAAAGTGCTCTACCGCCACAGTGGGTTCAGTGAAGAGGGCAAAGCCGAGCTGGAGAAAGCCATCAAAACGGCTTTGGAGGAAAAATCATGAAAACCGCCGCATGGCTCACGATGCTGCTGCTAGCCGGCTGCAGCACGGTTCAAACCGTACAGCCGTGGGAAAAAGGCATTCTTTCCCGACCAGAAATGACGTTTGAAGTCGATCGGCTGGAGTCCGGCTTTGTCGAACACACCTATTTCAGCAAAGAAGCCTCTTCAGGGGGCAGTGGCGTGGGAGGCGGTGGCTGTGGCTGCAATTGAACGCAAACCCGGGGTGTGCTGGTTGGGCACCACTTTGCTGCCTGCCTTGTGCGGAGCGGTGGTCATCGAATCCATCGGCCTGGTGGAAGCGAAAGCCGATACCCCTCCGGAACGGGGGGTGATCGCATTCAAATACCTCAACTACCAGGATCGTCAGCCCGGCATCGATCGGATTTCAGTCACCGCCCCATCGCTGATGTTTGCGGTGCCGATTCAGGAACAATGGCTGCTGTCTGGCTCGCACACGGTGGACACGGTGTCCGGTGCCAGTCCGCGTTACCACTCCGAACCGATGAGCATGAGCCGGATGGACGACAAGCGCCGCGGCAACGACGTGCGGATCACCCGCTACTTCCCTCAGAGTTCGGTCACGGTGGGCGGTGCCCATTCGAAAGAATCCGATTACCTGTCGCGCAGCGTTTTTGCACAAGGCAGCTGGAGCACCGAGGACAAAAACACCACCTTCAATGGCGGATTGGCCATCACACGGGACGTGATCAACCCGTCCAACCTGGTGGTGATCAATGAGCGCAAATCCGTCAATGAAGTCATGCTGGGCGTGACGCAAGTGCTCACTCCAGGCGACATCGTCCAAGTCAATTACACCCGCAGCCAGGGGAGCGGCTATTTTTCCGACCCGTACAAGTTTTTTGACAACCGACCACGCAACAAGCAGGCAGACATTCTGCTGGTGCGCTGGAATCACCATGTCAGCGCCACCGACGGCACCCTGCGGCTGGGTCACCGGCGCTACCTCGACAGCTTTGGCATTCGCTCGCATACCGTGACGGGCGAATACGTGCAGCCCATGCCCAACGGCTGGACCCTGGCTCCCTTTGCACGCCTTTACAGCCAGACAGCCGCCAAGTTCTACCTGGGCCCGGTTTCTCCTCCTGAGCCCAGCATTCCCGATGGTTTTGTACCGGGTGTGACCTACCTCAGCGAAGACCAGCGTTTATCCTCTTATGGCGCACGGGCATTTGGATTCAAGCTATCAAAATCAATGACGCCCGATGTGACCGTCGATTTTCGATACGAGCGCTACCAGCAACGCAGCGAATGGGCATGGGGAGGTGGCAGTTCCGGTATCGCACCGTTTTCGGCGCAAATCTTCCACATTGGGGTCAGCTACCAGTTTTAGCGCCAGGCACTGTGGATATTTTTCAGGTGAATTTCAGGGCCATGGGGTCGGCGTGCGAAATCACGGCGGCATTTCCTGGCCCTGTGCTTGCCGAACAGGCCCTGGCAGCAGCTGTGGCAGAAGTGGAGCGGATCGAGGCCAAATATTCGCGCTACCGCCCTGACAGCATCATCAGTCGGATCAACACCCAGTCCAGTCATGGTCATGAGGTTGACTGCGACGCGGAAACCCTCATGCTACTCGACCACGCCGATCACCTGTTCCACTTGAGCCAAGGACTGTTTGACATCACTGCGGGGGTCTTTCGCCAGGTGTGGAACTTCAGTTTGGCCAAGGTGCCCACTCAGCAGGACATCGATGCCATCCGTCATCGGGTGGGGTGGCAACGTGTGACACGCACAGCAGGAAAAATACGGCTAAACGCGGGCATGGAATTGGACTTTGGCGGCTTTGGCAAGGAATACGCCGTTGACCGAGCCGCCGACTTCCTCACACAAAAGGGAAGCATGCATGGCATGGTCAACCTGGGAGGGGATGTAAGAATCATCGGCCCCAAACCAGATGGCTCCCCCTGGGGTGTGGGCATCCGGGATCCCCGTCAGCCCACCCAACTGCTGGCATCCATCCCCCTGTCGGCCGGCGGACTTGCCACCAGTGGCGACTACGAGCGCTATTTCGAACTCAATCGAACACGCTATTGCCACATCATCAACCCACAAACCGGGTATCCCGTTTCCGAATGGCAGTCGGTCACAGTCATCGCTCCCACCGCCTTGGCCGCTGGCAGCCTGTCCACCATCGCCATGCTCAAGGAAAGCGCGGGAATCCCCTTCCTGAAAACCCATGCGCCAGGCTTTTTGGCGGTGGACCAACACAAACGCATCTACACACACCAAGGAGTCTGACCATGGCCATCTATTCCAGAACCTACGGCAGCGGCAACGACTACATTGCGCCGCCCGACGGATATTCGGTTTACATCATTGACGGCGGAGCCGGAACCGACACCGTGTTTGCGGACGCACGCAGCACCGGTTTCACGTTTTCCGCACCCGATGCCGCCGGCGTGACCACCGTGTCGGGTGCCAGCGGCACCACCCTCAAGCTGACCAACGTCGAAAAAGTGGCATTCAAGGACGGGGTGATCAAGACCTTGACTACATCTGTCACCCCCAGCGTGAACAACGTGACAGGGACCGCTGGCAACGATGTGCTGACAGGGACGACCGGCAATGACGCGTTTGACGGTGGCGCGGGAATCGACACCCTCCAATTGGCAGGCATCGCATCCAGCAGTGTGGCCCTGACACGCACAGCCACCGGCTGGCAGCTCAGCGGCAGTGCCGTGGGCACCGACACCCTGGTCAACATCGAGCGGGTTGCTTTTTCCGACAAAAAAATGGCACTCGACGTGGGCGCAGGCGGCAATGCGGCCAATGCGCTGCAATTCATCGGCACCGTGGCGGCTGGTTTGAAAGGGTCGGCGTCGGTGGTGGGGACGGTGCTGGCATTGGCCGATCAAACCGATTTGAAAGGCTTGTTTCAAACCGCCCAAAACATGGGACTGGTAGCGCAATTGGCTGGTGGAAGCAGCAACCTGGACATCGTCAGACTCGCCTTTAAAAACATTGCAGGCGCAGCGCCCGATCAGGCCACAGCCAACCAGCTTGCCGGATACATGGACGGCGGCATGTCCCAGGTCGATTTTCTGACCCTGGCTGCAAGTTATGTCAGCCTGATTGGGGTTCAATCGACCGGCATCGAATACCTGTGATCCACCCGCCACAATCCATTCAGATGAACCCAGAGACCACGTCCCATTTCACATGAGATTTTTGAATCAACGCATCTGGATGCCCCTGGGCCTGGCCGCCTTGTTGGTGCTGGCCTGGCAAGCCCAAGGCTGGAGCGGGGTGGCACTGGTCGGCGGCGGGGTGGTGATGTGGGGTTTGCTGCATTTCTACCGCATGACCACCGTGCTGCGCCGCGCGGCCAACAACCCGGTGGGTTGGGTGGGCAGTGCCGTGATGCTGCAAGCCAGAATGCAAGCCGGTCAGAACCTGCTGCACATTCTGGCCATCACCCGTGCACTGGGCGAGCAGCAGCCATCCGACCAGCCAGCCACCGAGGTGTACCGCTGGATCGACAATGGCGGCGCATCGGTCACGTGCACCTTTGTGCACAGCCGCCTGACCCACTGGACATTCGAACGACCGTCCACCGCAGACACCAACGACGCGGTGACAACGGATGGCACCCAGCCGGTCTCATGCACAGTCAGCGAACACGGGCAAGCGAAATCCTAAAATCCTGCCCATTTCCACACCATTCACCGTCCATGACCACTGCTGCCCGCACCTCCAACGCCATCGAACTGGCCGCCGCCGACCTCAACCACCAGGGCGGCGTGTTCTGTCCCAACCCCAAGGCGGACATGGCGCTGTGGAACAGCCACCCCAAGGTGTATCTGGACGTGGCCCGTCACGGCGAAGCCAAGTGCCCCTACTGCGGCACGGTGTACCGACTCAAAGCAGGCGAGGTGGTGGGGCACGGGCATTGAACGTGCAGCTTCCCGAGCTGCTGCAACGCCTGACCGTGGTGGCGGTCACCCATCACAGTGCTCACTGTGTGGCCGACATGGCCCGCACCCTGGCACCGTTCCCCCATGTGACGGTGGTGGACAACGCCAGCGACGACCACACCCCAGCCCTGCTGCGCCAGCAACTGCCCTACGCCACCGTGTTGCCGTTGCCCGAAAACCTGGGCTTTGGTGCGGCCAACAACCACGCGCTGGACCAGGTCACCACCCCGTTTGCCCTTCTGCTGAACCCGGACTGCCACATCACCCCCGAGGCGGTGGCGGCCTTGATCGCCGCGGCTGACGCCTACCCCGACGCCGCCATCGTCGCACCGCAGTTATGGGGCGACGGCCAAAAACCCCAGCTGAATTACGGCTGGCTGCGTTGGCATTGGGGCGCCCGTGGACCGGGTGCTACCGGTCCGTTGTGCGTGGGGCATGCCTGCGCCGCGGCATGGCTGCTGCGTTGCGGAGCCGACCGCTGGCGGTTTGACACCGATTTTTTCCTGTACTACGAGGATGAAGACCTGTGTGCCCGTGTGCTGCAAGCGCGCCGTTCGGTGCTCATTGAGCCCGCTGCCCAAGCCATCCACGCCAACCGCGGGTCGGTGAAAGGGAAATCCGTTCTCCGGTCGGAATGGCGGCGCGGCTACCACCACAGCCGCTCCAAAATTTTGTTCATGAGCAAGCACCGCAGCCCGGAACAGGCCCGCCGCACACGCTGGCGTGGCCTGTGGTTGGGCGGACTGGAGCTGGTCATCCGTTTGCTCACCTTGCAACCCCGTCTGATTGCCCGCAGCGCCGGGCGCTGGGCAGGCACCTGGAGCGCACCTTGCCCACACTGACCATTGCCGTCTTGACGTTGAACGAAGCCGAGCAAATCGAAGCCTGCCTGCGCAGCGCCTCTTTTGCCGATCAGTTGCTGGTCATGGATTCGGGCAGCACCGACGACACCGTCCAACTCGCGCAAACCCTGGGGGCAGAAGTCCACGTCAGTCCCGATTGGCAGGGGTTTGCCGTCCAACGGAACCGGTTGATCGAACGAAGCACCGGCGACTGGATTTTTTTTCTTGATGCCGACGAAGTCATTCCTCCCGCATTGGCTGAAGAAATCCGCAACCTGGTCACCCGCGACCAGACTTGCGTGGGTGAAGTGGCCTGGTTGCAGGTGGCCTTTGGCCAGGCCCTCACCCACATGCGCGCGGGCAGGGGGCTGCCACGGCTCTTTCCCAGGCGGGAACTGGTTCGGTTTGAAGGCGTGGTGCACGAGGGTGCCGTGCTGCACACACCCACCACGCCCCATCTGCCACTAAAGCACCGGCTTGAGCACCACTCCCGCCGAACCATCCACCAGAGCCTTCTCAAGCTGGCCCAATATGCGCAGCTCGGAGCCGTCAAACGCCTGGCGGCAGGCAAAACCGGTGGCGTTTTCCGGGGTGCGGCCAGTGCGTTGGCCAGCTTTGTGCGTCAGTACGTCTTCGCCAGAGGCTTCCTGTGCGGGCGTGCAGGGTTTTTGCATTGCTTCCTGGTCGCGCTGGAATCGTTCTTCCGCTACGCCGCTTTGGCCGTTGACCGGGCCCACCTCTCCAAGCCCGCCCGTCGCTGACGCCACCCATCATGAAGGTTTTGCTGGTTCACCCCGCTCAACTCCCCGTGTTTGCCTATGGCGGCACCGAACGGGTGGTGTGGGATTTGGGAAAGGCGCTGGTCGCCCTGGGCCATCAGGTTGTGTTCCTGGCGGCCCCCGGGTCCACATGTCCGTTTGCCCCTGTGCGGGAGCTGAACCCCCACCAACCGCTGCTGGACCAAATCGACCCGCATGCGCAGGATGTGGTGCACTTTCAGGTACAGCCTCCCACCATCCCCGCGTTTCCGCATGTGATCACCGAGCACGGAAACAGCAAAACACCGGTGGATTTGCCGCTGAACACCGTGTTCCTGTCAGCCAATCATGCGGCAAGGCATGGCTCCACCCGGTTTGTGCACAACGGCCTGGATTGGGCCGCATATGGCCCGGTGGATCTTGCACAACCCCGCGAGTACCTGCACTTTCTTGGCAAAGCCGCATGGCGGGTCAAAAATTTGCGGGGAGCCATTCACGTTGCGCGCACAGTGCACAGGCCCATGGTGGTACTGGGAGGGACGCGCCTGAACCTGCGGCGAGGGTTCCGGTTCACACCATGGCCATCCATCCGTTTCATGGGCATGGTGGGTGGCCAAGCCAAGCACGAGGCGCTGAATCGCTCGCAAGGCATGGTGTTTCCGGTACGGTGGCACGAGCCCTTTGGCCTGGCGGTGATTGAGAGTCTGTATTTCGGCTGCCCCGTCTTTGCCACGCCCTATGGGGCGCTGCCGGAGCTGGTGACACCCGACTGCGGCATGCTGGCAACCGACAGCGCTACGCTGGTACAAGCCATTCAAGGCCAGCGCTTTCATCCTGGCGACTGCCACCAGCGTGCCCTGCAATTCGATCACTTCCAAATGGCCAAGGGTTATCTGGATCTGTACGAACAGGTTCTGGCCGGTGAGCGCCTGCACGCCACAGCCCCTCGACTGTCTGAAAACGGTCATCGGTTGCTGCCCTGGAGCATGACATGACCGGGACCGCCGCATCTGCAGACTGGCGCGACAACGCACTCGCTGTTGCGCTGTTTATGCTGCCTGCGGCGTCACTGGCCATTCCATCGGGTTATTCCTGGGGAGCTTTGCTTCTGTGCGTACTGGGCACCTTGGCATGGCGCGACAGTTCGCCACCGGTTGGAACACGGGTCATCTGGTGGGGGTGGGGCATGGCCATCGCGGGCATCAGCTTGCTATGGTTGTTGCCCGCCCTCATGCAAACCCCATTTCGGCTCAACAGCCTGGACAGGCCCAGCAAATTTGCACTGGCACTTCTGGCCTTGCCCGCTGCATGGCGGATGCGCACGCACCACGCACGCCCTCTGGTTCTGGGCATGCTGACTGGCGTACTGACCGCTGCCGCTCTGGCGGCCTGGCAAATCAAGGTGCAAGGCATGTCGCGTGCTTGGGGGCATACCAACGCCATCCACTTCGGCAACCTGGCCCTGCTGCTGGGCCTTTGGGTATGGGTCTGGACCCGCCACGGAACACCCGCCATCTGGCAAGCCGCCGGGCGGGTGGCCTTGCTGGCCGGACTGTGCACATCCATTGCCTCGGAGGCCCGGGGGGGCTGGTTGATGGCACCGGTACTGCTCGCTCTGGTGCTCTGGCTGGATCGTCCTGCACAGGCCAGCACAAAGCACTGGCACCATGCCGCAACGGCCCTGTTGGTCATCGGTGGCATCCTGAGCTGGCAATGGTCCACCATTTCAGAGCGAACGCGGCAGGCATGGCAGGAAGTCCAACTGCACGCCCAGTCCGGCACCAACGACACATCCATCGGCCAACGGCTTGAGCACTGGAAGCTGGCGTGGCAGATGGGCCGCGAAAAACCCCTTACAGGCTGGGGAGAAAGCGGCTACCAAGCCGAAAAACAAGCCCGGGCCACCCGGGGCGACATTCCAGCCTTGCTGGCCAGTTTTGGTCATGCCCACAACGAATGGCTGGAAATGTGGGCCAAACACGGGGCATTGGGGCTGTCTGCCCTGATCCTTCTTTTAGGGGTTCCGGGCTGGGTGTACGCCACCAGCTGGCGTCGATCCATCACCATGAGCACCGCCCTCCCGCCCTCTGACCTTTGCCGAAAGGCATCGATCAGCGGCCTGGTCTTGGTCATCGGCTACCTGGGATTTGGCATGACCCAGGTGATGTTGGCGCACAACTCGGGGGTGATGATGTACCTGTTCATGAACCTGGTGTTTTTGGGTTTGATCAACGCCAACTCGGCATCGTCATCCCCAGAACCCGATACAGAACCTCACTGATCATCGAATGGGGTGACCGAAAAAAAAGCCACCAGAATCAAAATTCTGGTGGCTTTGAAAGTCCTTTGTAGGGACATCGTTGGGAACCTGTGGCCTTGGGCGACTCTCTGGGCACCCTGCGCCTGTTCGACTTGGAGACAAAACGCTGTGACAGCAACGGAGTGAATTTTGTGAGATCACTCCCCCTCCCACCATCCCTCATTTGGGGGAGGTCGCCTCAAAAAAACAACACCGCAGACGGTGCCGAATCGCCTCAGGTCAGAGGCAACCGGACCAAAAACCGGGCTCCCCCCTCTGGCGAACGTAGACATTGCACACTGCCCCCATGGTGCTTGGCAATCTGGCGCACCAGAGCCAGCCCCAGGCCAACGCCTCCCTGGCGTTCGCTGGCCCCTGCTACGCGATAAAACGGTTCAAAAATGCGCTCGCACTCCCTTTCGGGAACACCCGGTCCGCGATCATCAACTGTGATGACGGCACACACCCTGCCTGCCACCATGTCTTGGGCCAAGGTGAGCTGAACATCGTCTTCAACTGGTGCGCCGGCATCCGTTCGGCCATAACGGCAGGCATTTTCCAGCAGATTGCGGATGAGGCGGCGCAACAGGCGCTCTTCGCCCAGCACTTGCGGCTGTGCTTGCACCACCAATGTGGCTTGCACCCGGGCGCATTCTTCGGCGGCCAAGGCCGTCAGGTCGAGTGGTTCCGGGTTTTGGGAAGGGGCCTCGGTCAGATCCAGCCTGCTGGCGAGCAAAATTTCGTCCACCAACTGGTCCAGCTCCGCAATGTTGCGGGCCACCTCGGCGCGTTGGGCCGCTTGCGTGGCCGAGTCGGCTGAATCCATCAGCTCCAACCCCATGCGAATGCGGGCCAGCGGCGAGCGCAATTCATGCGACGCATTGGCCAGCAGGGTTTTGTGGGAGCGCAGCAAGCCCTGCACCCGCTCGGCCGATGCATTGAAACGCCGCGCCAGAAAGGCCACTTCGTCATGACCCTCGACCGGCAAGCGGACCGACAAGTCGCCTTCGCCCCAGCGCTGCACGCCTTGTTGTACCCGCTCCAGTCGCTTCGTCAGACGACGGACCACCGGATAAGTGGCCACTGCCAGCACCACAGACACCAGCGCCAGCATGCCCAGAAAACCCGGCATGGAGGGTCGCCAGAAGGGCGGAGCGCTTGCGCCCGGCAGGTTTCTGAAGCCATCTCGATGCCCTTCGTGCGGAGGGCGTGGAGGTGGGCCGCTCATGACACCGCCCTCCCCCTGCATGTTGGGGGGAGCCCCACCCGTATCAGGCGTCTGACGACGACTTTTGGGCAGTTGCACAAACAGGATTTGCCCATCTCGCAAGGGCACTTCAAACTCGATGTTGCCCCCGACCGGTGGACGCACCGCGCGAGCGGGAGCCTGGCCCAGCACTTCGCCAGCCGCGTTGTAAATGATGATTTCGCGCACAGGCCGTTCGGCCCTGCGGCGCTCGTCCTCCACCTGCCACATCCACCCCACCACGGCGGCCAGCACACCCAGCGCCAACACCACCGCCAGCCAGATGCGCACGTACAAACGGCTGGTCAGCATCTGGGGCAGCGGGAACTTAGCCAGCCACCGGCGCAAGGTGCTACGGCGGTTTGCGGCATGGGCACCAGTTGGCTGGTTGCCATCGGAAGAAGAGGGTTGCCCGCTGGCCATGGCTGGTCAATCTTGCTGGCGGGCAAAGACATAGCCCACACCCCGCACCGTGAGAATGCGGCGCGGATGCTTGACATCGGTTTCGATGGCTTGGCGGATGCGGCCAATGTGTACATCAATGGACCGGTCGAACGCTTCCAGCTCCCGCCCGCGCACGGCTTCCATGATCTGGTCGCGGGTCAACACCCGACCAGCCCGCTCGGCCATGGCAACGAGGAGATCGAATTGGTAGGAAGTGAGCTCGCAGGACTGCTCGGCCACCGAAACCAGGCGGGCGTCGCGGTCAATGGCCAGCGAGCCAAACCGCAGTGGTGGGCGTTGGCTGACGGGAGCCACCGCGACCTCGGCATCGGGCGACTGGCGGCGCAGCACCGCCCGGATGCGTGCCAGCAACTCGCGGGGCTCGAAGGGCTTGGGCAAGTAATCGTCAGCGCCCATTTCCAGGCCGATGATGCGGTCCATCGGGTCGCCTTTGGCGGTCAGCATCAGCACCGGCATGCGGGCCAGCATGCCAGGCAGTGCGCGGATGCGGCGGCACACCTCCAGGCCATCCATATCAGGCAGCATCAGATCCAGCACCACCAGCGCGGGGGTGGGCAAGGTGGTGTCTTGCAGACTGGCCAGCCCCTGGGTGGCATCAGGAGCGTGACGCACCGCATAGCCAGACTGCCCGAGGTAGGTGGCCACCATCTGGGCCAGACGGTGGTCGTCTTCAATCATCAGCAGGGGAGTCATGGGTGGCATTTTGGGCTTGGCACAGCGCAAAGGTTTGTCTGGTGGGTAAAGTTTCGTGAATTCAAAATCAGGAGCTAAAACACCATGCAAATTAATCGGAAACAGGCATTTTTTTCATCAAAATCCACACCAACACCAACACGGGCACACCCAGTAGTGCCGTGGCCACAAAAAACAGGGGGTAACCCCAGGCATTCACCGCCACGCCCGAGAAACCCGCCAGCCATTTGGGCGCCAGAAGCATCATGGAGCTGAACAGCGCGTACTGCGTGGCCGAATACTGCACATTGGTCAGACTGGACAAATAGGCAATGAACGCCGCCGACGCAATGCCTCCTGCCAGGTTGTCGGCCGACACCACCGCAATCAGCGCCACCACATCGTGGCCATGCCCGGCCAGCCAGGCAAACAGCAGGTTGCTGGCCGCACTCAGCACCGCACCCAGCATCAGCACCCGGTGCACCCCCAGCCGCGCGGTGAGCGCGCCACCTACAAAGGCCCCCACCAGGGTCATGATCACGCCGTAAATTTTGGTGACCGCCGCCACTTCATCCTTGGTGTAGCCCATGTCCACATAGAACGGGTTGGCCATGATGCCCATCACCACGTCGCTGATGCGGTAGGTCCCAATCAGCGCCAGGATGAACACCGCCTGCCATCGGTGGCGGCGCACAAAGTCGGCAAACGGCTCCAGTAGAGCCCCGCGCAGCCAGTCGGCCACGCCACGGGCAGGCGGCAGTGCGGCCCGTGCGGGCTCGCGGCTGAACAGCACCGTCAGCACCCCCACCAGCATGGAGGTGGCCATGACCAGGTAGGCCATTTCCCACCCACCGTTCTGGTAGAGCGCGCCCGCAGACGTTCCCCCAACCCCGCTCGCCACGCCACCCACCGGGGCCACTGCCGCACCGGCAGCCACGGCGGCCGTTTCGCTCCGGGCCGCCAGCCACAGCACCCCGGCACCCGCCCAGATCATGGCCAGGCGGTAGCCGGTCTGGTACATGGCAGCCAGCATGCCCTGCTCTTCGCTGCGGGCGGATTCGATGCGAAACGCATCCAGCGCGATGTCTTGCGTGGCCGAGCCGAACGCCACCAGCACCGCGCACCACACCAGCCCCTCCAGCCCCTGCCGGGGGTCGGCCAGCGCCATGCCCACCAGCCCGGCGGCCACCAGCGCTTGCGACAGCAGTAGCCAACTGCGCCGCCGCCCCAGCCAGGCGGTGAGCAGGGGCAAGGGCAAGCGGTCCACCAACGGGGCCCAGCACCACTTGAAGGCGTAGGCCAGGCCCACCCAGCTCAAAAAACCAATGGTGGCCCGGTCCACCCCGGCCTCGCGCAACCGAAAACTCAACGTGCCCAGTACCAGCAACAAAGGCAAACCAGCCGAAAACCCCAGCGCCAGCATGCGCAGGCTGGCGGGCTGGAGTGCCAACTTCAGGCTGGCCAGCCACCCCCGCTTGACGGCAGGCTTGGCGGCCTCTGCTTCGCCAGCACCGGGTACTGAACTCTGCACAGAACCGGACGCATTTGGCACTTTCGACGAAGAAATGGGCATGAACAGGTCAGAGAAAAAAGGTTTTGCCTATTATTGAGTCATGTGCCGACTGTGTAACGCCAAGCGCCTGGCCAATGCGCGCAGCTTTTCGAGCCTGATCGCCGACCCTGCTGCGGTGGGACTTGCACCTGCAGGCCCCGACACCGTCCACCCCGGCAATGCGGGCAACCCCACCATGGGCCACGCATGGCACCAGCAGCGTCGCAACCTGATGGGCACGCTGGCCACTGGCGCGGCGGTTGCTGCAGCGCCCGCTTTGTGGCACGAACCTGCGCAAGCGCAGGTGGACGTGGGCAGTGCATCGTCCATGCGCAAGCTGGTACCAGCCGGCCAACTGGAAGCCGCCGCTGCCCAGCAATATGCGCAGATGCTGGCCGAAGCCAAGTCCAAACGCGCGCTGGCCCCCGACGACAACCCGCAGCTCCAACAACTGCGCGCCATCGCGCAAAAGCTCATTCCGTTTGCCATGCCCTGGAACGAACGGGCCAAGCAATGGCACTGGGAAGTGAATCTGATTGGCAGCAAGCAGATCAACGCGTTTTGCATGCCGGGCGGAAAAATCGCTTTCTACACCGGCATCCTGAATGAGCTCAAGCTCACCAACGACGAAATTGCCATGGTCATGGGCCATGAAATCGCCCACGCCTTGCGCGAGCATGCGCGCGAGCGGCTGGCCAAAAGTCAGGCCACCAGCATGGGATTGTCGATTGGCGCACGCCTGCTGGGCTTGGGCGACCTGGGTGACTTGGCCGCCAACATGGGCACCAAACTGTTGACCCTGAAATTTGGCCGCGACGACGAAACCGAAGCCGACCTGGTGGGGCTGGAGCTGGCCGCGCGCGCCGCATTCAACCCGGAAGCCGGCGTCACACTGTGGCAAAAAATGGGGCAGGCCTCGGGCGGAGGCAACGACTCCGCGCTGATGCACTTTCTGTCCACGCATCCCTCCGGGCCCGAACGGATCGATGCACTGCGTGCAAACGCCCCCAAGGTGATGGGCCTGTACGAAAAAGCCAAGGCCGCCGCAGCCACGAAAACAAATAGCAGCTAAAGACCGCCAATCAAGCGGTCAGCTTCATTTTTTTTAGGCATTCTGCCCCACGTAGGGGTTGAAACGCCGCTCCTCACCCAGTGAGCCCTCGGGGCCATGGCCCGGAATGAACACCGTCTCATCGCCCATCGGCCACAACCGCTGGCGAATGCTGTCCAACAGCTGTTGGTGATTGCCCTGCGGAAAATCGGTGCGGCCAATGCTGCCCACAAACAGCACGTCGCCCACAAACACCCGCTTCGCTTCGGGTGAGTGAAACACCACATGGCCCGGGGTGTGGCCAGGGCAATGGCGCACATTCAGGGTGCAATAGCCCACGGTCACGGTGTCGCCGTCGGCCAGCCAGCAGTCGGGCTTGAAGGCCTCGGCCAGCGGAAAACCAAACATTTGGCTTTGCTGCGGCAGGCCATCGATCCAGAACTGGTCGCCAGGGTGCGGGCCTGTGATGGGCAGCCCCTCGCGCCGAGCCAGCTCGCCGGTGCCGCCCGCATGATCGATGTGGGCATGGGTCAGCCAAATGTGTTTCAAGGTCAGCCCCAGGCGCTGTACCTGGGCCAGCACTTGGTCCAGGTCGCCACCAGGGTCGATGACGGCGGCCTCCAGGGTTTCGTCGCACCAGACGATGGAGCAGTTCTGGGCAAAGGCGGTAACAGGAATGGTGAGGTACTTCAGCATGGGGCGCATTGTGGCCAATTCCGCAGCGACCATCGATTGGGCAGCTTGAGCACTCGGCTCATTTTTGGTGAATAAGAAGAAATTGACACAATCGCTCTTATTCGTGTGCTAAAAATCAGCCTTCGGGTTTCTCCAAAAGGCCGACATGCGCATCCGTACCCTACTGGGTCTGCTTCTGGTTTTGCTGGCCGGCATCGTCAGGGCCCAAGGCCCCACCCTGACCATCAGCACCAACAACACACCGCAAGACCGCAAGGCGCTGGAGCTGCTCTCCAAAGAAGCCTTTCAGCGTGCGGGGCTCACCTTCCAGCTTGACCGCAACCCCTCCGCCCGTTCACTGGATTTGGCCAACGAAGGTCACATTGACGGCGAAGGCCTGCGCGTAGGTGGGCTGGAGCAGCAATATCCCAACCTGGTGGCCGTGCCGGAGCGCTACATGGGCATCAGCTTTGTGGCCTTCGCCCGCGACCCATCCATCAAACTGGATCAGGGTTGGTCCAGCCTCAAGCCTCACCGCATTGCGTTCATCAATGGTTGGAAACTGTTTGAAGCCCATGCTGCTGGTGCCCAGAGTGTCACCAAAGTGGACAAGCCCGATCAACTCTTCAAGATGCTGGAAGCCAACCGGATTGACCTGGCGCTGTACACCCTGACCGACGGCATGACCGTGCTCAAGGAACTGGGGATGACCGGCATTGCGCCGCTGAAGCCCGCGCTGCGGGATGCCGACATGTACTTGTACCTGAACAAAAAGCACCTGCCCCATGTACCCCGGATTGCTCAGGCACTCAAGGACATGAAAGCCGACGGCACGTACGCAAAAATCATGGCCCCAGTCAGCCCCCCCTGAAGCCGCACCGCCAAAGGCCCGAGCTTGAATCCGCATCCACACATCACCAGCACATCACTCGACTTTCTGGGTGCAAAAAGTCAGCTCACCCACCACCTGTTGCGCAGGGGACTGATGCTGGGCTTGTTGTGTGCGGTGCTGGTGTCTGCGCTGCAGGCATGGCTGGTCTATCGGGAGCGCATGGCCGACCTGGACAGTCACTATGTGGCCATCGGCCAATATGCAGCCCAACCTCTGGCCCGCAGCCTGTGGGCATTTGATGCCGACCAGGTGGCCATTCAGCTTCAGGGCGTGGCCAAGTTACCCGATGTGACGGCCGTTCGACTGACGCAACACGGCCAGCCCACCCTGGAGTTTGGTCAACCCATCACTGGCAAACGGCATGAGCACACGCTGACCCTAACGTACACCGATGGCGACAAACAACACTCACTGGGCACCCTCACCCTTGCCAAAGACATGCGGCAAGTGCAAACCGAGCTGTTGTGGGATTGGGCCAAGGTTCTGACGGGCACCATCGTCGTCATTCTGGTGGTCATCTTCATTGTGCTGTCGGCCTACCACACCATGGTTCGCCGCAGGCTGGAACAAGTGGCACTGGAACTGGCCGACACCACCCCCGAAGCGTTGCGACGCTACCCGCCCGAGAACCAGAACGCCCTGGCCAACGACGACGAAATCGATGCGCTGGTCGCGGCCATCGTGCGCCTCAAAGTGGCGGGTGGAAAGGCCCTGCGTGACGTGGAGCAGCAAAACCAGGAACTGGAGCAGGTATTGATTCAGCTGGGTGAATCCACCGCACTCCTGCAATCGGTCATAGACACCGTGCCCGTTCGCATTTTCTGGAAAAGCCATGACCTCACCTACCTGGGCTGCAACCCGGTGTTTGCACGCGATGCCGGCAAAAACACACCGGAAGACGTCATCGGTCACACCGACCATGACATGGGTTGGGCCGCTCAGGCCGACCTGTACCGCGCCGATGATCTGCGCGTACTGACCAGCAACCAGCCTACCCTGGGCTACGAAGAACCCCAAACCACACCGGAGGGTCGCACCATCTGGCTGCGGACATCCAAAGTCCCCATTCGAACGGCGGCGGGTGAAGTGGTGGGCGTGCTGGGAATGTACGAAGACATCACCGAGCGCAAGCAAAACGAAGATCGGTTGCGCGAGAGTGAAGACCGTTTTCGAACTGTATTCCACCAGGCCCCGGTGTCCATTCTGCTCTTCGATCCGGATGACGGCAGCATCCTGGATGCCAACCAGACAGCCTGGCAGTCCTACGGTTTGACCTCGCTGGACGCATTGCGAGCCACCAACTTCTGGCTCCCCCCTCCCTATTCCCAGGCAGAGGCCATGGAATGGATTCGGCTGGCCGTACAAACCCCCCAAATTTTTGAATGGAAAAACCAGACCATCACCGGCGAGGTGTTCTGGGAACAGGTGAGCCTTCGCCCCATCGAGTTGGGACGCGCCAAACAAGTGCTGGCCATCAGTGTGGACATCACCGCCCGCAAACAAGCCAAAGCCGAGCTGGAAGCCCACCGGGTGCAACTGGAAGAACAGGTCAGAAGTCGCACCCGCGATCTGGAGACCGCAAAAGAAGCGGCCGAGACCGCCAACGTGGCCAAAAGTGCATTTCTGGCCAACATGTCACATGAAATTCGGACCCCGCTCAATGCCATCACCGGCATGGCCCACCTGCTGCGTCGCTCCGGACTCACCCCCCAGCAAACCGACAAACTCGACAAACTGGAATATGCAGGCCAGCACCTGCTGGGCATCATCAACGATGTGCTGGATCTATCCAAAATCGAAGCCGGCAAGTTCACCCTGGAATGCACCGATGTGCATGCCGCAGCGGTACTGGACAACGTGGCCAGCATGTTGGGGCAACGGGCCCGCGACAAGGGCATTGCCCTGCACACTGAGTCCACAGGCCTCCATCCCCCACTGCTGGGCGACCCCATTCGGCTCCAACAGGCCCTGTTGAATCTGGCGGGCAATGCCGTCAAATTCACTCACCAGGGTCATGTCACCATGCGGGTGCGCGCGGTGTCAGACAACGTCACCTCGACGACCTTGCGGTTTGAGGTGGAAGACACCGGAATCGGTGTCGCCCCCGAGGGGCAAAGCAAACTGTTCCAAGCGTTTGAACAGGCTGACACCTCCATGACCCGGAAATATGGCGGCACCGGACTGGGGTTGGCCATCACCAAGAAAATGGCCGAACTCATGGGAGGCACGGTCGGCTTCACCAGCCAGCCCGGCGAAGGCAGCACATTCTGGTTCACGGCGGTTCTGCGCAAAGCCACGACGGATCGCGAACCTGCGGTGGACGCCACTTTCATGGGCAACGCGGGGCAAGCCGTCCTGGAACGCCATGTCGGCAGGCGGGTGCTGCTGGCAGAAGACGAACCCATCAACCGTGAAATTGCTCAAATGGTGCTGGAAGATGTGGGCTTGGTGGTGGACTTCGCCGAAGACGGCCTGGAAGCCGTGCGCAAGGCAACCGCTACGCCATACAGCCTGGTTCTGATGGACATGCAAATGCCGCGCATGGACGGACTGGAAGCCACCCGGCGAATCCGTCAAACCCAGGGTCGTGAGGCAACGCCCATTCTGGCCATGACCGCCAACGCCTTTGCCGAAGACCGCGCCAAATGCACCGAGGCCGGCATGGACGACTTCATCGCCAAACCCGTGTCACCCCATATGCTGTACCAAGCGCTGCTGAAGTGGCTGGACAAAGCATGAGCCCTACGTCACCACCAACCTTCGTATGCCACCGTCAGCGGTGCATGGTCGCTAAATATTCCTTAACCCCAAGATCTGGTCAGCAGTTCGTCCAGTGCATCGGCAAGGACTTGTCCCTCTTGCTTAAGTGATCCGATCACCTCGCCCAATTGATCAACAGCAACCGAGACGATGTCCAGCGGATGTAGGACCACACGCACGCCGTCTATGACAAACGCTGGATTCATCCTGGCACCCACCGTGGGCGTATCGCATGGGAGTAGGGTCTGACGCATCAACGGAACGACGACCCGCCTGCGGTAACGGTCAAACTGCGCAGACTGAACCACCACAACGAAAGGAATCGAATCGCGCAAGGCCCCTTTGTTGCGATGAACATCGAATTGCGCCATTACAAAGTGGAGTGCTCGTCTGCAAACGAACCGACTGCCGCATGCACCGCATTCCAGTCTGCCGCACACACATCAGCCACTTGTTGGCGATTGCGCTGTGCCCTCTGTTGATGGTCTACAAACTCCGCCAGCAGCGACTCCATGGTGGCGGACAGGTTGTTGGTGAAAACCTTGGCCTGCGCCACCAGCGCCTCATTCATCGTGAGGTTAACGGGTCGTTTACGGGCTGATGCGACGCGGGTTTCCATGTTGAGGGACTCCAAACCATTCAATGCGCATAGTATGCGCATTGAATTGCAGAAGGTCAATCGATTCCGATGGTTGAAAATCTGGAGGATGTGTATACCCCCGCCTCCACAACGCCACTCAAAAGGCGAAATCGTAAGCAATCGTGATGGGTGCATGGTCGCTGAACCGACTGGTTTTGTGAATGGCCGCAGCCTTGGCCAGAACGGCCAAGCCGGGTGTGGCCAAGTGATAGATGCTCGCACAAAAAACCCACATTTGTTGCTCCCGAACATCAAAGACTGGTCTCGTACTCCACGGTCAAAGGGGCATGGTCCGAGAACTTTTGGTCCTTGTAGATTGAAGCGGTGCGTGCTGTGGAACTGAGCCCACCAGACACGAACTGGTAGTCAAGTCTCCACCCAACGTTCTTGGCATAAGCCTGGCCGCGATTGCTCCACCACGTGTAGCAGTCGTCCGTGGTATCCGGGTAAAGGCTGCGATAGACGTCTGTCACCCCGCTGCCCAAAAGTTTGGTCATCCATGCGCGCTCCTCGGGCAGGAAACCGCTGTTTTTCTGGTTGCTCTTCCAGTTCTTGAGGTCTGCCTCTTTGTGAGCAATGTTGACGTCGCCAACAAGGATGAACTCGCGCTCAGCCTTAAGTTGCATCATGTGCGGATACATCGCATCTAAGAAGCGGAATTTGGCGGCTTGACGGTCTTCGCCACTAGAGCCGCTGGGGAAGTAGCAGCTGATAACGCTCAAGCGCCGACCAGGTTTGTCGAACCGAAGTTCAACCCAGCGCCCTTCGTCGTCAAACTCTGCCACACCAAAGCCAGTGATGACGTCACTTGGTTCATGGCGGCTGTACAGTCCAACACCCGAATAACCCTTTTTCCGGGCGTAATGGAACCAGCCCTTCAACGCACCAGCGACATCAAAAACACCTTCAACGGAATCTTGCTGCGCCTTGACCTCCTGCACGCCAACAAAGTCCGCTTGTTGCGCAGGTAACCATTCAAAAAAACCTTTGGTAGCGGCGGACCGAATGCCATTCAAATTTGCGCTGATGACTTTGAGCATGGTGGGACCTTGTGCAGAAATGAGCCCGGTTGTCTAGGCTCGTGTGGCACAAGCATCCAAACCCTGAAAAAATTCAGATGGAGTTTACCGGGCCATCCCCGCCACCACATCCGCAATCGGACGCAAGCCATTGATCCGCACAGTGGGCGTCCCGGATACAGGCAATCGATCCACGACTCCAAACCCACCATGCGCCATGGTCGGTGTCGCCCCCGGTGCTGATACCGGAGAAATCAACGTGGCAGCCGCCGTCATTGCCCCAACAGCAGGCGCCTGAACACCCACCCCCACCGCAAGCCCAGGAGCCGGACTCACAGCAGAAGCCGCCGCAGCCAACTGTTTCTCATGGCGCTGCATGAACCAATCCGCTGCCTTTTCCGCCGCAGACATCGCCTGGAACAAAGCCTTCGGGTCATCCCGAATCATCTTCGCCCAGTGGTCCAGATAGCTGGCATGCTGCTTGATGACCTCGTCCGATTCGAGCCCCAGCTCGGCCATGAGGAATGCCGAAGCTGTCTCAGCCGTCAACTCTTCCCTACTATAGCTATCGGTTCCCCTTGCGCCATTCATCAGGCGGTTAAGACGACTTTCGTGCCCGCTCGAATGGCAAAATTCATGGATCAAAACCGAATAGTGCTTGGCCGCTCCACTGAACACCACCTTGCCATCCTTGACTGTGTCGTGGTACTGGGTACGTTCCGGCACCGTGATGCGGTCAGCCAAAGGCTCATAGTAAGCAGAATCCTGCGACTCGTACCTCACCGGGACACCTTGCTTCTTCGCCAAATCCTCAATCTGAGCATGCAGCGCCCAGGTCGGCGTGGGCTCCGCTTGGGGTAACGGAGGGAGATTTGCGACCTGTTCTCCGCTGAAGACCCGGTACGTCTGCAAGAAGGTCTTGCCCAAACTGATTTCCTTGACCGGTTTGCCCGATTCATCCAGTACCGGTTTGCCGGAAGCATCGACCTTGTCTCGCTTGATTTCCTGTCGCCCCACCTTGTAGATGGTGATGCTCTTGGCGCCCTTCTTCACATGGGGCAAATCTGCATCTGGTGTTCCGGCTTTCTTCATGTCCTGTGCCAAGGACTGCACCTGCTTGTAGGTCATGAACCGCATGTCGGTCCAGCCGTTAGCCATGATCTCCATGGTGAGCAGCAGCCGATTGATTCCCCGATACGGCAAACCCGTATGCAGACTGTAGGGACGGCGAAACGCGGATGGTGGATTCCAGGGCTTTTGCCAGATCGATGTACCGGCTTCAATGGCATCCAGAATTCTTTGCGCCGCCTCCCGGTACAACTGGTTGTTGATGTCATCGACGGTGCGCTTCTTGGCGGGCACCGCATCCGTGGTCTCAGAGGAATCAGGGGATTCAACGGAATCTGTTTCCGCCAGCGTTTCCACCGCAGTTTCCACGGCACTGGTGTCCGCTGTTTCGGACGCAACCGCTGGGGGTTGACTGCTTGCCGCAGGTTGCGATGCAGGATTGGCTGCAGGTTTCTTCGCTTTACGTCCAGTGGACGGGTTGGAGTTTTTCATGGGGAACTTGCCTTTCTTGGGTTAATGGGTTGAAGGGGGTGACCGGCTGCGGGGCAACAGGTCGCATTTGGGGGAAGCCGAACATGTCGGCTGTGCCGTCAGCAGATGCTTTTGCATGGGGTATGGCGTCATGGGTTGCATGACGAATGGGTAACAGAGACTGCAACCGGAATTGCAGCGACGAATCAATCAATGGCGTGGCAGCCACAGAAGTTGGGAATACGGCGTTCACAGCCCAAACTCCCCGACACTGGGTGCTTTCGCAGCCAGTGCCGCAGCGTGTGCAGCAGCTTGGGCCGCCACCAACTGACCACGGGTGGGACGAACCACCGGCTTGACTTTGCGCTGACCGGCTTTGACTTCCACCTCGTCCCACAGGGCGGGTGACCAGGTGAAGACATCCACCGAATACGGCTGGGGCTCGATGTGCATGGGTCCCAGCAGCTTGGAGACCAGCATCCACGTCAGGATGGGCATGGGGTCAGTTTGACTGGGTGTTGAGAGGGATGCGTCGGTGTTCATGGCATCTCCTCAAATCGGCAACACGGGTTGTTGACGCGAATTCACCGCCATGGACGCCACCATCGGCACCCGCAGCTGGATGTCCAGGGTGGACCGGGTGCCTTCGGCATCGGGCTTTTCCTGCAAAGTCAGGCTCAGGTTCGGGTTGCCCGCACTGGCATACAGCTGGCAAATCGGCGCGTCGTCTCCTTTGAGTACCTTGTCGGACACGGTGAAGTCGGTGTAAACCGCGCCGCTGATGGCATGGCTTTTCAGGCGCAAGCCCACCGGCTTGTGCAACAGCACCATGGGTCCGCATTCAGCCAGGACACCTTGGTTAATGCCATAGAAGAACGCCACATAAACGCGACGCGACATGCCCTGCGGCAAGCCGAACAGAAAGCCAATGGTTTGGATGGGCGATGGCGTGGGCGGCACCACCAGATGCAAGGCACGCTTGGGGTCGTGGAAATCGGCATAGCCTTCCACCGCGTTGTAGGGTGAATACGCCAAGGCGATGTTCCCAGCCAGGGTCAACACCTCTGGGTAGTGCCCGTTTTGCAACGGCAGTTGAGCCAGCTTTTGCCAGAAGGCTGCATCGGGCATGTGCTGGACGCAGTAGGTCAATGCGCTCATGTCACGGACCTCCCACCAAGTGTGAAGACCGGGTCCAGGTGTCAGACCGCACTGAACGGGCATTCGCATCCCTGTGGCTGGTTGACTGACCCGGCACACGCCAGTCGCCATCGGACCTGCGAAACACAGGACGCAAAGGTTCCAGGCGTTTCAACTCGGCTTCAAGCTGATGAACGTCCCGAGCCAGTCCCACCAACTGGGTATCGGACAGGTCGGGATTGCGCTGTGCCAATGCCAAATCCACTTGGACGGCACGGTGCAGTTGTCGAAGTCGCAGGTAACGCCATTCGGTGTCGGGCACCTGAGTGGCTGACGACGGGGCTTCGGTGATGAGGTGCAGGAGCAGTCCGATCATGGCTGCCTCCCGGTCTGTGTGTTCACCGCCATCAGCGGTTGTTTGATTGGACCCAGTAAGCTGGGTTGTGAGGGGTGTGATGTTTTGCGTTTCATACTCCCAAGCTAGCAAACCAGCCCGGGGGTGATCAAACATATGAGGGTCCCCCCGCCCCACGCGGTGGCGAACGGTCAGAAAGTGGGGTTGAGCGGTAGCCATGTCCATTCTCAACGGGTGGTGCTGAATGCCCAAGTCCAACCAGCCGCTCTGACGAAATACACCTCGCCATTCACACGCATTTGCTTGGCCACGCCGTCCCATTCGATATGTGGACGCAAGCTCTCAGGTACACCGTCGAGTTGGGAAGTTGCTTCGTACCATTCGGCAGCCCAATCGCCCGCTGAGCGCGCCCGACCCAATGAACGGTCCTGGACTTCTTCCAAGGTGGCTGACTCGTCATTAAAGTCTTCGCGATAGGCGCGAAGCAATTCACGGTCTTCGTCGGTGAGTGCGTCTTCGACATCTTCTTCGTCAAATTCGTCCCCCTCCTCCTCGTCGTCCTCCGTGCAACCATCACCATCCACCTGGGTTGCCTGTGATGCCTGTGCAGGGGCAGACGCATGGGGCGCCAACGGATTGACACCTGCGCACACCAACGACATGAAGTCAGTGACCGGCATCCCCAAGGTTTGTTCGTCAACGACCAATTGACCAAAGTCCTGCCACAGCATGCTTTCACCGTCTTGCCGTTCTTCGGGTTCCAAAGAAGGAATACGGGACGCCACCACGGTCGACAACACCAGATGGAGCGCACCGTCGATGACCCTGGTTTCAGGAGTCACTTGCACATGACCACGACGCCACTTGCCATACCAGTCGACCGGCTCCCCATCAGCCTGAACATTGGCACACAGAGAAGCCAAGAATTCAGGTGTGAGTTCAGGCAAGCCGGGACTCTTGTATTGCCATGCAGCACGAGCCCAGGTGGCAATCCAGTTCTCCAATTTGCCCTTGGTCAATGCGGAACAGGCAGACTGGCGAATGTGACCGACAGTGGCATCCTTGTCGGGGCAGCGAACGAATTCCAAGCCCGAGGCATCGATCAAGGTGACGAAGTCGGCCAACAGGTCCACGAACACATCGTCCTTGTCGTCGTTGTCCACAACCCCCAAGTTGCGGTTCAAAGTGACCAAGGCCTTGCGAATGCCGTCCAGACGGGCTGACCAGCTTGTCATCACCGGTCCCAAATCCTCGGGCGCGGTCACACCGGGCAAAGCCAAGCGGAATGCCCACTGGCTGTAGTGGCTCGCACTGTCCGCGCTTTTGGTGGTTTCAGGCAAACGGTGTGTCATCAACAGACCGGGTGCCCAGTGAAGATTTCCGGCGGCTTGCATGCCAATCACCTGGATTTGGCAACGCCCGTCGCCTTCGAAGGCGGCGACCTGGGCTGCCCAGGTGCTGCGCAAAGTGGTGTTGAGTGCCTGTACCAAGGCGTGTTGTGCCGCAGTGTTTACAGCGTTTGTCGTTGCGGTAGTGATGGTATTGGTAGTGGTGTTTACGGTGCTCATGATGAATCCTTCAAAAAATTTGGGTAATAGTGCCCCCCGGTCACACCATGTGACCGTTCGGCGGTTTGTTTGTGATGGTTTGGTATGCGTGTCACCCGACCATCCATCGGGTGCACATTCGGGCTGCTGTTTTCGCAGCCGTGTGGTCAATGACGACCTGGCGCAGTTTTGGAAGCGTTGCTGTGCTTAACTACCAGCAAAAACCAAGACACTGCCCCCATGGTCAATTAGCCGAAGGCGACCATCAGCTTGCAATTTGTCTGCCACCAAGCTCCAGTCGATGCATTCGCGTACCAATTCAGGCGTGTCGTACATTGAGCTCTGACGACCAATTTCTTTTCGGGCCCAGTCTGCCTTGCTGGCGGCCCGCTCTTCATAGGCTTCATGAGCGTCGTTAAAGGACCCGCTGGCGTCGATATGCAATCTGTAGGCTTGAAGAATCTCCAGATCATCGGCTTCGAGATCGGCTTCGTCGAAAGGACAGTTGAACGGATTTCTTCCCTGAATCACCAATTTTTGGAAGGAACGCGGCGACATGCCAAGATCCTTTCGGGTTGCCCGAATCTCTCCCATGGTCAACCAAAGTTCGTGCTCATCCCAGTCCTCAAGCAACGGGATATGGGCGTACAAGCAAACACTCAACTTCAACACTTCCTCATCGTCTACGGTCTCGACCTCCTGACTCACCGTCATGTCATAGGCACGCCACGCCTCAGGATAATCTTCCTCCTCAGGGCGTAGAGCCCTTAGAAAGATTTCATCTGCGATAGGCATTTCGTCCAGACCCTGCCCACCACCACAATCAGCCCAATCCATGACCCAGTCTTCCATGGGTTGCGTGATGGTCACCTCACAGGCTTGCATGCGTTCGTGGTTCAAGGTTTCGTCCCTGTCTGGACAGAGAATGAACTCAAGCCCAGTGGAATCGACCAGATTCAAGGTCTTGGTTTTGAAGACCTGGCGAATGTCACCGCGTTTTTCATGGTTATCCACCCAGCCATACAGACTGTTGAGATGGCAAAGGGTCTTTCGAATCTTGGCCAAGCGTGGAGCCAAACCATCGAGTGCTGAACTAAGGTCCGTGGTTGAGCTGACACAGGGCAACTCGAATCGAAATGCCCATTGCTGGTAGTGGCTTGCATCTTCTGAACTTCTGGAGTACCCCGGTAATTCATGGCTCATTAGCAACGCCGGTACCCAGGGCTGATTTCCGATGCCTTGTACGCCAATGACCTGCATCAAACAGCTTCTGTAATTGCCTTCCAAACGCTTGACGGTGCGCCTGCACTTGGCTTCCAAGTGGTCGTTCAGTTTGTCCAACAAGTCGCGCTGGGCCTGTGTCGCGGGTGACACCACTTTGGCTGTTTTGTTTTGCTCTGTTGAGAGCCATGTATCGTTCGTTGTCATAAAAAATCCTAAAAATTGGGTTGAAGGTGCCCCCCGGTCACACCATGTGACCGTTTGGCGAATACGTTTGTTGATGTCGTGTTCAACGACAACCGGACATCAAACGGTTGTCATGTCTGGGCCTAGCGGCCTCGTCGATACCGGGTGCATGCGCCGAATTCGACGAAGCGCACCGTCATGTGCAAGGTGGCGGTTGTCATGCGGCTTTCCGATACCAGGCAAACTCAGCCACCACACCGTTACCCATGTCAACGAACTGGGGAACACGGTCTGCCATGCCAGGGCATTTCTGCTTGACCGACTCAAGAAGTTCTCGAGGGGCGTGAATCCACGCGCAATCCACAGACGCCCGTGCTGCCGCCCGAAAGTTCGTCGCAGAAGCGTCCCCTGGAACCAAGGGCGCTAATGCCACGTCTTTGTCAAAAGAAACGTTGAGCCCCGTCTCTGCCATTCGCATGAACACAGGGATCTTCTTGCCCTCGAACTGGGCGGTACCGGTCCAAACGGTCTCGCTGGTGGGTGCCATCGAATCGAATGCGAACGTGGCAAACAAGGTTCGAAGCGTCTCTTGCCAGACGTCGCCAACAGGGTTTTGCCGCGCCACATGTTCGTTTTTCCAGCGCTCCACGATTTCTTCCAAGGAGCATGGAGCCACATTTCCGGGGTAACGAACGACCCCATCAAAGACGCCTGGATGCGCAAATTGGTCAGCGTATAAGCTGGCTCCATGGAAGAGCACGACGCCATTCATGTCCTGGATGTAGCCAATTGGAGGCAACAAGCAGGCCAATGCGTTGGGATTGCCTGAGGCACCTGGTACGTGCTCTTCAAGCGTTGTCAAGATCTTGCGAACCGTCGCCAACTGGGCAATGCTGGCTTTCACGACACCTTCAAACTGAGACTCCGATTTAAGTTCAGGAAACGAGAATTGCACGTGCCAGGTACAGTCTTCCGGGTCGATGCGAGCATCTGAGAACGCCAACACAGGTAAGCCTCGGTCCGTTCCCAAGATGCGCTCACCAGTCGAGATCATTACGTCCACGTTGTTCGCGTGGCAAGCATGTGAGTGCTCAAAGCTGCTGTACACGTAGCGGTTGAAAGCGCGGATGAGCTTCTCGTTTTCGAATCCTGTAGAGGCCCAACGCTTTTCGCTCTCGAGATAGGTGGCTACCAGCCTGTCGTGACGCTGCCTGAAGGTTTCATCGGATTGGTCCTCTGCAGCAGATAAGTCGACACCCACGAGACCTTGAAGAAACTCATAGAGCATCTGTGTCACTTGAGCGGTGCTGTTTGCCTTGCGGCGTTGTGATTTTTTAGACATGATATTTTTCCTTTTCAATAATTTTTCGTAATAAAGCCCCCCGACCGGCCAATCCGGTCGAACGACGAATGTGTTGGCGATGTCAATGTGGTGAGTTGCGTGACACCCGGACATCAGCGGGTGTCTACTCAATGGCCGCTGCTAGCGGCCGCGCCGTCGATACCGGGTGCATGAGCCGAATTCGACGAATCGAACCGGTCGCTCCCCAATTGGCTGAGTGAAGTCGGTCATACAGCCACCTCAGCACCGGCAAAGATGCCCGTCGTGTCGCTCACGGCAGTCGCTGACGCAGCGGTCTGCTTGGGGACAAACCCATGCGATGTCATCAAATGGAAGATCACCTTATCGACCTGGAACGAGTGCTCGTTGAACCGATAAAGGGACTTGATCGGTGCGCCGCACAACAGAGGTACAGGCGAAGTCGTCTGTGCGAGCGGTACCACCCATCGCAGTCCCTTGACGACCACGCCCAATTCACCCGCAATGCCTCTGATCTCAGCGCGGAGCTGCTGATGGCCAAGCGTCAATGTGGCCTGCTGCGTCCAGACGCCATGGCCTTCCGAGTTGATGGCACCCAATTGAGCAGAGTTCAGTGCCTCGGCAATTGAAATGTGATCGATGCCATGACGTTCCTGCCAGATAGCCAAATTCTGCGCAACCTTATGACATGCCACATCCTCAACTTTCAGATCAAAGGCAGGCCCACCGTAACAGAGTCGCCCATTTCTTTTGAACAACTCGACGGACGGATGGCTGAAATAAATGACAGCACCCGTTTGGTCGTAAATGCACCGATGCTCGGGAAGCAACAAACTCTCAATGGCATCCAAATCATCGCCCTCTTTGCCACCGAACACATCTTCCAGTGCATGCAAGGCGCGATTGATACCTGCATGACGGGCCATGACCCTTTTGACGGCCAGTTCGGCATCTGCAGTGGACCGAATGCCATCAAAAGCCATTCGAAATGTCCAGCGATGAGGCGAATCCTCTGGGCTGGAGGGTTTGAAGTACTCGACCATGGGAAGAATGCGATGCGTTCCATCCAGTTGGACATAGCAAGCAGGACCGGCTTTCAATCCATATTTGGCCAAGCTGTTGTGATAGCCAGGATGATTTTCGGCACACCGATGAAATTCACCTGTCAGCGATTGCTCTCTGGCAATATATTCTTCTTCATAGGCATTAACTGCAGCCGACATAATAGACAATGGGAAACTCGAGATACTATTTGGCAACGACAATTCATTATCTGCCACATTATCTGCAGCATTATTCTCATTATTCGCATTAGCCGATTTACCTGGCGTTTTTGATTTTCTCAACATTTTTAATTCCTTTCTGTTTGTTGATGTTTTTATTGTGCCAAATTGGAATTCATTTGTAAAATACCGCAATAAATCGCATTAATCCGCAATTTGCCGCATTAAACCGCCGAGAACCGCAATGCTCGCCAGGCCTGAAGACCTTGCATGTAACAAAGTGACAGCCAAAACACATGTAAATCAACAGCTTGTCGCGACTCAGTCTTACTGAAGAGGACTTGTGGTGAAACTTGTTGACAAGCCCCGAAGTTCATCGTCGAAAAAAATTTTTAAAAAATTTTTCGCGCAACGCCCCTCGGCCTTTATCGACTAAATCATTGATTTCATTGGATATTTTTCAGACCACCGAGAACATCAGTGCGTGGCCGATGCTTTTTTTGCAGCTGAAACACGGTTTTTTCGGGGCAAAACACCCCAAAAATGCTTAATTTTTCAGCAATATCGTTCGAGATAAATCTGAATTTCGTGAACGGCGTGAATTGGAATGAAATGAGCCGTTCTGAAACCGTGTGAAACACCCGTGTGGATGGTGTGTGTGGACGGTGTTCGGGTTTTGTCCGGACGCCCGGCGCGACGGAGCTGAAGCGGTCTGTCGCCGCTGGGTTTGCTACCCGTGGCACGCGCGCGTCCCGTGCGTGGCCAGGCCGTGCGCGTGGGCATAATGTTTGCCGTTCTCGTTTACGGAGCCATACAGGGATGACGACATCAGCCAGACGCCAGCGGTTATTGGACAAGCTCTACCAACTTCCCCAGCACTTGCTTGAAAGCAAGCTCTACGACAGAGAGAAGGCAGCCTTGATTTTGGGTAAATCCAAGCGGACGCTGGAAAGCTACAGACAGCTGGAGATAGACCCCATCCCTCAGGGCGGCTTCGAGAACTGCAAGAGGGGCAGAGACGTGGAATACAGCGGTCGCGTGCTGTTGGACTGGTTGAAAGGCATTCGTACGGTCAGTGGCAAGGGCGGCGCTGTGCCTGTCACCGCCAATGGTGACGCCATGGGCTTCCTCTCTGACGACGCCATGGCCCACCGCAAGGACTGGGTCTCTTTCGTGAATGCCGAGTCCGACGAAGCTGAGTTCGCGTTCTTTGCGGATGAGCGTGGTTTGATCCTGAGCCACGCCTGGCAGTCGGTGGACCAGACCTTTGATGCCCTGATGTCACCGCAGACGAAAGTCGTGTGGCAGACCTGGATTGCTGCTTTGGCCGGGGCGTGGGCTGACGAGAACGAACGTCAGCGGGTGTTGACGGAATGTGCTGACATCGATGCATCCGTTCCCCAGAAGGTTCAGGACCTGCGCGACGCCAAGTTGGCGGCGATTTGAGTCCGGTGCCTGTACGGACTTGAACCTGTTTCGGTGTCAGGTTCGGAAGCGGGGCGTTTCAGCCGAACAGTCCTTCCGCATCGGCTACGTCGACAGGCGCTGACAAATCAGCCTTGTCACGCACCGCCGTGGCTTTCCATTCTGGCTCGTAACTTGTCAGCAGCAGCGCTGGTAGGTGGCGGTACACCTTGGTCGCTCTCTCGATGATGTTGGGAAACTTCTGCAGTGCGGTGAAGCCCGCTTCTGTCGTGAGTGCGCGCCAACACTCTTCGTCGGTGGGGTTTTCTAACGTCAACAGATAGTCCCATCGTTCGGCGGGGTCGAGTCGGATGGCGGGTGTTTCGGGGGTGTCGCTCATGGCGTGGATGCTACCCCGAGCCCATCGTTGCCGATGCAATTTGCTGGCCCACGCACCCCACTTGCGCGAATCGGGTTCGGTTTGCTAATCTGGTTGGACCAAGCCCCGACAAACCATCGGGATGTCGATGAGTCCCCGCCAATTGGAACCCCTCTATATAGATAGCAGAAAGGAGCGAAGACCGGAAGACACTGAAACCACCTGCCGCATGTATTCACCAGAGTTCGAACCGACATGTCCAGGTATGGCCTTGGGCAATATCGGTACGAGCCTCGTCAAGGACACACATGTTGAAGAAAGATTCGACGCAGGGCGGCAATCCTGCAAAAACGGGTGGGCAAGGTAGAAGCACCAAGGCCACCAGAACCGCTACCAAACAGCGTATCGGCGCTGACGGCAAAGCGGAGCCTGCCATTGAGTACATGGACCATGCACCCGTGCATCAGGTCTATCTGTTCGCCGATGGGCTGTTTAGGCCCATTCAACACGGCAAGCGTGCGACTGCAATACGGGTGACCGGGCAATACCATCCAATTGGGGAGCCCCGTCAACGGGTGCAATGTGTCTGGACCTCAGAACAGGCTTTGGACATCACCGACCAGATGGTGTTGTTTCACCTTTGCCAGTTGGGGGCGGCACCGGGGGAGCATCGCCAGGTATTGGGTCCAAAGCATCCGGAATACGGCGATGCCTTGCAGCGGTTGAAGTGGGTGAATCATGATGACGCTGCCACCGACCCATCGATGGTCGATCCCAATGGTTGGGGGCAATCCGGCAGCCAGGTGGCGAAACCCAATCTGTTGGTGCTATTCACGACGGCGCAGGCGATTGCGCGGGGTATCGGGTTGACCGCCACGGGCTCGAATACCAATGCCGTGCGTGAGAGCTTGCGCCGCATGGTTCGCACCACCTGCCAGTCGACCAACACCCATGGCATTCAGGGCACCAAGAGCGTCAGCCAGTACAACGTCTTGGGTGGCAGCCGCAACGGGGAAGCCTTGACTATCGTCTTGAATCCGGAGTTGTCAGAGCGGTGTCTGTCACGTCAGGGCGTGGCGTGGGTGAACATGAAGGAGCAACGTGCACTGGATTCGAAGCCTGCACGCAGACTGCATGCCTGGTTGACGGCATGGGCGTTCACTGCGGAGATGCGCACCATCAAACTGGACACATTGCTGTCGCATGTGTGGGGACCGGAGTCGTGCACCGCGTCAGCCAAGAAGAGCCGGATTCGAACCTTGAGGGATTCGGTTCAGTCCATTGCCCGGTTACCGGGGTGGGTGTGCTGGCTCAATGAGAAGGATGGCATGGTGCGGGTGCGCAAACCACGGTTTGTGGGGAGCGTCAAACCTGGGGTGGAGATGCCACATTTGGCGGGTGATGCAGGTCTTACGTTCACAGAGTCTTTGGGTGCATCTTGACATTTAAGATGACCGGTCATATTATTCACTCATGGCAAGAGTCAACGTACGCGAACAACTGATGGAAGCCGGCCTTCGAACCCTGCACGCGCAAGGGTTCAATGGCTGCGCAGTTCAGGACATCACCCAGGCAGCAGGCGTTCCTAAAGGGTCTTTTTACAACCACTTCGAGAGCAAAGAGGCTCTCGCCATGGCAGCCTTGGACATGTTCTGGGACAAGGGTGCGGCTCGGCGAGAAGTGCTGTCTGATTCCTCTCTCAAACCGGTGGAACGACTTCGCGGCTATTTCCAGTCGGTTGCTGCATCGGCTGCTCGGGTCAACTACGAGCGCGGATGCTTGATTGGCAACTTCAGTTCGGAAATGACCGGCAATACAGCCTTTAGGGAACGCCTTCAGCACATTTACGCGCTGTGGAGTGCAGATATTGAACGCTGCATTGACGAAGCGCGAACAACTGAACAACTCAGGGTCGATCTGCCCACCAAGGCACTTGCAGCATTCATCGTGAACGCTTGGGAAGGTGCTGTGCTGCGTACGAAGGTGGAGCAGAACAGTTCTGCATTTGACGACTTCCAACAAGTCGTGTTCAACGGATTTTTCGTGTGACGGGGGATGCCCCGCTTTTTTTCTAAACAATTAAGACGACCGGTCATCTTATGAAACTCAACTCCACATTCAAACTTGGTGCGTTGGCACTGTCCCATCGCATCGTGATGCCACCACTTACCCGCATGCGTGCCGGGGCCGATGGGGTGCCGTCGCCTTTTGCTGCCGCCTATTACGCACAACGGGCAACCCCTGGTGGTTTGATCATTGCCGAGGCCACCCAGATTTCACAGCAGGGCCAGGGATATCCGCAAACGCCGGGCATCTATACCGATCAACAGATCGAGGGTTGGACTCAGGTGGTGAAAGCCGTCAAAGGAAAAGGCGCTCACTTTGTCTTGCAACTTTGGCATGTGGGTCGCATCTCGCACTCCTCGCTGCAAGAAGGTGGCGCATTGCCAGTTGCACCATCAGCCATAGCGCCCAAGGGCAACGCATTCACCAGCACGTTCGGTCGGGTCCCTCATGAAGTGCCACATGCTCTTGAGCAGGATGAAATCAAGGGCATTGTGGCCGCGTACAAGCGGGCTGCAGAGAACGCCATGAAAGCAGGCTTTGATGGTGTAGAAATCCATGCCGCCAATGGCTACTTGCTTCAACAGTTCCTCGAAGACAACTCCAATCAGCGCCAAGACGTTTATGGAGGTTCCATCGAAAACAGAGCACGCTTGCTCTTTGAGGTCCTGGCTGCCGTGGCGCAAGTCTGGCCGATGGACCGAATTGGGGTGCGATTGTCACCGTACAGCGATGTGGGCGATATGGCTGACAGTGATCCTGCGGCGCTCTACACCTACGTGATCACGAAGTTGTCCCAGCAAGGCATTGCTTATTTGGATTTGATCGAGCCTCAAGCGCGGGCAGGCTTGACGGCAGAGAAGAACTTGGCCGCCCCCGAATCCGTTTGTACCTTGTTCCGCCCAATGTTTACCGGCCCGTTGATCGCTTCAGGTGGATTTACAGCGCAGACCGCAGAGGCCGCTCTGAATGCAGGCATCGCTGACTTGGTGGGATTTGGCCGCATGTTCATTGCCAACCCTGACTTGCCTAAACGGCTGGTTTCAGGTGCGCCGCTCAATGAACCCAATCCCAAGACCATATATGGCGGCGGTGAAGCCGGGTACACAGACTACGAATTTCTTAATGGGCAAACGGCCTGAGAAAGAAGCAACACGTTTCATCGAACACAACCTTAGGAGACCATAAATGACAGAACACATCAAGATCGAACAGCAAGACGGCGTACTTGAAATCATTTTTTCCAGACCCGATAAAAAGAACGCCCTGACCAACGACATGTACCGCGCAGCGCGTGAAGCACTGGAAAGTGCCCGACACGACAAATCCATTCGCGCCGTTCTCATTGGTGCGGAGGGAAATGCTTTCACGGCTGGCAACGACCTGGGTGATTTTGCGAATGTGTCGTCAGGTAAAGGTGGGGAGCCTCAGGCGGGGCCATTTATTCAAACCATTGGTCAATTTGAAAAACCCATCGTTGCAGCTGTGCCCGGTATCGCTGTCGGTGTGGGAACCACCATGCTGCTGCACTGCGATCTGGTGTATGTGGCCGACACAGCCAAGCTCTCAGCGCCTTTTGTCAATTTGGCGCTGGTGCCAGAAGCTGCATCCAGCATGCTGATGCCAGCACGCATTGGGTATGTCAAAGCATTTGCAGCATTTGCACTGGGTGAGAGCATCAGCGGCCCAGAGGCCGTGGCATTGGGATTGGCAAACAAAGCACTTCCGCTAGATGAAGTCCTACCTGCGGCACGCAGTGCAGCCCAAACCTTGACCAAAAAGCCCGCAGGCTCACTCGTGGCCACAAAAAAACTGATGCGCGATGCCGAAACGATCCTGGCACGGATGAAGCAGGAGAGCGCAATCTTTGGTGAACGGCTCAAGAGTGACGAAGCACGCGAGGCCTTCAGAGCCTTTGCAGAGCGTCGTCAACCCGATTTCACCAAATTTGCCTCCTGATTGGTGAACGCCATGAGCAACATTACTTCTGAGATGACCCCATTTTCGGTTTTGACAGCCGCTATGGAGCAAGAAAACGGAAATCACAGCATCGTTCTCCCAGCCGATTGGTTGCAGGGTCGCACAGCCTACGGTGGTCTCTCGGCGGCGTTGTGTTTGCAGACAAAGTTACGCAGGCTTGAGGACCTGCCGCCTTTGCGTTCAGCCCAGTTTTGCTTTGTGGGGCCTGCCACAGGCAAGTTGAGTATTTCTGCCGATGTGCTTCGCAAGGGCAAGTCCACCACTCTGGTGGGTTGCGATTTGACGGGTGACAGCGGATTGGCGGTCAGATCAACACTTTGTTTTGGCGCAGGTCGCACCTCTTCGCACGACCATCAATCGTTTGTCATGCCCAAGGTCGCAGGTCCGGAAGACTGTCCAGGCTATTACGTTTGGCCTGACCGCCCAAACTTCATGAGCCATTTTGATGGCCGACTTGCAGCGGGGGCAAGGCCAAGAACCATTGGGGCCAAACCCGAAATGACGGTTTGGCTGCGTCATCACGATGCAGGTGATGAGGCCAGTCTGGTGCGACTGCTCGCGCTTGCAGATGCATTGCCACCCCCTTCACTGGTTTTGTCCAAGGAGTTCATCCCGATCAGCACCATGACTTGGTCCATCGACATGCTGGACGACAAGCCTTTCACATCGACGGGCTGGTGGTTGGTTCAAGCTACTGCCAATACCTCACGCGAGGGTTACTCAGCGCAAGAAACAGTGATCTGGAGTCCTGACGGAAAACCGGTTCTCGTCGCGCGCCAGAACGTGGCCATTTTTGGTTGAACAGATGGCCAATCTCAAGAAGATATTTGCTGTCGCATGCGTTGGCACAGCCATCCCTAATCTAGACCTCTTCAGCATCAACATTGCACTGCCCAAGATCGCGGCTGAATTCAAGGATGTGCCGCTGGAGGATTTGTCATGGGTTCTGAATGGGTATGCCATAGCCTATGCCGCATTGCTGGTGTTCTTTGGGCGCTTGGCTGAGGGATATCGGCGCGACCGCAGTTTCATTCTTGGTGTTGGCATTTTCACTTTGGCAGCAGCGGCGAGCGCCACCGCCAGCAACGTCTGGGAGTTGGTCGTCTATCGTGTACTCGCCGCAGCGGGTGCAGCACTCATGACGCCAACCTCTATTGGGTTGATCTTGGCCACATTCCCACCTGAGCGTCGGGGAGCGGCAGTCCGCAACTGGGCAGGTATTGGTGGTTTGGCGGCAGCACTTGGACCCGTGCTCGGCGGCGCTCTGGTGTCGATCGACTGGCGCTGGGTTTTTGTAGCTAACGCCACTTTGGGTGCCAGTTCCATCCTGATCGGGTGGCGGCATCTTCCGAATGTTCCTGGTCATGATGTGAAACGGCCCAGCTTGCTCGCGGCATTCTTGGTGACGACAGGGATCGCCGCCCTGATCTTTGCCATCGTCAAAATCAACGCTTGGGGATGGCATTCTCCCCAAGTTATTTCAAGCATGACGATATCGCTGATCTTGTTGGGCTTGTTCTGCCTTCACTCTCTGAAGTCACCCAATCCGTTGGTTGATCCAGCACTCTTTCGGATTCGACCCTATTCGGGGGCCGCCTTGGCCATGATTCCGTATTCGGTCAGTTTTGGGGCCATGCTGTTCTCGGTAGCAGTTTGGGGACAGTCGGCATGGAGCTGGAGTGCTTTGCAAGCGGGCCTTGCCATCATCCCAGGCCCTCTGATGGTGCCACTGACTTCCTCATTGCTCACGGGTCGATTGATTGAACGCGGAGGAGCTGTTTATCCCGTTACTTTGGGCACGGCACTCATCATGATGGGCTTTGGAATCTGGGCCTCGTTCATCGGCACAGAGCCCAATACCGCCTTGATCATTATGGGCATGACCTGCAATGGCATTGGCGTTGGACTGATCTTCCCTGCATTGATGGGTACAGCGACTCAGGCTTTGCCACCCGATGCGTTTGCAACAGGTTCGGGGGCAATCAACATGCTGCGCCAAGCCTCGATTGCCATTGGTGTGGCAATGTTCGTTGCCATCGTCGGTTCACCTGCGTCTCTTCAAGCACGACTAGAGGCATTCCAATTTGGTTGGTGGCTGTTGGCAGCAGTGACTTCACTGACGTTGCTTCCAACCTTCAAGTTTCTGAACTCAAAAAAATCATGAGAACCATGTTCTATGGGTGGCGGATCGTGGCCGCCTGCATGCTGTTTGTGACCGTCAGTTGGTCATTGGGAATTTTCGGCATGGGCGTTTACATCTACGGCCTGACAAGTTTCCAGGGGTTCTCTGTGACTACTGTTTCTGCCGGTGTTACGGCAGCCTATATCCTGAGTGCATTGCTTTCAGTGAGTGTGGGGAAAACCATTGCGAAGAATGGGCCGCGTTTGGTTGTAGCGGTTGGCGCAGTGGCCATGGCGACAGGCGTATTGCTGATGCCATATTGCACCGAAAAATGGCACGTGATCGGCAGTTTCTTGGTCTTGGGGCTAGGGATGGCTTGCCTGTCCACCAATTCGGTTGGCAGTACTCTGGCTCCATGGTTTGAACGGTTTCAAGGCCGTGCCATGTCTACCTCCATGTTGGGGGCCAGCATTGCAGGAATGATCGGTACTCCCTTGCTGATGAGTGGCATCAAGGTTTTGGGATTCCAAACGACCTTCTTGATTGCAGCCATTGCCACTGTGACCTTGGTCTTACCTTTGGCGGGGTTTGTCTTGAAGAGGCGTCCACAAGACATGGGCTTACACCCGGACGGGATGGAGAGCCAAAAGGACGGTCAGACACCAGTGTCCATCCAGTGGAGCCTCCAACATGCAGCAGCTACGTGGCAATTCAAGACGGTCGTGGTGGCATTTGGTCTAGGCTTGCTGGTTCAAGTTGGTTTTCTAAGCCACCATGTACCTATCGCTATTCCAGTGTTGGGTGTGGAGGGCGCGGCAACGGTTGTTTTTGCTGGAGGCGTTGCATCGTTGATCGGTCGATTGTTGCTGGCCCGCTATTCAGACCACCTGGACGTGCGATTGGTGGGAACCGCCGTGCTGCTGATTGCAGCAATCTCGCTGCTGGGCTTGGCCATGTTGCCGATGATTTGGGCGTTTGTGCTCTTCAGCATCACCTATGGGCTGACCTGCGGGAATGTCACCACACTGTCTCCCATCATCGTTCGACGTGAATTCGGAGCAGCTTCATTTGGGGTTATCTATGGATTTGCAGCGGCATTCATTCAGCTCACCATGGCATTCGGGCCTACGATTTACGGTGTTGTCCGGGATGTCTTTGGTGGTTATGTTCCCGTTCTGTTGCTCTGCGCGGCATTGAACATGGTTGCAGCAGGTGCAGCTTTTTGGGGCGGGCGCCGTCCTTTAGTGCATCAGAGACCTGAATCGCGGTCATAGGCAGGAAATAGTGATTTCCTGCGATCGATCGCGGACAGTCATCCCTCTGGAACGATGCCCGAATCGAAGAGCAGGTGGTCCCGCAGATCGTAGAAGCATCTCAAGTTTCAAAACCTGATGTTTGAAGAGGCATTTTCTGATTGAAAGTTCTCAGACATCCTCAATCGAAGGTGCTTGATCGTCTCGATGTGCATCATGCTTGGCTCATTAAGGAGCTGTCTGGGACGCGTAATCGTGTGCTTACGCAAGAAACCCTAGTGGGAAAACCAGCACAAGAATTAGCTCAAGCCAAACCTAATCCGTAAGCGCACGGTCATCCCACCCTTGAGGGCGACGGCATAAGCGGCAACGATGGTGTCCACCAAACGAAATAGGTGGACACCATGACCGAAGCCAA
>Ga0228698_1000197_pt1 | contig 55157 bp, 55 predicted proteins | sample McNCre117_Aug_MG_FD_178015 | JGI IMG/M metagenome (GOLD analysis project Ga0228698, IMG submission 178015) | Freshwater microbial communities from McNutts Creek, Athens, Georgia, United States - 1-17_Aug_MG | ecosystem: Environmental > Aquatic > Freshwater > Creek | place: USA: Georgia... | reverse complement strand
TGAAAGTAACGTCTTGCCCGCCGGTCAAAGAGTGACCGTCACGCACCAATCAATGCATCAGGCCACCCCTCGCCGGGTGGAGCAGTTTGGGTGGCCATAAGTGGAGCACTTTGGGTGGCCGCCGGGGCTCAAAAGCGTCTTCGGCGTAAAGCGCTAGCCCAGCAGGTCAAACACGAGGCCATTACCCAGATGATCCAAGTCCATCTTCTGTCTGAGCGCCGCGTGTGCTGCCTTGTGGGGCTAAGCCGAGACAACTTTCGCCACCCGCCTAAGCGCGACGCGCTGACGCAAACCTTGAGCGAACGCATCGTGGACATTGCCCACGTACGCCGCAGATTTGGCTATCGGCGCATCCACGATCTGCTGCGCCCGGAGTTTCCGGGCGTCAACCACAAGCGGGTCTACCGCTTGTACAAAGATGCCAATTTGGCCGTTCGCATGCGCAAGAACGTCAAGCGTCCAAGGTGCGAGCGCGTGCCATTGCAACTGGCGCGAAAGGCCAACGATGTATGGAGCATGGATTTCGTATAGGACAGCCTGTCCAATGGCAAGCGCACGAGTGTGTGGACATTGCCGTGGACTACGGGATCTCGGGGCAATACGTCACACGCTTGCTCGACCAAGCGGCCACCTTCAGAGGCTACCCACTGGCCGTGAGAACAGACAACGGTCCGGAGTTCACAAGCCGAGCCTTCATGGCCTGGGCCAGCGCACATGGCGTGCGGCACATCTTGACGCAGCCAGGCAGGCCCATGCAAAACGGCTACATCGAGAGTTTCAACGGCAAGTTCCGGGACGAATGCTTGAACGAGCAGTGGTTCTTGAGCTTGCCCCAAGCCAGACAGTGCATTGCTCAATGAAGTCAGGCCCCACAGCCCCTGGGTCGGATTCCACCGGCTCAGTTCGCGCAGCAGCAAAGGATTGAGTCCAGTGTCACTGCAAATCTCAACCCTCAAGTTTTCGATTAACCTTGAACCCTTGGACTACTTCCATTTGATTGGTTCGGCCAGAGGGGGGGCAGGTCATGGCAATGTTGCGTGAACAGAATGTCCAAAGTTTCAAACTGTCTACTTGACTGGACAATCAATGCATCAGCCTTTCTGGGCTGGAGATGAATCTCTGATATAAAGGAATAACAACATCCCGCGTACGACGAGAAATATGGTGGTCAGTATGAAAATAGGTACCCGTTTTGCTATTGTTTTGGCCCTCTTTTTATTAATGCAATTGTTAACAGCTTGTGTGGGTGTTTGGCGACTGCATGACATGTCGGTTTCAGCGAAACAATTGGGCCAACAAGCCAATAATCAACTCAAAATCTCCCAGCAATGGCATGCTGCTATTGAGTTGAATTTAGCACGCTCCAGAGGCGCATTGCTGGATTCTGATCCCAAGAAAATGGATCAATGGGTCAGCGAGATTGATAAAACATCGCAGGTCATCTCTGAATTGGGTAAGCGACTCGTTGAGTTTGCCAAGACGGATAAAGAACAAGCTTTGCTGGCTCAGGTGGGTGTGGCGCGCGAGGCTTACCGTGGCCCACGTGCACTGTTGTTCAATCGCAGGGCCTCAGGTGAGGATGTTTCAACTCTGTTGCAGCAAGAGTTGGTCCCTCTTTCCGATGCTTATCTCAAATCTTTAGATAAAGTTTCTGCACATTATCAAAATGAATTCGATCGTTTGCTAAAACAGGTCGACGAAAATGCGAGTTTGGGAGAAATCATTTTGATTTTGACCAGTGTATTGGTATTGATCTTTGGCGGTGGTGGCGTTTTCATGCTCAACCGCAGCATTGTTTTGCCCATACGTTCAACGGTAGAAAAAGTGACCACCATCACTGAAAAATTGGCCAGAAGAAACAATGACTTGAGTCAGCGCACGGAAGGTCAAGCCAGTGCGCTGGAGGAAACTGCTGCGGCGATGGAAGAACTGGACAGCTCGGCGCATCAAAATGCCGACAACGTTAAAAAAGCCAATCATGTAGCGCAAGGGGCCTCGCAAATAGCCAGCCAAGGTAATACGGCTGTTAGCGAAATGATTGAAACCATGCGGAAAATCAATGAGGCGTCCAATAAGATCGCAAACTTCAGCAGCATGATTGACCGGATCGCCTTTCAAACCAATATCTTGGCCCTTAACGCGGCAGTGGAGGCGGCACGTGCTGGCGAGCAAGGCAGAGGTTTTGGGGTTGTGGCCAACGAAGTGCGTACCTTGGCCCAGCGCAGCGCTGAATCCGCGAAGGAGATCAATCAGTTGATTGCCACCAGTGTTGAGCGGACTGAACAAGGCATGCGCTTGGTCCAAAACGTGGGCTCCACCATGTCGGACATTGTCGGAGCCATCCACAAAGTCACATCGCTCATGGATGAGATCAATCTTGCCAGTAATGAACAAAGTTCAAGCGTGGCTCAGATCAGCAGTGCGGTCAGTCAGTTGGACCGCAATACCCAGCAAAATGCTTCCATGGTCGAGGAAATGGCTGCAGCGACAGCGGGTTTGCGCAAAGAGGCCATTGGTCTTGCCCTTTCTGTGGGGGCACCCACCTGAAAAGGCATTGTTGAGGCAATGTCATTTTCTGAGAGATGCCCGTGGCGTGCCCAGCCAGTCGGTAGTGCGGGCCATGACCGCGCTTCAGGCGCAATGGATCTTTAGGTTTCGTGACACAGACCCATCAAAGGTGACTGGCTCTCGGCATCTACAGGGAAAAAGCCGCGCATGCCGTGCACATAAAACGCACTGTAGGTCGAAAAAGCCATGCTCCACTCGGGAAATCGGCGCTTGTCTGTGGCGCGGCGCATGAGCAGTTGGATGTCCTGGTGGCGTGGGTCGCGTTGAATGCTTTGCCACAACAACTTGATGTTTTCAGGCGGCCCTTCCAGGCATTGGGTGAATTGACCGTTCACAAAGAGGAGGTGCCCGGTGATCTGCAATTGGGCATTTCGGTGTTGCGCGTCCGTCAGCAATTTGAAAAGCGCCAGAGAGCCAAACTCCTGAATGGGCGTGGATTGATAAAGGATGCGCTCAAGCATGCGCAAAATAATAGCATCGGGTTCTGACGCGATTCAAACATCCATCAGCACGTCTTCTTTCACCAGCATGGCCCCACTGCGCTCCAGCTCGGCCAGCATCATGTCCAGCCAGGTTTTGCGGTCATGGCCCATGCCAAAGCGTGCGTGCAGATCGCCCAAATAGGGCACTTGTTCCGACCACACGTCAAAGTCGGCGCGTGAGATCTGGCCCCACTCCAGCAGCTTGAATTTGAGCAAGACCTTGGCGCCGTAGCGGGCGTGTTTTTCAGGGCTCTTGGCAAAGCCTTCGAGCTTGCTGCGTGCCAGGGCCAGCGCGGGTGCGACTTCGGTGAAGACCGCGCCGTGTCCCGGGATGATGGTGGTCGGATTCAGTCGCTCAATCAGGTCCAGGGTTCGGGCCACCTCGTCAAACGCATCCACCCCCACCAACTCGGGAAACACCACGCCAAAACCGTTTTGCCACAGGGCATCGGCCGACATCAGCAAACGGTGCTCTGGCGCAAACAGGATGACCGAATGTGGGTCGTGCCCGGGCGCGGCGTGCACTTGCCAATTCATATCGGCCCAGCGGTGGGTGCTGCCCGGTTGCAGCAGGCCATTGAAGTGAAACGGCGGGCAGTTTTGGCCAGTGGGTTTGTAGCTCAGCGCGTCTTCTTGCCAACCCTGCACGGCCAGGGCCAAGCCGGGCGGAATCCATGTTTGCAGCGCCGGGTAATGCGCTTGCAGGGCCTGGTTGCCGCCGCAATGGTCACTGTGCAAATGGGTGTTGACCAGCAGGTCCAGCGTGCGGCCGTTCAGCGCTTGGCCCACCAAGGCCAAGGTCTGCGCCTGATGCGTGACATAGCCACTGTCCACCAAGGTCGCGCTGTTCTCATCGCACAGCAAGATGTTGTTGGCCGACAGCCAGCCCCGCTCCAAAACGGTGACACCAGGGGGCAGGGCGGGACGTGTCGACATGGGCAGAGCAGCAGCCTTATTTGTTGCTGCGCAATTCGCGGCGCAAGATCTTGCCCACGTTGGTCTTGGGCAACTCGTCGCGGAACTCGATGTACTTGGGGCGCTTGTAGCCGGTCAGGTTCTCGTGGCAGAAACGGGCCACGGCTTCTTCGGTCAGCAGCGGGTCGTTGCGCACCACAAACACCTTGATGGCTTCGCCCTGCATCTCGTCTGCAATGCCCACGGCCGCGCATTCCACCACACCAGGACAGGTGGAGATCACGTTCTCCAACTCGTTGGGGAAGACGTTGAAGCCGCTGACGATGATCATGTCTTTCTTGCGGTCGACGATGCGGGTGTAGCCGCCTTCGTCCATGACGCCGATGTCGCCCGTGCGCATGAAGCCGTCGGCTGTGAAGGTCTTCGCGTTTTCTTCGGGTTGGTTGTAGTAACCCACCATCACGTTGGGGCCGCGGATGCAGATCTCGCCCGAGCTGCCCACGGGCAAGGAGTTGCCTTCGTCGTCCTTGATGGCGATGTCGATGCTGGGCAAGGGCAGGCCGATGTTGCCGCTGAAGGTTTTTTGCGTGACCGGGTTGTTGGTGCCGATGGCGCAGGTCTCGCTCATGCCCCAGCCTTCGATCATGGCGCTGCCCGTGGCCGCTTGCCAGTGGTGGGCGGTGCCGGCCGATGCGGCCATGCCGCCGGCCTGGGTCAGCTTGAGTGATGAGAAGTCGATGGTCTTGAACATCGGATGCTGCATCAAGGCGTTGAACAAAGTGTTCACCCCCGGCAGCATGTGGAAGGGGCGCTGCTTGAGCACTTCGATGAACTTGCCAAAGTCACGTGGGTTGGGCACCAGCGTCATGTGCGAGCCTTGGCGGATGGCCAGCAAGCACAGCGTCAAGGCATAGATGTGGTACAGCGGCAGCGCGGCAATGCTGTTGACTTTGCGCAGATCGCCGATTTCGGCCAGGGCCGGTGAGAACCAGGCTTCGGCTTGCAGCATGGCCGCCACCACGTTGCGGTGGGTCAGCACGGCACCTTTGCTCAGGCCGGTGGTGCCACCGGTGTATTGCAAAAAGGCGATGTCGTCCAAGGACTGTTTCACGGCCTTGAGGCTCATGCCTTTGTCTTGTGCGATGGCTTTCTTGAAAGGCGTCACAGTGCGACCACCTTCGAGCGACAGCTCGTACTCCGGCACCAGCTTGGCCAGGTGGCGCACTGCAAATGTCAACCAGCGGCCATACCAGGTGCCGAGCAAGTCACCAATCGAGGCCACCACCACATGCTGGATGGCCGAGTGTTCCAGCACCTCTTGCAAGGTGGCGGCAAAGTTTTCCAGCACCACGATGGCCGTTGCGCCCGAGTCCTTGAGCTGGTGCTGCAGTTCGCGGGCTGTGTACAGCGGGTTGACGTTCACGCAGGTGTAACCGGCCCGCAACACAGCGGCCATGGTCACGGCAAACTGGGGCAAGTTGGGCAGCATGATGGCCACGCGGCTGCCTGGGGCCAGACCCTTGCTTTGTAGCCATGCCCCTAGGGCGGTGGACAGCTGGTTGAGCTCTTTGTAGCTCATCCACTGGTTCATGCAGACCGAAAAAGGGTTGTCTCCATGCTGGCGAAAAGCCGTTTCCAGCAAGTCCGTCAGGCTGTTGTACTGGCTGGGGTCCACTTCATGGGCCACGCCTGCGGGGTAGTTCTTCTGCCAAATACGTTCCATGTGCATTGCTCCTCTGTGCAGCCATTGTCGCCAGCTCTTGCGCGGGGTGTGATCGGGCAAGCCCTTGGTCAGTTGTTCAACGGTCTCAGATGTGACAAATCACCTGCATTGGCGCCGCGCTTGTTTTGGAGGCAAAATCAGGGAATACCCTAGGCATCACCATGGCATCTGTCACACCTTCTCAATCCGGATTTTGGCGTCAGCTTTGGCGTCGCATGTTGTCGGCGGTGGACTGGCAGATCCCCGATGGGCAAAAGCCCGGTTCCCGCTGGATCCCCATCCGTTCTTTGGCTGCGCGGCACAAGCCCCGCATCCTGAAGCACTTGCTGTCGCTGGAGCCCCAAGACCGTTACCTGCGCTTTGGTTACCCGGCCACCGACGAGCAAATCGAGCGTTACGTCGCGGGCCTGAACTTCGTGCGCGATGAAATCTTTGGCGTCTTCAATCGGCGTCTGGAACTGGTGGCCATGGCCCATCTGGCCTATTCGGTCGATCCGCAATGGGCCACCTGTGCAGAGTTTGGGGTGTCGGTCGATACCCGACAGCGCGGCAAAGGCCTGGGGGCCAAGTTGTTCAGGCATGCAGTGATGCACGCTCGTAACGAGGGCGTCAGCATGTTGTTTGTGCATGCCTTGAGCGAAAACGTGGCCATGCTCAAAATCGCGCGCCATGCCGGGGCGCGTGTCGAGCGCGACGGCAGCGAAAGCGAGGCCTATCTCACGGTGCCCGAGGCCACCCTGGACAGCCAGGTCAGCGGCCTTTTTCATGAACAGATGGCCGAGATCGACTATCAGCTCAAAATGCAGGCCAAGCAGTTTCGCGAGTGGTTGGGCACGGTGCAAGAGATCCGCCAGGGCGTGCGCGATGCGCGCCACCCCGGCGACAAGCCCTGATTTCAGGTTCTGTCATGTGAATCCGCTATCCTTGTGGCTTCGCAATAACAGCATGTCCTGCATTCCTTGACTGTGTCAGACCCTCACCCTGCGCGCCCCGCTGAGCGCGAAGACAAGCGCAGTTTTCTGCAAAAGCTGGCCGAGTTCATCCATCCCGGCCCCGATTCTGCGGACGAGTTGATCGAAACCCTGGCCGAAGCCGAGGACAACCACATCATCAACGCCGAGAGCCGCCTGATGCTCGAAGGTGTGATCCGCATGGCCGACATGACGGCGGGCGACGTGATGGTGGCGGCCCCCCGCATGGACTTGCTCTGCATCGACGATCCCTTTGACCAGTTGCTGCACCAGGTGATCGAGACCGCGCACTCGCGTTTCCCGGTCTTTGAGGGCGAGAAGGAAAACATCATTGGGATCTTGATGGCCAAGGACTTGCTCAAATTGCAGCGTGCGCCTGAATTGAACATCCGCGCCTTGCTGCGCCCGGCCGTGTTTGTGCCTGAAAGCAAGGGTCTGAACGACTTGCTGCGCCAGTTCCGCGACAACCGCAACCACCTGGCCATCGTGATCGACGAATTTGGCCGCACCGCTGGCCTGATCACCATCGAAGACGTGCTCGAACAAATCGTGGGCGAGATCGAAGACGAGTTCGACATTGCCGATGACGACGGCGATATCTTTGGCTTGCCCGACCGCAGCTTTCGGGTCAGCGGTGACACTTCGCTGGAGCGCGTGAGCGAGGCCTTTGGCGTGAACCTGCAAGAAGCCCGCGAAGACAGCGAAGGCCCGGACTTTGACACCATTGGAGGCCTCATCGCGCACGAGATGGGGCATGTGCCCCGCCGTGGCGAAAAGCACATCCTGGCGGGTTTGCAGTTTGTGGTCTTGCACACCCGTGCCGGTGCCGTGCGCTGGTTCAAGGTCTCGCCAGCGACCCACGACACCGTCACGCCTGCATGAAGCTGCTGCGCGGTCGTCCCCTGCTGTGGCCCGCACTGGCGGGCGCTGCCCAGGCCGCGTCGATCGCCATGCCCGGCAGTGGTCAGGCGCAAGGTTGGTTGCAGGTGCTGAGTCTGGCCATGTTGGCAGCCGGTCTGGTGCGCATGGCCTCATCGTCAGCCGCCTTACCCATCGCTGTGCGCCGCGCGGCCTGGTTCACGGGCGTGTTCGCCACCGCCTGGCTGGGCGGCAGTTTCTGGTGGCTTTATGTCTCCATGCACGATGTGGGCGGGCTGCCAGCGCCGCTGGCGGCGCTGGCGGTGCTCTGGCTGGCCTCGGCCGTGTCTTTGTTTTATGTCGCTGCAGCAGCTGGCTGGGTGGCCTTGAGTGGGCGGGTGCCGCCGCATGCACAGCCGGGCATGAGCAGCCTGTTGTTTGCGGCGGTGTGGACCCTGGCCGAGCTCATGCGCGGGCAATGGTTCACCGGGTTTCCCTGGGGGGCGGGCGGTTATGCGCATGTGGACGGCGTGCTCGCCGTCTGGGCCCCTTGGGTGGGTGTTTACGGGCTGGGCTTTGTCGCCGCTTTTCTGGCCATGCGCCTGGCGCTGATCGGCTGGCGTCTGGCAGCGATCCGGCCGCTGGCTGTTGCGGGCCTCTTGTCTTGGGCCATGCAGGCCTGGTCGCCCGCCTTCACGGCCTCGGCCGGGGTGGGGCAGGTGGAGCTGCTGCAAGCGAGCATTGAGCAAAGCGTCAAGTTCGATGTGCGCAGCGGCATTCGCGACGCTTTGCAGTGGTACGACGAGCGCCTGCGCGCCAGCCAGCAAGCGCTGGTGGTGGCCCCCGAAACCGCCATCCCGCTGCTGCCTCGCCATTTGCCCGAAGGCTATTGGTCAGGTTTGCAGCAGCACTTTGCACAGCCGGGTCGTCCGCTGGCCCTGATTGGTGTGCCTTTGGGCTCGCTGGCCGAGGGCTATGCCAACGCGGTGGTGGCCCTGGGGCCGCAGGGACAAGCCGACTACCGCTATGACAAACAACACCTGGTGCCCTTTGGCGAATTCATTCCGCCGGGTTTTGCCTGGTTTGTGCGCCAGATGCAGATCCCGCTGGGCGACTTCAGCCGGGGCCGTCTGGACCAGCCGGCCATCGCCTGGCAAGGTCAGCGCCTGTCGCCCAATATTTGCTACGAAGACCTGTTTGGCGAGGAGCTGGCCGCCCGCTTCAAGGACGGTGATCAGGCCCCCACGGTCTTGGTCAATGTGAGCAACATCGCCTGGTTTGGCAACACCCTCGCGGTGGACCAGCACCTGAACATCTCGCGCATGCGGGCCATGGAGCTCGACCGCCCCATGCTGCGCGCCACCAACACCGGGGCCACGGCCATCATCGACCACCAAGGGCGCGTCACCCAGCAGCTGCCGCGCTTTACCCGGGGCTCGCTGGTGGGTCGCTACGAGGGGCGCACGGGCCTGACGCCCTATGCCCGCTGGGCGGCGGCCTGGGGGCTGTGGCCTTTGTGGCTGATCTGTGGGGCGGTGCTGGCGCTGGCCGCCTGGCGCAGGCGCGCGCGCTGACACGGCTTCCGCTGGCTGCAGTCAATGGGTGGAAAGAGGACTTTTTCACCCGCAAAGACCGTAAAATCAAGGGTTTGCGCATAGCTTGCGCCCATCCAACTTTGGCCAGCTCGCTGCTGGCTTCGCTTCGGTTATGTTGACCTTCCAGCAAATCATCCTCAAATTGCAGCAGTACTGGGACGCCCAGGGCTGCGCTTTGCTTCAGCCCTACGACATGGAAGTGGGCGCGGGCACCAGCCACACCGCCACGTTCTTGCGCGCCATCGGCCCCGAGCCGTGGAAGGCCGCTTACGTGCAGCCCAGCCGCCGCCCCAAGGACGGTCGCTACGGCGAAAACCCCAACCGCCTGCAGCACTATTACCAATTTCAGGTGGTTTTGAAGCCAGCGCCCAGCAACATCCTGGAGCTGTACCTCGGTTCGCTCGAAGCATTGGGTTTTGACCTCAAGAAAAACGACATCCGCTTTGTCGAAGACGACTGGGAAAACCCGACGCTGGGCGCCTGGGGTCTGGGCTGGGAGGTCTGGCTCAACGGCATGGAAGTCACGCAGTTCACCTACTTCCAGCAAGTGGGCGGCATTGACTGCAAGCCGATCACCGGCGAGATCACCTACGGCCTGGAGCGCCTGGCCATGTACCTGCAAGGCGTGGACAACGTCTACAACCTGCAATGGACCGAGGGCCTGACCTACGGCGACGTGTACAAGCAAAACGAAGTTGAGCAATCGACCTACAACTTCGAGCACAGCGACGCCGAGTTCCTGTTCACCGCCTTTGGCGCCCACGAAAAGCAAGCCCAGCACCTCATGGGTGCCCAGCTGGCTTTGCCTGCTTATGAGCAAGTGCTCAAGGCAGCACACACCTTCAACCTGCTGGACGCGCGTGGCGCGATCAGCGTGACCGAGCGCGCCGCCTACATCGGCCGCATCCGCAACCTGGCCCGCAGCGTGGCCCAGAGTTATTACGAAAGCCGCGAACGTCTCGGATTCCCGATGGCCCCGCGTGAATGGGTTGCGCAAATGCCCAAGAAAGCCGCGTGAGGGAGAACGACATGACGACACAAAATCTGCTGGTGGAACTGTTTGTGGAAGAGCTGCCGCCCAAGGCGCTCAACAAACTCGGCGCTGCTTTCTCGGGCGTGCTGGCCGAACAACTCAAGGCCCAGGGCTTGGCCGCTGCCGACGCGGCTGTGACGGCCTTTGCCTCGCCCCGCCGCCTGGCCGCCCATGTGACCGGTGTGCTGGCGCAGGGTGCCGACAAGGCGGTGCAACAAAAGCTGATGCCCGTGACCGTGGGCCTGGACGCTGCGGGCAACGCCACACCCGCTTTGCTCAAAAAACTGCAAGCCCTGGGTGCCGATGTGAGCGACCCAGCCGCTGCCGTGGCCGCGCTCAAGCGCCAGCCTGATGGCAAAGCCGAAGCCCTGTTTTACGACAGCGTGGTCAAAGGCGCTTCGCTGCAAGCGGGCTTGCAAAAAGCTTTGGAAGAAGCGCTGGCCAAGCTGCCGATCCCCAAGGTCATGCAGTACCAGCTGGAAACCGACTGTGAGCTGCCTGGCTGGAGCAGTGTCAACTTCGTGCGCCCCGCGCACAGCCTGATTGCCTTGCATGGCTCAACCGTGGTGCCGGTCAAGGCGCTGGGCCTGACCGCGGGCAACAGCACGCAAGGCCACCGCTTTGAAGCCAAGGTTTCGCCCGTGGTGTTGCAGCATGCCGACCAGTACGCCGAGACCTTGAAGAACGACGGCTCGGTCATCGCCAGCTTTGCCGAGCGCCGCGCCGAGATCGTGCGCCAGCTGCAAGCAGCCGCCGCCAAGGTGGGCAACGGTGCCCGTCCGATCGAAGACGAGGCACTGCTCGACGAAGTGACCGCGCTGGTCGAGCGCCCCAATGTGCTGACCTGCCAGTTCGAGACCGAGTTCCTGGACGTGCCGCAGGAGTGCCTGATCCTCACGATGAAGGCCAACCAGAAATACTTCCCCTTGATCGATGCTTCGGGCAAGTTGACGAACCGGTTTTTGGTGGTGAGCAACATCACGCCAGACGATGCGTCGTTTGTGATCGGCGGCAACGAGCGCGTGGTGCGCCCGCGCCTGGCCGATGCCAAATTCTTCTTTGACCAGGACCGCAAAAAGACGCTTGAGTCGCGTGTCGATGGCCTGTCCAAAGTGGTTTATCACAACAAGCTGGGCACGCAAGGCGAGCGCATGGCGCGTGTTTGCGCCATCGCCAAGGCGATTGGCCAGCAAGTCGGTGGCGATCTTCTGGCCAAGCAAGCCGAGCAGGCCGCCCGCCTGGCCAAGACCGATTTGCTGACCGACATGGTCGGCGAGTTTCCGGAGCTGCAAGGCATCATGGGCGGCTACTACGCCCGCCACGATGGCCTGAGCAGCGATGTGGCCGAAGCGATTGAAGACCACTACAAGCCCCGCTTTGCCGGTGACGAGTTGCCTCGCAACAATGTGGGCCTGGTGGTGGCGCTGGCCGACAAGCTCGAAACCCTGGTCGGCATGTTCGGCATTGGCAACGTGCCCACTGGCGACAAAGACCCGTTCGCGCTGCGCCGTCATGCCTTGGGCGTGATCCGCATGCTGATCGAAAAAGACGTGGCGCTCGGTTTGCCCGAGTTGCTGGCGCTGTCTGCGCCCGTGTTTGGCGACAAGATCACAGGCGGTGCAGACGCCTTGATCGACTTCATCTACGACCGCCTGTCCGGCAGCCTGCGCGAGCAAGGCTTCAGTGCGCAAGAGGTCGACGCCGTCATGGCCCTGCGCCCGGCCCGTCTGGGCCAGGTCAGCCAGTTCCTGTCGGCTGTGCGCGCCTTTGCCGCCTTGCCCGAGAGCCCCGCTCTGGCCGCTGCCAACAAACGCATCGGCAACATCTTGAAGAAAGCCGGTGAGGTGGACGCTCACGTCAACACCGCACTGCTGCAAGAAGACGCCGAGAAGAATCTGCACGCTGTCATGCAAAAGCTGCTGCCCGAGTCCGAGGCGCAGTTCAAGGCCGGTGACTACACCGCCAGCCTGCAGACCCTGGCCGCGCTGCGTGCGCCCGTGGATGCCTTCTTTGACGACGTGATGGTCAACGCCGAAGAAATGGACCTGCGCCTGAACCGCCAGGGCCTGCTGAAAAGCCTGCATGTGGCCATGAACCGCGTGGCCGATTTGTCGCGACTGGCGGCCTGACCGAGCCATGAACGTCAACTTGAAGCTCGTCATTCTGGACCGTGATGGCACCATCAACCGGGCCAGCGAAGAGTTCGTCAAGTCGCCCGAGGAATGGCACCCGTTGCCCGGCTCGCTCGAGGCGATCAGCCGGCTCAACCATGCGGGCTTTCATGTGGTGCTGGCCACCAACCAGTCGGGTTTGGGGCGGGGGCTGTTCGACATGGCTGCGCTCAATGCCGTTCACAGCCACATGCTCAAAACGCTGGCCGCAGCCGGTGGGCGCATCGATGCGATTTTTTATTGCCCGCATGCGCCCGATGAAGGTTGTACCTGTCGCAAGCCCGCACCCGGTTTGCTGCACCAGATTCAAGAGCGCTACGGCATCGAACTCAAGGGCGTGCCCTATGTGGGCGACAGCCTGCGCGACATGCAGGCCGCCCAAGCGGCGGGCTGCGCACCGCACCTGGTGCTGACCGGCCGCCACCCCGACGTGCAGGGCCAAGCGCTGCCGGCCACCTTCCCGGCCGACACCCAGGTGCATGCCGATCTGGCCGCTTTTGTCGATCACCTGCTGGGTGAAACCTCCTCTTCGAACTGAGTCTGCACCCCATGAATTTCATCCGCGCTGTTCTTCACATGCTCTGGATGGCCGTCACGGTCATCCCCTGGGCGCTGTTTGTGGTGGTCATTTCTTACTTCGTGAGCAGCACACGCTTGTACTGGATCTGCGCGGCTTGGCTGCGCCTGTCGGTCAATGCGGGCACGGTGATTTTGGGCATCCAAAACCGCATCCAAGGCATGGAAAATTTGCCCCAAGGCGCGAAAGATCCCGCCGTGTTGCTGGTCAAACACCAGTCCACCTGGGAGACCTTCGTGATGCCGGCGATCATGCCGCATCCCTTGGCCTATGTGTTCAAGAAAGAGCTTTTGAGCGTGCCGTTTTTCGGTTGGGCCATGGGCCGTCTGGACATGATCCACATCGACCGCAGCCAGCGCGCACGTGCCTTTGCCAAAGTGGTGCAGCAAGGCCGCCGCCTCATGCAAGAGGGCGTCTGGGTCATCATGTTCCCTGAAGGCACGCGCATCCCGCGCGGCCAAAAAGGCGAATACAAAACCGGCGGCACGCGCCTGGCCATTGCCGCTGGCGTGCCAGTGATTCCGATCGCTGTGACGTCTGCGCGTTGCTGGCCGACCAAGGCCTTCGTCAAAAAGCCCGGTGTGGTGGACATCTCGATCGGCCAAGCGATTCCGAGTGAGGGACGCAGTGCCGAAGAGTTGATGCTGGAAGTCGAAAACTGGATCGAAGCCGAAATGCACCGGCTCGACCCCGAGGCCTACCCCGCCTCGCACTGAACGAAGACGGGGCGAAGCATGCGCGCGCCACTGCAGTTTGTGCTGGACTTTTTCACCGGAGGCGATCCGGTGATGCCTGCTGCGCCGCAGGCCTCACTGCCTGCCCAACAGTTTCGTGAAGCAGAGGCCACGCCGTCGTCACTGCCATCGCCTGTCACGCCTCAGCGCGATCCAGCTGCGGCACACATTTTTCCCGAGCCCACAGGCTTCACCCACCCCGCCGCCAACCGGCATGCCGTCTTGCATGGCATGACCGTCTCGTTTTTGTTCGAGCGCTCGCGCCGCCGCAGCATTGGCTTCATGGTCGGGGCCGAGGGCTTGGTGGTCCGTGCGCCCAGTTGGGTCACCTTGCGCGAGGTGGACGCGGCGGTGCAAGAAAAAGGCGCTTGGATCGTGGCCAAACTGCAGCAGGCCAAGCAGCGCCAGACCGAGCAATTCCAGCAAGCCATCGAATGGACGCATGGGGCGCAGGTGCCCTTTTTGGGCGGCGCGGTGCAGCTGTGTGTGCTGGAGCGCGGCACGCCGCAAGCCGCGCCTGCCGATGTGCAGCGCTTGCCCGTCAGTGTGCCGCCCGGCGCATCGGCCACACAGGTGCGCGAGGTGGCCGAGGCTTGGCTCAAAAAGCAGGCCCGCACTTTGTTCGAGCAGCGCTTGCAGCACTTCGCGCCCTTGCTGGGCGTGCAGTGGAGCAAGCTCAGCCTGTCGAGTGCCAGCACCCGCTGGGGCAGTGCACGCAGCGACGGACACATCCGCCTGAACTGGCGGCTCATCCATTTGCCGGTCAGCCAGATCGACTACGTGGTGGTGCACGAGCTGGCCCACCTGCGCGAGATGAACCACAGCCCCCGCTTTTGGGAGACCGTGGGCGAAGTCATGCCCGATTACGCGCAGCGGCGCAAAGCCCTCAAAGAATCCCCGGTGGGCTTGGCTCAGGACTGAGCCGTCTTGAAGCGGTAAACCCCATCGGCGTGCAGCTCGCGCTGCAACTGGCCACCGAGCCACAGCAGGTGCAGGTGCGCCACCGACTCGCCCATGGCAAAGGTCATCTGGTGCACATTCAGCGGCCGCTTGAACAGCACGGGCAGTGCATCGTGTGCCGACAGGGCTTGCTCTGTGCAGGCTTGCAGCAGTTCGCTCAGGCGCTCATCGTGGTGGGCGCGCAGCTGCGCGATGCGCTGCGCCGCACCCCTGAAGGGGCGACCGTGTGAGGGCAACACCAGCGTGCTGTCCGGCAGGTTCTGCATTTTGGTCAGCGAGTCCAAAAACAACTGCAAGGCGTTGCCCTGGGGTTCCTGCGCATACACACTCACATTGGTCGAGATCGAGGGCAGCAGCATGTCGCCGCTGATCAAGATATCGCGCTCGGCGCAGTGCAAGGCCATGTGCTCGGGCGAGTGGCCGTAGCCGCTGATGCAGCGCCAGTCCTGCCCATGGATGCGCACGGTCTGGTCGGCCATCAAGCGCACATAGGCTTGCGGCACCTGCGGAACCATGCTGGGGTAATAGCCCACGCGGGCCTTGATTTGCAAGAGGTCTTCGGTTTTGTTCCAGCCGTGCGCGGCATAAAACTGCATGGTGGGCTCGCCACCAAAATTGGACACGCCCGATTGCGCCATCACCGCCGACTGGTATTCGCTGGTGCTCATCCACAAAGGCGCTTGCCAGCGCTCGCACAGCCAATGGGCCAGGCCCATGTGGTCGGGGTGCATGTGGGTCGCGATCACGCGCAAGATGGGCAGGCCCTGCAAGTGCGTGGCCTCGATGCTCAGCCAGGCCTCACGCGTGGCGGGGTTGTCGATACCGCAGTCCACTGCGGTCCAGCCCTCTTGCATCACGCCCGTTTGGCCGTAGGGCAGGTGGTCGCGCAGCAGCCACAGGTTGATGTGGTCCAGCGCAAAGGGCAGGCCCATGCGCAACCACAGCACGCCGGGGGCGACCTCGATCACGCCGCCCGACTCGGGCAACTGGTCGCCAAACGGGTAATCCAGCGTGGAGGAGGTGGCGGACTTGGACATGCGGGCAGTGGTTTGGGTTAGCATTCGCTCAATTGACGTTACGTTAACGTCAAGCGTGAAAAGCATTCTAGGTGGAGGCCCCTGCAAGCGGCTGTCCCCATTGCGCAAAGACGGAGTACCCCATGGCCAGCACCTACACGATCAGCGACCTCGCTCAGGAATTTGACCTGACCACGCGGGCTATCCGTTTTTACGAAGACATGGGTTTGCTGGAGCCTGAGCGTTCCGGGCCCGGTGGGCGCAACCGGGTGTACTCGTCTCGCGACCGCACCCGCCTGAAACTGACGTTGAGGGCCAAGCGCCTGGGCCTGTCCTTGACCGAGGCCAAAGACCTGATCGACATGTACGACAGCCCGCGCGACACCGTGCCGCAGCTGAAAAAGTTTTTGGTGGTGCTGGCCGAACACCGCCAGCAGCTCGAATCGCAGTTGGCCGATCTGGAAGCCACGCTGGACGAAGTCAAAACCCACGAAAAAGAAACCAAAACCCTGCTGACCAAGGCCTCCAAAGCCGCCGCAGGCGGGTAAAACCCTGATTGACGTTTACGTAAACGTCAATTAAAGTGAGGGCTTTCCAATTCAGCACTTTCTGCCGTGACCACACCCACCCCAGCACATGAACGCGTGGCCAGCAGCCTGGCCCGCCAAGGCCTGATGCAGCACTTGGGCGTGCGCCTGCTGTCCGTGAGCGATGGGCAGGTCGAACTGGCCATTCCCTACAGCGACAAGACCACGCAGCAGCAAGGCGGCTTCCATGGCGGCGCGATTGGCGCACTGGCCGACATCGCCGGGGGCTATGCGGCCCTCACCGTCATGCCCGAAGGCATGGAGGTGGTGACGGTGGAATACAAGATCAACTTCCTGGCCAGCCAACAAGGCGGCGAGATCCGCGCCACCGGCAAGGTGATCAAGGCCGGCCGCCGCGTGGTGGTGACCAGCGCCGAAGTGGTGCACATCGACGCCAACGGCAAAAGCTCACCCTGCGCGGTGATGCAACAAACATTGGCCCCCGTGCCGCAAACCTACTGAGAACCTCTGGAGATTCCCCATGAACAACTTGCCCGGTCTGAACTTCCAACTTGGTGAAGACATCGACGCCCTGCGCGACGCGGTGCGCGACTTCGCCCAAGCCGAGATCGCCCCCCGTGCGGCCGAGATCGACCGCAATGACCAGTTCCCCATGGACCTGTGGCGCAAGATGGGCGATCTGGGCGTGCTGGGCATCACCGTGGGCGAGGAATACGGCGGTGCCAACATGGGCTACCTGGCCCACATGGTGGCCATGGAAGAAATTTCCCGCGCCAGCGCCTCGGTGGGCCTGTCCTACGGTGCTCACTCCAACCTGTGCGTCAACCAGATCAAGCGCAACGGCAACGAGGCCCAGCGCGCCAAGTACCTGCCCAAGCTGATCAGCGGCGAGCACGTCGGTGCCCTGGCCATGTCCGAACCCGGCGCGGGCTCGGACGTGCTGAGCATGAAGCTCAAGGCCGAAGACAAGGGCGGTTATTACCTGCTCAACGGCTCCAAGATGTGGATCACCAACGGGCCGGATGCCGACACTCTGGTGGTTTATGCCAAGAGCGAGCCCGAGCTGGGTGCACGCGGCGTGACGGCCTTTTTGATTGAAAAGGGCATGAAGGGTTTTTCGATCGCGCAAAAGCTCGACAAGCTGGGCATGCGCGGCAGCCACACGGGTGAGCTGGTGTTCGAGAACGTGGAAGTGCCTGCCGAAAACATTCTGGGCGGCCTCAACAACGGTGCCAAGGTGCTGATGAGTGGTCTGGATTACGAACGTGCGGTGCTCACGGGTGGACCGCTGGGCATCATGCAGGCCGTGATGGACAACGTGATCCCCTACATCCACGACCGCAAGCAGTTTGGCCAGAGCATCGGTGAATTCCAGCTGATCCAGGGCAAGGTGGCCGACATGTACACCGTGCTGCAAGCTGGTCGCAGCTTTGCCTACACCGTGGCCAAGAACCTCGACCTCTTGGGTGCCGAGCATGTGCGTCAGGTGCGCAAGGACTGCGCCAGCGTCATTTTGTGGACCGCCGAGAAGGCCACCTGGATGGCGGGCGAGGGCGTGCAGATCTTTGGCGGCAACGGCTACATCAACGAATACCCGCTGGGCCGTTTGTGGCGCGACGCCAAGCTGTACGAGATTGGCGCGGGCACGTCCGAGATCCGTCGCATGCTGATCGGCCGTGAGTTGTTTGCCGAGACTTGCTGAGGTTTTTGCTGCACTGCGACAATTGACGCATGAGCGAATCACTCCACCACCTTTTTGAGAACAACCGGGCCTGGGCGCAAAGCATGGTCCGGCAGGACCCTGCGTATTTCTCGCGCCTGGCCAGTCAGCAAAACCCCAAGTATTTGTGGATCGGCTGCTCGGACAGCCGCGTGCCCGCCAACCAGATCACGGGCCTGGACCCGGGCGAAGTGTTTGTCCACCGCAACGTGGCCAATCTGGTGGTGCACTCTGACCTGAATGCGCTGTCGGTCATCCAGTACGCGGTCGACGCCCTCAAGGTCGAACACATCATGGTGGTGGGTCATTACGGCTGTGGCGGTGTGTTGGCCGCCGCACGGGGCATGCGCGTGGGCCTGGCCGACAATTGGCTGCGCCATGTGCAGGACGTGCACCTGCGGCACCGTCAGCGCCTGAACCACCTGCCACAAGCCGATCTGGAAACCGCGCTGTGCGAGATGAATGTCATCGAGCAAGTGGGCAACGTCGCACTGTCCAACGTCATGCAAGACGCCTGGAGCCGGGGCCAAAAGGTCACGGTGCACGGCTGGATTTATGGCCTGGACAACGGTCTGGTCAAAGACCTCGGCGTGAGCATGAGCCACGCCGGTGAAGTGGTCGATGTGTTCCGCAACGCTTTCAAACGCTACCCCCGTGGTGGCATGCTTCCGGCCGCGTGACCCTGTGGGGTGGCGTGGTGATTTTTTATTGATTGGAGAAAACCATGTCCGACCCCATCGTCATCGTCAGCGCCGCCCGCACCCCCATGGGCAGCTTTCAAAGCGACTTCGCCAGCCTGTCTGCGCACGACCTGGGTGGCGCCGCCATCAAGGCCGCTGTGGAGCGTGCAGCCATCAGCCCTGAGCTGGTCACCGAAGTCTTGTTTGGTAACTGCCTGATGGCCGGCCAAGGCCAAGCGCCCGCACGCCAAGCGGCTTTCAAGGGCGGTTTGCCCAAGAGCGCGGGTGCTGTGACCCTGTCCAAGATGTGCGGCTCCGGCATGCGTGCGGCCATGTTCGCGCACGACATGTTGGTCGCAGGCACGCACGACGTGCTGGTGGCCGGCGGCATGGAAAGCATGACCAACGCGCCCTACCTCATGCTCAAAGGCCGCAGCGGCTACCGCATGGGCCACGACCGCATCTTTGACCACATGATGCTCGACGGTTTGGAAGACGCTTACGAGCCCGGCCGCAGCATGGGCACCTTTGGCGAAGACTGCGCCGCCAAATACAGCTTCACTCGCGCCGAGCAAGACCACTTTGCCACCACCAGCGTGCAGCGTGCCAAGGCCGCGACCGAGTCGGGCGCTTTTGCCGCCGAGATCACGCCCGTGACGGTGAAAGACCGCAGCGGTGAACGCGTCGTGTCCATTGACGAAGGCCCTGGCAAAGTCAAGCTCGACAAGATCACCAGCCTCAAGCCCGCCTTCAAGAAAGACGGCACCATCACCGCCGCCAGCAGCTCGTCCATCAACGACGGCGCAGCGGCACTGGTCATGATGCGCGAGAGCACCGCCGCCAAGCTCGGATGCAAGCCCCTGGCCCGCATCGTCAGCCACGCCACCCACGCGCAAGAGCCCGAGTGGTTTGCCACCGCCCCTGTGGGCGCGACGCAAAAAGCCCTGGCCAAAGCGGGCTGGAAGGTCGACGACGTGGACCTGTGGGAAGTCAACGAAGCCTTCGCCGTGGTGCCCATGGCGCTCATGAAAGAGCTGAACGTGCCGCATGACAAAGTCAACGTCAACGGCGGCGCTTGCGCTTTGGGGCACCCCATTGGCGCATCCGGCGCCCGCATCATGGTCACGCTGATCCACGCGCTCAAAGCCCGCGGCCTCAAAAAAGGGCTGGCCACCTTGTGCATCGGTGGCGGCGAAGGCACGGCCGTGGCGCTGGAACTGGTCTGATGTTCCCTGTAGGTCGGAGCTGTAGGTCGGTGGCTTCAGCCCCGACATGGAACAACAGTCTCAAGCTGTCGGCGCTGAAGCACCGACCTACAGCCCCCGACCTACGAGGTTTCACGCTATGACCACCGTCCTCCTCATCGGCGCATCGCGCGGCATCGGCCAAGAGCTGGCCCGTCAATACATCGCCGACGGCTGGCGCGTGATCGCCACCGCCCGCTCCGACGATGGGCTGGCGAGCCTGAAGGCGCTGGGCGCGCAAACCTTGCGCCTCGATGTGGCCAACCCGGCCAGCAACTCGGGGCTGTCCTGGCAGCTCGACGGCGAGAAGATCGACCTGGCCATCTACGTGGCTGGAGCGATGGACCGCGCGAGCGCCAACACCCCGCCCACCCGCGACAGCTTTGACGCCGTCATGCACACCAACGTGATGGGCGCGATGCAGGTCATCCCGCAAATCGCGCCCATGGTTCAAGAGACAAAAGGCGTGATCGCCTGCATCAGCTCCATCATGGGCAGCCTGCAAGAGACCAGCAGCGGCAGCGCTGCGCTGTACCGCGTGAGCAAGGCCGCCCTCAACATGGTGGTGCGCAGCACGCAAGCCGAGCAACCCGACATCACTGTGCTGGCCATCCACCCCGGCTGGGTCCAGACCGACATGGGCGGAGCCCAAGCCCCGCTCACGCCCGAGCAAAGCGCCAACAGCTTGCGCCAAACGCTGAACCGCATCCTTGAACAACGCGACCCGAAACACCGAGGCGCATTTTTGAACCACGACGGCAGTCCGTTGCCGTGGTGAGCCGATAAAGAAAGAGACCCATGCTGCTGACCTCTGACCAGGAAATGATCCGCGACGCCGTGCGCGACTTTGCACAACGCGAACTCTGGCCCCATGCCGCCGAGTGGGACAAGAAACACCACTTTCCCAAAGACGTTCACAAGGGCCTGGCCGAGTTGGGGGCCTATGGCATTTGTGTGCCCGAAGAGCTGGGCGGCGCGGGTCTTGACTATGTGACGCTGGCGCTGGTGCTCGAAGAGATCGCCGCCGGTGACGGCGGCACCAGCACCGTGATCAGCGTGACCAACTGCCCGGTGAACGCCATTTTGATGAAGTTTGGCAACGCTCAGCAAAAGAAGCAGTGGCTCGAACCTCTGGCGCGTGGCGAAATGCTGGGCGCGTTTTGCCTGACCGAGCCCCATGTGGGCAGCGATGCTTCTTCTTTGCGCACGACGGCGGTGAAAGACGGCGACAGCTACGTCATCAACGGCGTCAAGCAGTTCATCACCAGCGGCAAGAATGGTGACGTGGCCATCGTGATCGCCGTCACCGACAAGGGCGCAGGCAAAAAAGGCATGAGCGCCTTTTTGGTGCCCACCAACGCACCCGGCTATGTGGTGGCACGCCTGGAAGACAAGCTCGGCCAACACAGCAGCGACACCGCACAGATCAACTTTGACAACTGCCGCATACCGTCTGAAAACCTGATTGGCAAAGAAGGCGAAGGCTATGGCATCGCCCTGGGCGGTCTGGAAGGCGGTCGCATCGGCATCGCTGCGCAAAGCCTGGGCATGGCGCGCAGCGCCCTCGATGTGGCGATTGACTATGCCAAGCAACGCGAGAGCTTTGGCACCCCCATCTTCAACCACCAGGCGGTGGGTTTCCGTTTGGCCGAATGCGCCACGCAACTCGAAGCGGCCCGTCAGCTGATTTGGCACGCGGCCAGCCTGCGCGATGCCGGTCGCCCTTGTTTGAAAGAAGCCGCCATGGCCAAGCTGTTTGCGAGTGAAGCTGCCGAAAAAGTCTGCTCCGCCGCCATCCAGACCCTGGGCGGCTACGGCTATGTGAGCGACTTCCCGGTCGAGCGCATTTACCGCGACGTGCGTGTGTGCCAGATCTACGAAGGCACCTCCGACGTCCAAAAGATCATCATCCAGCGCGCGCTGTAAGAGGAGCCCGACATGCCCATCACCAAAGGATTTCAGGCGCTGGTTGACGAAGCCATGTCACAGGTCACGACCTATAGCGTCGATGAGGTGCGTGCCCGCTTGAGCGAGACCAATGTCCAGATCGTCGACATCCGCGATCCGCGTGAGCTGGAGCGCGAAGGCACCGTGCCCGGCGCTTTGCTGGCCCCGCGCGGCATGCTCGAATTCTGGGTGGATCCGGCATCGCCTTACTTCAAGCCCGTGTTCGCCGATGAAAGCAAGGAGTTCATCCTGTTTTGCGGCGCAGGCTGGCGCAGCGCCCTGGCCACCAAAACCCTGCAAGACATGGGCATGACCAATGTGGCGCACATCGACGGCGGCTATGCGGCCTGGAAAAAAGCCCACGCACCCATGGTCACGCTGGAGCAGCACAAAGCCGAAAGCGCTGCGCGCAAAAGCCATTGAGCACGATGCCCTGCCCCTGCGGTCGCACCACTGCCAAAGGCCAACCGCTTGCCCTGGACGCTTGCTGTGGCCTGTACCACGCAGGCCAGCCAGCGCCCGATGCCGAGTGCCTCATGCGCTCGCGCTACAGCGCCTTTGTGCTGGGTGATGTGCCCTACTTGCTGGCCACTTGGCACAGCAGCCAGTGCCCTGCCGAGCTGACGCTCGAAGCCGGGGCTAAATGGTTGGGCCTCGAGATCAAACAGCACCGCATGACCGGCACAGACAGCGCCGAGGTCGAGTTTGTGGCCCGCTTTCGCGTGGGCGGCAAGGCCATTCGTCAGCACGAGCGCAGCCGCTTTGTGCGCGAAGAGGGGCGCTGGTTTTATGTGGACGGTGACGTGCTCTGACCGGGCACTTCGTACAGCTCCAGCGGCAGCCCGTCCGGGTCGGCAAAAAACACAAAGCGCTGACCGGTGTACTCGTCGGTGCGGATGTCTTCCACGGCGACTCCCTGCGCTTGCAGATGGCTCGTCCATGCCTGCACATCGTCCACCGCAAACGCCAAATGCCGCAGCCCTTGGGCCTCGGGGTAACTGGGCCGAGCAGGTGCGCCCTTGAAAGAAAACAACTCCACCTGTCCACCATCGGGCAAAGCCAGATCCAGCTTGTAGGAATCTCGCGCCGCCCGGAAATTTTCGGCCAACACCTTGAGGCCCAACACCTCGGTGTAAAAGCGTTTGGACCGCTCGTAGTCCGAGCAAATGATGGCAGCGTGGTGGATGCTAAGCAGGGGCGTCATGGGCAAGTCAACAAGTCAGCCCTGTAGTGTGCCTTCAAGCGCAGCCCTTATGATCCCCACATGACATTCCAAGCCATTTTGTTTGATTGCGACGGCGTGCTCGTCGACAGCGAGGCCATCACCTGCGGCGTGCTGCGTGACATGTTCGAGGAACAAGGCTGGCGCATGACGCTGGCCGAATGCATGCAGCGTTTTGTCGGCCACACGGTCAAAAGCCAGCGCGTGACCATCGAGGCCCACACCGGACAGCCGCTGACGGACGAATGGTTGCAAGAATTTTTTGAGCGCCGCAATGTGCGCTTGCAAGAAAGCATCACCGCCATCGAGGGCGTGCACGACGCGGTGGCGCATCTGCATGACCATTGCCAAGGCCGCATCGCGGTCGCCTCGGGGGCTGACCGTTTCAAGGTCGAGATGATGCTTAAGCAAGTGGGCTTGCACGACTTTTTTGAAGGCCGCATCTTCAGCGGGCATGAAATGCCGCGCAGCAAGCCGCACCCCGATGTGTACCTGGCTGCCGCTGCCCACCTGCAAGTGCCGCCCGAGCGCTGCCTGGTGGTCGAAGACACCACCGTGGGCATCACCGCAGGTGTGGCCGCAGGGGCCGCCGTGTGGGCCTATGCCGCGCCGCCTGCGCCGCACGAACCGCTCTTGCAAGCCGGCGCAGAGCGCGTGTTCACGGCCATGCACGCGTTGCGATTGACCTGAAGGTCTGACGCAGGTCAAACAAAGTGCACATGGCCGACCCTGTGCAAGACCATCGCAAGTCAAGGGGTGTGAAATCGGACCATCCAATCCATCGCCTTGTCCATGCCCAGCGCTTTTCCGTTTTCACAGTCGCCTTTTGATGCCCTGACGCCCGAGCAGCAGGCCCGTTTGCGCGGCAGCATCGACATCGCTTATTACCCCGAAGGCACCGTGGTGCTCGAAGCAGGGGCCCCCACCACCTGCCTGTGGGTCAACATCAAGGGCCATGTGGCCCAGATGGAGGGGGAAGACGCTCTGGCCAGCCATGGCCCCGAAGACGTTTGGGACGGTCGCGCCCTGGTGGCCGGGCGCTCCAGCCACCGATTTGTTGCAACCGAAGAATTGCTCGCCTACCAACTGCCGCGCGATGTGTTGATGGGCCTGATCGCCGAAAACGCCACCTTCGGCGCGCTGCTGTTTTCCGACCTGGGGCAAAAGCTCAGCGCCTTGTCCGAGCGCAGCAGTGCCCACGAGCTGCAGTCGCTCACCCTGTCGCGGGTCGATGAAGCCTTTTTGCGACCCGCCCATGTGGTCGATGCGCAGACCGATGTGCTGTCGGTGGTGCGCGTCTTGCACGCGCACGATGCGCGGGCCGTGCTGGTGCGCGATGCTGAGGCCTGCCCACCGGCCTTGGGCATCTTCACCCACACGGCAGTGCAAGAAGCCGTGCTCAGCGGCCGCCCTTTGGATGCAACTTCGGTGCGCGAATTTGCACGCTTTCATCTGCTCGGTGTGAAGCCCTCCGACACCTTGGGTGATGCCCTGGCCTTGCTCACGCGGCATCGCGTGCACCGGCTGGTGGTGGCCGATGGCGAACAGGTGCTGGGTCTGCTCGAAGCGCTCGATGTGTTCGGATTTTTGTCGGGGCACTCTCACCAATTGGCCTTGCAGATCGAAGCGGCGGACAGCATCGAGGCCTTGGCGCAGGCGGCAGGCCAGATGAATGGCCTGCTGGCGCGATTGCACCGCAGTGGCACACGGGTGAGTCTGATCGCCCGCCTGGTGCAAGACCTGCAGGCCCGTTTGTTTGAACGCGCCTGGACCTTGATTGCCCCGCCCGAGCTGGTGGCCAACAGCTGCTTGCTGGTCATGGGCAGCGAAGGCCGGGGCGAGCAATTGCTCAAGACCGACCAGGACAACGCCCTGGTGCTGCGCGACGGCTACACGCCGCCCCTTGACCTGGATCGCATATGCGAGCGCTTCTCACAAGCTTTGGCCGCGTTTGGCTACCCGCCTTGCCCGGGCCAAATCATGGTCAGCCACCCGCAGTGGCGGCACAGCCAAAGCGCGTTCACCCACCACGTGCGTCAGTGGCTCTTGATGCCCGATGCCGATGCCTTGATGAAGCTGGCGATCTTTCTGGATGCGCACGCCGTGGCGGGCGATGCGAGTTTGCTGGAAGGCGTGCAACATGAAGCTCGTCGCAGCGCCATGCACAGCGACGCCTTGCTGGCCCGCTTTGCCTCAGCGGTCGAAGCCTTTGGCAGCAGCCAAGGCTGGTGGAACCGCCTGCTGCATCTGGGCGATGCGCCCACCGGCGTGCACCTCAAAAAAGAAGGCATCTTCCCGCTGGTGCACGGCGTGCGCAGCTTGGCCTTGCAGGCGGGGCTGAGCGAGACCGGCACCGTGGCGCGTCTGGAGGCGCTGGCTGCGCGTGGCGTCATCAGTGCCGCGCAGGCCAGCGACTGGGGGCAATGCCTGCACTTTTTGATGGGGCTCAAATTGCAGGCCGGGCTGCAAGAGCTGGACCGCGATCAGCCGGTGAGCGGCACGGTCGATGTGGCGCGCTTGAGCACGCTGGAGCGCGATTTGCTCAAAGACGCGCTGGCCGTGGTGCGGCAGTTCAAGGCCTTTTTGCACCATCACTTTCGACTGGATGTGCTGTGATGGTCTCGCCGTTGCGGGCCCTGTGGCGCAAGGTGCGCGAGCGTTGGCTGCGCTACCACCTAGCGCTGCCCGAGTTTGCGTTTGTGCTCGATGCCCCGCCGCCAGGCGAATGGGTGTCGCTGGACTGCGAAACCACAGGCCTCAAAGTTGGCACCGACGAGATCGTGAGCATTGCGGCGGTGCGCATCGTGGGTGATCGCATTTTGGCCAGCGAACGCTTTGAAGTGCTGGTGCGGCCCGAAGGTCGGGTCTCTGCTCAAAGCATCCGCATCCACCGCTTGCGCGAAATGGATGTGGCCCAGGGCCTGCCGGTCGACGACGCCGTCAAGCGCTTGCTGCATTTCATCGGACCCAGGCCGCTGGTGGGCTACTACCTGGAGTTTGATGTGGCCATGCTCAACCGCGTGGTGTTTCCGATGCTGGGCTTTGGCCTTCCGCAGCCGCAAATCGAAGTCTCGGCCCTGTACCACGCACTCAAGATGCGCCAGCTGCCCGCGCACCAGCGACAGTCACCGCCCGAGATCGATCTGCGTCTGGCCACCCTGATGAAGGACCTGGGCCTGCCCCTGCGCGAAGCGCACAACCCGCTCAACGACGCGGTCATGGCGGCGCTGGCTTTCATCAAGCTGCGGCACCTGTTGGCTTGATGCGCCTCGCGCCTGTTCAGCCCTTGGCCCAGCGCTGGGCTTCTTGCATCAAGTGGCTGCGAAAGACCGCTGCAATCGGCGAAATCTGCCGGGCCTTGGGATAGACCAAGTGCCAGTGCGTCTTACATCGCGGTGCCCGCCGTGCTGCGTTGCGCCATTCCTGAGGCCAACCCGTCTTTGTACGTGGGCCTGTCTTTGGGGCCGATGTTCCCCTTCAACATTTTGTTGGGCATTCCGCTGTACGCCCGGCTGGCGACGCAGGTGCTGAGCTGAGCGGCGCTCGGCTCGGCGTTCAGTCATTTTGGCGGTGGGCTTGCGCCCGCTGTGCGATGTCTTCAAGGGTCTCGTCCGACAGGCGGTTCAGGTTCTTGAGCTGCATGGCCATGCGCGGGTTCTTGGCCAGCGAGGCCTGGTGGCGGCGCAAGAAGTCCCAATACAGCGTGGTGTAAGGGCAGGCTTTGGGGCCGGTCGATTGCGCCGGATCAAACTTGCAGCCTTGGCAGTGGTTGCTCATGCGCTGGATGTATTTGCCCGTGGCCACATAGGGCTTGCTGGCCATCAGGCCGCCATCGCCAAACTGCGACATGCCCAGGGTGTTGGGCAACTCCACCCATTCCACCGCGTCCACATACACGCTCAAAAACCAGCTGTGCATCTGCTGCGGGTGCACGCCGCGCAACAAGCCATACAGTCCCAACACCATCAGCCGCTGAATGTGGTGCGCGTAGCCCAAGCGCAGGGTTTGCTTTAAGGCATCGCGCAGGCAGGCCATGTCGGTCTCGCCGGTCCAGAAAAATTCGGGCAGGTCTTCGTGCGCGTCCAGCGCATTGAGGTCGAGGTAGCGGGGCATCTGCGTCCAGTACATGCCGCGCACGTATTCGCGCCAGCCCAAAATCTGGCGCACAAATCCCTCCACGGCCGGCAATGGCGCATGGCCACGTGCCCAAGCTTGTTCGGCCGCTTGCACCACCTCTTGCGCCGACAGCAGTTTCAGGTTCAGGCAAACCGACAGCAGCGAGTGGTACAGCCAAGGCTCGCCCGCCCACATGGCGTCTTCGTATTGGCCAAAGAGCGGCAGCCGGTGGGTGATGAAGTCGTCCAAAGCTTGCAGCGCTTGAGTGCGCGTGACGGGCCAGGCAAAGTCGTCCAACTGCCCTGGGGCCTTGGGCAAAACCCGTGACACCAGTTTCAGCACCTTCAGCGTGGTTTCGTCGGGCGCAAAGCGTTGTGGCGCGGGCAGGCTCTGCGGGCCTTGCTTGCCGAAGGACTCGCGGTTGTCCGCGTCGAAATTCCACTGCCCGCCCACCGGCTTGCCGCCGTCCATCAGCACGCCAAAGCGTTGGCGCTGTTCGCGGTACCAATACTCCATGCGCAGCTGTTTGCGGCCTTTGGTGTGCGCCGCAAAATCGCGCACCGTGGTGAAAAAGCTCAGATCGTCCCTCAGCAGCAGGGGCTTGCCGTGTGCCTTGGCTGTGGCCTGCAGGGCTTGCAGCACGCGCCAGTCGCCCGGCGCGCTCATGCACAGCGCATCGGCTTGCCATTGGGTCATGGCCCGAGCCAACTCACCGGCCAATGTGCCGCTGTTGTCCGTATCGTCCAGCTCGGTGTAATGGACTGTCCAGCCTCGTTCGCGCAGGGCCTGCGCAAAGTGCCGCATCGCACTCAAAAACACGGCCGTGCGCTGCTTGGACGAAGGCACATGGGTGGACTCTTCCATCACCTCGGCCATCCAGACCACATCGCGCTGCGGGTCAAAGTCTTGCAGTGCACTGGCGTTCAGGTCGAGCTGGTCGCCCAGTACCAGGACCAGGTGCCGAATCGGCGGGGCAGGGTGTTGCATCTCAAAAGTCCAGTGAAGTTTGTGCGCTGGGCTCAGGGGCTGGGCGGCGTTGGCGTTTGCCCTCGGGGCGTTTGCGTGAAGCGTGTTTGTCGACGACGGCTTGCTTGGCCTGGCGCACGGGTGCGGTGTTGCGCCGTGCGTGCAGCAGGGCTTTGGCGCTGCGTGTGGCCTCGGCCAGATCGACCACCGGCAGGGGCCAGTCGTGGCCCACCACCACGCCGCACTGTGCCTGCACCGAGGGCGGCATTTTCCAGGGCTCGAACAACCAGCTGTCAGGCACCTGCCGCAGCACCGGCAGCCAACGCCGCACAAAGATGCCTTGCGGGTCCTGGTCTTGCGCTTGCTTGATCGGGTTGTACACACGGGTGGTGTCGATGCCGGTCGTGCCCGACTGCATTTGCATCTGGCTCCAATGGATGCCCGGTTCGTAATCCACAAACTGCGAGGCCAGCCAATGGCCCACCTTGTCCCAGTGCAACCACAAGGGATAGGCCGCCACCGACACCAGCATGGCCCGCATCCTGAAATTGAGCCAGCCGGTTTGCTGCAGCATGGTCACGCAGGCATCGACCAGCGGCCAGCCGGTGGTGGCGCTGCGCAGGCGTTCAAAGTGTTCGGCGTTCCAATCGTTTTCGCGCAGGCCGTCATAGCCCCGGTGCATGTTGCGCGTTTCGATGGCGGGTTCGCTTTCCAGCTTTTGCATGAAGTGACAATGCCAATGCAGCCGGCTCATGAAGGCGCTCAGCCCTTTGCGAGTCCAGCTGTCCATGTGGGGCTGACGCAAGGTCGCTTCGGTGGCTTGCACCACCTCGCGCAGGCTCAGGCATCCCCAGCTCAAATACGGCGACAGCCTGGAGCAAGCGCTCGCGGCACTCAGCGGCGATGAAATCCCGCCCCGGTACTGGCTGCTGCGCTCGCGCAAAAAGCTGTGCAGCGTGCGCAAGCCTTCGCTGCGGCCACCGGTTTGGCGCTCAGGGGCTTCGTCAGTCGGCAGCCCCCAGGCTTGCCACTCGGGAAAGGTTTGCGCAGCCCAAGGCCAGTCGGCGCTTTGCAGATCGGGTGTAGGCACTTGCGGCGCGTCCATCAGTTGCTGCCAGTGCTCACTCCACAGGTCGCGGCTTTGCAGGCGGCGGACCACGCCGTGTTGGCGTTGCTCTTGCCACAGCACGCCATGCGATGTGCACCACTGCGTCACCGCCAAGTCGCGCTGGTAGGTCAGGCCATTGCCGGTTTCCTGGTGCGAGTGCAGGTGGCTGAAGGGCTGCACTTGGTGCAGTTGTTCCAACACATCGGTCACTTCGCCGGTCAACACATGCAGCACCTGCCCGCAGGCCTTGAGTTGCCGGTACAGATCGCGCAGGCATTCACGCACAAAGTCAAACTGCCTTTGCGAAGCATCGGGCGCACACCAATACGAAGGCTCGATGATGTACACGCACAGCACCGGCCCTTGCTTGGCCGCCTGCGCCAAGGCTGCGTGGTCGTGCACACGCAAATCCCGTTTGAACCAGACCAGTTGTGTGCCCATGGCGCGTGTGCAAATGCCCGCCATCAAGCCGTAGGCGTGCCCCACGAAGGGATTTGTGGCAGCGAGATGTTTTCGTGCTGCGCCACCATCTCCAGCGCTTTTTCAAACAAGGCGCGGGCCGAGCCCGACACCGAGCTGAGGTAGGCGTGCAGGTGCGCATCCTCGGCGCTTTTGTTCAGGCACTCCTGGCTGTACTGCTCAAAGCTGGCCAGCTGCGCAATCAGCTCGGCCACATGGCGGGGGCATTCGCACAGCACTTTGTTGGGGCTGTTGGCCACGCGGTGCAAGGTCTCGTCGCTGTATTTGCGCGGCGGCACCAGGCCGCTGCGCTGCACATCGCTGGCTTCGGGGTTGTGGTCCAGCCACAAGACGGAGTTGATCAACTCGGCCAGCTCGGCATTCGAGATCGGCTCCCTGCGCACCTTGATGCCCGCCAGCTTCAGGCCCGCAATCACGGGTTCCTGGCCAAAGTTGTAGAGCACGATCGCCTGCTGAAACGGGTGCGCATGCACCAAGCGCTGGATGTCATTGCCCGCCAGCACATGCAAGGAATTCACCCGCACCAGCAAGACCTGGGGCCGCGAGGGCATGGGGGCCCTGGCCGCCTCGTCCAGGTCTTCCAGGATCTCGGTGATCTGGATCGGCTTGTCGGGCAAAGCCAGGGCCAATTGACCCGAAGCCACCCGAGCGGCCATGCCCACACCCACCACCGCCACGGTGATCGGTGCCTGCGCGGCGGGCTGCGGCCGGCTGCGCTGGCCCGCGTTGCGCTGCTGGTGCAGCAGGTCATTGAGCTGCGTGGCGGGCAGTCTGGCCAGGGTGCTGATGCTGTGCCCTTGCTCGGTCAGCTGCCGGATCAAAGACGCCCGCAATGCATCTTCGTCGGAGTACAGCCGGTGCCGGCCTTCCGACTTGGCAGGTGTGAACGCGCCGTGCCGAGCCTCCCAAACGCGCAAGGTGGAGACAGGCACGCCACTCAGGGCCGAGATGGCACCGATGCGGTGGTTGGCGATGGGTTGGCTCATGGCGGATGTTTTGAGTAGATATTGAGATGGATTTTATGAATAAATTAAAAATTGAGTAGATATTGGGGTGATGGGTGATAGATTTGCGGCTCACAAACGAAAGATGCCCCTGTATGTTGAGCAAAAAAGTGTTTCACGCCGTCAATGCCCTGGTGGTCATGGCGAGCTTGCCCGCAGGCCAAACCATCACCACCGCCGAACTGGCCGCGCAGGTCGGTTTGTCGGTGTCGTATGTGGAAAGCCTGCTCAAAGCGCTGCGCGAGCACGGCTTTGTCCGTGCCACCCGTGGGCCGGGCGGCGGTTACGACCTGGCCCACAGTGCCGACCGCATGAGCGTCTGGTCGGTGGTGGCCGCTTTGGACCCCTATCCGGAGCCTGTCGTGGTGCAAGGCGAATTGCAGATTGATCTGGAGCAAGCCCTTGGCCAGTCGCTCGAGCGTGAGCTGCAAGCCTTTTTGAGCGAGACCTTCATCGGCGACCATGTGAATGAAACCCTGTCGTCCTCGCTGCCGCGCAAAGCCAAGGTCTGGGACTTCGGCTTCAAGCCCATGGCCCCTCAATGGCGACCCGAAGCCCCCAACTCGGTGTTCCAGTTGTCGCAATTCATTTCCGAGCCTGTGGCAGCCTGGCGCAATTGACCTGAACGGTATGCGCAGCGGATTCAAAGGCAACAAGGCACACCTGCCCAGCAAGCCTTGCCAGGGCTGCCAGCGCGACATGACCTGGCGCAAGGCCTGGGCCAAAAACTGGGACGAGGTCAAATACTGCTCAGACGCCTGCCGCAGCGCGGCCAAGCGTCGCCAGACGCCTGCGGCCTGATCGCTGCCGCAAAGGGCTGCTTGTGTTGGGCAAGATCAAACGACAGCAACGATGGGCGCTGGATTTGGCACCCCAGCCCGTCGCGTTGCCGGTCTGCCCTTTGTGCGGCCGCGAGATCCCGCCTGCCGAGCAAGACGCGCATCACTTCGTGCCCAAATCCAAAGGCGGGCGAGAGACCCAGCTGCTGCACCGCATCTGCCACCGGCAAATCCATGCGCTCTTGTCCGAGAACGAATTGGCCCGGCAGTTCAACACGCCGCAGGCTTTGCTGGCGCATCCTGACGTGCTCAAGTTCGTGGCCTGGGTCCAGCGCAAGCCGCCTGACTTCTTTGAGAAAAGCCGCAAAAGCGCTCAGCGACGACGTGCGTGAGTGCATGGGTGCGCCCATGCTGGGCGCACATGAAAAAAGCCGACCCGCTTTGCAGCGGGTCGGCTTTGGCATCGATTGATGCAGGGGATCAGTGACCCGAAGCGCCAGAGGCACCCAGACCTGTTTCGGAGCGAACTTGCTGGGTTTCAAAATCAGCACGTTCTTTTTTGGCTTGCTCGCTGTTGTCCAGAATGGAGAACAACCACACGCCCACAAAACCGATCGTCATGGAGAACAGGGCAGGCGAGCTGTACTGGAACCATGCAGAACCTTTTGGATAGCCCAAAGTCGCTTCCCACACAGCAGGCGAGACCACGGTCAAGCCCACAGAAGAGATCAGACCCAGGAAGCCACCGATCACGGCGCCACGTGTGGTGCAACCTTTCCACAGCATGGACAGGAACAACACTGGGAAGTTGGCCGAAGCAGCAATCGCGAAAGCCAGCGACACCATGAAGGCGATGTTTTGCTTCTCGAAGGCAATGCCCAAGACCACGGCAATGATGCCCAAGGCGATGGTGGTGTAACGCGACACACGCAACTCGGCGGCGCTGTCGGCCTTGCCTTGCTTGATGACGGTGGCGTACAGGTCATGCGACACGGCAGATGCGCCCGACAAAGTCAAGCCAGCCACCACGGCCAAAATGGTCGCGAAAGCCACAGCCGAGATGAAGCCGAAGAACACGTCGCCGCCCACCACTTTGGCCACCAGAACGGCTGCCATGTTGGCAGTGCCTGCGCCGCCGTTGATCACGCCCTTGGCGGTATCGGCCATTTCAGGGTTGGTGAGCACCAGGGTCATCGCGCCGAAGCCGATGATGAAAATCAGCACGTAGAAGTAGCCGATCCAGGTGGTCGCCCAGAACACCGACTTGCGGGCTTCTTTGGCGTTAGGCACGGTGAAGAAGCGCATCAGGATGTGGGGCAGACCCGCAGTACCAAACATCAAAGCCATACCGAAGGAGATGGCAGAGATCGGGTCCTTGATGAAGCCGCCTGGGCCCATGATGGACAGACCGGCTTTGGCCGCTTCTTCAGGGGTTTTGCCTGCGTTTTCAGCAATGGCGGTTTTCACGGCCACACCTTTGGCAAACAGGGCTTCTGGGCTGAAGCCGAACTGGGCCAGCACCATGAACGCCATGAAGCTCACACCTGCCAGCAGCATGACGGCTTTGATGATCTGCACCCATGTGGTGGCGGTCATGCCGCCAAACAACACGTACACCATCATCAGCACACCCACGATGACCACGGCCATCCAGTACTCCAGACCGAACAACAGTTTGATCAGGGAACCGGCACCCACCATCTGAGCGATCAGATAGAAGGCCACCACCACCAAAGTGCCCGAAGCAGCAAAGGCGCGGATGGGGGTTTGCTTGAAGCGGTAACCGGCCACGTCGGCAAAAGTGAATTTGCCCAGGTTGCGCAGCTTTTCAGCCATCAAGAACGTGATCACAGGCCAGCCGACCAAAAAGCCGATGGAGTAGATCAGGCCGTCATAGCCAGAAGCCATCACGGAAGCGGAAATGCCCAGGAACGACGCGGCGGACATGTAGTCGCCCGCGATCGCCAGACCGTTCTGGAAACCGGTGATGCCGCCACCTGCGGTGTAGAAGTCGGCAGCCGATTTGGTTTTGGAGGCGGCCCACTTGGTGATCCACAATGTGCCGGCCACGAACAGGCCGAACATCACGATGGCGGTCCAGTTGGTGGCTTGTTTGGCCGTTTGGCCCACGTCGCCACCAGCGGCCAACACGGCACCGCTGGCACCCAGTGCCAGCAAGGCGCTCAGGAATTGGAAGTTGCGTTTCATTTGGTCGCTTCCTCAAGGATTTCTTTGGTCAGGGTGTCGTATTCGCTGTTGGCACGGAACACATAAATGCCCGTGATGACAATCGTGAACACGATCACGCCCATACCGAGCGGAATGCCCAGTGTGGTCACGCCAGCGCCCAGGGGCTGGGCCAAAAATGCCTTGTTGAAGGCAATCAGTGCGATGTAGCCGTAGTACACGACCAGCATCAGGATGCTCAAGAGCCAGCCAAAGCTGTTGCGCTTGCTGCGAAGCTGCGCGTACTTTGGATTGCGCTTGATCTTTTCGATCATGGGATCACTCATGGATGTCTCCTGTTGGGAGTGGATATTGCTTCAGACTTTGTCGAGCATGTCCGATGGGCATGCATGGGTCTGACCAGAAAATTTTGTGCGTACCTTCTGACCAAGCCCTTACTTTGAGGGGGGTGATCACCTGCTGACAGTGCCTGTACACACAGAAATCGGAGTAAGTCCTTGATATTCAAAAGGAAAATAAGAGTCTAGGGTTTTCCCTTGGTTGTGCTTTGGATCACGATTTCAAGTGCTTGAAATGGGCCTGCCGATGTGCATCCGGAGGCTTGCCTGTCCAGTTTTTGAAGGCTCGGATGAAAGTTTTTTCGCTGGAAAAGCCCAGCTCTGCCGCAATTTGTTTCAAGGGCTTGTGCGTGCGCAGCAGCAATTCGCTGGCCCGCTGCTGGCGCACACTGTCTTTCAACTGCTGCAAACTGGCCCCTTCTTCCTTGAGTTGCCGGTGCAGCGTGCGGGGCGACAGGTTCAGCCAGGCGGCCAGGTCTTCTGCGTTGCGGCTGTGCTCGGGGTGCTCGGCCAGGGTTTGGCGCACCTTCTCGACCAACAGACGGTCGCGTCGGTAGGGCCGCACCGTCAGCAACAAGGCGCGTTGCAACATGCGTTGAAGCGCAGCTTCGTCGCGGCGCACCGGCAGCTGCAAATAGCCCGCATCAAAGCTCAGCTGGCTGTGCGGCGCATCAAAACGCACCGGCCCGTCAAACAGCACGCGGTAGCTGTCCACATGGGGCGGCGGCGCAAAGTGCAGGTCGGTGCTGCCCAAGGCAATGCGCGAATCGGTCAACCAGCAGGCCACGCCCAGCGCATTGCGCAAGACCGACACGGTGCAAAACTCGCGCAGGTCTTGCAAATCATGGTCTTCGTGCAGCTCAATGTGGGCCAGCCCGTTCGATGTGCTCAGGGTCAGTCGGATGTCATCGGTCAGCAGGTTGTGGTGCCGGCACCAGCGGGCCAGCGCCACCCCCAGCGTGGGCGCGGTCAATGAGGCCCGCACCAACATGCCGTAACTGCCCCAAGGCAGGCGGCGGCGAAACCAGCCCAGCGCCTCATCGTCCAGCTCGCGCATGGCGGCCTCGCTCATCCACTCCATCTGCAAGGCGGTCACGCGGGCTTGGGCTTGGCTCAGCAATTCTGGCGCAATTTGTGCCTTTTCCAGTGCATTGCTTGGGTCTAGTCCGCGCCGCGCATAGGCTTGAACCATGGCCGCAATGAAGGCAATGGGCGTCTCGGCGCGTGATGTGGGTGCAGGGTTGCTCATGGTGTGTTTATTTTGGCAGGATTTGCAACCTGCTTGGCAAGCCCATGCCCAGCTTGCCTCGTATGCTGGCGGCTACAAGTGCATCCACTGGAAACACCATGACCGTTTTGCAAACCCAACTCAACGCCCGCTCGGCCGAATTCGCGGCCAATGCCGCCGCCATGCAAGCCGTCGTCGACGACCTGCGCGCCCACCTGGAGCGCGTGGCCCAAGGCGGTGGCGAAGCCGCCCGTGCCAAGCACACCGCCCGAGGCAAGCTGCTCCCGCGTGACCGTGTGCAGATGCTGCTCGACCCCGGCACGCCTTTCCTCGAAGTGGCACCGCTCGCGGCCCTGAACATGTACAACAACGACGCGCCCAGCTCGGGTGTGATCGTCGGCATTGGCCGTGTCAATGGCGTGGACTGCATGATCGTCTGCAACGACGCGACGGTGAAGGGCGGCACCTACTACCCCATGACCGTCAAAAAGCATTTGCGTGCGCAAGAGATCGCGCAGCAAAACCGCTTGCCTTGCATCTATTTGGTCGACTCGGGCGGTGCCAACCTGCCCAACCAGGACGAGGTCTTCCCCGACCGCGACCACTTTGGCCGCATCTTCTTCAACCAGGCCAACATGAGCGCGCAAGGCATCGCCCAGATCGCCGTGGTCATGGGCTCGTGCACAGCCGGTGGCGCTTACGTGCCCGCCATGAGCGACGAAACCATCATCGTCAAGAACCAGGGCACCATCTTTCTGGGCGGCCCACCGCTGGTCAAAGCCGCCACAGGCGAGGTGGTCAGTGCCGAAGATTTGGGCGGCGGTGATGTGCACACCCGCCTTTCGGGCGTGGCCGACCATTTGGCGCAAAACGATTTGCATGCTTTGTCTTTGGCACGCCAGGCGGTCAAAAACCTGAACGCGCAAAAAGCCCCCAACATCGCCACACACGCCCCTGTGCCACCCAAGTACGAGGCCAAAGAGCTGTATGGCGTCATCCCAACCGACACCCGCAAACCCTTTGACGTGCGCGAGATCATCGCCCGCATAGTGGATGGCTCGGAGTTCGACGAATTCAAATCGCGCTTTGGCACCACGCTGGTCTGCGGCTTTGCCCGCATCGAAGGCATGCCGGTCGGCATCATCGCCAACAACGGCATCTTGTTCAGCGAGTCGGCCTTGAAGGGCGCGCACTTCATCGAGCTGTGCTGCCAGCGCAAGATCCCGCTGGTCTTCTTGCAGAACATCACCGGCTTCATGGTCGGCCGCAAATACGAAAACGAAGGCATCGCCCGCAACGGCGCCAAGATGGTCACGGCCGTGGCGACAGCCGCAGTGCCCAAGTTCACCATCATCATTGGCGGCAGTTTTGGCGCAGGCAACTACGGCATGTGCGGCCGCGCCTACAGCCCCCGCTTTTTGTGGATGTGGCCCAACGCCCGCATCTCCGTCATGGGCGGCGAGCAAGCAGCCAGCGTGCTGGCCACGGTCAAGCGCGACGGCATCGAAGGCAAGGGCGGCCAATGGAGCGCTGACGAAGAAGCCGCCTTCAAAGCCCCCATCAAAGAGCAATACGAAGTGCAGGGCCACCCCTACTACGCCACCGCCCGCCTCTGGGACGACGGCGTGATCGACCCCGCCGACACCCGCCGGGTGCTGGCGCTGGGCTTGAGTGCGTCGCTCAATGCGCCGATCCCAGAGACGAAATTTGGACTTTTCCGCATGTGATGTGTATGATTTTGTAAATTCATACACATTAAGGGATTCTATATGCGCACCAACATCGTGATCGACGACAAGCTCATGGCCGATGTCATGGCTTCGGGTGATTTCAAGACCAAGAAAGAGGCGGTTGAAGAGGGCCTGCGTCTGCTCAAGCGCAAGAAGGCCTATGCGAACATTCGCGCAGCACGGGGCACCTTGGTCTGGGACGACTCCGATGAAGCTTGGGCTCAGCGCCGATCCGAATTGGCGCTTCAGGGTGCCACGCCGTTGGCGGCCCATGTGGTCCAAGAGCCAACGGCCCCCTATGGCGATAAGTCAGGAGAGACACCATGATCTTGGTGGACTCCAGCGTTTGGATCGACTATTTCAGGGGCGCTCGTAACCTGCAAACCGAACAGTTGGATCTGCTGCTCGAGCAAGGTGATGCCGATATCGGTGTCGCTGATTTGGTTGTGTTTGAGGTGTTGCGCGGATTCAATTCGCCTCGGGCGCAGCAGGAGGCGCAAACCATGTTGCTGAGCATTGCCGTGGTCGAGATAGGTGGAATCAGCAATGCCATGAACGCGGCCGTGCTCTACAGACGCTTGCGTGAGCAAGGCCGCACCGTGCACAGCCCCATCGACGTGCTTCTGGCCAGTTACTGCATGACCCACGGCCACACCCTGCTGCACCGCGATGCTGATTTCGAATCGCTCCAAACATTGGGCGGCCTGAACACCTGGCCGCACCAACCCAACTGAACAAAACCCTCAACCGAGCCCCATCACCATGTACCAAACCCTCGAAATCGAACGCAATGGCCGCGTCGCCACCGTGTGGATGAACCGCCCCGATGTGCACAACGCTTTTGACGAAGCTCTGATCGCCGAACTCACGGCCGCTTGCGAAGCGTTGGACCAAGATGACAGCGTGCGCGTGGTTGTCTTGGCTGGTCGCGGCAAGAGCTTTTCGGCCGGCGCTGACCTCAACTGGATGAAACGCGCCGCGCAAAACGGCGTGGAAGACAACCTGCGCGACGCCCGCGCACTGGCCCGCATGCTGCGCGTGTTGGCAGAGATGAAAAAGCCCACCATTGCCCGCGTTCAAGGCGCAGCCCTCGGTGGCGGCACCGGCCTCACCGCTGCTTGCGACATCGCGGTGGCTTCGACCAAGGCCGTGTTTGCCACCTCTGAAGTCAAGTTCGGCATCATCCCTGCCGCCATCAGCCCCTATGTGGTCCGGGCCATCGGCGCACGCCAGAGTTACCGCTACTTCCAGTCGGCCGAGCGCATCGACGCTCTGCGTGCACGCGAGCTGGGCCTGGTGCACGAAGCGGTCGAGCCCGAGCAGCTCGACGCCAAGGTGCAAGAGATTGTGGATGCCTTGATCCAGGGCGGCCCGCTCTCGCAAGCCGCTGCCAAAGACTTGATCCGCGCCGTGGACAACAAGCCGATCAACGACGCCGTGGTCGAAGACACCGCCCAACGCATCGCCGGCTTGCGTGCCACCCCCGAAGCGCAAGACGGCCTGTCCGCCTTCCTCGACAAACGTCAACCGGGCTGGTTGGCCTGAAGGAGTTCACAACATGTTCAAGAAAATCCTCATCGCCAACCGTGGCGAAATCGCCTGCCGCGTGGCAGCCACCGCTCGCCGCATGGGCATCCAGACCGTGGCCGTTTATTCGGACGCCGACGCCGGTGCCAAGCACGTGCAGGCCTGCGACGAAGCCGTGCACGTGGGCGGCTCAGCGCCCAAAGACAGCTACCTGCGCTGGGAGCGCATCCTCGAAGCCGCCAAGGCCACAGGTGCTGAAGCCGTGCACCCCGGTTATGGCTTTTTGAGCGAAAACGAAGACTTCGCCAAGGCCTGCGCCGCAGCGGGTCTGGTGTTCATCGGCCCGCCTGCATCGGCCATTTTGGCGATGGGCCTCAAAGCCGAGTCCAAGCGCCTGATGGAGTCCGCTGGCGTGCCGCTGGTGCCCGGCTACCACGGTGCCGACCAAGACCCGGCCTTGCTGCAGCGCGAAGCCGACCGCATCGGCTACCCGGCCCTCATCAAAGCCAGCGCAGGCGGTGGTGGCAAAGGCATGCGCGTGGTCGAAAAGTCCGAAGACTTTGCCGCAGCCCTCGCATCGTGCCAACGCGAAGCCATCAACAGCTTTGGCAGCGATGCGGTGCTGATCGAAAAGTACGTGCAGCGCCCGCGCCACATCGAGATCCAGGTGTTTGGCGACACGCAAGGCAACTGCGTTTATCTGTTTGAGCGCGACTGCTCGGTGCAACGCCGCCACCAAAAAGTGCTCGAAGAAGCCCCAGCCCCAGGCATGACCGAAGCCCTGCGTGCGCAGATGGGCGCAGCCGCTGTGGCCGCTGCCAAGGCCGTGAACTACGTCGGCGCAGGCACTGTGGAATTCATCGTCGAGCAAACGGCCTACGACCAGCCCGAGTCCATGAAGTTCTATTTCATGGAAATGAACACACGCCTGCAGGTGGAGCACCCGGTCACCGAAGCCATCACCGGCCTGGACCTGGTGGAGTGGCAACTGCGCGTGGCCAGCGGCGAGCCGCTGCCGCTGCAGCAAAGCGAGATCCGCATGACGGGTCACGCCATCGAAGCCCGCATCTGCGCCGAGAACCCCGACAACAACTTCTTGCCCGCTACCGGCACCTTGCAGGTGTACCGCAAGCCGCAAGCCGCCAGCTTTGAGCGCAGCACCGTGCGCATCGACGACGGTGTGCGCGAGGGTGACACCATCAGCCCGTTTTACGACTCCATGGTGGCCAAGCTCATCGTGCACGGCGACACCCGCGAGCAAGCCTTGGCGCGTCTGGACACCGCGCTGGCCCAGACCCACATCGTGGGCCTGAACACCAACGTGCAGTTCTTGCGCCACGTGGTGCGCTCGCCCGCGTTTGCCCATGCACAGCTCGACACCGCGCTCATCCAGCGCGAATCGGCGGTGCTGTTCAAGCAAGACCCGGTGGGCCTGCAGGCCGCTGCCGCTGCAGTGATCGCCAACGCCCTGCAATCGGAAGCAGCTGCGCAAGGGGCTGACCCCTTCAGCCGCCGTGACGGCTGGCAGTCACATGGCACCACACGCCGCCGCTTTGAACTCGAATACGACGGCCAGCCTGTGCGTGCGGTCTTGACTTATGGCCCGCAGCTCTTGTTGCAAGTGGGTGAGGGCGCAGAGAGTGCTCTGCAGTTCACGCCCCAGGGCGATGGCCTGTGGGTTCAATTCAACGGTGCACGCATTCACAGCACCGTGCATGCGCAAGGCGAAACCTGCCATGTGTTCACGCCCCAAGGGGCCACCCGCATCGGATTGCTCGATCCGCTGGCCCATGCCGGTGAAGCCGCGCAAGAAGGCGGGCGCCTGACGGCCCCTATGCCCGGCAAGGTCGTGTCCTTTGCCGTCAAGGCGGGCGACAAGGTCAAAGCCGGCCAAGCCCTGGCCGTGATGGAGGCCATGAAGATGGAGCACACCATCAGCGCCCCCAAAGATGGCACCGTGGCCGAGCTGCTGTACGCGCCGGGCGATCAAGTGACCGAAGGTGCGGAGCTGCTCAAGCTGGCGGCGTGATCAAGCTCCTTGAGATGGCCACGTCGCTGCGCTCCTCGCCATGACGGGATCAGTCATCATGAGCGAATGTTTCCGGCGGAAATTAAATGCCTGATATTTGCCGGAAACATGGCTTGAATCTGCAGCCTGTTTCCGGCAAAATTTAATTATTTATAAATTTGCCGGAAACATCATGAAGCCATGGTCGAATCAGCAACGACTTCACCAAGTCAATACAGAACAGCTTTTTGAGAACTACCGCTCTGCCTTGGGGCATGCGGACACATACACCTACGGCATGCGCTGGAAAACGGTGCGTCAAACAGAGTATTTGTTCAGAGACCGAGACCGACGTGGTAACGGTAAATCGCTTGGGCCCAGAACGCCTGAAACCGAGGCTGTGCTCGCCGCATTTGTTGCCGGACGTCATACAGCCCAAGAGCGGCTTCGCCAGATATCAGAAAAAATGGCGGAACAGGCCAGACTCAACAAGGCTTTGAGGCTGAACCGTGTGCCGCGTGTGGTGGCGCGTGTCTTGCGCGAGCTTGATCGATCCGGTCTTCATGGCACTTTTACGGTCATTGGCACGCAGGCCCTGTACGCGTACGAGGCTGTAGGCGGGGTGCATTTTCTGCTCGAGTTGTTGGCCTCTGGTGATGTCGACTTGCTCTACGATGCACGTCAAAAATTGACGGTCGTTTCCGAAAAACTCGACGGTGAAGGTTTGCTGGGCCTGCTAAAAAAAGCAGACAAGACCTTCGAATGTGTTCGCCCCAACGGCTACCGTGCTGCCAATGCAGGTCAATTCATGGTGGACTTGGTGGTGGCACCTGGCGACATGAGCCACGCCGAAAGCATCACGTTTGGTCAAGAGGATCTGGTAGCCACCGAGGTGCCGGGTTTACAGTGGTTGCTCAACTCACCCAAACTCGATGCAGTCGCGATCGATGACGATGGCTGGCCCGTGCCCATGCGCGTGCCAGACCCTCGTGCATTCGCATTGCACAAAGCATGGCTATCCAGCTTGCCCTTGCGTGAAGCCATCAAAAAACCGCGAGATCTTGAACAAGCTCGAGCCGTCGCAGCACTCGTCAAAAGTGAAATGCCGCAGTACCCATTTGAGAGCACATTGACCTCATTGCATGGCGATGTGCGCAAAATGCTGCAGGTGTTAATGCCTTGATGTCAGCCTTATTCACCTTCTGCATCGTGCCCATGACGGTGACGCAGACAGGGCACCCTGCGTGACAGCAGGGGCATGGCCTTGCTGACAAAATTCGCCCATGAACATCACCATCTGTTTTGCCAGCCTGCCGCCTGAACCCTGGGTGCAGGCCGTGCAACAAGCCTTTCCTGGTGCGACGGTCTCCGCCTGGGCACCCGGCGCACCGCAGGCCGACCACGCCATCGTTTGGGCACCGCCCCAGCAGTTCATCGACGAGCAGCCCGGCCTGCAAACCCTGTTCAACATCGGTGCCGGCGTCGATGCTTTGTTGCAGCTGAAGCTGCCACCCAGCCTCAAGGTCGTGCGCTTGGACGACGCAGGCATGTCGGTGCAAATGGCCGAATACGTCTGCCACGCGGTGATTCGCCATTTCCGCGAATTCGACGCTTATGACGCCGACACCCAAGCGGGCAAATGGTCCTACCGCAAGCCACGCAGCCGCGCCGACTTTGCCGTGGGCGTCATGGGCCTGGGCGTGCTGGGCGAGCGTGTGGCCAAAGCGCTGCAGGTGTTTGAACTTCCCGTCAACGGTTACAGCCGCAGCGCCAAAGACCTGCCCGGCATCCGCTGCTTCAGCGGGGCGCAAGGCTTGCCCGAGTTTCTGGCTGCGTCGCGCGTGCTGGTCAACCTCATGCCCCTCACCCCCGAGACCGAAAACATCCTGAACCACGCCACGCTGTCGCAATTGCCAGCAGGTGGCTACCTGATCAACGTGGCGCGGGGCAAGCACTTGGTCGAAGAAGACCTCATCACCCTGATCGACAACGGGCACCTGGCTGGGGCCACGCTCGACGTTTTCCGCACCGAGCCGTTGCCTGCCGATCACCCCTTTTGGCAACACCCCAAAATCACCGTCACGCCCCACACGTCTGCCCGCACCCTGCGCGAAGAAAGCATCGCGCAAATCGTGGGCAAAATCCATGCCTTGCAGCGCGGCGAGCCAATCAACGGTGTGGTCGATCCCCAGCGCGGTTATTGACCCATGGCCCTGTTCGCGTCTTTTTGCCGAGTGGCTAAAATCATTTGAATCATGAAAGCCCAACGCATCACCATCGCACTGACCGACACTTCGGCTGGCTTTGAGGCTACGCCGGACCGCGTGCGCTTGGGCGACTTGGCCAGCTTCTCAGCGGACGTGGCGACATTTCTTCGCGGTGAAGACAAAGAAGTGGACACCAACGCGTTGGAAGTGGCTGTCCGCAAAGGCTCTTTGGCCATTGAAACTGCGCCTTTGCTGATCGCTCCTCATTTGTACCGAGACTTGCGAGCTTTAATGAGTGGTGAGTTATTGGACAGCCTGGATGCCAAGCGGCGCGAAGTGATGGAGCGGTGGCAAAAATTGTCCCGTGCATCCAAACACATTTCATATCGTATTTCCGCGCCGTTCCTGGGCAAGTCCATTGAAGTCAACGCTGAAACCGACTATCACGCCGACGATGCGGATCAATGGGTTCAAGTCGAGCGTTACGTGCGTGGCGAAATCCAGAACTTGGGCGGCATCACAAAAGCCAATGCCCATATCAAGCTCCCCGATGGCAGTACGCTGACCGTGACCACCGAGCGTGACGCTTTGCGCAATGACACCGTCAACCGTTTGTACAAGTTGGCCATGTTGCGCATCAAGGCCGAATACAACGTGCTGACCCGGGAGTTGCGAAACGCAAAATTGCTTGAGTTTGTGGAGCATTCTTCAACGGTGGACGAAGAGGCTTTGTCTCGATTGACGCGCAGAGGTGCCGCTGCGTGGAAGGATGTGCCCAACGCCACGGCTTGGGTGGATGAACTGCGCGGAGACAAGCAGTGAACAGTGTTCTGTTGGACACCAGTTTTCTCATCAGCTTGAGCGATCCTGCGCGCCCACACCATGACGCCGCAGTGGCCTACTACAGAGAGTGTGTTCGCCGCCAAGTGGCCATGTATTTGTCCACTGTGGTGGTTTCTGAGTTCCAGGTGAAGCAAGCGATCAACGATTTGCCTTTGCGCAACTTTGTCATGCTGCCCTTTAACGTGGACCACGCCATGCGCTGCGGCTTGATCATTCGACAAATGCCACGAGATGCTGGCGATGACCGGGTCCGAGTGAAAGATGACTTCAAACTCTTGGCGCAATGTGATTGCGAGTCCATCACCCACTTGATCAGCGAAGATGCCAGCACCTTAGCCAAGTATCTCGACCGTGCGTGTGAAACTGGTCTGGCGACAACCAAGGTGGTTTTGTTGCGCGATGGGCTTGATGCAGCTTGGTTTGAGAATGGGCAGGCCCGATTGCTGCCTTGATGCGCGACCAGAGTTCCTTGTCCTCAAATAAAAAACCCCCAAGCAACTTGGCTGCCTAGGCAGTTACGTTGAAGGGGGCCGTGTTGCACACAATTGTATAGAAAATGTGGACGGAGTAAACAAACATGAGTTTTTCTAATCTACCAGCCAAAGTTCAACTCATCGACGTCGGCCCCCGCGACGGCCTGCAAAACGAAAAGCAGCCCGTACCTGCTGCGGTCAAGATCGAGCTGGTGCACCGCCTGCAAGCCGCTGGCCTGACCGAGATCGAAGTCACCAGCTTTGTCAGCCCCAAGTGGGTGCCGCAAATGGCCGACAACGCCGAGGTCATGGCCGGCATCCAGCGCCAGGCCGGTGTGCGCTACTCGGTGCTCACGCCCAATGCGCAAGGCTTTGAAGCCGCCCGCCCCACGCGCCCCGACGAGATCGTCGTCTTTGGCGCAGCCAGCGAAGCCTTCAGCCGCAAAAACATCAACTGCTCCATCGCCGAGAGCATCGAGCGCTTTGCCCCCGTCGTGCAGGCCGCGCTGGCCGCTGGCATTGCGGTGCGCGGTGCCATGAGCTGCACGGTGGGCTGCCCTTACGAAGGCGACATCGCGCCCGCGCGCGTGACCTACCTGGCGGGGCTCATGAAGCAGATCGGCGTGCAGCGCGTGGACGTGGCCGACACCATTGGTGCAGGCACACCGCTCAAGGTGCAAAAAGCCATCGAGGCCACCTTGCCTTACTTTGATGTGGACCACATCTGCGGCCACTTCCACGACACCTATGGTCAGGCGCTGGCCAACACCCTGGCCGCGCTGCAAATGGGCGTGTGGAATTTCCAGTCGTCAGTGGCGGGTCTGGGCGGCTGCCCCTATGCCAAAGGCGCCACCGGCAACGTGTCCACCGAAGACGTGGTCTACATGCTGCACGGCATGGGCATCGCCACGGGCATTGACCTCGACAAGTTGGTCGATGCGGGCGCCTTCATCAGCAACTTTCTGGGCCGAGCACCCAACTCCAACGTGGCCAAAGCCATCCTCAACAAACGCTTGGGCTGAGCCATGAGCCAGTTCTATTGGAAAAAACTCGCCGAACGCGCCACGCAAGTGCTGGCCCAGCCCACACCGCCTGCGCCCAACTCGGTGCCATCGCCTTGCGTGTCGCTGTGCCTCATGCACCCCAGCGCTGGCTGGTGCGACGGCTGCCTGCGCACACTGCCCGAAATCGGCAGCTGGAGCCGCGCCACCGACGAAGAAAAACGACGCGTCTGGGAACTCATCCCCGAACGCCTGCGCCAACGCCAAGCCCTGGAAAGCACGCCATGAAAACCATCCACTTCTACCTGGACTTCATCTCGCCCTACGCCTGGCTGGCTTTTGACGCGCTGCCCCAAACGCTGGAGGGCATCAGCCACCGCGTGGTGCACAAACCCGTGGTGTTCGGAGCCATGCTCAAGCACCACGGCCAGCTCGGCCCGGCCGAAATCCCGGCCAAACGCGACTGGACCTACCGCCAAGTGCAGTGGCAAGCCCGCACCCAAGGCACGCCTTTGCAGCTGCCCGCCAGCCATCCCTTCAACTCACTCGCTTTGCTGCGCCTGGCCACCGCGTGCGACGCCGACGGCACCCCCAACCGCTTTGCCTGCGAAAAAATCTTCCGCCACGTCTGGTGCACCGGCCAAGACGCCGCCGACACCACCCGCCTGGCCGCACTCAGCGCAGACCTGCAGCCTGCTGGCGACGTCACCAGCGACACCGTCAAACAACAACTCAAAGCCCACACCGACGAAGCCATCGCGCTGAACCTGTTTGGCGTGCCCAGCTTTGTGGTCGACGGCCAAGTGTTTTGGGGCAACGACGCGCTGCCCATGTTGCGGGCCTATTTGCAAGGCGACCCGTGGTTCCAATCGGCCGAATGGACCGGCGTGGCCCAACTGCCCGTGGGCGTGCGCCGACAAGCCTGATCAGGTCAGCCCAGCAGCGTCCACAGCTTGGGGCCCAGCACCCACAAGCCCACCACCGCAGAGCCCAGGCTGCACACCAGCACTGCGGCAGCCGCCACATCCTTGGCGTCGCGGGCCAGGGCATGCCACTCGGGCTGCGCCATGTCCACCACCAACTCAATGGCCGTGTTCAGTGCCTCGGCCCCCAAGACCAAAGCCATGGCCAGCGCCAAGGCGCACCACTCCAGTGCCGACACCCGCAAGGCCAGGCCCAAGGCCGTCACCCCCAGCGCCACCACCACATGAATCTGCGCATTGGGCTGGCGCAGCAGCACGCCCAAGCCGCGCAGCGCATGCCCAAACGAAGCCACCCGCGACACCGCACGGCCACTGGAGCGGGCAGGGCGCTTCACCATGCCCGCTGCCAAGCCAGGGCCAGCCCCCGGTCTGCTGGCAACACGCTCAGCTGACCACCCTGCACAGGCTGCGTCCACAGCTGCGCTGCGCCCCAGCCCAGTGCACCACCGGCCAGCACATCACGCCAATGGTGCTTGTTGGCCTCTACCCGGGCCACACCCGTCATGCCGGCGGCCGCATACAGCCAAGGCGTGTAGGGCGTCATCTGCTCGCCATAACGCCTGTCCATGAAACGCACCGCCGCAAACGCCACCGCCGTGTGGCCCGACGGAAAACTCTTGTTGTCCGAGCCATCCGGCCGCATCGAATGCACGCTCGCCTTGAGCACCTCGGCCGTGCCCACCGTGGTGGCCATCGTCAGCGTCAATTGTTTGAAGCCTTCGGTGTCACCCTGGCCCCAGGCCGCGCCCGCAGCCAGCGCAGGCAAACCCACTGCCAGCAAATCCGAGCCATTGGCCCAGGTCAGCCCCGTGCCCGCTTGTGTCTGTCCGCTGGTTAACAAAGCAGCCAAGGCCACCACCACCCAACGCGAGCCCGATTCGCAACGCAAAAACTTCAACATGAAAGACCCTGTGAAATCCAAGCATTCTAAAGATCAAGCGTGCCACAGGCCTGCAAACGACGCTGATTTTTATCGCTCAACAAACCAAATATAAAAGATGTAACAAAATTTATATAACTATATAAATTAAACAAATTGTTAAAGAATAACCAAGTAACACATATTTTCAAGTTTTAGCCCGATTCAAAAGGAAGCCACCAGACTGAGCGGGTTTACAATCGTGAATTGCCTCACCCTCACAGGGTGACGACTGCTGTGTTCCCGCGCGCAAGAAGCGCTGGCGCACTGCGGTAGCCTGCGCGACACTCTGTCGTTGACACACACGTTCACCATGACATCACATCACACACGCCAGCGCCCCTTGTTCAAGGCCCTGATGGTGGCCGCACTCGCCGCCCTGGGCATGCAGGCCCTGGCGCAACAGTTCCCATCAGGCACGGCCACCGCCGTGCCGGCATCGGCCAGCGCCCTGGCTGCCAGTGGCAACAACCCCGCTGCACTCGGTGCAGCAGGCGCAACCGCCTTGCCCGGCATGAATGCCGCCACGGGTTTGCCCGGCATGACCATGCCGCCCGCGTTTGGCCCACAGCCACCCGTCATGGCCCCGCGTCCCGACCTGGGCGCAGCTGACGCACAACGCGCCGTGCAGACCCCCTTGCGTGGCCCCAAGCCCCAAGTCCCCAGCCAGTTCCAGCGCTTCGTTTTTGAAAATACCGGCAAATTCCTGCCCAACTTTGGGGCGCAACTTTTTGAAAACCCTCAGGCCTACGTGGCCGACACCGCAGCCCCTGCCCCTGGCGAATACGTCCTCGGCCCTGGCGACGAAGTCCGCATCCAAGTTTGGGGCGCGGTGGACTACGCCGGCAACCAAACGCTCGACCGCAACGGCCAAATCAGCCTGCCCAAAGTCGGCGTCATCAACCTCAACGGCGTACAAGTCAAAGACCTCGAAGTCGCCTTGCGCAAGCAAGTGGCCACCGTCTTCACCAACGTCACCGTCAATGCCAGCCTGGGCAAACTGCGCGGCATCACCGTCTATGTGGTTGGCCAAGCGCAACAGCCCGGCACCTACAACCTCAACAGCCTGAGCACCCTGGTCAACGCCATCTTTGCCAGCGGCGGCCCCACCGCCAACGGCAGCATGCGCAACATCCAGCTCAAGCGCGGCGACAAAACCGTCACCACGCTCGACCTGTACGCCTTCATCGTCAAAGGCGACAAAACCAACGACGCCCAACTGCAGCCTGGCGACGTCATCATGATCCCGCCGGCTGGCCCCCGCATAGCGCTGACCGGTGCCACCGACCATGCCGCCATCTATGAAATCAAGGCCCGCACCAACGTGTTGGACGTGCTGTCTTGGGGCGGCGGCGTGCCCGCCATGGCCAACAAAGAAAAAGCCCTGCTCGAAAGCATCGGCGAAAGCGGCAAAGCCACCCGCCAGGTGCAAGACATCGAGCTGACCAACGCCGGCATGAGCCGCACCCTGCGCGACGGCGACGTCATCACTCTGCTGCCCATGAGCCCCGCCTTTGGCAACGCCGTCACCTTGCAAGGCACCGTGGCCCAAGCCCTGCGCCACCCATGGACGCCCGGCATGCGCGTGGCCGACCTCATCCCCGACCGCGAAGCCCTGCTCACGTTTGACTACTACAAACGCAAAAACCAGCTCGTCCAGACCCTCGAAAAAGATGCAAAAACCGCAGGCAACGAACTCAATAACCGGGTCAAAGGCCAGGTTGATCAGATCAACTGGGACTACGCCGTCATCGAACGCCTGAACAAAGCCGAACTGCGCACCGACCTGATCACCTTCAACCTCGGCAAAGCCATCGTCGGCAAAGACCCCCAGCACAACGTCGAGCTGCAAGCCGGCGACGTGGTCACCATCATGAGCAACACCGACCTCAAGCTGCCCGCCGAGCGCCAAACCCGCCTGGTGCGTATTGAGGGTGAAGTCGCCGCCCCCGGCATTCACCAAATCATGCCCGGTGAAACACTGCCTCAGCTCATTGCCCGCGTGGGTGGACTCACACCCCAAGCCTATTTGTTTGGCACCGAATTCACCCGCGAGTCGGTCCGCAAGCAGCAACAGCAAAACCTCGACCAGATCATCCGCCGCCTGGAGGCGCAAGCCGTGAGCGCCAACGCCACCTTGGCCGTCAACCTGACCGGTGAGCGGGCTGCCCAAGCCACGACCCTGCAGCAGCAACAACAAGCCCAGCAACGCGCACAAATCGACAAGCTCAAAACCCTGCGCAGCCAAGGCCGTGTCGCCCTGGAGCTGGACCCCGACAAAACCGGTGCCACCGGCCAACGTGCCAGCAGCGATTCCACCGAACTGCGTGCAGCGCTCAACCAGCTGCCCAGCCTGCCTCTGGAAGACGGTGATGCCATCTTGGTGCCCACGCAACCGGCCTTTGTGGCCGTGGCCGGCAGTGTCAACAACGAAAACGTGCTCATCTACAAACCCGGTCGCACCGTGGGTGACGTCATCAAGGCCGCCGGCCTGGCCGAAGACGCCGAAGCCAGCGAAGCCTTTGTGCTGCGCGCCGACGGCTCGGTCTTCAGCCGCCGCGGCACCGGTTGGCTGACCAGCTTCGAGCGCACCGCCATCATGCCCGGCGACACCCTGATCGTGCCCGCCAAGGTGGACCGCGAAAGCTCCTACAACTTCATCGTCCGCGGCCTGCGCGACTGGACCCAAATCTTCAGCAACCTCGGCATCGGCGCTGCCGCCATCAAGACCCTGCGCAACTGATACACGTCGGAGCTAAAGCCCCGACCTGCAAAACAATCACCCCGTATGACCGACACCCCCCAAGCCCTAGCAGACCTCGAAGACGACGAGATCAGCCTCCTCGACCTGCTGCAAACCATCGTCGACAACCTGCGCCTGCTGGTGCTTGGCCCGCTGGCTGTGGGTGTGCTCACCCTGGGCATCACCTTCCTCATCTCCCCTACCTACACCGCCAGCGTCAAATTTTTGCCCCCGCAGCAGCAGCAAAGCGCAGCAGCAGGGCTGTTGGCCAGCCTGGGCGGCTTGGGTGGCCTGGCCGGTGCGGCTGCCGGCCTTAAAAACCCAGGCGACCAATACCTGAGCTACCTCAAAAGCAACGCCGTGCAAGACGCACTGATTGAGCGCTTCAAATTGCAAGACCGCTACGGTGAAAAATTCAAAGTCGACACCCGCTTGGCACTGAGCACAAACGCCCGCGCCGCCAGTGGCAAAGACGGCCTGATCAGCCTGGAAGTAGATGACAAAGACCCCCAGTTTGCCGCCGACCTGGCCAACGCCCATGTGGAAGAGTTGCAAAAACTTCTGGGCCGCTTGGCCGTGACCGAAGCGCAGCAACGGCGCCTGTTTTTTGAAAAACAACTCACCCAAGCCAAAGAAAAACTGACCGCCGCCGAGCAAGCCCTGAAAGCCACCGGCATTAGCGGCAGCGTGCTCAAAAGCAACCCGGCCAGCGCCGTGGCGGGTGTGGCCGCATTGCAAGCCCAAGTGACGGCGCAAGAAGTCAAAGTGGGTGCCATGCGCGGCTATTTGGCCGAGACCGCCCCAGACTTCAAGCAAGCCCTGAACGAGCTGGCCAACCTGCGCACCCAACTGGCCAAACAAGAAAAAGACGATAACGGCAAAGCCGGCCAAGGCGCTGCAGGCGACTACATCGCCACCTACCGCGAATTCAAATACCAGGAAACCCTGTTTGAGCTGTTTGCCAAACAGTTCGAAATGGCCAAAGTGGACGAAAGCCGTGAAGGTGCCGTCATCCAGGTGCTGGACGCAGCCCAGCCCCCCGAGAAAAAAGCTAAACCTAAAAAAGCGCTGATCGCTATCATTTCCTCGCTGGCCAGCGGTTTTGCTCTGCTGCTCTTTGTCTTTGTTCGTCAGGCGCTGCGCAACGCGGGTGGCGATCAAGAGACCGCAGGCAAGCTGGCCGCTCTCAAGTCATCCTGGCGTCGTGCGCTGGGTAAGGCATAAGGGACGGCTTGAGGGCAGTTCAGCAAAACCCGATATTGGGGTTTAGCGGCCCTATTAAAACCTATTAGAAATCAGCTAAAAATTTAATGATTCAAGTAACGCCAGTTATTTTGTGCGGTGGATCTGGAACCCGCTTGTGGCCTCTGTCGCGTACCGGCTTCCCGAAGCAGTTTCTCTGCCTCACGGGCAATGAAAGCCTGTTTCAGCAAGCCGCGCAAAGGCTGGCCGCTTTGGGCAGCGACAGCATTCAAGTTGCAGCCCCGGTCATCGTGAGTGGCGAAGACCACCGCTTTTTAGCATCAGAACAACTGCGTGAAGTGGACATTGCACTGGGCAGCGCCCTGCTGGAGCCCGTGGGCCGCAACACCGCTCCGGCCCTGACTTTGGCGGCCTTGGCCGCAGCGCAAAACGGTCAAGACCCCGTACTGGTCGTTACCCCAGCAGACCAAACCATCGCCAAGCCAGCGGCATTCACCGCCGCCGTGCAACAAGCCATTGCCCAAGCCGAGCAGGGCAACATCGTCATTTTGGGTGTCACCCCCGACAAACCCGAAACCGGCTATGGCTACATCCACACGGAAACAAGTGGTAGCTTGGCCCAGCAAGCGAATGTCTACACAGTCCAGGCCTTTGTAGAAAAGCCCAACCTGGAAACTGCACGACGCTACCCTCCGTGAGTCGGGACTTGTCAGCCTTTTGAATGAAGAAGTCCATAATGGAGGTAAGAAGATCATGGGCGTTTGCGTAGGCATGCAGATTCTCGGAAATTCTAGCGATGAGGGAAGCTTACCTGGTTTAGGTTGGATTCCGGGCCATACCCCAAAATCTGTGTGCCCGTATTCCTGATTCGGTGGATGATGAGTCAGCCGCGTTTGTGGTGGTGGCCAGTATTGGCTTGCAGGGAGTGCGTCTGGCGCAGCCCACGCTGGGTGAGGCTTTTGTGGTCACCGGGGCGGGCCTTATCGGCTTGTTGACGGTGCAGTTGCTGCGTGCACAGGGATGCCGGGTGCTGGCTATTGACTTTGACGAGTCCAAACTGAAGCTGGCGCGGCAGTTCGGGGCGCAGACCTGTAACCCCGGCGCAGGCGAAGATCCGGTCGCTGCGAGCATGGCGTTCAGCCGCGGCCAGGGGGTGGATGGGGTCATCATCACCGCGTCGACTGCGTCGAGCGAACCGGTTACGCAGGCTGCACGCATGTGCCGCAAACGCGGGCGCATTGTGCTGGTGGGGGTGACAGGGCTGGAGCTGAACCGCGCAGACTTCTACGAAAAGGAGCTGAGCTTTCAGGTGAGTTGCTCCTACGGGCCGGGCCGTTACGACCCGAACTACGAGGACAAAGGGCAAGATTATCCGGTGGGCTTTGTCCGCTGGACGGAGCAGCGCAACTTTGAGGCTGTTGTGGACATGCTGGCAAGTGGCCAGCTAGATGTGAAGCCGCTCATCACGCACCGGTTTGCATTTGAAGATGCCCCCAAGGCATACGAGGTGCTCACTGCCGACAAAAACGGCCTGGGCATGCTGCTGCATTACACATCCCCCCCGCAGCAGCGGATGGTGCGACAGGTCACGCTCAAACCCGGTGCTATGTTCACCGCGCAGCGGCCGGTCATGGGGTTCATTGGCGCGGGAAACTATGCGTCGCGCATGTTGATTCCTGCGTTCAAGGCCGCCGGGGCGCAGTTCCACACCATCGTCACCGCAGGTGGCATCAACGGCGTGATCCATGGCGAGAAGGCTGGCTTTGCCGAAGCCTCCACCGAAATTGCCACGTTGCTGGCCAACACGGCGATCAACACGGTGGCCATCGTCACGCGGCACGACACGCATGCGCGCTTTGTTGCGCACCCAACGCTGACGATGGCTGAAATTCAGCAAACTTGTGACGCAATTAATCAAGTCATGACCCAGGCTCAACGGATTGAGTAAGGCGGCGCGGATGCCTCAGAACCGTTTTAAAAACTCACTCCTCAATATTCCCCGTCAGGCCAAGCAACTGATCGTGGTCTTGGCTGACTTGCTCATGGCTTGGTTGGCCGTGGTGTTGGCTGTGGATTTGCGTTTTGAAGCTTCCTTGCCCGTGGGGCCAATTCATGCCTGGCTGTATGTGTTGGCTGTGGCTTTAGCTTTGCCTATTTTCATGACCACGGGTTTGTATCGCGCCATTTTTCGCTACGCGGGATTGCAGGTTATTTTCAGCCTGAACAAGGCTCTGGCGCTTTACACCGCGATGTACCTGTTGGTGTTTACCGTGGTGGGGGTGCCTGGGGTGCCGCGCTCGCTGGGATTGGCGCAGCCCATGGTGTTTGCGTTTTTGGTCATGAGCTCGCGCTTGTTTGCCCGCCATTGGCTGGGGGGCATGGGGCTCAAGGCGCGCTCTAACTTGGTCAAACCGGTGTTGATTTATGGTGCGGGATCTGCCGGGCGTCAGTTGGCCAACAGCATTTACCAGTCCCAAGAGCTGGTGGCGGTGGGTTATGTGGACGATGACGACCGTTTGCATGGCCACAGCTTGAACGGGCTGACCATTCATGACCCGCAAACCCTGGCCCGCGTGGTGGCCGACAAGCAGGTGGTCGAGATTTACCTGGCTCTGCCTTCGGTGTCGCGTAAGCGGCGCAACGAAATCATCGAGGCGCTCAAGCCCTTGGCCGAGATGGTCTTGCAGGCCATTGCACAACGGTCGTCACAGACCAAGACCCGATTCAGCATGGTCCGCTTTGGCAATGTGCTGGGCTCTTCGGGCTCGGTGGTGCCGCTGTTTCGTCAGCAAATTCAGCAAGGCGGCCCCATCACGCTGACCGATGCGCGCATGACCCGCTATTTCATGACCATCCCCGAGGCGGCACAGCTCGTCATCCAGGCCGGCGCCATGGCCAGTGGCGGCGATGTGTTTGTGCTCGACATGGGCGAGAGCGTCAAGATCATGGACCTGGCACGCCGCATGATCGAGCTGTCTGGCCTCACCGTGCAGGACGAGGTCAACCCCGAGGGTGACATCGCCATCGAAGTGACCGGCCTGCGCCCCGGTGAAAAGCTCTATGAAGAGCTGCTGATTGGCGACAACCCCATGCCCACGCAGCACCCCCGCATCATGAAAGCCCACGAAGAGTTCTTGCCTTGGCCCGAGCTGCAGGCGCAACTGACCGAGCTGATGCAAGCTGTAGAAACCAACAACGTGCCTGCCATGCGTGCGCACATTCAGCGCTTGGTGCCCGGCTACCAGCCGGATGGCGAGGTGGTGGACTGGGTGTGGTTGGAGCAGGCCAAAGTTGCTTGAAGTCGGAGCTGAAGCTGCCGACCTACGAGACGGTCATTTCGATTAATTCTTAATTGGGGTCAGATCCCCATTGTTGGGGTATGAATTCTGGGCAGCCTGCGGGCTGCTCAGTCGTTTTTGGGATCGTTATGTTCGTTTTGTCCAAGTTGATGTCTGCCATTACCCAGCCCATGTTCTGGCTGGCGCTGTGGTGGCTGGGTGCGCTGTTGCTGCTGCGCCGCTGGCGGCGTGTGTCGCTGACGATGCTCTGGGGTGGCTTGCTGGTGCTCGGGCTCTTGGGGTTTGATGCTCTGCCCCATGCGCTGCTGCGTTCGCTGGAGAACCGATACCCGGTGCCCTCGGCTCAGGTGGTGCGTGAACATGTTGGCGTGATCGTGTTGGGTGGGGCGACGGGCCACCCCGGCAGTTACCGGGCTCACGGCCAGGTGCCCTTGGGCGAAGCGGCCGAGCGCATGACCGTACCTGTGGCGCTAATGCGCCAGCACCCCAATCTGGAACTGGTTTTTTCAGGCGGCGAGGGGCGCTTGCTGACCACGGGTGTGAGCGAGGCCGAATTGGCCAAGGCCTTCTACGAAGAACAAGGCGTGGACATGCGCCGCGTGAAGCTGGAAGGCGGCTCGCGCACCACCCGAGAAAACGCCCAGCAGGTGGCCGCGTTGCTGGGTGAGCGCTGCAAACAGCCCTGGCTGCTGGTGACATCGGCCTGGCACATGCCTCGCTCCATGCCCGAGTTTGAGGCCGTGGGCTGCAAGGTGACGGCGTACCCGGTGGACTTCAGAACCGGCGATGGGACCCCTTGGACCGAATATGCCCTCGCTCGCAGCTTGCTGCTGTGGCAGACCGCCTTGCATGAGTGGTTGGGGTGGGGGGTTTACCGGGTGAGCAGGTGATCACGGCGGCCATGTGAATCGAAGAACCCGCCCTTAGACATGATGGATGACCTGCCCACCTGACAAACGTGGGTTAAGTTGATGGGGTGCAAAACCTTTATCAACCCAGTGCCATAACTCAGGAGGCAGGTCATGAAACAGTTTAACGATATCTATGTAGG
>Ga0228698_1000196_pt1 | contig 55396 bp, 50 predicted proteins | sample McNCre117_Aug_MG_FD_178015 | JGI IMG/M metagenome (GOLD analysis project Ga0228698, IMG submission 178015) | Freshwater microbial communities from McNutts Creek, Athens, Georgia, United States - 1-17_Aug_MG | ecosystem: Environmental > Aquatic > Freshwater > Creek | place: USA: Georgia... | reverse complement strand
GCATCGGCCTCGCCGGTGACGCGCAAGGTCTGAAACGGGTGCAGGCCGCGGTCCATCAGGTGACTTGGCACGACATTCTGCAACGCGCCGAGCATGTTCTCGATCCGGCCCGGGAACTTCTTGTCCCAGTCGCGCAGCATGTTGCCGATCTGCTTGCGCTGCAGGTTCTCCTGGCTGCCGCACAGCGTGCACGGGATGATCGGGAACTCGCGCACCTGGGCCCAGCGGATCAGGTCCTTCTCGGGCACGTAGGCCAGCGGGCGGATCACCATGAACTCGCCGTTGTCGCTGACCAGCTTCGGCGGCATGCCCTTGAGCTTGCCGCCGAAGAACATGTTGAGCATCAGCGTCTGCAGGATGTCGTCGCGGTGGTGGCCGAGCGCGATCTTGGTCGCCCCCAACTCCTTGGCCACGCGGTACAGGATGCCCCGGCGCAGCCGGCTGCACAGGCTGCACATGGTCTTGCCCTCGGGCACGACCTTCTTGACGATCGAGTAGGTGTCCTGGGTCTCGATGTGGAACCTGATCCCGAGCTGGCCCAGGTACTCGGGCAGGATGTGGTCGGGAAAGCCCGGCTGCTTCTGGTCCAGGTTGACCGCGATCAGCTCGAAGTTGACCGGCGCGCGCTTTTGCAGCTTCATCAGGATGTCGAGCAGGCCGTAGCTGTCCTTGCCGCCCGAGAGGCAGACCATCACGCGGTCGCCTTCCTCGATCATGTTGTAGTCGGCGATCGCGCGGCCGACCTCGCGGCACAGGCGCTTTTCGAGCTTGCGGTCCTCGCGTTCGATCTTGACCTTCTTCTGCGCCTCGGCGGCGGTATCGGCGGTCGGGGCGGCGGACTCCGTGGCCGTCTCGGCGGCGTCGGTCCAGGTGGCGGTATCGTTCATGGTTGGGTCTGTCGTGGGTTGTGCGGGGGGCGGGCAGGCGCTGTCGGCACCGGGCCTCACCACTGGCCGCTTTCCATGCGGATCGCGACTTCGCAGTCGTCGAAGATTTCGAGCTTGGCGATCTTGACGCGCACGCCGATCACGCCCGGCAGCTGCAGCAGGCGGTGCGCGAGCTTGCCGATCAGAGTCTCGAGCAGGTTCACATGTTCCGCCGTGCACTCGTCGATGATGATCTGGCGCACCTTGCGGTAGTCGAGCACATGGTCGATGTCGTCGTCGTGCGGCAGCAGCGGCTGCGCGCCCTGGTTGAGTTCGGCATCGACCTGGATCGGCTGCGGGCGGGTCTTCTCGTGGTCGAGGATGCCGAGGTTGGCGACGAAGCGCAGACCACTCAGGGTCAGGATCTGCTGGCCGGCTTTCGGGGCGGGGGTCGGGTTCATGCTTGGGCGGGGGCGGGCTTGGCGTGGAAGACTTCCACGCCGACGGCCTCGCAGTCGGGGTAGACGTCGGGTTTGGCGGTGGCGACGCGCACGGCGCGCACGCCGGGGTGGGCGAGCAGGCGCCGCGCGAGGTCGTCGCACAGCGTCTCCTGCAGCTCGACATGGCCTTGCGCCAGCCGCAGCGCGACCTCGGCGCGCACGAAGTCGTAATCGACCACCTCGTGCAGCGAGTCGAGCGCGGGCGTGGACCATTCGAGGGGCACCCAGAGTTCGACGTCGATCCACAGGCGCTGGGTCACGCCGCGCTCGAAGTCGTGCGCGCCGATGAAGGCCTGCACCTCGTGGCGGCGCAGGAACAGCTTGCGGCAGCTCAGGCGCAGCTCGTCCATCAGGGACAGCTGCACCGGCAGGGTCAGGTCGGGGGCGTTCATGGGGTGTCGGGGTCGGGATTGTCGTCGAGCGCGAACATCACGTCGCGCGCCAGCGGCACCAGATGCTGGCCGCTGTCCACGCACAGCGTGGTGCCGGTGATCGAGCGCGTCTGCGCCAGGAACAGGCAGGCGCGCGCGACATCGGCCGGGTCGGTGGCTCGGCGCAGCAGGTTCACGCGGCTGGCGCGCTCGAAATTGTCGGTTGTCTGCGGCCCGCTCAGGTACATCAGGCCCGGCGCGACGCCGCAGACGCGCACGCGCGGCGCCAGCGCCTGCGCCTGCAGCGCGACCGCGCGCTCCAGCGCCAGCTTGGTCACGGTGTACGAGAAGTAGTCCGGGTTCAGGTTGAAGACCTTCTGGTCCAGGATGTGGATCACGCTGGCGTCGATCTCCGCATCGGCCGGCAGGCCGGTGGTCAGCTCGCGCGCCAGCGACAGTGGCGCGATCAGGTTGATTTCGAGCTGCGCGCGCGCGAGGTCGGCATCGAACGCAGGCCCGCTGTCGGGCTCGAAGGCCGAGGCGTTGTTGACCAGACAGCGGACCGGGCCGGCGACCCGGGCCGCGTGCGCCATCAGTTCGCGCCGGCCGGCCTCGCTGGCCAGGTCGCCCTCGATCGCGGTCGCGTCATGGCCCTGGTCGCGCAGCGCCTGGCACAGTGCGCGTGCGGCGTCGGCCGAGCTGCGGTACTGGCACAGCACGCGCCAGCCGGCCTGGGCAAACGCGCGACAGATCTCGGCGCCCAGCCGCACGCCGCCGCCGGTGACGAGCACGGTCGGCGCGGCGTTCGGCTGCGGGGCGGTCGGTTGATGGGTCTCGGTCATGATCAGGGATACGCTCGGTACGCTTATGATGGCGCCGCACCAAAAACCGATGGCGGAACCACCTTGAGCGCACCCTCGTTGTCCGAACAGCTGAAAACCCGTATTGTCCGCGAGCTGGAGCAGGCCGGCGGCTGGCTGCCTTTCGACCGCTTCATGGCGCTGGCCTTGTACGAGCCCGGACTGGGCTATTACGCCAACGCCAGCGTCAAGTTCGGCGCCATGCCGGCCAGCGGCAGCGACTTCGTGACCGCGCCCGAGCTTTCGCCCTGGTTCGGCCGCGCGCTCGGGCGCCAGGTCGCGCAGGCGCTCGATGCCACCGGCTGCGCCGAGGTCTGGGAGTTCGGCGCCGGCAGCGGCGCGCTGGCGCGGCAGATCCTGGGCCAGCTTGACGCCCTGGGCCGCGCCGACGTGCGCTACCGCATCGTCGATCTCTCGGGCACGCTGCGCGCGCGCCAGCAGGAGCGGCTGCGCGAGTTCGGCGCGCGCGTCGAGTGGATCGACCGCCTGCCCGAGCGCTTCGAGGGCGTGATCGTCGGCAACGAGGTGCTCGACGCGATGCCGGTGCAATTGCTCCAGCGCCGCGCCGGCGCCTGGTTCGAGCGCGGCGTCGCGCTGGCACGTGATCCAAGCGGCGTGACCGCCTTCGCCTGGGACGAGCGCCCGACCGCGCTGCGCCCGCCGCTGGAGATTGCGGGCGAGCACGACTACCTGACCGAAATCCACCCCCAGGCCGAGGCCTTCGTGCGCACGCTGGCCGAGCGCTGGACGCGCGGCGCGGCCTTCCTGATCGACTACGGCTTTCCCGAGGCCGAGTACTACCACCCGCAGCGCCACATGGGCACGCTGGTCTGCCATCGCGGTCACCGCGCCGACCACGACCCGCTGGCCGATGTCGGGCTCAAGGACCTGACGGCCCATGTCGATTTCACCGGCGTCGCGCTGGCGGCGCAGGATGCCGGGCTGCAGGTGATCGGCTACACCAGCCAGGGCCGCTTCCTGATCAATGCCGGCCTGATCGAACTGGCCGCCGAGGCGCCGTTGGGCGAGCGCGCGAACCTGGCCAAGCTGATCAACGAGCACGAGATGGGCGAGCTGTTCAAGGTGCTGGCATTCGCGCCAGCGGCCAGCGTCGCGGGCTGGCGGCCGCTCGGCTTCGCCACCGGCGACCGCACGCACCGGCTCTGAGGACCAGGCGATGTTGCGCTGGCTGCTGGTTGTCCTGCTGGCGCTGCTGCTGGTGCAGGGCCTGAGGCCGCTGCTGCGCCGGCTCGGACTCGGACGGCTGCCGGGCGATCTGCATTTCCGCGCCTTCGGCCGCGACTGGGAGCTGCCGATCGCGACCACGCTGCTGCTGAGCTGGATTGCGGCCGTGTTGGAGCGGCTGCTCTAGCCGCACGCCGGGCCGTCGCGGTGGCTTGAAAATCCCGCCGCCGGCGTCACACTGGGATCATCCCGAGTGCGAAGAAAGATCCCGCCATGACCGCCAGCCCCGACACCCTGCACCTCGTCTGCCCGCACTGTCACACGACCAACCGCGTCGCGGCCCAGCACCTCGATCGCGCGCCCGATTGTGGAAAATGCCACCGGCCCCTGTTCACCGGGCACCCGGTCGCGCTCGATGCCGCCAGCTTCGACAAGCACCAGCAGCGTAGCGAACTGCCGCTGCTGGTCGATTTCTGGGCCCCCTGGTGCGGTCCGTGCCGCATGATGGCGCCGGCCTTCGAGGCCGCCTGCGCCCAGCTCGAACCCCAGGTCCGGCTCGCCAAGGTCAACACCGAGGACGAGCAGCAGCTCGCGCCGCGCTACGCCATCCGTAGCATCCCGACGCTGGCGCTGTTCTGGCATGGGCGCGAGATCGCACGCCAGCCTGGCGCGATGGGAACGGCCGAGATCGTGCGCTGGACGCGCGCGGCGCTGGCGCGGCCGCGTTGAATCTGGCTGGCGTTCACCGCGACCCATTCCCAGCCTAGCGTGGCAGCAGGAAGGTGCTGGGCTCGCTGATCCGCAGCGGCGCGCGCGTGTCATCGACGCGCTCGACCGAGAACCGGATCGGCAGCGTCTGCCCGGCCAGCCGCGCGGCCTGCTCGCCGCCGAGCCGCACCGCCGCGACCACCGAGCGCTCCTCGGCGGAGCCGAGTTCGACCTCGCTCGCGCCTTGCAGGCTCAGGCCGGCCGGGCCGCTGACGGAGAGGCGGTAGCGGCGCGGGCTTTCCTCGGCGTTCATCAGATGGAGCCGGTAGACGTTCTCGACCGCGCCCTGCTCGACGGCGCGTGCCAGCACGCCCCGGTCGCGGATCACATCGACGCGCAACGGCGTGCGCTGCGCCAGGCTGAGCACGAAGGCCAGGCCGGCCGCGGCCAGCAGCGCGCCATAGACCAGCACGCGCGGGCGCAGCGCGCGCCGGATCAGCTGATGGCGGCTCCAGCCCTGTTCCAGACCATTCGACGAGGCATAGCGGATCAGGCCGCGCGGGCGTCCGGTCTTGTCCATCACCTGATCGCAGGCGTCGATGCAGGCGGCGCAGCCGATGCAGTTGCTCTGCAAGCCGTCGCGGATGTCGATGCCGGTCGGGCAGACCTGCACGCACAGGGTGCAGTCGATGCAGTCGCCGAGTCCCTGGCTCTTGCCAGCGGCGCCGCGCGGACGGGCGCCACGGGGCTCGCCGCGCGCGGCGTCGTAGCCGATGATCAGCGTGTCGCGGTCGAACATCACGCTCTGGAAGCGGCCATACGGGCACATGTGTTTGCAGACCTGCTCGCGCAGGAAACCGGCGTTGCCATAAGTGGCCAGGCCGTAGAAGCCGATCCAGAATGTCTCCCACGGGCCGGTGCCGAGCTGCAGCGCCAGCGGTAGCAGCTGCCGGATTGGCGTGAAGTAGCCGACGAAGCTCAGGCCGGTCCAGAGCGCGAGCGCGATCCAGGCCAGTTGCTTGCCGCCCCGGCGCCCGATCTTGGTCCCGTTCCAGGGCGAAGCGTCGAGCCGCAGCCGCGCGCTGCGCTCGCCCTCGAACAGGCGTTCGATGCGCAGGAACAGCGCGGTGTAGACCGACTGCGGGCAGGCGAAGCCGCACCAGACCCGCCCTGCGACGGCGGTCACGAAGAACAGTCCCAGCGCGCAGATCACCAGCAGCAGCGCCAGGTAGATGAAGTCCTGCGGATACAGCACCAGCCCGAACAGGTAGAAGCGCCGTGCCTCCAGGTCGAACAGCACCGCCTGGCGGCCGTTCCAGGCCAGCCACGGCAGGCCGTAGAACACGAGCTGGGTCAGCCAGACCATGATCCAGCGCCAGCGGTTGAAGAGGCCCTGGACGGCGCGCGGATGGAGCCGGGGCGTGCCGGCCGCGACCAGCGGGATCACGCGGCGATTCGGAGAAGTGGGGGGAAGGCTCATGATGCTTGCGGTCCGGTGTCCGGGCCGGGGTGGTGCATGGATACAGGCGATGATGCGACCGCGCCTTCTGATCGGTAAGATCCAGATCCAGTCAAAAATGACCGTATCAGATGGGTCGCCATGTCCTTGCTTTACGAACGTCTCGCGGCTGAGCTGGCCGACGGCATCGAGGCCGGCCGGCTGCGCCCCGGCGCGCGCCTGCCGTCGGTGCGCGCGACCTGCCGCGATCGCCAGGTCAGTCCCTCGACCGTGTTCCAGGCCTACGCGCTGCTCGAAGCGCGCGGCCTGGTGCAGGCGCGCGCGCGCTCGGGCTTCTTCGTGCGCGAGCCGGAAGCGGCACGCCAGCCGCCGGCCGCCGCCGTGCCGCGTCCTGAGGCGCGCCCGGTCGCCGTCAGTGAGCTGGCGTTCGAGCTGCTGGGCTCGACCCGCGACGCCGAGGTGGTGCCGCTGGGCTCGGCGTTTCCGGCGCCGGGCCTGTTCCCGTTCGCCGAGCTGGCCCGCTGCGGCGCGCGCGCGATGCGCCGGCTGTCACCGGAGCAGGTCACCGGCGCGCTGACCGCCGGCGACGAGGAGTTGCGCCAGGCCCTGCTGCAGCGCTACGCGCTGCACGGCGTGCCCGTGCGCGCCGACGAGCTGATCGTGACCAACGGCGCGATGGAGGCGCTCAACCTCTGCCTGCAGGCCGTGACCCGGCCCGGCGACGTGGTGGTGGTCGAGTCGCCGACCTTCTATGCCGCCCTGCAGGCGCTGGAGCGGCTGCACCTGCGCGCGGTCGAGGTCGCCACCGATCCGCGTGATGGCGTCGATCTGGACGCGCTCGAAGCGCTGCTGCAGCGCGAGCGCGTCGCGGCCTGCTGGTTCATGGGCAGCTTCCAGAATCCGCTCGGCGCCCTGCTGCCGGTCCAGCGCAAGCGCGCGCTCGCGGCGCTGCTGGCGCGCCACGGCGTGCCGCTGATCGAGGATGACGTCTATGGCGAGCTCTACGCCGGCGTGCGCCGCCCGCCGCCGGTCAAGGCCTTCGACCAGGCCGGGCTGGTGCTGCATTGCAGCTCGTTCTCCAAGTGCCTGGCGCCGGGTTACCGGGTCGGCTGGGCGGCGGCCGGGCGCTTCGGGCCGGTGGTCGAGCGGCTCAAGATGATGAGTTCGATCGCGACCTCGCTGCCGGCGCAGCGCGCGCTGGCCGAGTACCTGCGCCAGGGCGGCTACGAGCGCCATCTGCGCCAGCTGCGCGCCGCGCTGGCGGCCCAGATGCAGCGCACCCAGCGCCAGATCGCGCGCTTCTTTCCGGCCGCGACCCGGGTCACGCAGCCGGTCGGGGGCTATTTCCTGTGGCTGGAGCTGCCGCCCGAGGTCGATGCGCTGGCTCTGCACCGCGAGGCGCTGGCGCAGCGCATCAGCACCGCGCCCGGCGTGTTGTTCTCGGCTGACCGGCGCTTCACGCACCACCTGCGACTCAACACCGGCCACCCGGGCGACGCGCGTGTGGACATGGCGCTGCGCACCCTGGGCGAGCTGGCGTGCCGGATGAGCCGCTAGCCGGCGGCGGTCGGGCTGGCGTCGCGCTGCGCCGGGTTCAGCACCTGCGCGACCGCCTCGGTGCGCGCGTGCTCGATCGCCTGCGCGATCGCGGGTCCGAGCTGGCGCGCGTCGCCGCTGTGCAGCCGGACTTCCTGCGTGATGCGCGCCGCGATCGGCGCGGTCGGCACCGTCAGCGCGGCCTGCAGCGCCCGCCACAGGCGCGGCGCCTGGAAGTAGTCGGACTCCTCGAAGTGCAGCCGCCCGCGCGCATCGCATTCGCAGGCCTGCAGGAATTCGGCGAAGCGCTCGGGGCGTCGCAGCGCGTCGCAGCGCTCCAGCAGGCGCAGCGTTGCCGGCGCCGACAGGTCCGGGCTGCGGTGGGCGTGGCCGTGCTCGCGCGCGACGACCTCGGCCAGCTCCTTGCAGTCGCGCGGCACGCGCCAACGCTCGCACAGCGCCAGCAACAGCTTGACGCTGCGCATCTCGTGGCCGATGTGGCGCGGCAGCACGTCGGCCGGCGTGTTGCCCTTGCCGAGGTCGTGGCACAGGCAGGCGAAGCGCACCGTCAGCGGCGCGTCCAGGCGCGCGGCCATGTCGAGCACCATGCACAGGTGGACGCCGGTATCGACCTCGGGATGGTAGTCGGCGCGCTGCGGCACGCCCCAGAGCCGATCGACCTCGGGCAGCAGCAGCTTGAGCGCGCCGCAGGCGCGCAGCACTTCGAGCATGCGCGAGGGTTGGCGCTCCATCAGCCCGCGCGACAGTTCCTGCCAGACGCGCTCGGGCACCAGGTGGTCGGCCTCGCCGTGATCGACCATGGCGCGCATCAGCGCCAGCGTCTCGGGCGCGACCGTGAAATCGGGCCAGCGCGCGGCGAAGCGCGCCATGCGCAGGATGCGCACCGGGTCCTCGTGGAAGGCCTCGGTCACGTGGCGCAGCACCTTGGCGCGCAGGTCGCGTTGTCCACCGCAGGGATCGACCAGACGCGGATCGAGCGGATCGAAGCGGCCGTCGGCATCGAGCGCCTCGGCGGGAATCGCCATCGCGTTGACGGTCAGGTCGCGCCGCGCCAGGTCCTGTTCGATCGTGATGTCGGCGGCGGTGTGGAAGGCGAAGCCGTGGTAGCCGCGCGCGGTCTTGCGCTCGGTGCGCGCGAGCGCGTATTCCTCGCGCGTGCGCGGATGCAGGAAGACCGGAAAGTCGCGCCCGACCGGCAGGAAGCCGCGCGCGCTCATCTGCTCGGGTGTCGCGCCGACCACCACCCAGTCGCGGTCGGCGTGCGGCGTGCCGTCGGGCAGCCGGTGCACGGTATGGAAATGCCCGAGCAGGCCGTCGCGCACTGCGCCGCCGACCAGGTAGGTCCGTCCGGGGGCGGTCGTCATGCGTACTTTTCCAGGATGCGGGTCGAGCGCTCGACGCCCTCGATCGAATCGCCATTGCTCACGGCTTCGAGCATCGAGCAGGCCATCATGCGGTAGAAAGCCTTGTCCATCGCCTTGCGCGCGGCCGACATCTGCTGCGCGATGTCCTCGCACGGCCGGCCGCCATCGACCATCTCGACCAGGGCGCGCACCTGGCCCTCGATGCGGCGCAGCCGGTTCACGATGTCGCGCTGGTGTTCACTGCGGTGTACCGTGGCGGCGGTCGGTTTGGGCTTGCTGGTATCGGGGGACATGGGGGTCTTGCTGGCGGGCATGGGGGCTTTCTGAGTGGGCTGAAACCGGATCAGCCACGGGAATTGCGCCGGCGTAGCGCCAGCAGGGGATCGGCCTGATCGCGCAGATCGAGGTAGGCCGCGACGACGGGTTCGAGCGGCGCCGGCGTGATGCCGAGTTCGGCCAAGCCGGGCAGCTTGCCGCTCGCCACATTGTCTATTTTCAGCGAGGCCAGATTGTCGGTGCTCATCAGGGGTTCGCCCGGCAGGCATTGCAGCAGCAGTGCTTGCGGATAGCCCAGCGCCAGCGGCAGGCCGATCACGGGACGCGGATGGCCCGACAGCCGTCCCGCGAGCTGGACCAGCTCGCGCAGCGTGCAGACGCGCGTGCCGGCGAGTTCATAGGTCTGGCCGATGCTGGTCGGCTCCTGCAGGCAGCGCAGCACGGCACGCGCGACGTCGCCGACCCAGACCGGCTGCAGCCTGGCATCGGCGCCGGGCAGCAGCATCAGCGGCATGCGGGCCTGCAGGCGCGCGAACAGGTTCAGGAAGTTGTCCTCGGCGCCGAAGATCACGCTCGGGCGCAGCAGGGTCAGATCGAGGCCGGCCTCGCGCAGCACGGCTTCGCCGGCGGCCTTGCTGCGCTGGTAGCGCGAGGGACCGTCGGCGCTCGCGCCCAGGGCGCTGATGTGGACCAGGCGACGCACGCCGGTCTGCTGCATCGCGCGCGCCAGCCGGCGTGGCAGCTCGACATGGGCGGCCTGGAAGCGCGCTTGCGTGCCGTGCAGCACGCCGACCAGGTTGACGACCGCGTCATGGCCCGGCAGCAGCCGCGCGAGCGCGGTCTCGTCACGGATGTCGGCCTCGATCACGTCGAGCCCGGGCAGGATCTGGACCGCGCGCGCGTTGGACTCGCGCCGCGTCGGCACCGTGATGCCGATCTCCAGACGCGCGAGCTGCTCGCAGACATGGCGGCCGACGAAGCCGCTGCCACCCAATACCAGGACTTTGTTCATCTCGTTGCTCCGATTCGGTTCACGGCAGATCGGGGTTGGGCACCTGCGCCGTGTTCAGGCGCGGGCCGATGGCGGCCAGCCGGCTGCTGATGCGCTGCGGCTGCGCGCTCAGCAGCGCCGCGTAGTTGGTGGTGTTGGCGATCACCTTCTTGACGTAGTCGCGCGTCTCGGCGAACGGGATGTTCTCGATCCAGATCGGCGCTTCGAGCACCGGACCGTTGCGCCAGGTGCGCGGGCGCCCGGGGCCGGCGTTGTAGGCTGCGGCGGCCATCGGCATCGAGCCCTCGAAGTCGTCGAGCGCGAGCTTGAGGTAGGCGGTGCCGATCGTGATGTTGGTCTCGCGCTCGCCGATCTGGTGCGGCTTGTAGTCGGCCAGGCCGATGCGCCTGGCGGTCCATTGCGCGGTGGCCGGCATCACCTGCATCAGGCCGGACGCGCCGACGCCCGAGCGCGCATCGGTCACGAAGCGGCTTTCCTGGCGGATCAGGCCATAGACATAGGCCGGATCGATGCCGATGTCGCGCGCGCGCCGCAGCACCGTGTCGCGGTAAGGCGTCGGAAAGCGCTGGCCGAAGTCGATTTCGGCCCGGGTGCGCTCGCTGGTGTTGATGCAGCGGTCCCAGACCTGCTGCTCGCAGGCCAGGTCGGCGGCGGCCAGCAGCTCGCGGTCGCTCATGCCGCCGCGCTGGTGCAGGTTGGTGCTGTAGTTCCACTCGCGCACGCCTTCGGCGCGCAGGCCGTTGGCCATGGCCCAGAGCGCGCGCTGCAGGCCTGGATTCTGGCGCGCGCCGGCCTTCTCGGCGGCGCTCAGCGGCGCCGGGACCGGCGGCACGGCGGTGGACTGGCCCAGCATCTCCTGCGCCAGCTGCTCGTAGAAGCCGGAGCCGCCCGCGATGCGCTGCAGCAGGGCGGTGGCCTGGGCGTTGGCATCGGGCGCCTGCAGCGCGAGCAGCGCACGCGCCTGCCAGTAGGTCCAGGTCGGATCGCGGCGCTGGCCCGCGCCCATGTGCGCGATCGCGTCCTGCACCTGCTTCCACTCGCCGGCGCGCAGCGCGGCGCGCGCCTTCCAGGCCAGCATCTCGTCGTTGAGGTACTTGTCCTGCGCCCGGCCGAAGTAGTCGAGTGCGTCGGGCGAGAGCTTCTGGGCAGCGAGCTTGCCGATCACGCCCCAGACCCAGCTGCGCTCCTCGGCGGTGAGCTGGGTGCGCCAGCGCAGCCGGCCGGCCTGTTCGGCTGCCTGTCCGAAGTCCTTGGCCGCCAGCCGCACCAGCGCCAGCGTCACAAGCTCTTTGGTGCGCGGGCGCACCGCAGTCAGCTTCTCGTCGAGGTAGCGCGCCGGATAGGCGTTGATGTCCTCGACGGTCGATGCCCATTGCTCGTTGAGCATCGCGACCGCCTGGGTCGCGGCGCGCGGGCGGTTGTTCTCGAGCGCGAGGCGGGCACGCTGCCAGGCGACCTCGACGCCCAGATCGTCGCGCTGCAGCAGTGCACGCGCGGCGCTGGCGCAGCCCTCGTCGGCATCGCGCTGCGCCAGCCAGAGCTGGCGCACCTGCTCGGCCACCGGCGCATGGTTGCGCAGGTAGTCGGCCTGCAGCGCGTAGCACTGGACCTCGCGGTCGTCGTTCATGCGGTACTGTGGCAGCTCGGCGGCAAAATGGGTCCAGTCGCCGCGCCGGCCCAGCAGCAGCAGCCAGTCGTTGCGCAGTCGGTCCTCGTGGTAGCTGCCAGCCCAGCGGCTCAGGAAGGCGCGGATCTCGTCTGGGCTGGCGCTGTCGAGCCGGCTGCGCAGCTCCCAGTAGGCGGCCAGCGGCTCCATCGGATGGCCCTGCAGCCGGGGCAGGTTGTCGCGCAGCGCGCGCGTGTCTCCCTTGCGGAAAGCCTCTCGCATGTCCTGCAGCACCCGGTCGGCGCCACCTTGCGCCGAGGCCGTGGCGGGTGTGCCAAGCAACGCCGCCGGCAGGGCAAATGCGGCCAAAATGGACCACAATGTCCGAGGCAGGGTCGTATTTCTCTTCATAAGGCAATTATGGACAACAATGATCGAGTCGTGCAGGCAAGCCAGGCGCAGCAGAAGGCCGCCTGGCGCAAGCGTCTGGTCGCCGAACGCCTGCAGCTGGAAGACCGGCTGGTACGCAACGATGCCCTGCAACGGGTGATGCGGGTCTGGCTGGTGGACCGGCCCGACACGGTGATCGGCGCCTACTGGCCGATCAAGGGCGAGTTCGATCCGCTGCCGGCGCTGTTCCGCTGGCAGGAGGCCGGCATGGAGGCCGACGCGGCCGCCGCCTCGCGCCGGCGCCGCATCGGCCTGCCGGTGATCAACAAGATCGACAAGACGCTGACCTTCCATCGCTGGTACCCGGGCTGCCAGATGGAGGAGGATGCCTACGGCATCCCCAAGCCCAAGGACACCGAGGTCATCGAGCCGACGCTGCTGTTCGTGCCCTGCGTCGGCTACGGGCCCGGCGGCTACCGCCTGGGCTATGGCGGCGGCTTCTACGACCGCACGCTCGCGGCCCTCGAACCGCGACCCTTCACCGTCGGACTCGGCTACACCAGCGGCTTCCTGTCCGAACTCGAACCCGAGCCGCATGACCTGCCGCTCGACGCGATCCTGAACGACAACGGCGTGGTCTGGCCGCTGCCCTGATCACGCTGATCTTTCAGCGCTGCAGGTGGCGTGCCAGCCACATGCCGGCGAGCATGGCCGGCACGAAGATCCAGGCCTCCGGGCTGCCGAGCAGCAGCGAGGCCAGCGCCGGCCCCGGGCAGTAGCCCGCCAGTCCCCAGCCGACGCCGAAGATCGCCGCGCCCTGCAGCAGCGGCGCGTCGATGCGATCCTGCGCCGGCAGCTCGAAGTGGCTGCCCAGCCAGGGCCGGCGGTGCGGATGGCGTGCGTTGGGCGGCGTAAGCCGGAACGCCAGCAACGTGACCAGCACCGCGCCGCCCATCACGAAGGCCAGGCTCGGGTCCCAGCGGCCGGGGAATTCGCCCTGCAGCATGCCGGCCAGGTTCAGGAAGCCGATCACCTTGGCCGGCTGGGTCATGCCCGACAGCACCAGGCCGAGCGCGAACAGCAGGCCGGCCAGGAAGGCCAGCACCAGTCCGCCGAGCAGACGGGCTGGTGTGGTCGGGCGGGGCAGCAGGTGCTGGTAGTAGCTGTCTGGCTTCATCGCGGGCCGGTGCTCAGGAAGACGGTGAGGAAGGCGGTGGCCATGAAGGTCAGCACCGCGACCAGCGAGCGCAGCGAACGCCGGCCGAGGCCGCAGACGCCGTGGCCGCTGGTGCAGCCCGAGCCGCGCACGCTGCCGAAGCCGACCAGCAGGCCGGCCGCTGCGATCAGCAGCGGCGGGCGCGCCGGGAGTTCGGGGGCCGGCAGCCAGTGCGCGAACAGCGCGCCGCCCGCGACCAGCCCGAGCAGGAAGGTCCAGCGCCACCAGGCGTGCCCGCCGTGCTCGCGCAGCGCCGCACAGGCGATGCCGCTGATGCCGGCGACGCGGCCGAGTCCGGCCAGCAGCAGCCAGCTCGCCAGGCCGATCAGGATGCCGCCCAGGGCGGCTGCAAGATAGGAATGCATGGGTTTCCGTGGCCGTTCGCGCGGCCGCAAAAAGCCGGGATTGTCCCCGCAAGGCCCGCTTGCTGGCAACCGGATCGCGCCAGCGGGGCGGATGGAGCCTATGATCGACCCTGTACCCCCGACGCGAGCGAGCGCCCCATGCAACCGATACAGCTTTTCGATCCCGATTCCAGTACCTACACCTACCTGCTGTTCGACGAAACCAGCCGCGAGGCACTGATCATCGATCCGGTTGATACCCAGATCGAGCGCGACCTGGCGACGCTGCGCCAGTACGGCCTCAAGCTGCTGTGGGCGGTCGAGACCCATGCCCACGCCGACCACATCACGAGTGCCGGCCTGCTGGCCGAGCACACCGGCGCGCGCACCGTGGCGCCGGCCGGTTGCGGCATCCACACGGCGGCGGTTCAGCTGCAGGATGGCGAGCTGCTGCGCTTCGGCACCCAGTCGATCCGGGCCCTGGGCACGCCCGGCCATACCGCCGGCAGCATGAGCTACTGCTGGGAGTGCGACGGCAGCCGCCATGTGTTCACCGGCGATGCGCTGCTGATCAACGGCTGCGGCCGCACCGATTTCCAGTCCGGCAGCGCCGAGGCGCTCTACCGCAGCCTGACCGAGGTGCTGTTCGCGCTGCCGCCTGACACCGTGGTCTGGCCGGGACATGACTACCACGGTCGCCGCCACTCCAGCATCGGCCACGAGCGCGCGCACAACCCGCGCATCGCCGGCAAGACCCTGAGCGAGTTCATCGCGATCATGGACGCGCTGCAGCTGCCCCGGCCACGGCGCATGGACGAGGCAGTGCCGGCCAACCTGATGTCGGGCCTGCGCCACGATGCCGATGGCGCCCTGCTGCTGCAGCCGCGACCGGCAGCCGGTTATGCCGGCGATGTCTCGCCCCAGCTGGCCTGGCAGTGGGTCCAGGCTGGGGAAGCGGTGCTGATCGATGTGCGCACCGATGCCGAGCGCGCCTGGGTTGGTTTCGTGCCCGAGGCGGTGCCGGTGGCCTGGAAGCAGTGGCCCGCGATGGCGATGAACCCCGATTTCGATGCCGTGCTGCAACAGGCTGCCGCCGGTCGCAAGGTGGTGCTGCTGTGCCGCAGCGGGGTGCGCTCGGTCGCGGCAGCCAGGCGCGCGACCGAACTCGGGATCGAGGCCTACAACATCCTTGAAGGTTTCGAGGGCGATCCGGACCAGCAGGGTCAGCGCGGCCACCTCGGCGGCTGGCGCAGCCACGGCCTGCCGTGGCGCCAGAGTTGAGTTTGCGGGTTGGAATCAGGGTTTACCCTGAGTTGCGGGTCTTTATCATCACAGCATGAGCTTTCTTGCCCTGGACGTTGGGAACACCCGCCTGAAGTGGGCGCTGTATGACCGCCCGGCCGTCGATGCCCGGCTGCTGGCGCACGGCGTGCAGTTCCTTGAGAACATCGAGACCCTGGCCGAGCGCGACTGGAGCCGGCTGCCCGCGCCGCGCCAGGTGCTGGGCTGCGTGGTCGCGGGTACCGCGATCAAGCGCCGGGTCGAGGAGCAGCTTGAACTGTGGGACGTGACGCCGCAATGGGTGGTCTCCAGCGCTGCCGAGGCCGGCGTCGCCAACGGCTACGACCATCCGGCGCGCCTGGGCTCGGACCGCTGGGTCGCGATGATCGGTGCGCGCCAGCGCCTGCTCGCGCGCGGCCAGCAGCAGCCCTGTGTGCTGGTGATGGTCGGCACGGCGGTCACGGTCGAGGCGCTCGACGCCAGCGGCCGCTTTCTTGGCGGCATCATCCTGCCGGGTCACGGCATCATGCTGCGCGCGCTCGAATCCGGCACGGCCGGGCTGCATGTGCCGACCGGCGAGGTGCGCGATTTCCCGACCAACACCAGCGACGCGCTGACCAGCGGCGGCACCTTCGCGATCGCCGGCGCCGTGCGGCACATGGTCGATAACCTGCGCCAGCACTGCGGCGTCGAGCCGGCCTGCATCATGACCGGCGGCGCCGGCTGGAAGATGGCGCCGAGCATGACGGTGCGCTTCGAGCTGGTCGAGAGCCTGATCTTCGACGGCCTGCTCGCGATCGCGCACCACCGCTTCGGCCCCGATGCGCCCAGCGCGACGCTCGGCTGACGCTTCAGGGGCGCGGCTGGCGCAGCCAGCGCGTCGCCAGCTCGACCCAGAAGGTCGCGCCGAGCGGGATCAGCTCGTCGTTGAAGTCGTAGCGCGGGTTGTGCAGCGTGCACGGTCCGGCGTCGTGGCCGCCGCCTGCGTAGCCGGCGCGGTGGGCGCCGCTGCCGTTGCCGATGAAGAGGTAGGCTCCGGGCCTGGCCTGCAGCATGTAGGCGAAGTCCTCGGCGCCCATGGTCGGCTCCTGCACCAGCGTGCGCCCGGGCCCGGCCACGTCGAGCATCACGGCGCGCGCGAACTCGGCTTCCGGCCCGCTGTTGACGGTCGGGGGATAGTTGCGCGCGAACTCGAACTCGCAGCGTGCGCCATGGCCGGCGCTCAGGTGCTCGGACAGCTCGCGCATGCGCCGCTCGATCAGGTCGAGTACCGTGGTGCTGAAGGTGCGCACCGTGCCCTGGATCTCGCAGCTGTCGGGCACGACGTTGGTCGCCTCGCCGGCATGGATCATCGTGACCGAGATCACCGCCGTGTCGATCGGCTTGACGTTGCGCGTGACGATGGTCTGGAAGGCCTGCACCAGCTGGCAGGCCAGTGGCACCGGATCGACCGTGGTGTCCGGCATGGCCGCATGGCCGCCCTTGCCGTGCAGCACGATGCGGAACTCGTTGCTCGACGCCATCACCGGCCCCGGACTGACGGCCAGCGTGCCGCTGTCCAGGCCCGGCCAGTTGTGCATGCCGAACACGGCCTCGACCGGAAAGCGCTCGAACAGGCCGTCGGCGATCATCTCGCGCGCGCCGCCGCCGCCTTCCTCGGCCGGTTGGAAGATCAGATGCACCGTGCCGTCGAAGTCGCGCCGCTCGGCCAGCTCCTGGGCAGCGGCCAGCAGCATGGCCACATGGCCGTCGTGGCCGCAGCCGTGCATGCGGCCCGGGTGCCGGCTTGCGTGCGCGAAGGTGTTGAGTTCGGTCATTGGCAGCGCGTCCATGTCGGCGCGCAATCCGACCGCGCGCCCGCTGGCGCCGCCGTCGCGGCCGTGCACGGTGCCGACCAGGCCGGTCGTGCCGAGGCCGCGCTCGACCGCGATGCCCCATTCGGCGAGCTTGGCCGCGATCAGGTCGGCGGTGCGCCTTTCCTCGAATGCCAGTTCGGGATGGGCGTGGATGTCACGGCGCAGGCGCGCCAGCTCGGGCGCCCGGGCCAGCAGCGATGGCATCAGCTTCATTTTCGTCTCTCCATTCGCGGTCCATCTTAGAGGATGTCGGCGTCCCCGTTGCGGGCGGTCGCGCGCGCTGCGCTGTCGGATAATCGCATTTTCGATTCCAGAAGAGGACAGGCATGATTCTCGTCACCGGCGGCGCCGGCTTCATCGGCAGCAACTTCGTGCTCGACTGGCTCGCAGCCAGCGACGAACCCGTCGTCAATCTCGACAAGCTGACCTACGCCGGCAACCTCGAGAACCTGGCCGCGCTCAAGGGCAACCCGAATCATGTCTTCGTGCAGGGCGATCTCGGCGACCGCGAACTGGTCGATCGCCTGCTGGCCGAGCACCGCCCGCGCGCAGTGCTGAACTTCGCGGCCGAATCGCACGTCGATCGCAGCATCCACGGTCCCGAGGATTTCATCCAGACCAACATCGTCGGCACCTTCCGCCTGCTGGAGTCGGTGCGGTCTTACTGGTCGGCGCTGCCGGCCGATCAGAAGGCCGCGTTCCGCTTCCTGCACGTCAGCACCGACGAGGTCTACGGCACGCTGAGCCAGGACGATCCGCCGTTCGCCGAGGACAACCGTTACGAGCCCAACAGCCCGTATTCGGCCTCCAAGGCCGCCAGCGACCATCTGGTGCGCGCCTGGCACCACACCTACGGCCTGCCGGTGCTGACCACCAACTGCAGCAACAACTACGGACCGTTCCACTTCCCCGAGAAGCTGATCCCGCTGATGATCGTCAACGCGCTGGCGGGCAAGTCCCTGCCGGTCTACGGCGACGGCATGCAGGTGCGCGACTGGCTCTACGTCAAGGACCACTGCAGCGCGATCCGGTGCGTGCTGGAGGCCGGTCGCCTGGGCGAGACCTACAACGTCGGCGGCTGGAACGAGAAGCCCAACATCGAGATCGTCCAGACCGTCTGCGCACTGCTCGACGGGCTGCGCCCGAAGGCCGACGGGGCTTCCTATGCGACCCAGATCACCTACGTGACCGACCGCCCGGGCCACGACCGGCGCTACGCGATCGATGCGCGCAAGATCGAGCGCGAGCTGGGCTGGAAGCCGGCCGAGACCTTCGAGACCGGCATCCGCAAGACGGTCGAGTGGTATCTGGCGCACCCGGACTGGGTGGCCCATGTGCAGAGCGGCAGCTACCGCGACTGGATCGATACCCAGTACGGCCAGGCCAAGCCCGCATGAGCGCACCGCTGATCCTGCTGCTCGGCAGCCAGGGCCAGGTCGGCTGGGAGCTGCGGCGCAGCCTCGGCGTGCTGGGTCGGGTGGTTGCGCTCGACCGCCACAGCAGCGATCACTGTGGCGATCTGACCGACCTCGACGGGCTGCGGGCCACGGTGCGCGCGCTGCGCCCGGCCGCGATCGTCAATGCCGCCGCCCACACCGCAGTTGACCGGGCCGAGAGCGAGTCCGAACTCGCACGCCTGGTCAACGCCCTGGCGCCGCAGGCTCTGGCGCAGGCCGCGCATGAGGTCGGCGCCTGGCTGCTGCACTACAGCACCGACTATGTGTTCGACGGCAGCGGCGATCAGCCCTGGGTCGAGGATGACGCGCCCGGCCCGCTCAACGTCTACGGCCGCAGCAAGCTCGAAGGCGAGCAGCTGATCGCCCAGGCCTGCGCGCGGCATCTGATTTTCCGCACCAGCTGGGTCTACGCCGCGCGCGGCGGCAACTTCGCCCGCACCATGCTGCGGCTGGCGGCCGAACGCGAGCGCCTGACCGTGATCGACGACCAGCACGGCGCGCCGACCGGCGCCGAGCTGATCGCAGATGTCAGCGCGCATGCGCTGGCCCAGGTGCTGCGCAGCGGCACTGGCGCCGGCATCTACCATCTGGCCGCCGCCGGCCAGACCAGCTGGCACGGCTATGCCAGCCACGTGATCGAGGCCGCGCGCCGGCTCAGGCCCGGGCTGGGCCTGAAGGTCGAGACCATGGCGCCGGTGCCGACCAGCGCTTTCCCGACCCCGGCCAGAAGGCCGCACAACTCGCGCCTGGCCACGACCAAGCTGCAGCAGGCCTTCGGCCTGCACCTGCCGCCGTGGCAGCAGGGGGTCGAGCGCCTGCTGGCCGAAATCCTCTGAACCGCGCCCCCCCCCGATAGGACAGAAACCCATGACGCAACGCAAAGGCATCATCCTCGCCGGTGGCTCCGGCACCCGGCTGCACCCGGCCACGCTGGCCATCAGCAAGCAGCTGCTGCCGGTCTACGACAAGCCCATGATCTACTACCCGCTCAGCACGCTGATGCTCGCGGGCATCCGCGAGGTGCTGGTCATCAGCACGCCGCAGGACACGCCGCGCTTCCAGCAGCTGCTCGGCGACGGCTCCCAGTGGGGCATGAGCATCGACTACGCGGTCCAGCCCAGTCCCGATGGTCTGGCCCAGGCCTTCATCATCGGTGAAGCCTTCCTGAACGGGGCACCGAGCGCGTTGGTGCTCGGCGACAACATCTACTACGGCCACGACTTCCAGCCGCTGCTCAAGTCCGCCGACGCGCAGCCGCATGGCGCGACCGTGTTCGCCTACCACGTCAACGATCCCGAGCGCTACGGCGTGGTCGAGTTCGATCCCGCCGGCCGCGCGATCAGCATCGAGGAAAAGCCGGTTGCGCCCAAGAGTCAGTACGCGGTCACGGGCCTGTACTTCTATGACTCCCAGGTGGTCGAGATCGCCAAGGCGGTCAAGCCCAGCGCGCGCGGCGAGCTTGAGATCACCTCGGTCAATCAGGCCTATCTGGAGCAGGGCGGCCTGACGGTGCAGACCATGGGGCGTGGCTATGCCTGGCTCGATACCGGCACCCACGACAGCCTGCTGGAAGCCGGCCAGTTCATTGCCACGCTCGAAAAACGCCAGGGCCTCAAGGTCGCCTGTCCCGAGGAGATCGCCTGGCGCAGCGGTTGGATCGACGACGTTCAGCTGCAACGCCTGGCCGACCCGCTGAAGAAGAACGGCTACGGCCAGTACCTGCTCAGCCTGTTCTCGTCCCGGGTGTTCTGAGCATGAAGCTCATTCCCACCGCGATTCCCGAGGTCCTGGTCATCGAGCCCCGGGTGTTCGGCGACGCGCGCGGCTTCTTCTTCGAGAGCTTCAACCAGCAGGCTTTCGATGCCGCGACCGGCACCTCATCGAACTTCGTGCAGGACAACCACAGCCGCAGCGCCCAGGGCGTGCTGCGCGGCCTGCATTACCAGCTGGCACCTAAAGCCCAGGGCAAGCTGGTGCGCGTCGTCCGTGGCGCGGTGTTCGATGTCGCGGTCGATATCCGCCGGTCGTCGCCGACCTTCGGTCATTGGGTCGGCGTCGAGCTGAGCGAGGACAACCAGCGCCAGCTCTGGATCCCGCCCGGCTTCGCGCACGGCTTCCTGACGCTCAGCGACACCGCCGACTTTCTCTACAAGACCACCGATTACTACAGTCCGCAGCATGAGCGCTGCATTGCCTGGGATGATCCCGCGATCGGCGTGCGCTGGCCCGATCTCGCGCAGCCGCCGCAGCTGTCGGTCAAGGACCTGCAGGGCCGGCCATTGGCCGAGGCCGAAGTCTTCGCCTGACGACAGGTTCCCGACGATGCTGAACATCCTGTTCGTGCATCAGAATTTTCCGGCCCAGTTCAAGCACTTGGCGCCGGCACTGGCGCGGCAGGGGCATCGGGTCGTGGCGCTGACGATGCGCCAGCTCGAAGCCGGGGTCTGGCAGGGCGTGCGGCTGCAGTCGTACGCCGTCGCGCGCGGCAGCACGCCCGGCATCCATCCTTGGGTGCAGGATTTCGAGACCAAGGCCATCCGTGGCGAGGCCTGCCTGCGCGCCGCGCTCGCGCTCCGGCAAGAGGGTTTCACGCCGGACCTGATCGTCGCGCATCCTGGCTGGGGCGAGAGCCTGTTCCTGAAGGAGGTCTGGCCCCGGGCCAGGCTCGGCCTCTATTGCGAGTTCTTCTACCGCCTGCACGGCGCCGACACCGGCTTCGATCCCGAATTCCCGCCCGCCGACGCCCTGGGCGATGCCTGCCGGCTGCGGCTCAAGAACCTGAACAACCTGCTGCACTTAGAGCAGGCCGACGCCGGCCTGTCGCCGACCGAATGGCAGGCCAGCACCTTCCCGTCGCCGTTCCGCGACCGGATCAGCGTGGTCCATGACGGCATCGATACCGAGGTGGTGGCGCCACGGCCCGACGTGAGCCTGAACCTGGGGCCGGGCCTGGCGTTGAGCCGCGCCGACGAGGTGATCACCTTTGTCAATCGGGAGCTTGAACCCTATCGCGGCTACCATATCTTCATGCGTGCGCTGCCGGAGCTGTTGCGCCGCCGTCCGCAGGCGCGCGTGCTGATCGTCGGCGGCGATGGGGTCAGCTACGGCGCCCGGCCCGATCCGGCGCGCTATGGCCGGCGCAGCTGGAAGGAGATCTTCGCGGCCGAGGTGCGCGGTCGCATCGGCGATGCCGATTGGGCGCGCGTCCATTTCCTCGGCAAGCTGCCCTACCACCTGTTCGTGCCGCTGCTGCAGCTCAGCACGGTCCATGTCTATCTGAGCTATCCCTTCGTGCTGGGCTGGAGCCTGCTCGAAGCCATGAGCGCGGGCTGCGCGATCGTGGCCAGCGCGACCGCGCCGCTGCGCGAGGCCATCGTCGAGGGCGAGACCGGCCGGCTGGTGGATTTCTTCGACAGCGCCGGCCTGGCCGCCCGGGTCTGCGCCTTGCTCGATGACCCGGCGCAGCGCGGCCGCCTTGGCGCGCAGGCGAGGGCGTTCGCGCGCGAGCGCTACGACCTGCGTAGCGTGTGCCTGCCACGACAGATGGAGTGGGTGCGGAATCTGGCGGGTTGACCGGCATGCCCGGTCCGGCGCAGCATGCTGGGTTTGCGTGTCCCAGAGCGCGAAAAATCGCTCGAAATGCATGTACAATACACAGCTTCTGACAAAGGCGCAACGCCTTTTATTCCTCGATAGCTCAGTCGGTAGAGCGCCGGACTGTTAATCCGTAGGTCCCTGGTTCGAGCCCAGGTCGAGGAGCCAGAAATTCTTTTGCGGGATTAGCTCAGTTGGTAGAGCGATACCTTGCCAAGGTATAGGTCGAGAGTTCGAGTCTCTTATCCCGCTCCAAGCATCTTCATGCTTGAGCACGACCGCCCATGTGGCTCAGTGGTAGAGCACCCCCTTGGTAAGGGGGAGGTCGGCAGTTCGATCCTGCCCATGGGCACCACCATCCTCTCTCGTCTTCCTTGCTTCTTGTGTCGCCGGTTCGGTCGTTCCGACGCCCGGCGGGTGAAAGTCAGGTGGCAGACAGGATGACGATGATTTAATTGCTGCCCATGTTCGGGCAGAATGCCCGCAGTCGCTTGCGTCGAACTTGCAAGAAGTGGCTTCGCCAGTGTAGCGTGACCATCTTGAATGGTTGATGTGATTTTCTGGCCAATACGGCATTCATTGTGAGTTCCAATAGGGGTAGGGGTGGGCATGAGTTCCAATAAAAATCCATCCGAGCTGGACGCGGCCGTGCGCGCGCTCGCGCCGTTTTACTGGCGCGCCTTCGGTTTCGCGCTCGCTGGCGCACTGCTGGTCCTGGCGCCTACGCTCTACATGCTGGAAGTCTATGACCGGGTCGTCAACAGCCGCAGCCACATGACGCTGCTGATGCTGACGCTGCTGGTCCTGCTGGCCTATGCCGTGATGGAAGTGCTCGACTGGACCCGCTCCGAAACCCTGCGCGAGGCCGGCGAGCAGCTGGACCGGGGCATGGCGTCCCGGGTGTTCCAGGCAATCTATGAATCCAATCTGCGTCGTCCCGGAGCCGCCAGCATCCAGCCGATGAACGACTTCCGCACCGTGCGCGATTTCATGCACCAGCCCGTGGTCGGCGCGCTGATGGAGTCACCCGTCTCGCTGGTGTTCCTGCTGATCCTGTTCATGATGAGTCCGGTGCTGGGCTGGTCCGCGCTGGCCGGCGCCGTGGTGCAGGTCGGGCTGGCCTGGTTCAACGAACGCAGCACGCAGCCGCCCTTGATGGCGGCCAACCGGGCCGCGATCGCCGCGCAGCAGTATGCCGATGGCACGCTGCGCAATGCCGAAGTGATCGAATCGATGGGCATGCTGCCGGACATCCATCGCCGCTGGATGGACAAGCAGCGCAACTTCCTCAAGCTGCAGGCTCAGGCATCCGACCGTGCCGGACTGTTCCAGGCCGCCAGCAAGTTCGTGCAGACCACGATGGGTTCGCTGTTGCTGGGACTGGGCGCCTGGCTGGTACTCGAAAACGCCTTTCCGGGTGGCGGTGGCTCGATGATCGTGGGTTCGGTGCTGGGCGGGCGCGTGCTGGCCCCGCTGGTCACGGCGGTCAGCCAGTGGCGTTCGGTGGTCAACCTGCGCGATGCCTGGGGCCGGCTCACGCAACTGCTGAGCCAGGTGCCGTCGAAGCCGGCCGCGATGCCGCTGCCGCCGCCCAAGGGCCGGCTGACGGTGGAGGCCTTGAGTGCCGCCGCTCCCGGCAGTCCGCAGCCCATTCTCAAGGGTCTGGCGTTTTCCCTCCAGCCGGGCGAGGTGCTGGCGGTGGTCGGCCCTTCGGCGGCCGGCAAGACCACGCTGGCGCGATTGCTCGTGGGACTGTGGCCGGCGGCCAGCGGCAAGGTCAGGCTCGATGGCGTCGATGTCCACAGCTGGAACAAGCAGGAGTTGGGGCCGCATCTGGGCTATCTGCCCCAGGGGGTCGAGCTGCTGGAGGGAACGCTGGCCGAGAACATCGCTCGCTTCGGCGAGGTCAGCCCGGGCCGGGTCGAGGCTGCCGCCAAGGCGGTGGGTCTGCATGAGCACATCATGACGCTGCCGCTGGGCTATGACAGTCCGGTCGGTCGCGACGGCACCCTGCTCTCGGGCGGCCAGCGCCAGCGGGTGGCGCTGGCGCGCGCGATCTATGGCGAGCCGGCCTTCGTGGTGCTCGACGAGCCCAACTCCAGTCTGGACGAAGCAGGAGACGCCGCGCTGGCGCAGACCATTCTTGATCTCAAGGCGCGCGGCACCACCTTCGTCATCATGACCCACCGTACCAGCGTGCTGCCGGTGGTGGACAAGATGCTGGTGCTGCGCGACGGCATGCAGCAGGCCTTCGGTCCGCGTGATGAGGTGATCGCGGCACTCAAGCAGGCAGCCCAGCAGGCGCAGCCGGTGCAGCCACGCAGCGGCCAGCTGGCCCTGGGGCGTTGAGTCCTTCCACAGACAGGCAGACAAGCATGAGCAGCCAGGGTTTTTTCGGACGCAGCGAACTCACCGCGACGTTGTGGGCGTTGCGGCGCGAGTTCGCGGTCGTCGGGATTTTCAGCATGGTGGCCAATGTGCTGCTGCTGTCGCCGACGATCTACATGCTGCAGGTCTATGACCGCGTGATGATCAGCCGCAGCGAACTGACCTTGCTGGTCGTTTCGCTGTTCGCGCTTTTCCTGTTCGCGGTGATGGCGCTCGCGGAGTGGGCACGTTCACGCCTGTTGGTGCGCGTGGGCGTGCGGCTCGACGCGGCGCTGGGCACGCGGGTCTTCAACGCCAGCTTCGAGGCCAATCTGAGCCAGTCGGGGGCGCCGGTGCAGCGCGCTTTCGCCGACCTGACCGAGATCCGCCAGTTTCTGACCGGCAACGGCATCTTCGCCTTCTTCGATGCCCCCTGGACCCCGATCTACATGGCGGTGCTGTTCCTGCTGCATCCGCTGCTGGGCTGGGTGTCGATCGGCTTCGCGCTGTTGCAGCTGGCGCTGGCCTGGTTCGGCCACCGCCGCACGGTCGAGCCGACTGCGGCAGCTTCCAGGGCCCAGGGCGAGGTGAACCAGTTCCTGCAGGGCAAGCTGCGTAATGCCGAAGTCGTCGAATCGATGGGCATGCTGACAGGCTTGCGCGAGCGCTGGCAGCAGCGCCACCAGGCCTACATGGCCCGGCATGGCGCCGCCCAGGGCACGGCGCATCGGATCGCGGCGATCAGCAAGTGGCTGCGCTACAGCCAGCAGTCGCTGGCCCTGGGTGTCGGGGCCCTGCTCGTGATCGAGGGCCAGCTTTCGCCCGGCGCGATGATCGCCTCCAATGTGCTGATGAGCCGGGCCCTGGGGCCGATCGACCTGCTGGTCGGAACCTGGCGCAGCTTTCTCGGTGCCCGCGCTGCCTTCGGGCGGCTCGAGCAGCTGCTGCAGGCGCATCCCGAGCGCGATGCCGGGCTAGTGCAGGTGGTGCCGACCGGCGTGCTGAGCCTGCGCGATGTGGTGGCAAGCGCCCCGGGCCGGGCCTGTCCGATTCTCCAGGGAGTCAGCCTGCAGGCCGATCCAGGCAGCCTGACGGTGGTGCTGGGGCCTTCAGGTTCCGGCAAATCGACGCTGGCCCGGATCATGGTCGGCATCTGGCCCGACGTGCGCGGCGAGGTGCTGCTCGACGATCAGCCGCTGAGCAGCTGGAGCCGGGCCGAGCTTGGTCCCCGCCTGGGCTACCTGCCGCAGGACATCGAATTGTTCGATGGCACCATCGCCGAGAACATCGCGCGTTTCGCCGATATCGATGCCGACCGGGTGATCGCGGCGGCGCAGAGTGCCGGCCTGCACGACATGATCCTGCGTCTGCCCAAGGGCTATGACACGACGATAGGCGAGGCCGGTGGCCTGCTGTCGGGCGGCCAGCGCCAGCGCATCGGGCTGGCGCGCGCGATCTACGGCGAGCCGGCGCTGATCGTGCTCGACGAGCCGAATGCCAACCTGGATGATCTGGGTGAGGCCGCGCTGCTGCAGGCCGTGCGTGAACTCAAGACCCGGGGCAGGACGGTGATCCTGATCAGTCACCGTCCCGGCATCGTCTCGCTGGCTGATCGTCTGCTGGTGCTGCGCGATGGTCAGATTCAGTTCCAGGGGCCGCGCGACGCAGTGCTGGCCGAGATGCAGGCGCTCAGGTCCGCAGCACGGCCCGTGTCCGCGACCGGGCCCGCCGTCTGTGCATCCGCCACGCCCGCCTGACCCGTTCCCTCCCGCAGCCCCTTGAGCATGAAACCCACCATGGTCCCTTCCCATTCCGGCAATTCCCATCCCGTCTCGCCGCTGGCGGTCGAATCCCAGGAGCCACCCGCCGACGCCGGTCGGGCCGCCCGCATCGGCCTGTGGGCGCTGGGGCTGGGCTTCGGCGGCTTTCTGCTCTGGGCCGCGCTGGCGCCGCTCGACGAGGGCGTGCCCAGCCATGGCATGGTCGCGATCGACACCAAGCGCAAGGCGGTGCAGCATCTCAGCGGCGGCATCATCCGGCAGGTGCTGGTCAAGGAGGGCGACTGGGTCAAGGAAGGGCAGACGCTGATCCTGCTCGACGAGGCGGTGGCGCGCGCGAACTACGAGGCGGTGCGCCAGCGCTACCTCGGCCTGCGCGCGATGCAGGGCCGGCTGCTGGCCGAGCAGTCGGGCGCGGCCTTGATCGCCTTCCATCCCGATCTTCAGGCGGCTGCGGCCGATCCGCTGATACAGAACCAGATCGCTGCGCAGCAGCAGCTGTTCCAGTCACGACGCGCTGCCCTGCGCGCCGACCTGGAAGGCATAGCGGAGAGCATCCGTGGCCAGGAAGGCCAGCTGCAGGCCTATGACGGCATGCTGGGCCATCGTCGCAGCCAGCTCGCCCTGCTGCAGGACGAACTCGGCAACACCCGCGAACTGGTGCAGGAAGGTTACGCCCCGCGCAATCGCCAGCTTGAACTCGAACGCATGGCGGCCGATACCCAGGCGGCGATCGCCGACCTGCTCGGCAACACGATCCGGGCCCAGCGCACGATTGGCGAGCTGCGCCAGCGCGCGCAATCGCGCCAGCAGGAGTATCGCAAGGAAGTCGAGAAGGATCTGTCCGAGGTGACGCGCGATGTGCAGTCCGACGCCGAGAAGTTCGTCGCGGTCAAGGCCGATCTGGAGCGCAGCGAGATCAAGGCGCCGGTGGCCGGCCAGGTGGTCGGCCTGGTGACCCAGACCGTCGGTGGCGTGGTCCAGCCCGGGCAGAAGATCATGGACGTCGTGCCTGGCAATGAGGCCCTGCTGCTGGAGGCGCGCATCGAGCCGCACCTGATCGACCGGGTTCATCCCGGGCTGCCGACCGATGTGCGGTTCAGCGCCTTTGCCCATTCGCCCCAGCTGGTCGTCGCGGGCCAGGTCCAGTCGGTTTCCAGCGACCTGCTGACCGAGCAGCAGGGCAACATGGCCGTGTCCTACTACCTGGCGCGCATCACGGTCACCCCCGAGGGCATGAAGGTGCTCGGCAAGCGTCAGCTCCAGCCCGGGATGCCGGCCGAGGTGGTCATCAGGACTGGCGAGCGTTCGATGCTGACCTATCTGCTCAACCCGCTGACCAAGCGCCTGGCCGCTTCGATGAAGGAGGAGTGAGATGAGGCGCAAGACACAAGAAAAAGGACATCGGCGCCTGGTGCCGTGGCTGCGGCGCGCGGCGCTGGCCGTGACGCTTGCAGGTGCATGGCCGGCGGCCTGGAGCCTCGATCTGCTGGAGGCCTACCAGGCCGCGCTGGCCCAGGATGCGACCGTGCGCGCGGCCCGCGCCACGGCCGACTCGGCGCGCGAGCGCCTGCCCCAGGCCAGGGCCCAGTTGTTGCCGAACGTCGCGTTCAGCGCGGGTCGCAACCACAACAACCTCGATTACCGGCAGGGCAGCTTGCAGAGTAGTCCGGAGGACCGCTACTACAGCTTCAACCAGACCCTGCAGCTGCGCCAGCCCTTGTTTCGCAAGCCGCTGTGGGACGGCGTGACGCAGGCCAACTACATGGTGGAGGATGCAGACGCCACGCTGGAGCGCGAACTGCAGAATCTGGGCGTGCGCGTCGCGGGTGCCTATCTGGAGGCCTTGCTGGCGCAGGATCAGCTTGACCTCGTGCTCAGGCAGCGGGTCTTCATCTCGACCCAGCTCAATGCCGCGCGCAAGGCCCTGAGCGCCGGCTCCGGCACTCGCACCGACATCGACGAGGCCCAGGCCAAGCTCGACATGAATCGCGCCGACGAGCTGGAGGCGCGTCAGAATCTCGATTTCACGCGGCGCCAGATCGAAGTGCTGGTCGGCCGGCCGGTCGCCAAGCTCGCGCGGCTCGACCCGGCGCGAATGGCCCTGAACCCGCCGGAGCCAGCGACCCTGGATGCCTGGCTGGCGCAGGCCGAAGCCAGCAGCCCCGAGATCCAGGCACTCAAGGCCCGCCGCGAGGCGGCCCGACTGGAAATCGACAAGGCCGTCGGTGGCCATTACCCGACGCTGGACGCCGTAGTGCAGCTCATGCGCAGCGCGAGCGAGAACGTGACCACGACGAGTTCGCGCTACATCAACCGGACAGTCGGCGTCCAGCTCAACCTGCCGCTGTACGCAGGCGGCTATGTCGATTCGACCGTGCGCCAGGCGACGGCCGAGCTGGCCAAGGCCGACGAGCTGCTCGAAGCCACGCGGCTCGACCTCGGCGTGCGGCTGCACCGCGAGTTCCGTGGCGTGACCGAGGGCGTGCTCAAGGTCAGGGCCTACGAGCAGGCGGTGGCCTCGGCGGAGCAGATGGTCCAGTCGAGCCGGCGCTCGTTCCAGGCCGGCAGCCGCACCACGCTCGACGTGCTCAATGCCGAACAGCAGCGCCAGACCGCGTTGCGCGATCTGGCGCAGGCGCGCTACCTCTACATGGTCTCGCGCGTGCGGCTGCAGGCGCTCGCCGGCGGTGACAAGCAGGCGCCGCTGGCCGAACTCAACGCCTGGCTGGCCGGCGGCTGAGGCCGGCCTCGCCACGCAAAAGGGGACCGCGCGGTCCCCTTGTTACTCCGGAGTCCGGACGGCTCAGTTCAGGCCGGCGAGTTCGCGCAGGATCTGAACCTTGTCGGTCTTTTCCCAGGTGAACTCGGGCTCGTCGCGGCCGAAATGGCCGTAGGCAGCGGTCTTGGCGTAGATCGGGCGCAGCAGGTCGAGCATCTGGATGATGCCGCGCGGGCGCAGGTCGAACACTTCCTGCACGATGTGCGCGAGCTTCTCGTCCGACACCACGCCGGTGCCTTCGGTATAGACGGTCACGTTCATCGGACGCGCGACGCCGATCGCGTAGGCCACCTGGATCTGGCACTGCTTGGCCAGGCCGGCGGCGACGATGTTCTTGGCCACGTAGCGCGCAGCGTAGGCGGCCGAGCGATCGACCTTGGTCGGGTCCTTGCCCGAGAAGGCGCCGCCGCCGTGCGGGCAGGCACCGCCGTAGGTATCGACGATGATCTTGCGTCCGGTCAGGCCGCAGTCGCCCTGCGGGCCGCCGATCACGAAGCGCCCGGTCGGGTTGATCAGGTACTTGGTGTCCTGCAGCCATTCCTTGGGCAGCACCGGCTTGATAATCTCCTCGATGATGGCCTCGGTGAAGCTGGCCTTCATCCTGGTCGGGCTCTCGGACTGGTCCGGGCTGTGCTGGGTCGAGAGCACCACGGTGTCGATCGAGTGCGGGCGGCCATCGACATAGCGCATCGTGACCTGGCTCTTGGCGTCCGGACGCAGGAAGGGCAGGCGGCCGTCCTTGCGCAGCTGGGCCTGGCGCTCGACCAGACGGTGCGCGTAGTAGATCGGCGCCGGCATCAGCTCGGGCGTCTCGTCGCAGGCGTAGCCGAACATCAGGCCCTGGTCGCCGGCACCGATGTTGATGTAGTCGTCCGAGGCGTGGTCCACGCCCTGCGCGATGTCGTTGCTCTGCTTGTCGTAGGCCACCAGCACCGCGCAGCCCTTGTAGTCGATGCCGTACTCGGTGTTGTCGTAGCCGATGCGCTTGATGGTGTCGCGCGCGACCTGGATGTAGTCCACATGCGCGTTGGTCGTGATCTCGCCGGCCAGCACCACCAGGCCGGTGTTGCACAGGGTCTCGGCGGCGACGCGGCTGCGCGGATCCTGTTCGTAGATCGCATCGAGGATAGCGTCCGAGATCTGGTCAGCCACCTTGTCGGGATGGCCTTCGGAAACCGATTCGGACGTGAAGAGGAAGTCGCTGGACATTAAATAAGCTCCAATGGGATTGGCGCGTTGCCAACTCCGCAGGAGCCTGGCGAACGCTTTAGCAGAATTTCTGGGTCGCCCTGCAAGTAGTTCAATAACTCGGCGATCGCACGATTCTAGGCGATGGCGTTCCCGGCGCTCAAGGTCGGCACGATAATTTCGACCTGATGAAGACTGTTTTTTTCTGGCTCGCGGCCTGGCCGCTGCCGCTGTTGCATCTGCTGGGCTGGATCGGTGGCTGGCTGACCTGGCTGGCCTCGTCCACTTACCGTCAGCGCTGGCGCGAGAATACCCGGCAGGCCGGACTGCGCGGGCGCGCACGCTGGACTTCGGTCGGCGAGGCCGGCAAGCAGATTGCCGAGCTGTCACGGTTGTGGTTCGGTGCGCCGGTCCCGGTGCATTGGGATGGCGGGCAGCACATCGAGGCCGCATTGGCCGAGGGCAGTGGCATCCTGTTCCTCACGCCGCACATGGGCTGCTTCGAGATCACGGCCCAGGCCTATGCGCAGCGCTATGGCGTGGCGACGTCCGGCGCCGGCAAGCCGATCACGGTGCTGTTCCGGCCGCCGCGTCAGGCCTGGCTGCACGAGGTGCTGGAGCGTGCGCGCTCACGCCCCGGTATGGCGGCCGCGCCGACCACGCTGTCGGGCGTGCGCCAGCTGATCCAGGCGCTCAAGAACGGCGAGGCCGTCGGCCTGCTGCCGGATCAGGTGCCACCCAAGGGCCTGGGAGTCTGGGCGCCGTTCTTCGGCCGGCCGGCCTACACCATGACGCTGTCGGCGCGTTTCGCGCGCACGCCCGGCACCCGGGTGCTGCTGGTCTGGGGCGAGCGGCTGGGCTGGGGACGCGGCTTCGTCGTGCATTTCCAGCCCTTCTCCGAGCTGGTGCCCGAGCCGCTGGCCGACGATCCGGTTGCCGCCGCGACCCAGATCAACCGCGCGATGGAGATGCTGGTCGCGCGCTGCCCGCAGCAATACCTGTGGAGCTACGCGCGCTACAAGGAGCCGAAAGGAGGCTGACAGTTCAGGCGTCCGCGCCCTGGCCCGCTGCGGGTGGGGCGGGCGCTGCCTCGTGGGTCCAGTTCCAGAGCAGGGTCGCGACGTCGTCGAGCCCCTGTTTCTTGAGCGCCGAGAACAGCCTGACCTCGCCGCCACCGGCCTGCAGCCGGGTGATCTGCAGCACCTTGCTGGCCTCGGCGCGCGTGAGCTTGTCGGCCTTGGTCAGCAGCACCAGGAATTTCATGCCCTGCTCGACGCGCGGGCGGATGATTTCGAGCAGCGCCTCGTCGAGCTCGGTCAGGCCCAGGCGCGGGTCGCACAGCAGCACCACGCCGCGCAGGTTCGGCCGGCTGACCAGGTAGTTGGCCATCACCTGCTGCCAGCGCCGCTTGGCCTCCTGCGGCACGGCCGCGTAGCCATAGCCCGGCAGATCGGCCAGCACCGCGTCGGTCGCGCCCTGCTTGCCGAGCGCGAACAGGTTGATGCTTTGGGTGCGCCCCGGCGTCTTGGACGCGAAGGCCAGCCGTTTCTGCTGCGTCAGGGTGTTGATGCTGGTCGACTTGCCCGCGTTGGAGCGGCCGACGAAGGCGATCTCCGGCACGTCGAGTTCGGGCAGGTGGTGCAGCTTGGGCGCTTCGGTCAGGAAGCGTGCCGTGTGCAGCCAGGCATGCGCGGTCTTGACATCCGGATTGGATGGTGTCGAGGCCTGGTCGGCGTGGCGGGAGGCGGGGGCGGTGCTCATGTCAGGGTTTTGGCTCATCGGGCATTGTAGAATCTTTGAGATTTTCGTCCCGCGCCGCCTCTCAGACGCGCAGGATGTGCCCTATAGCAACCCGCCGCCTCTGTCCACGATATGAAACTGATCGCCTCCTTCATCGGTGCCGCCGCGCTTGCCGCCCTGTCCTTGTCCGCCCAGGCGCAGGCCGTCAAGCCGGATCTGGCCAAGGGTTCCGCCTCCTTTGGTCAGGTGTGCGCGGCTTGCCACGGTGCGGATGGCAACTCCACCATCACGGCCAACCCGAAGCTGGCGGGACAGCATCCCGAGTATCTGGTCAAGCAGCTGCAGGAATTCAAGGCCGGCAAGCGTGCCAACGCCGTGATGTCAGGCATGGCCGCGCCGCTGTCCGACGAGGACATGCGTAACATCGCCGCCTGGGCTTCGAGCCAGAAGCCGGCTCCCGGCGCGGCCAAGAACAAGGACCTGATCACGCTGGGCGAGCGCATCTACCGTGGTGGCATCGCCGATCGCCAGATCCCCGCCTGCGCCGGCTGCCACTCGCCCAACGGCGCCGGCATCCCGGCCCAGTATCCGCGCCTGTCGGGTCAGCATGCCGACTACACTTCGACCCAGCTCAAGGCCTTCCGCGCCGGCGAGCGCAAGAACAGCGCCCAGATGAGCGGTGTCGCGGTCTATCTGACCGACAAGGAAATCGCTGCGGTCTCCGACTACATCGCCGGCCTGCGCTGAGCGACGCGTGTCCTGCGGCGCTGCGGGTTGACCCCGCAGCGTCAAAGGGAATCGACTGGCGTTAAGCTGCCCGGGCAAACCCCGGGGCCGACGCCGAATCCATCTCCATCCAAGCAAGGCAGGTCTGGTTTTCCGGTCTGCCTTTTTTGTTTCCGGCCTGACAGATGAGCGCTTCCACCTCCGGCTTAGAACTCGAACAGGGCTCGCGCCGCCTGCGCAACGCGGTGGAGCTGCTGTCGTCGATGCGTTTTGCGATCGCCCTGCTGACGGTGATCTGCATCGCCTCCGTCATCGGCACCGTGCTCAAGCAGCACGAGCCGATGAACAACTACATCAACCAGTTCGGCCCGTTCTGGGCTGAGCTGTTTGGTGCGATCGATCTGTATTCGGTCTATAGCGCCTGGTGGTTCCTGCTGATCCTGGCCTTTCTGGTCATCAGCACCGGCCTGTGCATCGTGCGCAACACGCCCAAGATCCTGCACGACCTCAGGTCCTACAAGGAAAACGTGCGCGAGCAGAGCCTGAAGGCCTTTGGCCACCGCGCCGAGGCCAGCCTGGACCAGCAGCCCGAGCCGGCGGCCCGGGCCATGGGCGCCGCGCTGGCCCAGGCCGGCTGGAAGGTCAGGCTGCAGCAGCGCGACACGCCGGCCGGGGCTGGCTGGATGGTCGCGGCCAAGGCCGGCGCGGCCAACAAGCTCGGTTATCTCGCGGCCCACAGCGCGATCGTGCTGATCTGTCTCGGCGGCCTGTTCGACGGCGATCTGGTCGTGCGCGCCCAGGCCTGGTTCCAGGGCAAGACGCCGTTTGCCGGCGGCAGCATGTCGGACCAGGAGGCCGAGCGCCACCGCCTGTCGGACCGCAATCCTACCTTCCGCGGCAACCTGTTCGTGCCCGAGGGCCAGCGCGCCGGCACCGCCGTGCTGACCCAGCCCGAGGGCATGCTGCTGCAGGATCTGCCGTTCGAAATCGAACTCAAGAAATTCTCGGTCGATTACTACTCGACCGGCATGCCCAAGCTGTTCGCCAGCGACATCGTGATCCACGACCGCTACACCGGCGAGCAGAAGGCCGCGCGCGTCGAGGTCAACCACCCGGTGAGCTGGCGAGGCGTCGAGATCTACCAGTCCAGCTTCGAGGATGGTGGTTCGCTGCTGCGCCTGCAGGGCCTGCCGGTCGATGGCCGCACGCGTCCTCTGGCGCTGGCGGGCCGGGTCGGCGCTGCCACGCGCATCGAACTCGGCGGTCAGCCGATGACGCTCGAATTCACCGGCCTGCGCGTGATCAACGTCGAGAACCTGGCCCAGGCCCAGGCTGGCAGCACCGAGGCCGCCCAGGTCGGCCTGCGCCAGGAGATCGAGAGCCACCTCGGCGCCGGCAGCAAGACCGCGACCCGCCAGGACAAGCGCAACGTCGGCCCCAGCGTCTCGTACAAGCTGCGCGACGCGGCTGGCCAGGCGCGCGAGTTCAACAACTACATGCTGCCGCTCGATATCGACGGCAAGCGGGTCTTCCTGCTCGGCATGCGTGACACCCCGGCCGAGCCGTTCCGCTACCTGCGCGTGCCGGTCGATGAGCGCGATGGCATGGACGGTTTCCTGCGGCTGCGCGCCGCGCTGGCCGATCCGGCGCAGCGGCGCGAGGCCGTGCACCGCTATGCCGCCGGTGCCGCCGACCGGCAGCGGCGCGATCTGGTCGAGGCGCTGGAGGGGTCAGCCGACCGGGCGCTGAACCTGTTCGCCGGTGCCGAGCGCTCCGCCACCGACGTGCCCGGCGGCCTGCCGGCGCTGTCGCGCTTCATCGAGACCAATGTGCCGCAGCCCGAGCGCGAACGCGCCGGCGAGATGCTGCTGCGCATCCTCAACGGCTCGCTGTTCGAGCTGGCCCAGCTCAGCCGCGAGAAGGCCGGTCTCGCGCCGCTGCCGCGCAATGACGCGACCGCCGCCTTCATGACCCAGGCGCTGCTGGCGCTGAGCGACAGCTTCTTCTATCCGGTGCCGCTGGCGTTCCGGCTCGACAGCTTCGAGCAGGTCCAGGCCAGCGTGTTCCAGGTCGCGCGCGCGCCCGGCAAGACCGTGGTCTACCTCGGCTGCCTGTTCCTGATCCTGGGCGTGTTCGCGATGCTCTACGTGCGCGAGCGCCGTCTCTGGCTCTGGCTCGCGCCCCAGCCGCAGGGCGGCCTGCGCGCCACCCTGGCGCTATCGAGCAACCGCAAGACCCTGGACGCCGACCGCGAATTCGAACTGCTCAAGACCCGCCTGTTGCCGCAATCCACCGAGGTGAAATCATGACCGTCGCCACCCAGACCCTGGATCTCCAGCTGTCGCCCGGCTATTTCGCGCGCCGCGACCGCTGGGACTGGCTCTACGCCCTGCTGGTGCTCGCCGGCGGCGGGTTCGCCTGGAGCCTCTACGGCGCCTACATGGACGGCTACGAGCAGGCGATCCTGGTCGGCGCGGTGCCGAGCCTGGTGGCGCTGGCCTGGTTCTGGCGCCCGGTGCGCCTGCTGACCGTGGCGGCGGCAGCGCTGGCGCTGCTCGCGGTCTGGCTCTATCAGGCCGGCGGCCAGCCCGACCTGGCGCGTGCCGACCAGGCCTTCCTGCTCAAGTATTTCCTGTCGAGCCAGTCGGCCATCCTGTGGATGAGCATGCTGTTCTTCATGGCCACCGCCTTCTACTGGGGCGGTGTCTTCTCGCGCGGGCAGGGCGACGGTTTCGAACTGCTCGGTTCGCGCCTGACCTGGACCGCCGTCACGCTGGCGCTGGTCGGCAGCCTGGTGCGCTGGTACGAGAGCTACCTGCTCGGACGCGACATTGGTCACATCCCGGTCAGCAACTTGTACGAGGTGTTCGTGCTGTTCTCGTGGCTGACCGCCGCCTTCTACCTCTACTACGAGGACCGCTACCAGACCCGGCGCATGGGCGCCTTCGTGATGCTGGTCGTCAGCGCTGCGGTCGGCTTCCTGCTCTGGTACACCGTGGTGCGCGAGGCGCACCAGATCCAGCCGCTCGTGCCCGCGCTGCAAAGCTGGTGGATGAAGCTGCATGTGCCGGCCAACTTCATCGGCTACGGCACCTTCGCGCTGTCGGCCATGCTGGCCTTCGCCTACCTGATCAAGCAGGCCGCCGGCGAGACCCACTGGCAGCGGCTCGCGCCGTTGTGGCTGCTGGGCATCGTGCTGTGCTTCGAGCCGCTGGTGTTCCGTCGTGGCGCGACGCAGGCCGGCAGCGGCTACTGGTTCGTCTATTTCGGCATCTCGGCGCTGATCGTCGGCGGCATCCTGGCGGCGCGTCGCCGCATCGCCGAGCGCCTGCCCGCGCTCGAACTGCTCGACGACGTGATGTACAAGGCGATCGCGGTCGGTTTCGCCTTCTTCACGATCGCGACCGTGCTCGGCGCGCTCTGGGCCGCCGAGGCCTGGGGTGGCTACTGGAGCTGGGACCCGAAGGAAACCTGGGCGCTGATCGTCTGGCTCAACTACGCGGCCTGGCTGCACATGCGGCTGATGAAGGGATTGCGCGGGACCATGGCGGCCTGGTGGGCGCTTGGCGGTCTGGTGGTCACATCGTTTGCCTTCATCGGCGTCAACATGTTCCTCAGCGGCCTGCACAGCTACGGCGAACTCTGAGCGCGGCCCGGTAACCCTGAGGCCTGCAGGGCTCCCGTGACGGGGGTGTTGCTGGCCTCGTTTTTTTGTTAACTTGGCGTCTGCGAGCGCGATAGCCGCGACAGGAGGCGACGAGATGCCGAGCAGACGATCCGATTGGGGGCCGGCGCCCACGCCGAGCGAGATCACGCCGCACGCCGTCTGGCGCCAGCGCCGGGCGCTGCTGCAGCAGCTCGCGGCCCTCGGTGGCGTGACGGCGCTGGGCCTGCCCCCCGCCTGGGGCCAGGGTGCGGCATCGGACGCTGGCGTCACGGCACGAGCGGGCCGGCTGGCGTCGCTGGCGGCCAAGCGCTCGGGCCTGGCCGGCGCGCTGAGCCTGGAGCCGCCGACGCCCTACGAGCATGTCACGGGCTATAACAACTTCTACGAGTTCGGCACCGACAAGTCCGATCCGGCGCGCCTGGCGCCCGCCATGAAGACCCGGCCCTGGAGCATCGAGGTCGGCGGACTGGTCGGCAAGCCGCGCCGCTTCGACCTCGACGAGCTGCTGCGGCTCGGCGCGCAGGAGGAGCGCATCTACCGCCTGCGCTGCGTCGAGGGCTGGTCGATGGTCATTCCCTGGATTGGCTATTCGCTGTCCGAGCTGCTGCGGCGGGTCGAGCCGCTGGGCAGCGCCAGGTATGTCGAGTTCGTCTCGCACACCGATGCCGCCAGCATGCCGGGACTGCGGGCCGGCGTGCTCGACTGGCCCTATGTCGAGGGCCTGCGGCTCGACGAAGCCATGCACCCGCTCACGCTGCTGGCCTTCGGTCTCTACGGCGAGGTGCTGCCGAACCAGAACGGCGCGCCGCTGCGGCTGGTCGTGCCCTGGAAGTACGGCTTCAAGAGCGCCAAGTCCATCGTCCGCATCCGTCTGGTCGAGCAGCCGCCGCGCACGGCCTGGAATGCCGCCGCGCCGGTCGAGTACGGCTTCTACTCGAACGTCAACCCGGACGTGCCGCATCCGCGCTGGAGCCAGGCCAGCGAGCGCCGCCTTGGCGAGCCGGGCGGCCTGTTCGCCAAGCGCCGCCCGACGCTGCCGTTCAACGGTTACGCCGAGCAGGTGGGGCAGCTTTATGTTGGCATGGATCTGCGCAAGTTCTTCTGAGTGATGAGCGCAGATCTGTTCTGGCTGGTTCCTGGTCATGCCGGCTGATGGCTGGTCCGCGCGCTGCAACGCGCTGCTGCTGCGGCCCGGCGTCAAGACCGCCGTGCTGTCGGCCTGCGGCCTGCCGCTGGCCTGGCTGCTGGGGTCGGCGCTGGCCGATCGCCTCGGCGCCAATCCGGCCGAGGCGCTGATCCGTGGCCTGGGGGACTGGACGCTGCGTCTGCTCTGCCTGACGCTGGCCGTGACGCCGTTGCGCCAGGCATTGGGCTTGAATGCGCTCGTGCGCTGGCGGCGTGGCTTCGGGTTGTGGTCTTTCGCCTACGGCAGTCTGCACCTGCTGGCATGGGCCTGGCTCGACATGGATCTGGAGCTGCAGCGGATCGTGACCGATATCGCCCGCCGTCCCTTCATCGTGGTCGGCATTACCGCGCTGGCGCTGATGGTGCCGCTGGCAGCGACCTCCTTCGAGCGTGCGATGCGCTGGCTCGGCGGGCGGCGCTGGCGCGCGCTGCACCGTGTGGTCTATGCGATTGCCGTGCTGGCGCTGCTGCATTTCTTCTGGATGCGCGCGGGCAAGCACGATTATGTCGAGGTCTGGTGGTATGCCAGTCTTGTCACCGTGTTGCTGGGCTGGCGCGTGCTGCACAGGCTGCGCACGCCGTCGCGCTGAGTGACCTATCTGTTCCAGCATTCGGCCACCAGGGCCGTGTCGCTGACTTTCTGGCTGCCGTCCCACAGGTACTGTGCTCCGGTCTGTTCCACGCGATAGCTCTTGCACTTGTCGTTGAGCATCGTGCCGGTCGGTGCCGCCGTCAGCGTGTAGCTGGTGTTGCTCACCGTGGCCGTGATGGTGTAGTTCGGGCTCCCGCCGTTGCGTGGCACGCTGGTCAGGGGCAAGGTCGGCGCGGTGTTGTTGTCCTTGGCACTGGAGTAATAGCCGTTGCTCGTGAACCGGGTTTCGAGGTACTGGGCATTCTCAAGCAGGGCGGCGCGCGCGTCGGATCGCTTGCTGCGTGCCACATGGCTGCTGTAGGACGGGTAGGCGATGGTAGCCAGGATGCCGACGATGGCTGTCGTCACCATGACCTCGATCAACGTGAATCCGCGTACCGCTGGCATTCCACTTGTCCTTGAGATCGTTCCCACCGCGTCTTCCTTCTCACATCAGTTGCTGCCAGGACACGCGCCGGGTCGTGCCGGCCCGGCCACGGCCCTTGTTGCGGATGATCGCGATCTCGCCTTTCTCGGTCCCGGGCGTGAGCTTGTAGCCGAACTCGGTGTCCTTGTCGATCCAGGTCGGCGTGGCCATGATGCCGAAGCCCTCCTTGGCCTGCACCCCCGAGATCGGCGGCTGGCTGGCGCCCAGTGTGTCGAACTGGCCATTGGCATCGAGGTCGAACACCGGGGTCCAGGGGCGCCGTCCGTTGAAATCCAGCTCCATCAGCCAACTCGTGCCGCCGCCCGTGCAGGGATCGCTCGAAGGCATATTGGTCACGAAAATCACCCGGTTGTGGCTCGCATCGACGTTGTCGAACACGGTGATGGCCGGCGTGACCACCCGTTCGCCGCTACCCGGCAGATCCATGTACCAGCCGCGCTGGCTGGGGCCGAGGTTGAGCGCATTGTCGGTGCTCAGGCGCACGTTGTAGCCATTGAGCGTGCTGGTGCCGGTGATGGATTGCGCCGCAAGCCTGGAACGGGCATTGATCGCCGTGCCGTTGTCCCACAGACCGTAGAAGCTTTGCACCTGTTGCATGCTCGTGGCGCCGAGGTCGTCGCCGGACAGATAGCGGCCGGTGCCAAACAGCACCCACCAGCTGCCCGGTATCGAGGTTTCCTTGGCGACCGCTGGCTGGATCGTGATCGGCTGCCGCGTGCCGGTGGCGTTCTGCGCCACGAACAGGGGGGAACCGCCGTTGGCCACGCCCCAGCCCGAACTGCTGGCGGCGCTGAGATCAAATTTCCACATATTGCCTTGCAGGTCGCCCGCGTAGGCATAGTCCTTGATGCCGTCGGCATTGGTGTCGATCAGGGTCGGGGTGGACAGGCCGTTGTCCATGCCGCTGACCCCGGCGCTGGCGGGTATCTTGCGGATCAGTGTGCCGGTCTTGAGATTGACCACATAGAGAAAGGCTCCGCCATTGCTGGCCGGGTAGCCGTTGCCGAACACGGCCGCCCAGCTGCCATCGTTGAGGCGGACGACCTGCGGCTGGCTGAAGGTGTATCCCATGTCCGGGTCGGAGCCGTCACCGTTGTATTCCCACATGAACTGGCTTGCACCCACCTGGCTGGTACCGCTGGCCAAGGTCGCATCGACCGCGAGGATCGAGCGTCCGCCGGCACGCAGGCCCGACAGCACGACCGTGTTCCAGCCGCCGTAGGAGCGGCTGTTGTTCAGGAAGGCATCGCCACTGCTGGGCGAGCCATCGACGAAATAGCGGTGGGCATAGCCCGGCTTGGTGAGTTCGGCCAGATTGTCGAACACGCCGTTCGGTATCACAGCGAACAGTTCCTTGCCGGCGCCCGACTGCGTTGGATTGGCTGGCGCGGCAAAGGCGTGCAGCATGCCGTCGTTGGCGCCGACGTAGATGACCGGCGTGCGCGTGGCCTTGAAGTTCACGAAGGCGGGATAGCCGCCTTCGGGCAGGCCTTCGTAGCCTTCGGAGCCGGGACCGACATAGCGCGGGTCGGAGGAAACGATGTCGCCGAGTTCCCAGGAGCCCGGATCGTTGTTGTTGAGTTTCTCGAAGGCTTTGACTTCCCGGTTGCGCAGGCTGCCGCCGAAGCGCAGTTCCTGGCTGTGGTCGCCACGCAGCCAGTCCAGCCGGGCCGAACCGAGGCCGTCGCCCTGGTTCAGCGCGGTCTTCTGGGAGGTGCTGAGATTGCTCCAGCTGAAGTCCGTGCCACCGGTGGCCGTGAGCATGAGGATCTTGCGGTTGTAGTGAGCGGGCATTGCGCTGGATGCGCTCCATTGCACCGCCGACAGAGCGCCCTGGGTCTTGTCGAAGCGGTAGGCAAACAGCTGGCCATTCCATTTCGAGGTATCGAACTGGGCCTTGAAGATCTGGGTATCGGCGTTGGCCTGCGTCGAGTTGGCCGCCAGTGCCGCTGCCGTCGAGGTCTGGGACCTGATGTAGCGCAGCGAGGACGCGAAAGCATCCTTGAGCGCTGCCGGCGACTCGGCGCTGAAGAACTGGCCGCGGCTGTTGACGGCGGCATGCCAGAGGTCGTGTGTGCTCAGGCCGTAGATGGCACTGTTCGATGACGATTGCCCCATGCCGAGTTGCACCTTGGGCCAGGTCTGGCGACCGTTGGCGATCTCGACGAAGCTGCCGCTATACGTGTCGCCGCTCCAGCTCAGACCGGCTGCGCTCAGGTAGTCGGTCAGGCCCAGGCCGATCGTGAAATTGCTCATGTGCTGCCAGGTCGCGGGATTGTTCCTGGCGTTCCAGTAGATCTGGTCGTTCGTGTCCTTGCCGCCGTCGCCGCTGCCGTAGGAGCCGAGTGCGTCGTAGGAGTCCTGGGCATCCCGGATTGCGGTCAGGTTGTTGTTCAGTGTGGGCGCCAGATCGGTGGACCAGTACCGGAAGGCCAGGTCGGCCAGGGTATCGCTGTAGCTGTCGCGGTAGACGCGCGAATAGGCGCTGTTGGGGTTGTAGGTGCCACCGGAGGCGGGCAGGCTGGTGCTGGTGCTGTCCAGATTGCCCACGCCGTTGAGGTTGTCGTTCCAGGCGCCGTCCGTCATCAGAAGGTGGAAGTTGCGTCGGCAGCCATAGGGTGGCGGGTCGTTCTTCTGGGCAACGACTCCCGGGATGTTGTTGTAGGGACTGTCGGCGCCGCTGCCCAGGCTGAAATAGTCGCCGGCGCGCACCATGGCCTGGCGCAGCGGCGTGTCACCACCGACCGGCAGCGAGAACAGCCAGTCGTAGAAAGCCTGTCTGTGTGTGGCGTCAGTGAATTCCTTGATCGCGTTGCTGCCGTAGCTGACCCCGGTCCAGCCAAGGCAGCTGCCTGTGAGGAGAGTGACATCCGAGCCGCGGCAGGTATTGAGTGCCTGCCAGCCGACGCGCACGCTGGGATCGATTTCGGCGAAGGCCAGTGCGGCCGCAGAGATCACGGTCAGATTGCGCGTGCGATAGAAGGAATACCAGTTGGCGAAATTCTGCCGTTCGTCCTTGTCGGTGTTGTTGATCACGCCATCACCGTTGAGGTCTTGCGTGCCGGGGCCGGAGCCGCTGCCGACCTTTACCAGCCGGTAGCAGGAATTGTCGGTCTTGGTTCCGTTGCAGCCTGACAGGCTAGTGTCGTAGCTGTAGTAGTAAGCGGGGCCTCCAGAGTTGGCATTCGCCACGCCGAGCGTCGCCAGATCTTCCGGGTAATGCGCCATGTAACACTCGGTTCCGGTGCTGGCGGCGCGCGCGCTGCTCAGGCATCTGGCGCTGCCTCCCATCTGCATCAGGGCGGTCGGACGGTAGCCCGTGGCCAGATTGACCTTGGGGGTGTAGGGCGCACCGGCCACCGTGGTTCCGTGGTAAAAGCCATTGCGCCAGGCCTGGGTGAACGCGGTGCTCAGTCGGCTGAGGTCGGCATTCAGCGGTGCCGGATAGAGCAGTTGAGGGTTGTAGTAGAGGGAATTGGTGTAGGAGGACCTGCTCCAGCGGTTGTCCAGGTCGGCGCAGTCGTCGTTGTTGTCGTCACCGCTGCAGATGTCCGGCAGATAGGCACGCCGCATGCTGCCGGAGTCATCGAGCGTCAGCACCACATTCGGTGCGATGCTGCTCGTCACGAACAGGGGCAGGTTGGAGAACGTGAGAGCGATCGAAGAACCAGCCAGCACCAGCATGCCCGGCAGCAGCCAGGCGGAATGGGGGTTTTTCATCGTGGCCGAACTCCCTGTGGCAATCTTTCAGGTGGGGCAGAGCATGACTTCGCTCTGCAACATCACCCGTGTATCGGCGATCTTGCGGCTTCTGGTCGATGCACCGATCGCAAGTGCCGTGAACCGATACCGATAGGCGGTTGTCGAGCACACCGAGTTCGGCATCGGAGGGGGGACCGTGCCCAGGTATTCCACTACATAGCGTGCCTGCTGGTCCACGCCGGCTATGACCTGGCCGGTCGCTATGGACTTGCCACTATCGACCGCCCCGTTGCTGTCGAACCAGCCATGGCCGAGCGGTGCCGGATCGGTCCAGTATTTCGCGGTCGTCGGCTTGATCCTGTCCTCGGTGCTGGCCGTGGATCGGTCGATCAGTCCGGCGAGAGAGAAATCGTTGGCGATCACATTGACGTGATAGACCGACTGGAGTTTGCTTTCGGCGTCGGCCAGCGCGGCTTCGGCAGCCTGGAAGGCCAGATCGCGCTCGCGCGTGTTGTTGGCCATCACCGATTCCTGGCGTATCCCGCGCGAGGCGGAGAGGCCCAGCAGGCTGATCAGGACCAGCATGATCAGGCCGGTCACCAAGGCGAATCCATGCTGATCATGCCCGCCGGTGTCATGGGGTGGAGAATGTCCGGGTCTCATGACACGATCCCGGGTAGCAGGCGGTTGCGGATGCCGAAGGTCGTGGTGTAGCTGCGGCGCAGACGCCGGTCGTTCAGGATGGTGCCGTTGCCGAGTCTGAAGTCCTGGGCCTCGGCGCGCACGCTGTCGTCGGGACTCTCTAGCGTGATCGTGATGCGCACCGCCTGCACCCGGTTCCAGTCGGACAAGGGGATGGCCGAGGCATCCACATAGGAAGACACCTCGACTTTGTCGCTGGGGGTGGTCGGGCGCAGGCCGTACTGGATCTGCAGGTCGGTGACGCCGCTGACCAGTTCTTCCGCCGTGGTCGCTATCTGGCCGGAATTCGTGCCCAGCGACTGGCGGTAGAGCGCGGGGATGTTCTGCTTGCTGCCGGGGTATTTGTAAGGGCTGGCGCGCAAGTAGTAGGCGTGGGCCGAGAGCGCGGCGAGCCGGGCACCAGCCATCGCGGTGGTGCTGGTCGAGGGGGTGCAGTTGCTCGTGACGTTGAGGTGCGGTACACAATTGCCTGGGGACAGCGCATTGTTGTAGCCCGTGCCTTGCGCATGTTCGATCGGTCCGGTGGATGCAGGATCTGCCGGTCCGGTTTTCTGGAACAGCACCGTCTGGCTCTTGCAATCGGTCAGCAGCAGCAGGCTGCCGTTCCTGAATCCCGTGCTGTTCGGGTCCGAGAACGGGATGGTGCCGATGCCGAGGTCGTAGTTGCCTGCTGTGCCGAGGGTATCTTCGGTGTTGGCGCGCAGCACGACCAGTGTGTCGCCGCGCAGCGCGTTGGTGCCGTAGGCGCCCGGGGCGACGTTCGGAAAATTGCTGTCGCCGCTGGCATTGCTGTCAGCGGTCTCGTCCTGGCCGAACAGCGGACGCTGGATGTTGCTCCACCACCACCAGTCGCTCGATCCGTTCCTGACGAAATTTGCCGGTATTGGCTGGGCCGGTGCGTAACAGCCGGTACTGCCGGTCAGCCGGACGTCGTAACCCAGCAGCTCGAAGGCGTAACGCGCGTTTTCCTGCAGTCTGGCCAGGGCTTCGAGCTGGCGGTTGCTCTGAGCGGTTCTGACATAGAGCGCTGCCATGGTGCCCACGACGACGAGTCCGATGCTCATCGCCACCAGCAGTTCGACCAGGGTCAGTCCTCGGTGGCGCATCGGAGGTTTCATACGCCTCCCATGGTCTGGAAGCAGGCCGGCCGGGTGTCGGTCTCGCTGCAGGGGTCGGCCGGGTTGACGCTGATGTCACGGCGATCGTTCCACTCGATTCTTATCGTCACCACCTGGCCGTTGACCGCGATCGAGCCTGTACCGTCGGGCAGGCCGTACAGACCCGGCGTGCAACTGTTGCCGCTGCAGTCGGCTGTGCCATCGTAGTTCTGGTCCAGGGTGCTGTTGCCGGCCAGCCTGGCTTTCCAGGCAGCAAGGTCGCAGGCTGCCACTGCAGCGGGCGTATTCGGATTGGCGCTGCAGCTGGGACTGTCGTTGATGCCGCTGACATAGGCATTCAGGGCCGATTTGTTCGCGCGGATGCTGTCAAGGATGTCGTGCGCCAGGAAGGTGGCCTCGGTGCGGTAGAAGGCATTCTTGCTGTTGCGTGCGTTGGCCAGCGTCAGGCTGGCGAGTCCGAGCAGGCCGAGCGCCATGATCACCATGGTGACCAGTACCTCGATCAGGCTGACCCCTTTTTGTCCTGGTGGGCTGGGCTTCATGGGCTCTCGCAGCTTGCGATGTCAACCAGGCTGCCGCTGTCGGCTGTCTCGGGTATGCCGTTGCCGTTGCTGTCGTTCGCCAGCATGATGCGCGTCAGGTCGATGACAATGGCCTGCGCCTTGGTCTTGTCGCTGTCGGAGCAGATGGCGAAGGTTCCCATCTGGTTGGCCAGCCCCGTGCGCGCATAGGTCAGGTAGTTCGAGAAATTGTTGTTGGGGCGGACCGTGATCCCGGCGGGCAGGTTCTGCCGGACCAGCAGGATCAGTTCAGCACTGTCACGCACGGCGGGCCTGTCGTTGTCCTCGTTGACGAAAACGATCCAGCCGCTGTCCCACTGCGTGTTGCTGCCGGCGCAGCTGCTGCCATCGCTGCTCTTGCAGATGCTGACCGGCTGGCCGCGCCGGGCTGCCTCGGAGCGTGCCAGGCTGAGCGCCGCCAGCAGTTCGGAGGCGACCGACTTGGTCCGGTTGCTCTTGAGCATGGCCGAATAGGATGGGGCAGCGATCGCGGCGCCAATCGCCAGGATGGCCACGGTGACCATCAGCTCAAGCAGCGTGAAGCCCGGGGTCTGTCCCCGCACTGACGGATGAAGCCTGGCGGCTTGCAGGAACCCGATCGATTTCACGATGAACCATCCCGTGACCGTGGTTTGCCCGCCCATTGGTGGGCGGTGGACGCATTGACCGGGCGTGTCGTGACGCCCTCCCTGGCTGCGTAGTCTAGCCGGGGTTGGCGTGAGTGTATATGTTTTTACGCTTTATGAAATCAGGATGTTTCAGGGAGTCATCCTGATTTGGTTGCATTTATTGCGTATATCGGCGCCGGATCGTTGGTGTGGCCGGGCGTGCTTCCGATGCGGATGCGATCAGGATTCGAGGCGCAGCTGGTCGTCGATCGACTCGCGTGCACGCACCAGCCGTGCCTGCCCGCCAGCGACCAGTACCTCGGCTGCGCGACCGCGCGTGTTGTAGTTGCTCGACATGCTCATGCAGTAGGCGCCGGCCGAGCAGACCGCCAGCAGGTCGCCTGCCTGCACGTTGAGCTGGCGCTCGCGCCCGAGCCAGTCGCCGCTTTCGCACACCGGGCCGACCACGTCCCAGCTACCGGCCTCGCCTTCGCGCGGCATGACTGGCACGATGGCATGGTAGGCCTCGTACATGGCGGGACGCGGCAGGTCGTTCATCGCCGCATCGACGATCAGGAAGTTTTTCTGTTCGCCTGGCTTCAGGAACACCGCTTGCGTCACGCAGATGCCGGCGTTGCCGATCAGCGAGCGGCCCGGCTCGATCACGAGCTTGCGCTGGCCGTAGCCGCGCGCATCGAGCTTGGCCAGCAGCAGTTGCCACAGCGCGTCGGCCGCCGGCGGGGTTTCGCCGTGGTAGTTGATGCCCAGGCCACCGCCGAAGTCGATGTGCTCCAGCGTGATGCCGGCGGCCTCGATCTGATCCGTCAGGTCGAGCACACGGTCCATCGCGTCGAGGTAGGGCGAGGTTTCGGTGATCTGCGAGCCGATGTGGCAGTCGATGCCGGTCACCTTCAGGCCCGGCAGCGCGGCGGCATGGCGGTAGGCCGCCAGCGCGTCGGTGTGCGCAATGCCGAACTTGTTGCCCTTGAGTCCGGTCGAGATGTAGGGATGGGTCTTGGCATCGACGTCGGGGTTGACGCGCAGGCTGACCGGCGCGCGCAGACCCATTGCGGCGGCGACTTCGCTGAGCACATCGAGTTCGGGCAGGCTCTCGACGTTGAAGCAGCCGATGCCGGCCTCGAGTGCGCGGCGCATCTCGGCGCGCGTCTTGCCCACGCCCGAGAAGATCACCTTGGCCGGATCGACGCCGGCGCGCAGCGCGCGCTCAAGTTCGCCGCCAGAGACGATGTCGAGGCCGCAGCCGGCCTGCACGAAAGTGCGCAGCACGGCCAGGGTCGAGTTGGCCTTCATCGCATAGCAGATCAGGGCATCGCGGCCGGCGAAGCCGCGCTGGTAGGCGGCCAGGGCCGCCAGCATGGCCGCCTCGGAATAGACGAACAGCGGCGTGCCATGCGTGCGCGCGAGTTCGGCGGCAGCCACGCCTTCGACCATCAGCTGGCCGTCGCGGTAGTCGATGAAGGGGCGGGCAGGCAGGTCGGCCTGGGCCAGTGTGAGTTGGGACATGGTGGTCTAGCGGCGAATGGTGGTGTTGACGGTATCCGGCGGAGCGGTCGTGGTGCGGCCGTCGGGCAGGTAGAGCGCACCTTTCTGGCCGCAGCCGACCTGCGTCAGCAGAGTCAGCGCACCCAGGGCCAGCCACGCGCGGCGCTTGACCCTGGTGCCAGCAGGGGAGCGTGCCTTGGCGCCGCGCGCCCCTAAAATTTGCCGGATTTCAAACATCACGGGATTGTAATGACCGACCTCGAATACATGGACCGCGCCGAAGCGGTGCTCAAGGCGATAGAGCTGGCCTGCGACCGCATCAACGACCAGACCGACGCCGATATCGACAACCAGCGTGTTGGCGGCATGATCACGCTGACCTTTGCCAACCGCAGCCAGATCGTGATCAACCTGCAAAAGCCGCTGCACGAGATCTGGATGGCCGCACGCTCGGGCGGCTATCACTACAAGTTCGATGGCTGTCAGTGGCTGGATACCAAGGGCGCAGGCGAGTTCTTCGCCCACCTCGCGCGCGAGGCCGGTGCCCAGGCCGGCCAGGCGCTCGTCTTCAGTTCTTGAACAGGTCGAGGATGCCGCGCTTCTCGTCCGTATCGGGCGCGGGCGACGTGACTTCACCTTCGCCGCCGCTGAGCTTGGCTACGCCGCTGCCCGGGGCGTAGTTGTCGTAGTACCACTCGCCCTGGACGTGGACCACGCCAGGCGGCACTGCGAGTTCGGCCACCGGCACGTCGCGCAGCGCTTCCTGCATGAAGGAAATCCAGATCGGCAGGCTCAGGCCGCCGCCGGTTTCGCGGCTGCCGAGGTTGCGCGGGTTGTCGTAGCCGACCCAGACGGCACCGACCAGCGTCGGCTGGTAGCCGACGAACCAGGCGTCCATGGCGTCGTTGGTGGTGCCAGTCTTGCCGTACAGGTCGGGCCGCTTGAGCGTGGCCTGGGCGCGCGCCGCGGTGCCCGAGCGGGCCACCTCGTTGAGCAGCTGGTTCATCATGAAGGCGTTGCGCTCGTCGATCACCTGAGGGGTTTCAGCCAGCGCCGGCGGCGGCGATTCCTGCAGCACCTTGCCCCGGTGGTCGGTGATGCGCGCGATGAAGCGCGGTGCGACATAGTGACCGCCGTTGGCGAACACGCCATAGCCGGTGGCCATCTGCAGCGGCGTGACCGAGCCCGCGCCCAGCGCCATGGTCAGGTAGGGCGGGTGCTTGTCGGCATCGAAGCCGAAGCGCTTGATCCACTGCTGCGCATTCTCGGGGCCCACGGTCTGCAGGATGCGGATCGACACCATGTTCTTGGACTTGGCCAGCGCGGTGCGCACCGTCATCGGACCCTCGAACTTGCCGTCGTAGTTCTTGGGCTCCCAGGGCTTGCCGCCGGTCGTGTCGGCGCTGAAGAACATCGGGCCGTCGTTGACCACGGTCGAGGGTGTCACGCCTTTTTCGAGCGCCGCCGAGTAGATGAAGGGCTTGAAGCTGGAGCCGGGCTGGCGCCAGGCCTGGGTCACATGGTTGAACTTGTTCTTCTCGAAGTCGAAGCCGCCGACCAGGGCGCGGATTTCGCCCGTGCGCGGGTCGAGCGCGACGAAGGCGGATTCGACTTCGGGCAGCTGCGTGATTTCCCAGCCGTTGGGGTTCTTGACCATCCGGACCACGGCGCCGGGACGCAGCCTGAGGTGGGGCGGTGCTTTGTCCGTCAGGCCGGACAGGACCGGCTTGAGGCCGTCGCCGGTGATGACGATCGGTTCGTCGTCACCGCGCAGCACGACCACCTTGCGCGGGCCGGCCTCGATCACCACGGCGGTCTTGAGTTCGCCGCTGTCCGGGTGTTCGGCGATGGCCTCGTCGATTGCGTCGCCGCGTGCCCTGGGATCGGCCGGCAGATCGATGAACTTCTCGGGGCCTCGGTAGTGCTGGCGGCGTTCGAAGTCGAACACGCCTCGGCGCAGCGCGCTGTAGGCGGCGCGCTGTGCGTGCGCGTCCAGTGTCGTGTACACATTCAGGCCACGGGTATAGGTTTCGTCACCGTACTGTTCATGCACCACCTGGCGCACCATCTCGGCCAAGTATTCGGCGTGGACCGGCTGGATCTGGCTGTCGCGGCGCAGCACCAGCGGCTCTTCCTTGGCCGCGCGTGCCTGTTCGGCGCTGATGAAGCCGTTTTCCTGCATGCGCTCGATGATGTACTGCTGGCGGATGCGGGCGCGTCGCGGGTTGGTGATCGGGTTGTAGGCTGAAGGGGCTTTGGGCAGGCCGGCGAGCATCGCGGCCTCGGCAATCGAAAGCTCCTTGAGCGGCTTGCCGAAGTAGACCTGGCCCGCCGCCGCGAAGCCGTAGGCGCGATGACCAAGGAAGATCTGGTTCATGTAGATCTCCAGGATCTGGTCCTTGCTCAGCATTGCTTCGAGCTTGAGCGTCAGCAGGACCTCGTAGATCTTGCGCATGTAGCTCTTCTCGCTCGACAGGTAGACGTTGCGAGCGACCTGCATCGTGATGGTCGAGGCCCCCTGGCTCTTGGCCTGGCCGAGGTTGGCCAGCGCCGCGCGCAACATGCCGATGTAATCGACGCCGCTGTGCTCGTAGAAGCGCGCATCCTCGATCGCCAGCACCGCGTTGATCATCACCGGCGGGATGTCCTCGATCGGTGTCAGGTTGCGGCGCTCCTCGCCGAACTCGCCGATCACCTCGCCGTCGGCCGTCAGCACGCGCAGCGGCAGCTTGGGGCGGTAGTTCGCCAGTTCCGCGACGTCGGGCAGCTTGGGGAAGGCCAGCGCCAGCGCCAGGCCGACGGCCAGCGTCAGCGCCAGCAGGCCGGCGGCAGCGGCGCCGAACAGCCAGCTCAGCCAGCGCCAGCCAGTTTGGGATTGAGGGGCGGAGGCAGCGTGCTGGCGATCCGTGCGGAACTGGTGGGGCGGTCGTGCGGGCATTCGGATGCGATATGAAGTGCTGCGCGATTATAAAAATTCGGCCGCGCCACCGCCTCTGTTTACCTTTGTGCCGATCGGAGTGCTTGCCCGTGGCATTGATACCAGTGACATCTATCCTGGTTGATTTTCAGTCTTGTGATCTTCCTGGTCTTGCTGATAGTATCGGCCGGAAAACCAGAACGAACGTGGATATCACGTCGATGGGAGGGGGGCTAATTGATTTCAATTGGATCTTTTTTTGGCCGAAATCATCCAGGCCTGCTCGGTATTGACGTCAGCCCATCCTCTGTCAAGATGGTGGAATTGATCAATTCTTGTGGCAACGGCCTGGTTCTTGCCCATTGCGGCATGGAGCCGATCGAGCGCGGCTGGATCAACGAAGGTCATGTCGAGAAGTTCGACGAGGTGGCTGAGGCTCTGCGCCGCTTGCTGCTCCGCTGCGGTAGCAAGACCCGCAATGCGGCCCTGGCCTTGCCGGGTGCGGCGGTCATCACCAGGAAGATCGTGCTGCCGGCGGGCTTGAGCGATGCCGAGATGGAGCAGCAGGTCGAGTCCGATGCGTCCCAGTACATTCCCTTTCCGCTCGCGGAGGTCAGTCTGGATTTCTGCGTCATCGGGCCTTCGGCCGGCTCGACCGGATATGTCGATGTGCTGCTGGCCGCCTCGCGCAAGGAGAAGGTCTCGGATCGTCAGGCGCTCGCGGAGGCGGCGGGCCTGACGCCCGTGGTCATGGATGTCGAGTCCCATGCCTCGCGCCGGGCCGCGAGCCGGGTGATCGATGGTCTGCCTAACCAGGGCCGTGATGCGCTGATCGCGCTGTTCGAGATCGGCTCCAGCAGCACCAGCCTGCAGGTCATCCGCAACGACGAGGTGATCTACGAGCGTGACCAGATGTTCGGCGGTGCCGTGCTGACCCAGCAGATCGCGCGCCAGTACGGCCTGGCCTTCGAGGAGGCCGATGCCAGGAAGAAGCTCGGCGACCTGCCGCCCGACTATGGCAGCAAGGTGTTCCATCCTTTCATGGACAGCCTGGGGCAGGAGATCGGCCGCGCGCTGCAGTTCTTCTTCACCAGCACGCCGCACAACAAGGTCGATCATGTGCTGCTGTCGGGTGGCTGCGCGGCCCTGCCCGGCCTGGTCGATGCGGTCTCGGCCCAGACCGCGTTCGCCTGCCAGGTCGTCAATCCCTTCGATGGCATGACGCTGGCACCCTCGGTGCGCGCCAGCGCGCTTGCCATCGAGTCCACCTCCTACCTGGTTGCCACCGGACTGGCATTGCGGAGATTCCAGCCATGATCCTGATCAATCTGCTGCCGCACCGCGAGACAGCACGCAAGCGGCGGCGTGAGCGCTTCCTGCTTCATCTCGGACTGGCCCTGGCCGGCGGCGGGTTGATCTCGGGGATGGTCATGCTGGCTTACGAGGGGCGCATCGACGCGCAGCGCCGCCGCAACGCCATCTACCAGGCCGAGATTGGCCGGCTCGATGCCCAGATCAAGGACGTGGCCGAGCTGAAGTCCCAGCTCGACGCCCTGAAGGCGCGCCAGCAGGCGGTCGAAAGCCTGCAGGCCGATCGCAACCTCCCGGTGCATTTGCTGGAGGAGCTGGTCCGGCAGCTGCCCGACGGCATCTACCTGAGTTCGATGAAGCAGGAGGGCGGCGCGATCACGCTGGCCGGCATGGCGCAGTCGCAGGAGCGGGTTTCCGAGCTGCTGCGCAACCTGGGTGGCCGCAGTCCATGGCTGAGCCGGCCGCAGCTGGTCGAGATCGTTGCCGGCGATGTCAACGTGCCGCAGCGTGGTGTGCGGCGGGTGTCGAATTTCTCGATCCGGGTCATGCTGACGCGCGGACCCGAGGCCTCGGGCGAGGTGCCGGTCAGCCAGCCGGCCGGCAGGGTCTGAGGCGGGAGGAGGGCAAGATGGCGAGAGCACAGGCGGCCATGGCGGTGGACTTCGCGGCCCTGCGAGAGAGGGTGAGCAAGGACTTCACGCGACTCGATCCGAACGACCCCTCGCGCTGGCCGCTGCTGCCGCGTGCGCTGCTGCTGCTGGCGCTTGCGCTCGCGGTCGTGGCCGCGCTCTGGTATCTGTGGCTCAGCGGCCTGGATGAGCAGCTGGTCACCGAGCGTCGGCAGGAGAGTGAACTGCGCGAGCGCTACCGGGTCAGGCTCGGCCAGGCCGTGAACCTCGATGCGCTCAGACAGCAGCTCGAACAGGTACGGGTCTACGTCAACCAGCTCGAAAAGCAGCTGCCGAGCAAGGCCGAGATGGATGCGCTGTTGTCCGACATCAACCAGGCCGGCCTGGGCCGAAGCCTGCAGTTCGAGCTGTTCCGGCCTGCCAGCGTGAACCTGCAGGAGTATTACGCCGAGCAGCCGATCGCGGTGCGCGTGACAGGGGGTTACCACGACATCGCGCTGTTCGCGGCTGACGTCGCCGCGCTCTCGCGCATCGTGACGCTCAACAACATGGCGCTGACGCCGGTGACCAACAAACCCAATCAGCTGACGCTGGACACGACGGCCAAGACCTTCCGCTATCTCGATCCGGAGGAAGTCCGGTCACAGCAGGCGGCCCGGAAGGCCGAACAGAAAAAGGGAGGCGGCAAATGAGCGGCGGTTTCGCGCTGCGACGGGGCGGGGCCTGGGGGCTGGCGCTGCTGCTGGCGGCCTGCAGCCAGTCGCCCGAGGAGGAGATCCGGCTCTGGATGGCCGAACAGAAAAACTCGATCGCGCCCCGGGTCGAGCCGATCGCCGCCCCCAAGCGCTTCGTGGCCCAGGCCTATGGCGGCGAGTCCGTGCTCGCTCCGTTCAACGCCGAAAAGCTGTTCAGTGCCTTGCGCAGCGAAGGTGCCTCGGCCAGCGACAACAACTTGCTGCGGCCTGAGCTGAGCCGGCGCAAGGAGCCGCTCGAATTCGTGCCGCTCGACAGCATGACCCTGGTCGGATTGCTGGATCAGGGCCGGCGCCGGGTCGCGCTGGTGCGTGTGGACAAGCTGCTGTACCAGGTCGGTGTCGGTGAGTACCTGGGCCAGAACTACGGCCGCATCACCCGGATTGCCGATCACGAACTCGTGCTGCGCGAGATCGTCCAGGACGCGGCCGGTGACTGGGTAGAACGTCAGGCCACGCTGCAGCTTCAGGAGGAACCGCGAAAATGAACAACAAGACCGAATCGAGTGTGGCCCCGGGCAGTCTGCTCCGCCTGCCGCTGCTGCTGGGGGCCCTGCTGTCGGCCGGGCTGGCGCAGGCTGAACTGCTGATCCAGTCGATCAGCGCTGGCAGCCAGGGCGGCTCCGAGGTGATCCGGATCGAGACCAGCGAGCCGCTGCAGCAGTTGCCGGGCGGCTTCGCGATCCAGTCGCCGGCGCGCATCGCGCTCGATTTCCCGGGGGCCGGTAACGGGATCGGCCGCAATCTGGTTGAACTCAGGCAGGGCAATCTGCGCTCGGCCAATGTGGTGCAGGCGGGCGACCGCACCCGGGTGGTGCTCAATCTGAATCGCCCGACCGGCTACCAGACCCGTCTCGACGGCAATACCTTGCTGGTCCTGCTTGATCCCGAGTCCAGCGCCGGCCGCGCGGCCGCAGCCAGTCCGGTGTCCGACAGTCGCAGCGCCGATGTCCAGCCGCTCAGCGACATCGATTTCCGCCGTGGCGTCGATGGCGCGGGTCGCGTGGTCGTGAACCTGGGCAACAGCCAGGCTGGTGTCGATATCCGCCAGCAGGGCCGCAACCTGGTGGTGGAGTTCCTCAAGACTGCGCTGCCCGAGGGCCTGCGGCGGCGTCTGGACGTGACCGATTTCGGCACTCCGGTGCAGACCATCACCACGACCCAGGTCGGCGACCGGGTGCGCATGGTCGTCGAGCCCCGAGGCAACTGGGAGCACAGCGCTTTCCAGAGTGACAGCCAGTTCGTGCTCGAGCTGCGCGAACAGAAACCCGATGCCAACAAGCTGACCCAGGGTTCTGGCTATTCGGGCGAGAAGCTGACGCTGAACTTCCAGAACATCGAGGTGCGCTCGCTGCTGCAGGTGATCGCGGACTTCACCAACTTCAATATCGTGACTTCGGACACGGTGACCGGCAACGTGACGTTGCGGCTCAAGGACGTGCCGTGGGACCAGGCGCTCGACATCATCCTGCAGGCACGCGGGCTGGACAAGCGCCGCGCCGGCAACGTGATCTGGATCGCGCCCAAGGACGAGATCGCCGCGCGCGAGAAGCAGGAGTTCGAGGCCAAGGCCTCGGTGCAGACGCTGGAGCCGGTGCGCACCCAGTCGTTCCAGATGAACTACGCGAAGGCGGTGGACATCGCGGCGCAGCTGCGCGGCGAGGTCGCGGGCCAGCCGGGGGGTGGCGGTGTCGGCGTCAGTGCCAGCGGCATCGGCCCGGCCACGCCAGGGGGACGCATCCTGTCGCCGCGCGGGAGCGCGGTGCCGGAGCCGCGCACCAATCAACTCTTTGTCACCGACATTCCCTCGCGGCTCGAAGCGGTGCAGGAGCTGATCAAGAAGCTCGATATTCCAGTGCGCCAGGTCATGATCGAGGCCCGCATCGTCGAGGCCAGCGACACTTTCGGGCGCTCGCTCGGCGTGCGGCTGGGGGGGAGCGACCTGCGCAGCATTCGTGGCGGCACAGCCGGCTATTCGGTCGGTGGCGGCAACCGGGTGGCGTTCGGCGGCAGCTACGACGCCGTGACCGCGACCACCCAGGAAACCGGCGTAGCGCTGACCACGGCCAACACCCGCTTCCTGAACCTGCCGGCAGCCGCACTCGGCACGACCAATCCTGCCAATGTCGCGCTGTCGCTGTTCAGCCCGATGGCCAACCGTTTCCTGGATCTGGAGATCTCGGCATTGCAGGCCGATGGCAAGGGCAAGGTGGTCGCGAGTCCGCGCGTGATCACGGCCGACCAGACGCTGGCCGAGATCGAGCAGGGCGTGGACATTCCCTACCAGGCCGCCGCCGGCGTGACCGGCGCGACCACGGTGCAGTTCCGCAAGGCCAGTCTGCGCCTGTCGGTGACACCGCAGATCACGCCCGACGGCGGCATCATCCTGAACGTCGAGGTCACCAAGGACACGCCGGGCACGGTCTATACCGGCGGCGTCGCGATCAACACCAAGCGCGTCAAGACCAATGTGCTGGTCGAGAACGGCGGCACGGTCGTCATCGGCGGCATCTTCAGCTCGACCGAGCAGGAGGATGTCAACAAGGTGCCGCTGCTGGGCGACATCCCGGTGGCGGGCAACCTGTTCAAGAACCGCACGATCAAGACCGAGAAGACCGAGCTGCTGGTGTTCCTGACGCCGCGCACGCTGTCGGATGTGATCACGTCGGCGCGCTGAAAGACAAGCAAGCAGGGAGGAGGGGAAGATGAAGATGTTTCGATGGCTGGCGGTCCCGGTCGTGACGTTGGCGCTGGCGGCCTGCGGCGGCGGTGGTGGCAGCCCCGGCACGCAGGCGCTGGGTACGGGAACCGGGGGGGGCACCGGAATCACTGCGGCGGCGACCCTGACGCTGCAACTGGTCGATGCCGCCGGCACGGTCTTGCTCAGTCCCAGCCTGTCTCAGACCGAGGCGCGCAATCTCAAGATCACGCTCAAGAATGCCCAGGGGGTGGCGCAGGCGTTCAAGCGCGTGGCGGTCACGCTCGACAGCCAGCAGGCGGTCCTGACGCCCTCATCGGGTGCGCAGCTCACCGACGCGTCGGGGGTGGCCTTGTTTGCGATTGCGCCCGCGTCCGTGACCTCGAACGGCGCCGTGACCGCCACGGCCAGGGCCACGGTGGACGGCACCGATGTGAGCCAGTCGATAGGGTTGCAGCTCGACGTCGGCAGTGTGGTACTGT
>Ga0228698_1000195_pt1 | contig 55682 bp, 52 predicted proteins | sample McNCre117_Aug_MG_FD_178015 | JGI IMG/M metagenome (GOLD analysis project Ga0228698, IMG submission 178015) | Freshwater microbial communities from McNutts Creek, Athens, Georgia, United States - 1-17_Aug_MG | ecosystem: Environmental > Aquatic > Freshwater > Creek | place: USA: Georgia... | reverse complement strand
CCCCACGCTTTCGTGCATGAGCGTCAGTACAGGCCCAGGGGATTGCCTTCGCCATCGGTGTTCCTCCGCATATCTACGCATTTCACTGCTACACGCGGAATTCCATCCCCCTCTGCCGTACTCCAGCCTTGCAGTCACAAGTGCAGTTCCCAGGTTAAGCCCGGGGATTTCACACCTGTCTTGCAAGACCGCCTGCGCACGCTTTACGCCCAGTAATTCCGATTAACGCTCGCACCCTACGTATTACCGCGGCTGCTGGCACGTAGTTAGCCGGTGCTTATTCTTCAGGTACCGTCATCCTCCCGAGGTATTAACCCAGAAGATTTCTTCCCTGACAAAAGCGGTTTACAACCCGAAGGCCTTCTTCCCGCACGCGGCATGGCTGGATCAGGCTTTCGCCCATTGTCCAAAATTCCCCACTGCTGCCTCCCGTAGGAGTCTGGGCCGTGTCTCAGTCCCAGTGTGGCTGGTCGTCCTCTCAGACCAGCTACAGATCGTCGGCTTGGTAGGCCTTTACCCCACCAACTACCTAATCTGATATCGGCCGCTCCAATAGCGCGAGGTCTTGCGATCCCCCGCTTTCACCCTCAGGTCTCATGCGGTATTAATCCGGCTTTCGCCGGGCTATCCCCCACTATTGGGCACGTTCCGATATATTACTCACCCGTTCGCCACTCGTCGCCAGGTTGCCCCGCGTTACCGTTCGACTTGCATGTGTAAGGCATGCCGCCAGCGTTCAATCTGAGCCAGGATCAAACTCTTCAGTTCGATCTTGAAAATTACTCAAAGAATTGAAGTGAACTTCACTTGCATGAATTTCAATTCAGTGAGCGTTTAAGGTCCAAGAGACCTGATGTCTTTCGACATCTGGCACTCGCCTTCAAACGCCCACGCTTATCGGCTGTTGATTGTTAAAGAACTTGCCTTGCGGCGTTTGCTGCGTTGTCAGCAGCAAAGAAGGCGAATTATGGTCCGTTTTAAAGACCTTGTCAACTGCTTGGTTATTCGCGTTTCGAATCAACCGGCGGCGCTTTTGACTTGCTAGGGTCTGTGCGCATTGACTGCCTCACTCGTTTGACGCAGTGTTTGCTGCATCAGCCGAGCCCGCGACTATAGCACGGTGTTTTTGGGCTGCGCAAGCTGCACGCTTGGCTTTTGTGAATTGCTGGGCAATTGGCTGGGCGCCGGCGGCGGCTTCCACCGTGGCGCCAGTCGACACGCGCCCTTGACGTCGGCCCTGGATGCGGGGTCAGTTGACGCTGCGCTGCGTCAGTCTGGACAGCGCAGCAGCCCAGGTTTCGGCGGGCGACGGGCTTTTGATCACGGCAGTCACCGCCTTTTGCAACTTGGCTGCGTCGCTGCGCAGCACGCGCTGCTTGACCGATGCGATCTGGCTGGGGTGCATCGACAGGCTGCGCAGGCCCATTGCCAGCAGCAGCTCGGTGAATTCGACATCGCCGGCCATTTCGCCGCAGACGCTCACCGATTTGCCGGCCTGGTTGGCGGCCGCGATCACGTCGGCGATGAGCTTGAGGACGGCCGGGTGCCAGGGGTCATACAGGTGCGCGACGGCTTCGTCGGCGCGGTCAATGGCCAGCGTGTACTGGATCAGGTCGTTGGTGCCGATCGAGACGAAGTCAAAGTGCTCAAGGATCAGGGGCATCGTCAGTGCCGCCGCCGGGATCTCAATCATGGCGCCGACCTCGACGTCATTGAAGGCGATGCCCGCCTCGGCCAATTGGGCCTTGACCTTGCTGATGGCCTCGAGCGTGGCCAGAATTTCGCCGCGATGGGCGACCATGGGGATCAATATGCGCACCTTGCCATGTGCACTGGCGCGCAGGATGGCACGCAATTGCTGCCTGAACATGTCGGGTTCGGACAGGCTCCAGCGGATGGCGCGCAGACCCAGCGCCGGATTGAGCGCATGCTCATGACGCAATTCGTTGGTGGCCATGCGGTCCAGCGGTTTGTCGGCGCCGATGTCGACCGTTCGGATCGTGACAGGCAAACCGCACATGGCGTCGACCGCCGCCCGGTAGGCCTGGAACTGCTCTTCTTCGTCAGGCAGTTCGCCGTTGCGGTTCATGAACAGGAATTCGCTGCGAAACAGGCCAACGCCGACTGCGCCGGCGGCGATGGCGGTGGCGGCGTCATCGGGCATCTCGATGTTGGCCAGCAACTGCACCGCCTGGCCGTCCAGCGTCACCGAGGGCATGTGACGCAGGCGATTGAGGCGGGCGCGTTCGAGTTCACTCTGGCGCTGGCGGAAACGGTACTCTTCCAGGACGATGGGGGTCGGATTGACCACCACCACACCGTTGTCACCGTCGATGATGAGCCAATCGTCTTGTCGGACAAGGCGGCTGGCTTCGCGAGCGCCCACCACCGCCGGGATGTCCATGCTGCGGGCAACGATGGCGGTGTGCGAAGTGCGGCCACCGACGTCGGTGACAAAACCCGTGAACACGCTGCCCTTGAACTGCAGCATGTCGGCCGGGGCGATGTCGCTGGCCACCAGCACCAGTGGGTCTTCGCCGCCAAAGTCGCGGGCATGCTCGACCTGGGGCAGCAGCGATTCCTCCTTGGCCAGCGCGCGCAGCAGGCGTTCGGCGACTTGCTCGATGTCGGCCTTGCGCTCGCGCAGGTAGTCATCGTCCATGTCGTCGAACTGGCGCGCCAGGACTTCGGTCTGGGCGGTAACGGCCCACTCGGCGTTGTAGTGCCGGGATTCGATCCAGTGCCGCGTGGCGTCGGCCAGCATGGGATCGTGCAGCAGCATCAGGTGGACATCCAGCAAGGCTGCGAGTTCGGGCGGGGCATCGGCCGGCAAGTCGCGCTTGAGCGTGCTCAACTCGGTGGCGACGGTGTCGCGGGCATGCTTGAGCCGGGCCACCTCGGCTGGTGCGTGGTCCGGTTCGATGAAATAGTGGGCCACATCCACCCGGCTGGAAGCCACTAGCACCGCGCGGCCGATGGCCACGCCACGCGAAACGGGCAATCCGAACATCTGGATGCTCATGGCAAGCCTCTCTGTGAACGGTGGTCTGAGCTGGACATGGCGCAAGCAGTCTGCATCAGGCCTTTGTCATGCGTGAACTATTGGCCTTCGCCGAATTTGTCCTGGATGAGCGCCAGCAGTGCATCCATGGCGGCTTGTTCATCGGCGCCGTCGGTCTCGATTTCGACTTCGCTGCCCAGCCCGGCCGCCAGCATCATCACGCCCATGATGCTCTTGGCGTTGATGCGCCGGCCGTTGCGTGACAGGAAGACCTCGCTTTGAAAACTGCCGGCCAGCTTGGTGAGCTTGGCCGACGCCCGTGCATGCAGCCCGAGCTTATTGCTGATGGTGATGGTCGATCGAATCATGGCTGGCCGTCTTTTGGGCTTGGTTCTGAGGTCGGGTCACGGAAACTTGCATCACGCCCTGGCTGGCACCGGCCATGGCCAGGGTGACCAGCTCGTCCAGGGCTTTTTGGCGGTAATTGAGCGCACGCCAAAGCATGGGAACGTTGACACCGGTGACGACCCGCGCGCCTTCGGCGTCGCCCAGTCGGCGGGCGATGTTGCAGGGCGTGGCGCCGAAGACGTCGGTGAGGATCAGTGTTTGGGGCGTACCCAGGCGGGCCAGTTCGGCAGCGGCCTGGGTTTCGTAGAGCTCGGCGGCGGCGCCGGCTGGCACGTCGTAAACCGCGATGGCCGCCGCTGCTTCAGGGAAAGCGTGCATGGCCGCCTCGCGCAGGGCACTGGCGAGTGGCGCATGGGCAATGATGAAGAGTCCGGTCATGTTGGCGCTGGGGCTGTTGTCCCATTATCACGGTCTGCGGGCGGCAGGCCTGCACATCGTTTGTGCCTAGCCTGGCGAGACGGGTTCACCGGCGTGTGCGGGGCGCCAGATCATCCAGGCGTAACACAGGGCCGAGGCGGCGGCAAAGCCGGCGAAGGTCACCTGGTAGGCCGGCACGGCTGGCAGCCCCGCAGCGCGGCAGGCGTCCAGGCTCAGCCCGATGATCCACTGCATGGCGAACACCCCTGCAAAGATCACCAGATTGAAGGCGGAAAGCGCCCGCCCCGCCAATGATGGAGAAAAGGCCTGCGCCAGCGCCGGCTGGCTGAGCGACACCACGCTGGTGGACACGCACCACAGGGCCCAGTGCGCAGCGGTGGCCTGCGGGCCCAGCCAGGCGATCCAGGCCATGATCAGCACGCCCGCCGGGCCGGCGCGGGTCACGATCAGCAAGGGTGGCCAACCCCGGGCCAACACGCGCGGCATCAGCACGCCCCAGGTCAGAAAGGCCAGCAGCATGCTGCCATTGACTCCCAGCAGCCCCTGGGCGGCCTGGGCGGGCGTCTGTGCCGAAACCTGGGTCAGCCAAGGGCCTATCCACAACGACTGCATGGCGAGCAGGCCGCCGTACACCACAAAGCCCAGCGGTGCCGTGCGGATGAAGTCAGGATGGCCGAATACCTGTCGATAGCCCTGGGCACCGGGCTGTGACGGTGTGACGGGGGGATCGCCTGGCACGACCACCAGGATGGTCAGCAAGGCCAGCGCCAGCAGGCCGGCCACCCCGACAAACAGGCCTCGCCACCCCAGAACGGGCAGCAGGGCCTGCACAGGCACGGTCGACACCAGCATGCCCAGCGAGCCGGTCATCAGCATCCATGAATTGGCACGCACCTGGGCCGTTGGCGAAAACCGATGCCGGTAGCAAGTCAGGGGCGCCATGAGGCAGGCCGATACGCCGATGCCGATCAGCACGCGCGCGGCCAGCATCTGGGCCAGCCCTTGTGCACGGGCATAACCCAGGCAAGCAACGACGGCCACCACCAGCAGGCCGCACAGCACGCGCTTGGGCCCAAAGCGGTCGAGTGCGGTGCCCAGGGGCAGTTGGGTCAAGGAAAAGCCCAGAAAGTAGGCGCCGGCCAGCAAGCCCAGATCGGCGGAGCCCAGGCCGAGTTCGGCGCTGAAGACGGGTGCGAGGGTGGCTGTGACGGCCCGCAACAGGGTGGACAGCAGGTAGGCGCTGGCGAATGCCAGAAAGATTGCCGCTGCGCTGCCTGGCCGCCCGCCTGCCGGTGGCGCCACAGGCCTCAAGGCTGGACCTCGATGCTCTCGAACAGCGGCTTGGCCAGCGCGGCGTCGGCCTGTGGGCCCAGCAAGGTGATCTGGTAGACCCGCAGTCCACGGGCAAACACCAGCACCTGCTCCCGCACGGCCTGGCCGTCGGGCAGGCGACCTTGCAGCGACAGGTGCCGGGCCATGGCTTGTGGCGTCATGCCCGGCACGGATGCCGCGACCTGGGCCTGGATGGCCCCCTGAACATTGGCCTGGGCTGCAGCAGCCAGGGCGGCCAGGGCCGGGGCAACCTGGTCGGGTGCGCCCATGTTGGCAGAGGCCATGGCATAGGTGTGACCGCCTTCGCTGCAGGCCATCACCGTCATCTCCACCCGCTGGCCGGCCAACTGGACGGTACGGACCTGGCTGGCTGGCCGGCAGGGCAAGGACACCGAGAGGCCCCAGTCGGGCGGCTTGACCTGGCGCCAGTCCATCGACGGTGAGCAGGCTGCCAGGGCCAGCGTCAGCAGTGGCACGGCCCAGCCCAGGTAGCGGCTCATGGTGCCGGTGCAAAGGGGTGCGGGTGCCGGGGCTGAGGTCATGCCGCCATTATCCGGATGGGGCTGGTCTGAACCTGGCTGGTGGCAAGAACCACCGATCCGGAGGGTCGCGGCGAGATACGCTTGGTTACATAATCGTGACCAGTTGTAACCGATGCCAAACCCCAGGCAGCCGGTGCAGTCCACATGACCAGCAGGATTTCCCACGATGATGGCCGCCCCTCCTCAAGATCCGCGCCGCGCAACACCTCACCACGATACACAGGCCGGCGACTTGCCCGCCATGAGCGAGGTGATGGCACAGATTGCCACCGAGGTCACGATGCCGCTGACGGCTGCGCTGGCGCGGCTGGCCAGCTTGACGGCCCAGGGACAATTCAACGGTGCCAGCCTGCAGGCCCTGCACGGTGAGATCAACCGGGCGCGGCACGTGGGGCTGCGTGGTCAACAGATCGCCCGGCTGATGACCGGGCAGGTCAAACCGATGAACGAGCGGCTGGACTTGCCCGAGTTGCTGCGTGATGTGCTGACCGAGATGGTCCTGCAGGGCGCTTCAGCGGATACGCACCAACAAGGCGGGCTGCCCAAGCTGGACGTGGTGGGTGACACCAGCCTGATGGCCACGCTGCTGACCGCGGCTGCCGAGTGGGCGCAGTCACAGGCCGTCGCACCGGTGATGTGGCAGCTGGATGTGCAGGCCAGCACCGGACGTGCGCAGCTGACCTGTCAGTTCGTGCGCCGGATGTCGCCGTTGATACCGCATCAACTGGGTGCCGTGCGCATGTTGCCGCCTGCCAGCCCGCCGCTGGAAAACCTGGACTGGCTGCTGTTGCAGTGCACGGCCCACCTGGCCGGCGTGATGGTGCTGCGCCAGGACGCGGCCACCCAGACCCAACTGCTTCTGACCTTTTCGCAGACGGTGCTGGCCGACAGCTCGGCGCAGGCACGGCCCCAACCTGGTGATCTGCTGGGCGGCATCCAGGTGCTGGTGATGTCAGGGCGGAAGGAAGCGCGACGGGAGATTCGGCAGGCCATGCGGGGCCACGAGTTGTTCATCGATTTTGTGCCGTCGCTGGAGGCCGCGCATCAGTACTGCGAAGAGGGCGCGCCGCAGGTGCTGATCTTTGATGCGTCGTTCAGTGGCGACGGCTTGCGTGCACTGTGCCGACGAGTCAGCGAAGCGTCACCGGGGATCGCCCTGATCGAGATCGTGGCCGACGGTTCGCTGCAGGAGGTCGACGACTTCGCCCCTTTCGGGCCCATCCACAAGCTGGGCGCCCTGTCGCTGCACCGCCTGTTGCCAGACACCGTGCGCCGGGCCCTGAGCACCCGCCAGGCCAACTGAGGCGGGCTCAGCCGCCGAACACCTTCTTGAGGATGGCGCTGCCGGTGCCCACCGGGTCGGCGCGGATCTTGCGCTCTTCTTCGCCGATCATCAGGTAGAGGCCATCCAGTGCCCGCGCGGTGACGTAGCGCTGGATGTTGGTGTCGTCGCCCTTGAGCAGGCCCAGCTTGGCAGCCTTGCCGGCCACGGCATTGAACTTGTCGGCCAAAGCCACTTTCTCGGTGGCCCGGGTGACGATGGGCAAGAACTGCTCGGCCAGTGGCACACGTGTCTTGCCGGCAAAGTAGTCGGTGACCGAGGTGTCGCCGCCGCGCACGATCTTGACGGCATCGTCGATGGAAATGGCTTTGGCGGTGGACACCAGCATCTGACGGGCCTGGGGCACGGCGGCCTCTGCCGCGCGGTTCATGGCCAGGGTGAGTTCGTCAACACGATGCTGCTGGCCGGTGGCCTTCAGGATCTTGGCGGCCTCGGCCAGGCCGCTGGGCAGGGCAATGCGCACCTTGGGGTTGCCCATGAAGCCGTCGGTCTTGCCCAGCAGGCCTACCGCCGCGATGGCGCCACGCTCCAGCGCGCTGCGCACGCCCTGGGCGGCGTCGGATTCGCTGAAGCCGGCAGCCCTGGCCAAACCGCCGCCCAGGCCGATGGCCGCCAGGGCCCCTGCCGTAAACTCACGACGCCTCATGACCGCCTCCAGCCTGTTCAGATCAGTCCGCCATCTTGCCATCATTGCCGTGCTCGGCCTGATGGGGTCGGCGGCATGGTGGTGGAGCCAGGGCCGCAGCGCTGCACCGCAGGTGGAGGTGGTGCTGCTGGACGGCCAGCGCCTGAACACGGCCCAATACCGGGGCCAGGTGCTGCTGGTGAATTTTTGGGCCACCACCTGCAGTGTCTGCGTGGCCGAGATGCCGCAGATCGTGGCCTTGCACGAGAAATTCAAGTCGCGCGGTTACCAGACCCTGGCCGTGGCGATGCAGTACGACCCGCCGGTCTATGTCTCGGACTTTGCGCAGGATCGGCGCCTGCCTTTTGGTGTGGCGATGGACAACACCGGGCTGGTGGCCCGCAGCTTTGGTGACGTGGCGGCCACGCCCACCACCTTTCTGATCAACCGGCGCGGGCAGATCGTGCAGCGCTATCTGGGTGCGCCAGATTTTGTGGCGCTGGATGCACTGATCGCTCGCCTGCTGGCCGACACCTGATCACTGCGTACCGGCCACCCCGGCACCCGCAGCCTGCTGGTCAGCGTGGTAGCTGGAGCGCACCATGGCGCCCACGGTGGCCTGGGTGAAGCCCATCTTGTGGGCCTCGGCCTCGAACATCTTGAAGGTGTCGGGGTGCACATAGCGCCGCACCGGCAGGTGGTGGCCTGACGGGGCCAGGTACTGGCCGATGGTGAGCATGTCGATGTTGTGATCGCGCATGTCGCGCATCACCGCCAGGATTTCGTCGTCGGTCTCGCCCAGGCCCACCATCAGGCCGCTCTTGGTGGGCACGTCGGGGTGCAGGGCCTTGAACTTCTTGAGCAGGTTCAGGCTGAACTGGTAATCGCTGCCGGGGCGGGCCTCCTTGTACAGGCGCGGCACGGTCTCGAGGTTGTGGTTCATCACATCGGGCGGGGCGGCCTTGAGGATCTCGAGCGCGCGGTCGTCGCGGCCCCGGAAATCGGGCACCAGGATCTCGATGCGGGTGGCGGGGGATTGTTCGCGCACCTGGCGGATGCACTCGACAAAATGGCCCGCGCCGCCGTCGCGCAGGTCGTCGCGGTCGACGCTGGTGATGACCACGTACTTGAGCTTGAGCGCCGCGATGGTCTTGGCCATGTTGGCGGGCTCGTTGACATCCAGCGGATCAGGGCGGCCGTGGCCCACATCGCAGAAGGGGCAGCGGCGGGTGCACTTGTCACCCATGATCATGAAGGTGGCCGTGCCCTGGCCGAAACATTCGCCGATGTTGGGGCACGAGGCTTCTTCGCACACCGTGTGCAGCTTGTGCTCACGCAGGATGCTCTTGATCTCGTAGAAGCGGGTGCTGGGGCTGCCGGCCTTGACGCGGATCCAGTCGGGTTTCTTGAGCACCTCGGCGGGCACGACCTTGATGGGGATGCGGGCGGTCTTGGCCTGCGCCTTTTGCTTGGCGGAGGCGTCGTACTCGTCGGCGCTTTGCGCCTGATGGATGATCTTGTCGGTGGCCATGGTGTGTGCCTGAAAAAAGGACTCAGGGCGTGAACTGCGCGGCCAGGCGCTCGCCCAGCTGCTGCGCCACAGTGGCCCAATCGGTGTGAACGCCCAGTGTAGCGAGGTCAACCGTGGCCAGCCCGGGGTAGCCGCAGGGGTTGATGCCGCCGAAGGGCGAGAGATCCATCGCGACGTTCAGCGACACGCCGTGATAGGTGCAGTGACGGCTGACCTTGATGCCCAGCGCCGCCACCTTGCCCAGGCCCTTGAAGGGGTCATCACCCGGCATGGGGCCGGTGAGCGCGGCGTGGCTGCCGGGATCGGCCAGGCGCACATAGATGCCCGGGGCGCCCGCCACGCGGTGACCGGTGATGTCGTGGGCCTGCAGCACCTTGATGACGGCGTGCTCCAGCCTGTAGACGTACTCCTTGACGTAGATGCCCAGGCGCTTGAGGTTGATCAGCGGGTAGGCCACCACCTGGCCGGGGCCATGAAAGGTGACCTGCCCGCCCCGGTTGGTGGGCACGACGGGGATGCCGGCGGCATCGAGCAGGTGCTCGGGCTTGCCGGCAAGGCCCTGGGTGTAGACGGGGTCGTGCTCAACCAGCCAGATCTCGTCGGGCGTGTCGTCATCGCGCGCTTCGGTGAAGGCACGCATGGCCTCGACCACCGGCTCGTAGGGCTGGCGCCCCAGCTGGACAATCTTCACGGTGTCGCCTGCTCAGAGCACGACCTTGACCATCGGGTGCGTGGACAAGGTGCGGTAGAGCTCATCGAGCTGCTCACGGCTGGTGGCGGTGACGGTGATGGTCACACCCAGGTACTTGCCGGTGCTGCTGGGGCGGCGCTCGACGGTGGCGTGATCGAAATCAGGGTCAAACTGACAGGCCACGGCCACCACGGCCTCGACAAAACCGTCGACGTGCGCCCCCATCACCTTGATCGGGAAGGCGCTGGGGTATTCGATCAGCGATTGTTCGGGCGGGATGTCGCGGGAATGGTCGGCCATGATGGGGGCTTGTCTCAGATGGATTGGTCGGCCTTGGCGCGTTGGTAGGCCTCGTACAGCCGGGCATACACCGGCCCGGGCTTGCCGCGCAGCGCGCCATGGCCCACGGCTTCGTGATCGAGGCGGGTGACGGCCAGCACTTCGCGGGTGGCCGAGCTCAGCAGGATTTCATCGGCGCTGCGCACATCGGCCTCGGCGATGGGCCGCAGGTTGAAGGCGATGCCCACTTCTTCGCACAACTCGGCCAGCAACTCGTAACGCACGCCTTCCAGCACGTGTTCACTCTTGGGCGGGCCCAGCAGGGCGCCTTCGTGCACCACCCAGACATTGCTGCCGGAGCCTTCGGTGAGCCAGCCGTCGCGAAACAGGATGGTTTCGGCCGCGCCCACATCGCTGGACAGCTGGCGCGCCAGCACATTGCCCAGCAGTGAGGTGCTCTTGATGTCGCCACGCTCCCAGCGGAAATCGCGGGCGGTGATGCAGGCCACGCCCTGGTGGCGCGCTTCGGCGCTGGGCGGCTTCATGGCCTGGGTCATGGCGAACACCGTGGGCACGATGTCAGCGGGCGGCACGTGATCCCGCATGGCCACGCCACGTGTGACCTGGATGTAGACCAGTTGATCGGGTGCCGGGCAGGCGGCCACCAGCTCACGCACCAGGGCCAGCCAGGCCTCGCGCGGATGCGGGTTGCCGATGCGCAGCCTGGCCAGGCTGCGCGACAGCCGCGCCATGTGCTCATCAAAGCGGAACAGGCGGTGGCCATAGACCGGCAAGGCTTCGTAGACGCCGTCGCCGAAGATGAAGCCGCGGTCCATCACCGAGACGGTGGCTTCACGCAGTGGCAGCGTGCGCCCGTTGAGGTGGCACAGGATGTCAGGCAGGGCGTGGGCAGGCATGGTCAGACCCCTTGAAGTGGCAAGTCTCAGCTTACGCCCAACGCCCGCAAGAAGCTTGATCCAGGATCACTTGACCCACAGGCGCAGGGTGTCCCAGGCACGGCCCAGCAGGCCAGCCTGCGGCACGGCATCCAAGGCCACCAGCGGCAGGCTGGCCACCTTGGTGCCTGATGCCGTGCTCACGTCCAGCGTGCCCACGCGCTGGCCCTTGGCCAGGGGTGCCATCAGGGGATCGGTGCGCGTGATGACGGTCTTGAGCTTGTCGGCCTCACCCTTGGGCACGGCCACCATCAGGGGCTGGGCCGAACCCAGCGACACGGTGTTGACCTGGCCCTTCCAGACGGGCACCTGGGCCGCCACCTTGCCGGCCTCGAACAGGCGGACGCCGTCCCAGGCGGAGAAGCCCCAGTTCAGCAGCTTGAGGCTTTCGCCGGCGCGGCCTTCGCGTGAATCAGCCCCCATCACCACGCTGATCAGGCGGCGCTTGCCGTTGGCAAAGTCACGCTGGGCACTGGCGATCAGGCAGTAGCCGGCGGCGTCGGTGTAGCCGGTCTTCATGCCGTCGACGGCCGGGTCGCGGCCCAGCAGCATGTTGCGGTTGTCCTGCTTGATCTTGTTGTAGGTGTAGTTGCGCAGCGAGTAGTAGGTGGCGTAGTAATCAGGGAAGTCGCGCACGATGTGGGCGGCGATGACCGACAGATCACGCGGGCTGCTGTAGTGGCCGGCTTCGGTCAGGCCCGTGGGGTTCTTGAACTGGGTGTTCTTCAGGCCCCAGGCCTGCGCCTGGCGGTTCATCATGGCCACAAAGCCATCGAGCGAGCCACCCACGCCTTCGGCCAGGGCCACGGCGGCATCGTTGCCCGACACGACGATCATGCCGCGCAGCAGTTCGTCGACCTTGGGCGTCATGGTGGTGTCGATGAACATCAACGAGCCACCACCCTTGCGCTCGGCCCAGGCGCGCAGCGACACCGGCAGGGTCTGCTCCAGCGTCAGCTTTTTGGCCTTGAGGGCGTCAAACACCAGCCAGGCCGTCATCAGCTTGGTCAGCGAGGCCGGATCGGCCTGCACATCGGCTTGTCGCTCGGCCAGGATCTGGTCGGCGCTCACGTCCAGCAGCAGGTAGCCCTTGGCAGCGATCTCGGGTGGCTGGGGCGTCTGGGCCCAGGCGGTGGCAACACTGGCGCAGGCCAGAACAAGGGCTATCAGGCGTTTCATCGGAGTCCGGATCAGAAAGAAAGTGAGCAGGCCGTTTCAGGCATGCCAGGCTTGCACCACCTGGTTTTTAAGCAGGGTGAGCTGGCCGTGAAAGAAATGCCCCACGCCGGGCAGCACGATCACCGGCAGCACCTGCGGCCGGGCCCAATCGAGGGTGGCGGCCAGTGGCACGACGTCATCGGCTTCGCCGTGCACCACGACGGTATCGGGCGCCACCGTGGCGGGCAATTGGAAACGGCTGGTGGCGGGGCCAACCAGCACCAGGCGCTCGATGGGTGCGCTGGCCGCCAGGCGGTCAGCCAGGTGCGCCGCCACGTAGCCCCCGAACGAAAAGCCGCCGACAGCCAGGGGCAGGCCCGACAGCTGCGCCCGGGCGTGGGCGGCCACGGCCAGGGCGTCGTCGATCTCGCCACGGCCTTCGTCCCAGGCGCCGCCCGAGGCACCGATGCCGCGAAAATTGAAGCGCACCGTGCGGTAACCCAGTTGCAGAAAGGCCCGGGCCAGCGTCTGCACGACCTTGTTGTCCATGGTGCCGCCGAACAGCGGGTGCGGGTGGCACAGCACCACCCCGCCACGCAGGGCAGAAGTGGGCTCATCGATGGCGCATTCGATCTGGCCGGCCGGGCCGGTGATGAGTTCGCGGCGGGTGTCCTGCTTCATGGTGATGGCTCAGCGGCCCACATTGGCCGGCAGTTGCAGGCGCTCGACCACACGGCCTTCAACCAGATGCGTCTGCACGATCTCGTCCACATCGGCCTGGTCGACAAAGGTGTACCAGGTGCCCTCGGGGTAGACCACGGCCACCGGGCCGCCGGCGCAGCGATCCAGGCAACCGGCCTTGTTGACCCGCACACCACCGGGGCCAGCCAGGCCCTTGGCCTTGACTTGCGACTTGCAGTGATCAAAAGCGGCCTGGGCGCCTTGTTGGGCGCAGCAGGACTGGCCGTTGTCGCGCTGGTTCAGGCAGAAGAAGATGTGATGGCGGTAGTAGCTCATGGGGCACCGTGCTGGGTGGGTCGCAAGGGTGTGACCAAAGGGCAGATTGTAGAGACCCTGGTAAAAACCCTGATCAACAGAGTCAGCGCCGGATGAGGCGCCCAGCGAGCCAGACGATGGCCGCAAAGGGCCACCACCATCCCACCCATTGAGCCAGCCCGTGAAAGCGCACAAATCGGCCTTGCTCCCAGCCTTGCAGGCTTTGCGCAAAGTAGGGATCGGTGGGCGCCTGCTGCACCAGCACCACCAGCAGCACCAGGGTCAGCAGCGCCAGTGCAGCGGCGCGGCGGGCTGGGAGCCACACGCCGGCCAGGGCGAGGATGCCGGCCATCACCAGGGCCGTTGCAAAGCCCGGTGTGCGCCAGGCCAGGGCATGGTCAGGCCCGAAGTTCAGCACGGTGGACAGCGTGCTGGCCAGCACACCCGCCAACGCCGCCCCCACCGCCAGGCCCATGCGCCGCCAACCTGGCCGGGCTGCAGCATAGGCCAGCAGGCAGGGGCCCAGCAGACCCAGCATGATGACCAGCACCTCGGCCTGCAGCGACAGCGGCCGTGAGCTGGGCGATGCAGTGGCCAACCAGGCATGCCAGCCCGAAGCCCAGGGCACATCGGCCAGCCAGGCGGCCAGATCCCGGCGCAGCCAGTCACTCACCTGTCCCACTGCCAGCGGCAGCGGCGTGGGAAACAGCAGCGCCACCGGCCACAGCACCAGCAGGGCCAGTGCACCGCCGTTGCCGCGATCGAGCCAACGCTCGCGCGCCGCCTGCCAGCGCGCGAGCAGGCCAGTGCGCTGGCACACGACCCCCGCCAGCGCGCCACCCAAGGCGCCCAGGGTGTTGAGCAGCCAATCCAGCGATGACGGCACCCGCGTGGGCAGCAAGTGCTGGGTGACTTCCATGGCATAGGACAGGCCACTGCCCAGTGCCAACGCCCAGGCGGCCGCGGCCATCAGGCCCAGCCCGTGCCGCAGGCAGGCCACGCAGATCAACCAGCCCATCGGCCCGTAGGCCAGCAGGTTGCTGGTGATGTCGAAGGGGATGAAATAGCGCGGCCAGGGCAGCAGCCACAACTGCGCAGGCTGCATGCCGGGTGGCCAGCGCCAGCCCGTGAATGGAAAGAGGCTGGCGTAGACGATGAGCGCCCACCAGGCCCAGGCCAGCGGCACAGCCGAACTGCGATGCGGTGGGCGGCCCGGTGAACTCATGGCGGAGCGCACATGGGCGGTCAGCCTCAGAAGGGCTTGACCACGGCCAGCACCACGATGCAGATGAACAGCAGCACCGACACCTCGTTGAAGACGCGGAACCACTTGTGTGAGCGGCGGTTGGCAAACTGCTCGAACCGGCGCAGGTGGGCGCGGCACATGTGCTGGTAACCGATCACGGCCACCACCAGCGCCAGCTTGGCATGCAGCCAACCGGTGCCGGCAAAGCGCCCGGCTCCGAAACCGAACCACAGCCAGAGGCCCAGGGCCAGCGCCACCACCATCAGCACATTGGCAAATCGATAAAGCTTGCGCGCCATCAACAGCAGGCGTTCACGTTCTGCGTGACTGTCGGCCGGCACCATGGCCAAATTGACAAAGATGCGGGGCAGGTAAAACAGGCCGGCAAACCAGCTCGCCACGAAGACGATGTGAAAGGCCTTGATCCAGAGATAGGGTGCGCTCATGGCCGCGATTATCGCGGCGGGCCGCAGCGCCGGGCAGGCAAAAAAAACCCCAGTCACCAGGACTGGGGTGGGTAAGCCTTATCGCTGTCATCACGCTAAGGCACCTGCTCAGGGAGGAAAAGCAGGGGGCCGCCGCCAAGAGGCGACAACCCGATTTGATATTAGCAGAACACGCCATCTGCGCCCAAGAGCCTTTACATGCGTGGAAACACCGCTGTTCAGGCCCTAGACTTGGCGGTTTTGGTCGCCTGCCGGAGACAACAGACATGGCCTCGCCTTACCAACCGCGCTTTCCTGCCGCCCGCCCGCGCCGCCTTCGCCGCGACGCTTTCACCCGCGACATGGTGCGTGAAAATCGCCTGCATGCCAGCGACCTGATCTACCCGGTGTTTGTGCAGGACGGCGTGAATCAGGTGCAGGATGTGGCCAGCATGCCGGGCGTTCAGCGCCTGTCGATTGACCGCCTGCTGCCGCTGGCCGAGCAATGTGTGGCCCTGGGCGTGCCGGTGATCGCGCTGTTTCCAGTGATCGACGCCCGCCTCAAGACGCCTGACGGCATCGAAGCCACCAACCCCGACGGTCTGGTGCCGCGCACGGTGCGGGCGCTCAAGCAGGCGTTTCCGCAGTTGGGCGTGCTCACCGATGTGGCGCTCGACCCGTTTACCTCGCACGGCCAGGACGGCCTGCTGGACGAGACCGGCTACATCCTGAACGACGTGACGGTGGACATGCTGTGCCGCCAGGCCCTGGTGCAGGCCCAGGCCGGTGTCGACATCGTGGCCCCCAGCGACATGATGGATGGCCGCATCGGCGCCATCCGCGGCGCGCTGGAAGGTGCGGGCTTCATCCACACCCGCATCATGGCCTACAGCGCCAAGTACGCCAGCGCGTTTTACGGGCCCTTCCGCGACGCGGTGGGCTCGGCCGCCAACCTGGGCAAGAGCGACAAGAAGACCTACCAGATGGACCCCGGCAACAGCGACGAGGCGCTGCGCGAGGTGGCGCTGGACATCGCCGAAGGCGCCGACATGGTGATGGTCAAGCCCGGCATGCCTTACCTGGACATCGTGCGCCGGGTGAAGGACGAGTTCCGGGTGCCCACCTTTGCCTACCAGGTGAGTGGCGAATACGCGATGCTCAAGGCCGCCGCCGCCAATGGCTGGCTCGATGGCGAGGCCGTGATGATGGAATCGCTGCTGGCCTTCAAGCGCGCCGGTGCCGACGGCATCCTGACCTACTTTGCACTGGATGCCGCGCGCAAGCTGCGCCAGGGCTGATCAGGCCGCGTAGGGGTTGTGCAGGCCCAGGCCCAGCAAGATGGTGGTCTCCAGGGCCTCCATCTCGGCGGCCTCGTCGTCCTCTTCATGGTCGTGGCCCTGGGCATGCAAGGCGCCGTGCACCAGCAGGTGGGCGTAGTGGTCGGCCACGGGCAGGCCCAGCTCGGCCGCTTCGCGCTCGACCACGCCGGCGGCCAGCACCAGATCGGCTGACACCACCGGCTCGTGGCTGTAGTCGAAGGTGAGCACGTTGGTGGCGTAATCCTTGTTGCGGTAATCGCGGTTCAGGGCGCGGCCTTCGTCATCACCCACGATGCGCACGGTGATCTCGCCAGGGCACTGCTGCAGCGCGGCGCGCAGCCAGCGCTGCACCTTGTGGCGCGGCAGCAGGCTGCGGTGCCGGGCGTCGGCAAATTGCAGCGACAGGCTCAACTCGGGTCGTGCGGGGCGGCTCATTCGGCGCTGGCCTTTCGGGCGTCGTAGGCTTCCACAATGCGCGCCACCAGCGGATGACGCACCACATCGGCCGAGGTGAAACGGTCAAACGCGATGCCGCGCACATCCTGCAAGACCGATGCGGCATCGACCAGGCCGCTGCCCATGCCGCGCGGCAGGTCGATCTGGCTGACGTCACCAGTGACCACCGCCCGCGAGCCAAAGCCGATGCGGGTGAGGAACATCTTCATCTGCTCGGGCGTGGTGTTCTGGGCCTCGTCCAGGATCACGAACGAGTGGTTGAGCGTGCGGCCGCGCATGAAAGCCAGCGGTGCGATCTCGAGCAGGCCCTTTTCAAAGGCAGCGGTGACCCGGTCGAAGCCCATCAGGTCGTACAGCGCGTCGTACAGCGGCCGCAGGTAGGGATCGACCTTCTGCGTCAGATCACCCGGCAGAAAGCCCAGGCGCTCACCGGCTTCGACCGCCGGGCGGGTGAGCACGATGCGCTGCACGCTGTTGCGCTCCAGGGCATCCACCGCACAGGCCACCGCCAGAAAGGTCTTGCCGGTACCGGCCGGGCCGATGCCGAAAGTGATGTCGTGGCTGAGGATGTCATGCAGGTATTGCACCTGGTTGGGCGTGCGGCCGCGCAGATCGCTGCGACGGGTGTGCAGCACGATGGCATCGGCGCCCGGCGGCAGGGCAGGCGCCGCCGCCGCTGGCTGGGCTTGTGCCTCGACCAGGGCCAGTTGCAGGGTGTCGGCGGGGATGGGCCGCGCGGCGCGCTCGTACAGCGACAGCAGCAAGGCCTTGGCCCGTGTGGCCGCCTGGCGCGCGCCTTCGATGCGGAAGGCCGCTTCGCGGCGGCTGATGCGCACGACCAGCGCTGCCTCGATGGCACGCAGGTGTTCGTCGAAGGCGCCGCACAGGTGGGCCAGGCGGGTGTTGTCGACAGGTTCGAAGGTGTGGTGCAGATTCACGGCAGGTTGGCGCAGTGCCACAGGGGCCGGCACACGGAGGCGGGACAAGCGTGCAATTGTCGTTGCTGCAGGCCCCTTGTGCGCGGCCGTGCGGCCGCCTGCATCCCGCACAATCGCCCGCTATGCCGATTTGTCGCCTCTGCCACCGCTCCCTCGCTCGTTTCGGCGCGCAGGGCTGGCTGGCCTGCCTGCTGGGCATGTGGATGCTGATGTGGCCTGCCTGGGCGCAGGCGCAGCAGGCCTATGTGCAGGTGCTGGACAAGGCGCTGGTGGCCACCGAATCACCCAGTGCGCCGCCGCAATGGGCCGCCGCCGACATCGTGTCATTGCCCGACGACTGGGCCGCTGAAGGCCATGCCAGTCGATCCGGTGTGCAGTGGTACCGCACCGCCTTGCACCTGAAGCCGGTGGTCACGGTGCACGGTTCGCCGCCCACGCTGTTCGGCCTCTACATCGAGCGCGCCTGCAGTGTGGTGCAGGTGTGGATCAACGGCCAGCTGATCCACGACGGCGGCCGCTTCACCGAGCCGGTGACCCGCCATTGCCACCGGCCCCAGCTGATGTCGGTGCCAGCCTCGCTGCTGCGCCCCGAAGGCAATGTGCTGGACGTGCGGGTGCGCGGCTATGGGCTGAACGAGGTCAGTTCGCGCCAGCGCGTGGGCGGCCTGTCCGAGATCGAGTTCGGGCCCTTTGACGTGATGACCGCCCACCATGCGCGGCGCATGGCCTACGCGATCCACCTGCCTCAGGTGATGAGCGGCGTGCTGCTGCTGATGGGCAGCTTCATGTTCGTGATGGGCTGGTTCAACCGCGCCCAAAGCTACCTGGCCTATTTTGGTGCCCTGATGGTGGGTTGGGCAGCCCTGCTGGCCAGGCTGTGGGTGTCCGAGCTGCCTTTCAGCAACCAGGCTACGGAGATCCTGCTGGCCGCCTTGATGGCTTTCAACACGCTGGCGGCGGTGCAGTTCCTGATGCGCTATGTGGCACGGCGCAGCCGCTGGCTCAACCGGGCACTGCCCATCCAGTGTGTGGTCATGCTGCTGACCCTGATGCTGGCGGGCAGCAACTGGCTTTACCCCGTCAGCAGCCTGTGGTTTGCCGTGCTGACGGCCGAAGCGCTGACCGCCTCGGGCTACCACCTGTGGGTGTCGCGCCAGCAACGCAGCCCGCATTTCTGGCCCATGGCCAGCCTGCTGGCACTGGTGCTGCTGTCCATGCTGCTGGAGCTGGTGTCGCAGTGGCTGCCGTTGGACAACCGCGTCGTGCACGTGGCGCAGTTGCTGCCGGGACTGGGCTTCATGGCCCTGGGGCTGCGCCTGGTGCAGCAGTTTGGCCGGGCCTACCAGACGGCCGAGCAGAACCGCGCCGAGCTGGAAGTGCGCATCCGCGAAGCCACCGCGCAGATCGAACGCAACTTTGCGCAGCTGTCGGAACTGAAGGTTGAACAGGTGACCGACCGCGAGCGCAAGCGCATTGCCGCCGACCTGCACGATGACCTGGGCGCCAAGCTGTTGACCATCGTGCACACCAGCGACAACGACCGCATCAGCACGCTGGCCCGCGAAGCCCTGGAGGAAATGCGCCTGTCGGTGCGCGGGCTCACGGGCAAACCCGTCAAGTTGGTGGACGCCCTGGGTGATTGGCGTGCCGAAGTCATCTCGCGGCTGTCTCAAACTGGCGTTCAGGGTGAGTGGAAAGCGCCCTCGGACGAAGACGTGCCGCACACGCTGTCATCGCGGGCCTTTGTGCAGACCACGCGCATCCTGCGTGAGGCCGTCAGCAACATCATCAAGCACAGCGGCGCCTCGCAGTGCTCAGTCACCTGCACGATCGCCGACGGTGACTTCCAGCTGGTGATCCAGGACAACGGCCACGGCATCCCGATGGAGCTGGATGGGCGCCTGGACAAGGGCCACGGCATGGCCAGCATGAAGGGCCGCGCCAAGCAATTGCAGGGGCAGTGCCTGGTCGAATCCGGCCCAGGCTACGGAACCGTGATACGCCTCACGCTTCCCCTTGAGAGACACACCACTTTGTCCTGACCCACTGTTACTATTCTTTGGGTGCGCCGCCCGGCGCCGCTGTGGACTGGCCCTCATGAACAACATCCTGCTGCTGGAAGATCTGCCCGAAATCCGGGCTTGGCTCAAGAGCCTGGTGATGCAGGTGTTTCCGGGAGCCCGCATCACCGAATGCTCACGCGTGGCCGATGCGCTGGTGCAGGTGCAGAACCTGCGCTTTGACCTGGCCCTGTGCGACCTGGGCCTGCCCGATGGCAGCGGCACCGATGTGGTGGCCAAGCTGCGTGATGTGCAGCCCGATGCGCAATCGGTGGTGGTCACCATCCACGATGACGATGAGCACCTGTTTCCGGCCCTTCAGGCTGGGGCTTATGGCTACATCCTGAAAGAGCAGTCACGCGAGCTGATCACCGAGCAGTTGCAGCGCATCAGCCAGGGTGAGCCGCCGCTGTCCCCGTCGATTGCGCGCAAGGTGATCAAGTACTTTGCCAGCATGGCCAAGCCGCAGGAAAACGCGATGCCCGAGGTGTCGCTCACCGAGCGTGAAAGCGAAGTGCTGCTGCGTGTGGCCAAGGGCTTCACGCTGCCCGAGATCGGTGTGCAGCTGGGCCTGTCGCGCCACACCATCGCCGACTACGTCAAGCAGATCTACCGCAAGCTCAATGTGAGCTCGCGCGCCGAGGCCGCCCTGGAAGCGCAGCGACTGGGGCTGTTCCGCCGCTGAGCCAGGCCGGCGCGCCGCAGGCGCTACAGTGACGGCTTTGCACAAGGCGTCACCCCATGATTGGCAGGCTCACCGGCACGCTGGCCGAAAAATCACCTCCCCAGGTCGTCATCGATGTGAACGGCGTGGGCTACGAGGTAGATGTGCCCATGAGCAGTTTCTACAACCTGCCGGGCCTGGGTGAGCGCACCACCTTGCTCACCCACTTTGTGGTGCGCGAAGACGCGCAGCAGCTGTTCGGCTTTCTCACCCACGAAGAGCGCAACACCTTTCGCCTGCTGATCCGCATCTCGGGCATCGGCCCCAAGATGGCGCTGGGCCTGCTGTCGGGCCTGTCGGTGACCGAACTGGCACAGGCGGTGGCCCAGCAGCAGGCCGGCCGCCTGGTGAAAGTGCCAGGCATTGGCAAGAAGACGGCCGAGCGCCTGCTGCTGGAGCTGAAGGGCAAGCTCGCCCCCGACATGGGCGCACCGGGCGCCGCCGTGAGCAGCGATGCCCAGGCCGACATCGTGCAGGCGCTGATAGCCCTGGGCTACAACGAACGCGAGGCCGCGCTGGCGCTCAAGGCGCTGCCGCCCGACGTGGGCGTGAGCGAAGGCATCAAGCTGGCGCTCAAATCGCTGTCAAAGTAGGTTTGAAGCGGCCCGCATTCGGTGGACAATCACTGTATGGGCATCCAGACCGACGACTTTGCCGCCCCACCACCACGCGTGGTGAGCGCCGCCACGCAATCCCCGCAGGAAGACGCGCTGGAGCGCGCGCTGCGGCCCAAGCTGCTGGATGAATACATCGGCCAGGCCAAGGCCCGCGAGCAGCTGGAAATCTTCATTGGCGCGGCCCGCAAGCGCAACGAGGCCCTGGACCACGTGCTGCTGTTTGGCCCGCCCGGCCTGGGCAAGACCACCCTCAGCCACATCATCGCGGCCGAGCTGGGCGTCAATTTGCGCCAGACCAGCGGGCCCGTGCTGGAGAAACCCAAGGATCTGGCCGCCCTGCTGACCAACCTCGAAAAAAACGATGTGCTGTTCATCGACGAGATCCACCGCTTGTCGCCGGTCGTCGAAGAAATCCTCTACCCCGCACTCGAGGATTACCAGATCGACATCATGATCGGTGAAGGCCCGGCGGCCCGATCCATCAAGCTCGATCTGCAACCCTTCACGCTGGTAGGCGCCACCACCCGGGCCGGCATGCTGACCAACCCGCTGCGCGACCGCTTTGGCATCGTGGCGCGGCTGGAGTTCTACACACCGGCCGAGCTGGGCACCATCGTCAAGCGCTCGGCCGGCCTGCTGAATGTGCCCATCCAGGCCGAAGGCGCTTTTGAGATTGCGCGGCGGTCACGCGGCACGCCCCGCATCGCCAACCGCCTGCTGCGCCGGGTGCGTGATTACGCCGAGGTCAAGGGCGACGGCATCATCACCCGCCGCATCGCCGACAAGGCCCTGAAGATGCTGGACGTCGACCCCGAAGGTTTCGACCTGATGGACCGCAAGCTGCTCGAAGCCGTGGTGCACCGCTTTGATGGCGGCCCGGTGGGCCTGGACAACGTGGCCGCCGCCATCGGCGAAGAAAGCGGCACCATCGAAGACGTCATCGAGCCCTACCTGATCATGCAGGGCTTTTTGCAGCGCACACCGCGCGGCCGCATCGCCACCCTGGCGGCCTACCGCCACCTGGGCGTCGAGCCCCCCAAGGCCGCAGCGGCCAACGGCAGCCTGTTTCCCGATTGACCCGCCAGCCGGTCAATATTCGGCCACGGTGATCAGCGCCGAGCCGAAGGCATCGTTGCAATCACCGGCCTGGCAGTGGGCGCGCTGGCCCATCAGCCACTGCAGGCGCGCACGCCCCTGGGCATCGGTCAGGGGCTGCGCAAACGGCCCGGCCTGGCCACCGCCCAGTGTGCTCAGGTCGCGCGGGCCGTCGGTCACCATCACCAGCAGCGTGTTGTCGCCGGCCGGCCCGCCAGCGGCCACCCGCCAGGATTCACGCGGCAGGTTCAGCGTCTGTCCGGCCTGGATGCGGTTCTGACCGTCGAGCTGATTGGGAAACAGCAGCAGCAGCGAGTGGCCGTCGCTGCCCAGCATGGCCACGTACACATGGCCGTCGTGGCTGGACGTGACCGCCAGATCCAGCCGGTCGCGCCCTATTTTCATGCGCTCGGTGGTGGGCACCACGGTGACGCGCCGCTTGCTGTCGCGCTGGGCATGGATCTGCGCCAGCACCTGGGTCACCGGCACGGGCTGCTGCACTGCGGGTGCCACCGGCTGGGGCGAAGCCGCCGAGGCCGGCCGCACCGGGCTGGCAACCTGCGCCACCTGTGACGCCGCAGCCGGGGGCCTGGCGGGCGTCGGCGCCACAGCCGAGGCAGCCGGTGCCCACACGGCCGGCGCCGTCACCGAGGGCGCCGGCTGGCTGGCCGGTGCGGCAAACCAGGCCGGCACAAAGCCCCGGTTGCCGCTGAGCACCAGGTGGTGCGGCAGCACCTGCGTCTGGCCGGCCAGCGCGCTGTTGATGCGCTGCTGGGCACATGCGGCCAACTCGTCCATGCTGATGGCGCCGCTGCCGTCGAGGTCGCGTGCCTCGCCGGCCAGGCACTGGCGCAGCGAGTACGTGGCCAGGCCACCCAAGGCCCCGTTGTCAAAGCTCACTTCGTCGGGCCGCGACGAGGACAGGTGCACCACGTCCTGCCCATCCACACCCAGGCTGCGGGTGGCCGATTCCAGGCTGCGGGTGCGCAGGTTGGACGGCTGGTTGCAGATGGCCTGGCCCGGCGCGGCGGTCTTGGGCCTCCACACCGTGGCCGTGCCTGCGGGCAGGCTGCGCTGGGGCGCGGTGCTGGCCGCGCCCACGCCGCCAGAGTGGCAGGCGTCGTAGACCACCATCATCTTGTCGGTCTTGCGGGCCAGCGGCTGCAACCAGCTGGCGAACTGCTTGTTGCTGATGTCGCGCAGGTCATGCGGCACCAGGGTCTCGACACAGCCGCCCTCGGCCGCGTCAAAGTAACGCGAGCCATGGCCCGACCAGTACACGAACACCCGGTCGCCTGGCTGCAGCCGGGCGTCCAGCTCGCGCAGGGCCTGTTGCACGCCTTCGCGGGTGGCGGCGGCATCACGCAGCATGGTGATGTTGTCGGTGGGGATCTGCAGCTGCCGGGCCATGGCCAGGGCGCTGACCATGTCGTGCTGCACGCCGGCCAGGGCGGGCACCGGGCGGGCTGGGTCGGCCTGGTACTGGCCCACGCCCACGATCAGCGCGTGGCGGTTGCTGCGTGGCGGCAGCGCCCGGATACCCAGCGGCACGGCCGTGTTGCCAGCAGCCAGGCGGCCGGTGTCCTGCAGGCTGGCTGCGCCCACCGCCGTGGCCCCCAGATCCAGCGCGCTGGCCCGCACCCAGCCCAGCAGCGGCGCCTTGCCGCGCTCGGCGCCGCGCACCTGGGCCCAGCCTCCGGCCAGTTGTTGCAGCTCGACCTGCTGACCGGCGTCCAGTTGGGCCTGGGCGGCGCTGCTGGATTGGCGCTCGGCGCGCAGGGCCTGGGCCTGCAGCAACTTGACACTCTGCGCCTGTGCCGAGGGGGCCAGGCTGGTGGCCAGCAGCAGGGCAGCCGCCAGGCGGCGAGCGAGGATGAGATCAGGCATGGGTGGCACTTTCAGCAAGGTGCGGTGTCAGCGACCGGGCCAGCGCGGTCGGCAAGCCGCTGGCCAGGCCCGGTGCAATGGTGAAGGGCTCGGTGCTCATGGACGGTGTGGACGAAGCCAGGGTGTGCACCAGCGCTTGGGCATCCTGACCGTGCTGCTGTGGCCACAGGGCCCAGACGGTGGGCAAGGCTGCGCCGCCACTGGTGTCCTGCCACTGGCTCAGGCGCCAACCGGGGTGAGCGGCCAGGACGTCGAGCAGGGCGCGCTCGGCTTGCTCGGCATGGGCCTTGGGCACCAGCACGCACAGGGCCTGTGCGCCCGGTGGGCCGGCCTGCTCGGCCCGCCACACATGGCGACGCAGTGCATCAAAGCCCTTCAGCAGCGAGAGGTACAGCAGCGCCGCCGCTGCGGGCAGGCTCAGGTCCAGCCACCAGCGCTCGGTGTGCAGGCTGGCATAGCCCAGTGCCATCAGCAGCAGGGGCAGGGCCACCAGGGGCCGCGACGTACCCGCCACCCCCGCGCGCCGCGCCGCGCACACGGCCAGCGCCAGTGCCACGGCCGACAACAGCGCACGTTGCAGCGCAGTCAGCTCGCGCACCGTGCGCTCATGCAACGCGTTATCAATGAGCGTGGCCAGGATGTCCAGGCCAGGGTGGTTGACAGCCAGCGGCGTGCTGCGCAGGTCATGCAGCGAGGGCGCCGTGGCCCCCACCACCAGGATCTTGTCGCGCAGCTCGGGACAGCTGATGCCGGGCCGAGGCGCCCCGTCTGCGCAGGCCCACAGCACCGAGAACGGCACGCTGGGGTAGGCCCGGGCATCCTGCCGCCACACAATGGGCCGGGCCTGGGTGTCAGGCCATGCCGCAGCAGCCACCACCGCCGCCCGGTGCTGATGGGCCACCGCCCACGGCAGCGATGGCAGCACCCAGCCCTGCAGGTTTTCACCCCAGGCGTGGCGGCGCAACATGCCGTCGCCATCCAGCTGCGCGGTGTGGCTACCCAGGCGGCCCGAGGCCTGCATGCTGGCCATGAAGGGCAGCACAGCCGCCACCGTGGGCGCTGGCCTGGCGGCATCGGGCGTGGCCAGCGCCAGCCCGGGCACCTGGTCAAGGCGCAGGCTGCTGAGCCGGTCATTGGCCTGCGGCAGGCGCAGCACCGGGAAGTGGCTGCCCGGCCAGCGGGCCACGGCAGCAGCCAGGGCCTGGTCACCACCGGGCCGCACGGTGTCGGCGTCCGAGAACAGGATGTCGAACACCACGGCCTCGGCACCTTGCGCCTGGGCGTGATCCAGCACGGTGGCCAGGGTGTCGCGAGGCCAGGGCCAGCGGCCAAACTCAGGTGCCATCTCGGCCAGTGATCGCTCGTCGATGTCCACCAGCAGCAGCCGGGGATCAGGCGCGCTGGCCCACAGGCGATGGCGCTGCATCCAGTCTTGCGTGGCCGGTGCCATGCCCTGCCCGCCCAGCCAGCCCCAGCCTGCGGCAACAGCCCACAGCAGCACACCCAGTGCAGCCAGCGATTCAAAACGGCTGTACGGCAACCGGGCCAGCACCGTGCGCAGCAGGGGTGCGCTACGCGCCCAGAAAGCAGCTGGCCAATCGGCCGGCTGCATGGTCAGCGGCTGCCCGCGCCGGCGTCGGCCAGCGCCAGGTCGCGGTGATTGACCAGGCTCAGGCTGGTCAGCTCTTCGCGGAAGCGGTCATCGTTGCGGCCGTTCCAGGAGGAGTCTTCTTCGTAGGCCACATAGGTGTGCAGTTCGGGCACATACCAGACCACCGCCTTGAACGTGCCATAACCCGGCCGCGCAATGGCCGTGACCTTGCCGTAGATCTCCACCCGCAACGCGCTGAATTCACCAGCGGGCACGCGCACGCTCTCTCGCCGGACCACCTTGATCTCGCTGGAGACCCGGTTGCTCCACTTGTTGCCATTGGGGCTGGTGCTGCGGTATTCGTATTCAAAATCGCGGCTGTCGCCCACCTTCATTCCGGGCCACCAGCGAGGCGCGTGCGGGCTGAATTCGCGCACATCGCCACTGCCATTGGTGAAACGCAGCAGTCGCCCGGCAGCGTCGTACTGGGCGGTGCCACTGGCCCAACTGCCATCGGGCTCCATGCGCGATATTTGCAGGTTGTAGTTGCGCACCACCTCGCCCCGGTACTTGTCGATGACCTGGTAACGCCACTTGTCACCCAGGGTGTAGCCGCTGGCATTGGCAGCGCGCAGGCTCGGGGCCGACTGGCTTGTTGGCGCGGTGGCCAGCACGGCGGCCACCACCGCGCTGGGCGGCGCAGTGGCTGCAGCCGGTGCCGGTGCCGGTGCCGGTGCCGGTGCCGGTGCAGGCACGATGGCAGCCACCGCTGGCAGCCTGGCTGGTGCTGGCACAGGGCTGGGTGCCGGCGCGGGCACCGGGGCTGCCGCAACGGCGACGGCTGGCGCGGCAGCGGCCAGCATGCGATCCAGGCGCTCACGGGCGGGCTTGGCGAAGGCACCTTGTGGGTATCGATTGATGAAGGCGCGCAGGTCAGCCGGTTCGCGGCTGTCCTTGACCGAGGCCCAGAACGCTTCTTCAACGGCGCGGGCGGTCTCTTGCGCCGACGGGGGCGCGGTGACCACCACGGGCGGTGGCGGTGGAGGCGGTGGCGCAAGGGGTGCGGGCGCCACGAAGTAGAAGTCACCCTCCATCGAGGTGGATTCCCAGGGTATCTGCTTGCCCTGGGAGTCGCGGCGCACCGCCGCACGGGTTTGCTTGAAGGCGTCTTCCACCTTGATGCCGGGCTTCTGGATGGCCTTGAGCAGGTGCTGGGTGTACAGGCCGTTCTGGCCCTGGCCGTCGCTGGCCACCGAGCCCGGCGCGGTGGCAAAGGCCACCAGCGTGCCCACCGGTGCCTCCATCTGCGCGAGGCCCGCTGTGGACGAGCGGAAGCTGCGCGCAAACGGGTTGTTGCGGCAGGCGTCCAGGATCATCAGGTTGGTGGGGTTGCCAGCCGCCTCCATCTTGTCGAGCACGGCCTGGGCGTCGACGCCGGCGTAGGCCACTTCGTCTTCACGCTCGATGATGGCGCCGGCGGGGATCAGGTAGTTGCGGCCCTTGATCTGCATGCCATGGCCGGCAAAGTAGAAGACGCCCACGCCCTGGTTGCCGGCGCGGCGCAGGGCATCGCCAAAGTCGCGCAGCGACACCAGAAAGTCGCGGTGGGTGATGTCGGTGCGCAGCATCACGGTGAAGCCGGCCTTGCGCAGGGCATCGGCCATGGCCTTGGCGTCATTGACCGGGTTGGTCAGCGGCGCGTCCTTGTAGGCGTTGTTGCCGATGACCAGGGCCACACGCTGCTCGGCGTGCTGGCCATCGGCCTTGGGTGCCGCCTGCAGCACCAGGTTGCGTGACGGCTCCTGCGCAACGGTCAGCGCGGGGCTGACCAGCAGGCAGGTGGCCACCGCCCAGGCCACCAGGTGGAGCCTGGCCGGCGCGTGCACGGCATGGAGGCGACCACCGGAGGGTCGCAAAAGGGCAATCGGGGTCATGACGAGGCCGTGCAGTTCGACACTGCGTCATCGGCCTGTCTTGCCGGAACTTGAGGCCCATTGGCGCAAAGGGGCCGCTTTTTTCAGGGCCGGCTCACAACCGGCCCTGCCAGGGCATCAGGCGCCGGGTTTGCTGCGGCGCTGCTGCCAGGCCGACAACTCGCCAATCAGGCCGCGGCGGAAGGCCAGCACGCACACCACGAAGATGACACCGATGATCACCGTGACCCAGGAGCCCACCCGGTCAGCCAGATAGTCTTGCAGGCCGATGATGGTGAAGGCGCCGATGACCGGGCCGGCAAAGGTGCCCATGCCGCCCAGCAGCGTCATCAGCACCACTTCGCCCGACAGTGACCAGTGGGCATCACTGAGCGTGGCAAAGCCCAGCACCAGGGTCTTGAGCGAGCCGGCCAGGCCGGCGATGGCCGTGGACAGCACAAAGGCCAGCAGCTTGTAGCGGTTGACGTCGTAGCCCAGCGAGATGGCGCGGGGTTCGTTCTCGCGGATGGCCTTGAGCACCTGGCCGTAGGGCGAGTGCACCACCCGCATCACAAACAGGAACACCGCGACAAACACCGCCAGGATGACGAAGTACAGCGCCAGATCGGATTGCAGCGAGAACATGCCCAGCAGCTTGCCGCGCTGCACGCCCTGCAGGCCGTCTTCGCCGCCGGTAAAAGGTGCCTGCAGGCAGACAAAGTAGATCATCTGGGCCATGGCCAGCGTGATCATCGCGAAATAGATGCCCTCGCGGCGGATGGCGATCAGGCCCACGATGAGGCCAAAGCCCGCGCCCACCACCATGCCCGCCAGCACGCCCAATTCGGGCGGCCAGCCAGCCGTGCGGATGAGCCAGCCCGTGGCGTAGGCGGCCGAACCCAGGTAGGCCGCGTGGCCAAACGACAGCAGGCCGGTGAAACCCAGCAGCAGGTTGAAGGCGCAGGCAAAGATGGCGTAGCACAGGGCCTTCATCACGAAGACCGGGTACAGGCCGATGAAGGGGGCGGCCACCAGCACGGCCAGGGCCACGCCCCAGGCGATGTGGGCCGTCTTGCGGCTGTTGTCGGCGGTGCTGCTCATCATTTCTCCTTGCCGAACAGGCCGGCGGGGCGAATCATCAGCACGATGGCCATGATCACGAACACCACGATGCTGGAGGCCTCGGGGTAGAACACCTTGGTCAGGCCCTCGATGAGGCCCAGCACCAGGCCGGTGATGATCGAGCCCAGGATGGAGCCCATGCCACCGATCACCACCACGGCGAACACCACGATGATCAGGCTGCTGCCCATCAGCGGCGTGATCTGGATGACCGGTGCGGCCAGCACGCCGGCCATGGCGGCCAGGCCCGCGCCAGCGGCATAGGTGAGCATCACCATCAGCGGCACATTGATGCCGAAGGCCTGCACCAGGGCCGGGTTTTCAGTGCCGGCGCGCAGGTAGGCACCCAGCCGGGTGCGCTCGATCACATACCAGGTGCCCATGCAGATGACCAGCGAGGCCACCACCACGAAGCCGCGGTAATTGGGCAGGATCATGAAGCCCAGATTGGTGGCGCCCTGCAGGGCCTCGGGCACCGCGTACTGCTGGCCCGACACCCCGAACTGGTCGCGGAAGATGCCTTCGAAGATCAGCGCCAGGCCGAAGGTGAGCAGCAGGCCATACAGCGGATCGAGCTTGTACAACTGCTTGAGCAACGTGCGCTCGATGACCACACCCAGTGCGCCCACCACCAGCGGCGCCAGCACCAGCGCAGCCCAGAAATTGATGCCGAATTTCTCGAGCCCGATCCAGGCCACGTAGGCCCCGATCATGTAGAGCGCGCCATGGGCGAAATTGACGATGCCCAGCAAGCCGAAGATCACCGCCAGCCCCAGGCTGAGCATGGCGTAGAACGAGCCGTTGACCAGGCCCAGCAGCAGCTGGCCCAGAAAGGCTTGCAGGGGTATGCCGAATATCTCGATCATGGCGCTCAACTCACGGGTTAGAACCAGTCAGACCGCTGCGGCGCAGCGGTCTGCAGTGCCATCACTTCCAGAGTGCGCACTTGGACTCGGCCTTGGTCGTCCAGGCGGCCTCGCCCTTGATGGTTTCGACCACGTTGTAGTAGTCCCAGGGCTCGGTGCTCTTCTCGGGCGCCTTCACCTGCATCAGGTACATGTCGTGCACCATGCGGCCGTCGTCACGGATCCAGCCGCCCTTGGCGAACACGTCGTTGACCTTGTTCTTCTTCAGGTAGGCCAGCACCTTGTCGCTGTCGTCGGTGCCAGTGGCCTTGACCGCCTGCAGGAACTGCAGCGTGGCCGAGTAGTCGGCGGCCTGGATCGACGAGGGCATGCGCTTTTGCTTCTCGAAGAACTTGCGGCTCCAGGCGCGGGTTTCGGCGTCGCGGTTCCAGTACCAGCTGTCGGTCAGGTACATGCCCTGGGTGGTCTTCAGGCCCAGCGAGTGGATGTCGGCGATGAAGATCAGCAGGCCGGCCAGCTTCATGGTCTTGGTGATGCCGAACTCGTTGGCCGCCTTGATGGTGTTGATGGTGTCACCCCCGGCATTGGCCATGCCCAGGATCTGGGCCTTGCTGGCCTGCGCCTGCAGCAGGAAGGACGAGAAATCGCTGGCACCCAGCGGGTGGCGCACCGAGCCCACCACCGTGCCACCGGCAGCCTTGACCACCGTGGTGGTGTCGTTTTGCAGCGCGGTGCCGAAGGCGTAGTCGGCGGTCAGGAAGTACCAGCTCTTGCCACCGCTCTTGACCACGGCGTTGCCGGTGCCCTTGGCCAGGGCCACGGTGTCATAGGCCCAGTGCACGGTGTAGGGGCTGCACTGCTCGTTGGTCAGGGCCGAGGTGGCGCCGCCAATGGCGATGAAGAGCTTTTTCTTTTCCTTGGCCACGGCGGCCATCGACAGGTTGGTGCTGGAGGTGGTGCCACCGATCAGCATGTCCACGCCCTGGGTGTCGAACCATTCACGGGCCTTGGACGCGGCCACATCGGCCTTGTTCTGGTGGTCGGCGTAGAGGATCTCGATCTTCTTGCCATTGATGGCCCCGCCCATTTCGGCCACAGCCATGCGCATGGCTTCCACGCCGCCAGCGCCGTCGATGTCGGAGTACAGGCCCGACATGTCGGTGATGATGCCGATCTTGATGGTGTCGCCCGAGATCTGGGCCTGGGCCGGGGCCATGGTGCCCAGGGTCATGGTGGCCGCCAGGGTGCAGGCGGCGGTGATTTGCTTGATCTTGAACATCGCAGGTCTCCTTGTGGAAATGTCGAAATACAACCGGGGGGCGTTCAATCAGACGCCCAGGTACTCATGCAGGCGCTCCAGCCGCGAGGGCAATTCGGCCTGGGTGAACTCTTGAATGACTTCGCCGTGCTCCATCACCAGGAAGCGATCAGCCAGCGGGGCCGCAAAGCGGAAGTTCTGCTCGACCATCACGATGGTGTAGCCCTGCTTGCGCAAGGTGGTCACCATCTCGGCCAGCTTTTGCACGATCACCGGGGCCAGGCCCTCGGAGATTTCATCGAGCAGCAGCAGGCGCGCGCCGGTGCGCAGGATGCGCGCCACCGCCAGCATCTGCTGCTCGCCGCCTGACAGACGCGTGCCCTGGCTTTGGGCGCGCTCTTTCAGGTTGGGAAACATGGCGTAGATGTCGTCGACGCTCATGCCGCCGGCGGCCAACGTGGGCGGCAGCATCAGGTTTTCTTCGGCCGACAGGCTGGAGAAGATGCCGCGCTCTTCAGGGCAGTAACCCACACCCAGCCGGGCGATGCGGTGGGTGGCCATGTCGATGGTTTCTTGGCCATGCACCTTGATCGAGCCCTTGCGTGCGCCGATCAGGCCCATGATGGCCCGCATGGTGCTGGTGCGGCCCGCGCCATTGCGCCCCAGCAATGTGACGACCTCACCCTCATCGACATGGAAGTTCACGCCATGCAGCACATGCGATTCGCCGTACCAGCCGTGCAGGTCCTTGACCTCCAGGAAACGCTTGCTCATGCTCAATGTGCTCCCTGCAATTCGGTGTTGGCGCTGCCCATGTAGGCTTCAATGACCGCCGGGTTCTTGCTGACCACCTCGTAGGGGCCTTCGGCCAGGGTGGCGCCGCGTTGCAGCACGGTGATGGTGTCGGCGATGCTGGAGACCACGCTCATGTTGTGCTCGACCATCAGCACGGTGCGGTCGGCGGCCACCTTCTTGATCAGCTGGCGGATGCGGTCGACGTCTTCGAGGCCCATGCCCTGGGTGGGCTCGTCCAGCAGCATCAGCTTCGGGTCCATGGCCAGGGTGGTGGCGATCTCAAGGGCGCGCTTGCGGCCGTAGCTCAATTCAACCGCGGTGAGCTGGGCGTACTTGGCCAGATCGACGGCGTCCAGCAATTCCAGCGCGCGGCCATTGAGCCCGTCCAGTGAGCGCTCGGGGCGCCAGAACTCGAAGCTGGAACCCACCTTGCGCTGCAACGCCACGCGCACGTTCTCCAGCACGGTGAGGTGCGGAAACACCGCCGAGATCTGGAACGAGCGGATCACCCCGCGCCGGGCAATGTGGGCCGGTGCCTCGTTGGTGATGTCGTGGCCCTCAAACAGGATCTGGCCCGAGGTGGGCGTGAGAAACTTGGTGAGCAGGTTGAAGCAGGTGGTCTTGCCCGCGCCATTGGGCCCGATCAGCGCATGGATGCTGCCCCGGCGCACCTGCAGGTTGACCTTGCTGACCGCCACAAAGCCCTTGAACTCCTTGGTGAGCTCACGGGTTTCAAGAATGAAATCGCTGTGCGTCATGCTGGCTGGGCTGGTTGGGTGAGTGTGGAGGCAGCGGCGGCCAGCGGGCCGTCACCACCGAGACGTTGCGACAGCGCGCGTGCGGCCTGCACCACACGCTGCTGCTGTTGCGCCAGGTCTTCGCTGGGCAGGGTGGCCTTGTTCAGGCACAGGCCCACGCCGGCCACGGGCCGGCCACCGGCATCGAGCACCGGCGCCGCCAGGCCGTACACGCCCAGGCGCACGCCTTCGTCGTCGATGCTGAAGCCGCGCTGGCGCACCTGGGCCAGCTCGGCCATCAGGGTCTGGGCATCGGTCTGGCTGCGCGGCGTGAGCGCTGCCAAGGGCGTGGCCGCCAGCAGACGCCTGATCTGCTCAGCCTCGCTGAAGGCCAGCATGGCGCGCCCGGTGGCCGCCAGGTGGGCCGGCAGGCGCATGCCCTTGTTGAAGGCCATGCCCAGCGGCCGGGTGCCCGCACGCGCCGCCAGGTACACCACATCGCCGCCATCGAGCACCGACAGCAGCATGGTTTCTTCGGGGCCTTGCTGAAGCTGGTCAGATTGCCAGAGCAGGTCGAACTCGCGGGCCACATCGGTGGTGGCCACAAACGCTTCGGCCAAACTCATCACGCGGGGGCCCAGCTGCAGGCTGCCATCACCCTGCTTTTGCAGGTAACCCAGCGACAGCAAGGTGTTGCACAAGCCGTGAACGCTGCTCTTGGGCAGGGCCAGTTCAGAGGCCAGGCGGGCCATGCTCATCGATTGCCGCTGCCTGGCCAGGCGATCCAGCAGGGCCATGGCGCGCGCCACCGCCGGCACCTGGGCCGGGGACGACGAAGCGGGCCGTGCGGCCGATGACAAGGCAGGACTGGACACGTGGGGTGCGAACCTGGCTGAGGTCAAAGCCAAGCTCACGGCACCGCAAACGGGTGTCAGTTCAGTTGGCTGAACCCCAGTCTAGCGGGCCGAACCCGCCTGCGGCGGCGCGCGGCACGCCAATCACTCGCTAACCCTGAGATGACTAACCCTGATGCCAGGGGGCGGGCCCAGCCGGCAGCGCACTCACCAGCACTTGGCGGCCGACAGGGTGGCGCCGCTGCTGACCGTCTGCTCACCCAGCTGGTTGTAGCCCAGCGTGGCGCAGGCGTCATCCGATTGCGCGCTGGTGGGCGTGGCGGTGATCGAGAAGGCATCGGCGGTCTGGGTGACGATGGCCAGGTTGTAGTAGCCCCCGGGCGACACCGCTCCGTAGATGCCGGTACTGCCCAGGGTGGCGCCCGCATAGGTGCCACGCTCGGTGTAGAAGCGCTCCATCTTCTGCGCCAACTCCATCAGGGCCTGCTTGCCGTCAGCCCGGCGCCCCTTGGTGATCTGGCTGCGGTAGCTGGGGTAGGCCACAGAGGCCAGGATGGCGATGGCAGCCACCACCACCATCAATTCGATGAGGGTGAAGCCGCGGGGTCTGCGGAAGGTCATGGCGGGGCTCCGGCCGGGTGCGGCTCAATCGATGTAGATCAGCACGATGCGGCGCTGCGGGGCCGCGTCAACGCCCCGCGACGCCGCATGGCCAGGCCGCTGGGCAGGCCCCGATGCGCGGGCACGGGGTTGCGTGGCGGCCGTGTGCGGCTCCAGCGCGAAGCGGATGTTCTGGCCCGGACGCAGGGCACGCAAGCCACCTGCCACCGCGCCTGCCGATCCGAAGACCTGCAGCCGATCGCTGACCACCGGCACGGCACGACCACGCAGCGTCAGCGTGCCCTTGGCCGGATCGACTGCTTCGATGCGGGCCGTGATCAATTCATGGGTGGTGCCGCCCGACGACGGCGCTGGCAGGGCGGGCACCATGCGCATGCCCTGGGATTCGGTGCCATTGGGGCCGGCCACCGCCACGGCATGGGTGGACTGACCCAGCACAAGCAGGGCCAGGCCCAGCAGGGCCCGCAGGGGTGTGAGGGTGATCATTGCACTTGCTCCCATGCGCCGCGCCGTGATGTGAGGCCATTGCCGGCCACCGGCTGCTTGCGGATGCCGCCGTCCGAGGTGGTCACCAGCTTGAAATCGATGCCCTTGGTGCTGCCCGAGCCCTTGAGCACCGTGGCCGCCGAGGGCACCGCACCGATGCGCACACCCGAGGCCAGCGTGCCCGACAGCATGTCGCTGGCGTTGACCACGTTGTCGTTGTTGGTGTCAAAGGCCGACGACCGGTTGCCGGTGACGACATCCACCTCCATCAACCAGCCATCTCCACCAAAGGTGCAGGCTGCCGCGCTGGGGATCATCGTGGAGAAGCCCACACGCCCGGCGCGCACCGTGGATTCGGCCACCACCCGCTCGCCGGCCAGCGGCAGCGCCAGCTTCCAGCCTTTCTTGGTGGCGTAGTAGCTGGCCAGGGTGATGGCGTTGTCGCCGGAAATCGCGGTGTCGGTGGCCGGGCCCACCGCATGGGTGCTCAAGCGGTAGGTGCTGCCGCTGCTGCCGGTGCCGGTGCTCACCACCGACTGCGTCTGCAGATCGGTCATGGCCACGGTGCTGCCGTTGTCCCAGATGCCGTAGAGGGTCTGGCTGCTGCCGGCAGCGTTGTCGCCCACATCGACGTAGCGGCCCGTTCCGAAGGTGATCATGTAGCCCCCCTGCGGGAACTTGCTGACGTCCGGCCGCGCCGTGATGGGCTGGCCCGATGCGGCCGTGAACAGGGGCGCCGGCGAGCCGGTGGCACCGTAGGCCACGCGCCAACCCGAGCTGCTGGTGGCGCTGAGGTCAAACTTCCACAGGTTGCCGTACAGGTCGCCGGCGTAGACGATGTCAGCCACGTTGTTGTCGGCCGACGAGACCACCGCCACCGCCGACAGGCCGTTGGGCGTGCCCGATGAACCCGAGCCGGTGTCGATGCGCGTGACGGCGCCGGTTTCCAGATCGATGAGCAGCAACACCGCATGGCCGTTGGTACTGTTGTAGCCATTGCCCACGATGGCGCGCCAGCGGCCATCACGCATCTTGGCCAGGATGGGTCGGCCAAAGATGTAGCCCACGTCGGCATCGCTGTCACCCACCTCCCAGCGCACCACCTGGGCAGCATTGGATTCGGTGATGCCCGAGATGGCGCTGACATCCAGCGCAAAGAGACCAGGCGCGCCAGCGTTCATGCCCGACACCAGCATGGTCTTCCAGGCGCCGCCATAAAACACATCGCCCACGGCCGGCGAGCCATCGACGGTGAAGGTGTGGGTGTACGGGTTGGTGGTGAGCGTGCTGAGCTTGTTGCGCACGGCCCAGGGCACGTAGGCAAACAGCTCGCTGCCGGTGCTGGCATTGAAGGCGTGCAGCATGCCGTCGTTGGCGCCCACGTAGATGACCGGCGGCTGCCCGGCACGCGCCGTGGCATAGGTGGTGTAGCGCGCCGACTCCATGGTGTCGCGGAATTCGCCAGTGGGCCCACCCACGTACACCGGCGCCGAGTTGACGATGTCTCCCAGCACCGAGGTGGCGCGGCTTCTGAACACCGGCGCCGCGCAGCCGCTGCAGTTGCGGTCTTCACGTGCGGCGTTGCCGCGCAGGTACTCGACCCGCTGGGCCCCGAAGTTGTCGACAACCCCGGCCGAGGTCTTGTTCAGCGCGGTGACCATGCCCGCATCCATCTCGCCCGAGCCCGGCGATGAGGAATTGGCAGGCCAGCGGAACGGGATGCCGCGCGCGCCCAATGCACCTGACGGCTTGTAGGTGAAGATCTGGCGACCCGAGCTCCAGTTCTGGGCATTGAGCCGCTGCGCCGCATCCCAATCAGCGGTGCTGCTGGCCGTGCCGTCCGAGCCTACCGGGTACGACAGCAGCTGACCCGACCAGTCGCTGCTGTTGAACCGCCCCTGGTACACCTTGGAGCCGGCATTCCACGAGCCCGAGTTCAGCGACACCGACGAAGCCGCAGCGGTGCGCGAGATGATGTCGATGCTGATGGCGCGGAAGGCATCGGACAGGGCCTGCTGGTCGCTGGCCAGGTAGGCGTTGTCGGTGCCGCCCAGCACCGCCATGCGGTTGAGCGTGGCGATCGACGCCGCATTGGCCACCGAGTCACCCAGGCCCACCACATAGGTCTGGATGTCGTAGTTGTTGCTGCTGTAGGTGGTGCTGCGCAAGGCGGTGATGGCGTTGAACACATCGGTGGCCGCGTTGCCGAACGTCCAGGTGCCCGTGGTGGCGTCGTAGGTGTTGAGCTGATCAGCCAGCGTGTACATGCTGCCGTTGGTCTTGCCCGTTGGGTTGCCATCGGTGGCCAGCAGCACGAAGTTCTTCTGGCAGCTCTGGCTGATGGGCGTGCTCTTGCCCGACAGGGTGTTGGCAAAGTAGCTCTTGACCGTGTTCAGCGTGCCGGCCAGCGGGGTGAATACCGCTGCATTCTTCAACTCAGTGGTCGAGTTGCTGTTGGTCTCGGTCGCCAGCAGCGACATCAGGCTGTTGAAATGCGTGGTCGAGTCTGCAGCCACGGCCTCGTTGATGACCCCACCGCCCGTGATGTTGGCGTAGTAGCCCCAGGCGCGTCGAATCCAGAACTGCCGGATGTAGGGCGGCGAATAGGGCAGGAAGCCTGCATCGGTGGGCGTGAATGTCCAGGTGCCCTGGCCCGAGCTGAAGTTGCTGGAAGCCCAACCCGTGCCAGCGTTCGAGTTGTGATTCAGATAGACGCTGTAGCTGGTGCCCCCATTGTTCTGGCCAATGCCGTACATCTGGTTGCCGACGTTGCTGGTGTAGAGGACGTCGTTGATGGACGGATCATCACCTGTGAGCTTGTAGGTGATGAAGTTGTAGCCATTGCCCACCTCAGGGTTGGCCACACAACGCAGGCCGCCGTTGCTGGCCGAAATGCCATTGGCACAATCGTTGGTGTAGACCACTTCATTGGCCGCCCCAAAGTAGTACGCGTAGGTTGTGTACACAGCAGGATTGGACAGGCCGAAACTGCCCAGCCCCCACTGAAACGTGGTGCGGTAGGCGGTGATGGTGTCGCGCAGCACCGAGCGCGCGATGTTGCCGCGGGTGGTGGCGTCATCACCGGCGATGAGCTTGCCGGCCATGGTGCCGTCCATCGACTGCGAGTTGTCGTAGACCACCAGCACATTGGGCTTGACGCTGGTGCCCAGGAACAACGGCGTTTGCGACAGGTTGAGTGTCTGCGCCGTCACCGCCGGGCTGGCGCCGAGCAGGGCCGCGGCCATCGCCCAGGCCAGCCACCGGCAGGCAGCGGGGACGCTTGTGGGCGCGTGAGTGACAGGGGCACACCGCAAGGCGGTGGGCGGGCAAGCGTTCCAGGCAGAGTGGTTCATTGCTTGACGTACACCGATTGAAGCATCACGACCGTGGCCGCGCGGATGCCCGAAGCCTGCACCGTGATGCGGTAGGCCCGGGCCTTGGAAGTGGGGGCGTTGGTCCAACCGCCACCCACGCCTGCGCTTTCACCCACGGCGGGTGGCAAGGCAGGCAGGTTTTCGATGATGTAGCGCGGCTGGCTGGCCAGCGGCTGGTTCTGCGGCCCCAGCAGCGCCGTGGCACCGGTGGCGCTGCCATAGGCCTTGGCGTTGGCCCAGTTGAAGCCCTGCCACAAGGGCGCCGACGTGGGCGAGGTGGGCGAATCGGACGGCGGAATGCACAGGCCCTGGTTGCAGCCCGCGGCAAAACCGACGGCGGCATTGATGTTGTTCTCGATGTCGGCCTCGGCATCACGCAGCGCCGCTTCGGCGGCCTGCAAGGCCACCTGGCGGTCGCGGGCATTGCCCACCATGCGCTCCTGCACCACACCACTGTCCATGGCGCCCAGGGCCAGCAGGGACAGGCCCACCATCATCAGCAGGATGATCACCAGCGAAAAGCCGCGCTGGCGCGGCGCGCGGCGGCCATTGAGGGCGGTTCTGGTCATGGCAGGGCGTTGCGCAATGACACCGAGGTGGCCATCACGGTGCGCAGCTTGTTGTCGGTGGGGGTATTGGTGACACCGCCAAACACATAGGGCTGGGCCACCGTGGCTGAGCGGCCGTCCTGGTTGGCCACCAGCAGCACCTCCAGGCGCGCGCTGACCACCTGGGCCCAGTTGCTCACGCTGTCGGCCGTGGCGAACTTGTCGGCGGCGCCATCGCCGTTGGTGTCCAGGCCGTAGGTGACGGCCATGCGGTCAACGCCCGTGACCAGTTCGGCCGTCTGGGGCCGACCGTCATAGACCGGGCTGGTGTATTGCCACAGGGCCGTCTCGGTGGACCGGCGCTGGCTGGGCGCCAGGTAATACACGATGGTCTGCATGCGCCAGACCCGCGCATCATTGGCATACACCTTGACCAGTGCATCCCGCGACACGCCCGGTGTGCCGCCGGCGGCAAAGCTGTGGCCGATCGAGCCTGAGGTGCCCGGCCCCGCGTTGGTCGCCTGCAGCACCGACGCGCCGGCGCAGTCGGCCACCATCAGCAAGTCACCCTGCACGATGGCACCGGTGGGTGTGACCGGCAGATTGCTGCTGGTGGTGCTCATCTCGCCCACCAGGGCCCAGCCCACACCAAAGGGCCGCCTGATCACCAGCACATCGCCGCTGGTGGCAGGCCCCAGGCCGCTGACAGGTGCGGTCAGCGCAGGCGCCCAGGTGCCGGTGTAGTGTGAGCCCCAGATCGGCTCGCCATAGTTGTAGATCAGCGCGGTGGGCGTGTTGAGCGTGTTGTCCACCGGCACATTGGTGGTGGCGCTGGACGAGCAACCCCGAAAGCCCGACATGCGCAAGTCGTTGGCGATGGTGTCGATGACGAAGCGGCCGTTTTCCTGCAGGTGTGCGCCCGATTCCTGCGCCACGAAGGTGGTGCGGCTGCCCACATAGATGCTGCCCATCACCGCGACCAGGAACATGCCGACGGCCAGGCCGACCATCAGCTCTACCAGCGTCATGCCGCGTACGGGTTTCATGGGCGCACCGGTATGGTCAGTCGCGAGGGCACGCCGCGCTCGCTCCAGAAGACCTTGACCACCAGCATGCCGCTGCCGTCGCAGGCGGGCTCGCCGGTCTTGCCATCGTCGGGCGTGCCGTCCAGGCACACCACACCCGTGCCACCGGGCAGGGTCTGGCCCAGTTCGGTGCTCCACTGGCTGTAATCGAGCAAGGCCATGCGGGCCGGCGAGCAGGCCGACGAGGTGCCGCAATCGGTGACCGACGTGGGTGATGTCAGGCTGTTGTACTGGCCGCTGACCACGGCATCGTGGTTGGCACGCATGCGGTCGGCCATCTCATAGGCCAGGATGGTGGCCTTGCTGCGCCACATGGTGCTGCCGCTGGCGCTCAGGCCGCGCATCTGCAGCGCCGCAAAGGCCAGTGCGCTGACTGAAAGCAGCAAGATCGCCACCAGCGCTTCCATCAGCGCGATGCCACGGGTGCCAGAACGGGGAGCGGTGCGCACGATGAGGCCTCAGCTGCAGGTGTTGATGGCTTGCACATCGGCCACGCCACTGGGGCTGACCGTGACGCTGTAACCGGCGGTGCTGCCACTGACGCGGCAGACCCGGTAGACCTGCGCCGCCGTGCCCACCAGCGCACCGCTGGCTTGAAAACCCAGGATGGCCGTGCCACCGAGCTTCACCTTGTCCAGCCGGGTGGCCATGCTGCGCACCCGTGTCTCGGTGGAGCCCGGAGAGCCGTTGCCGTCGTCATCCACCACCACTTCCCAGCCATTGAGGAACTCGTTGCCGCTGGGCCCCGAGCCAATGGCCTGCACAAACACCGCGCGCCCACGGCGGACCGCTTCGGTGCGGGCCAGGGCCACCGCCGTGGCAAACGACGACTTGGTCGAAGCCACCTGGTTGTTGGCCGCGAAGGTGTCCATGGATGGCACCATGACCGCCGCCAGCACCACCATCACGGCCATGGTGACCACCAGTTCCACCAGGGTGAAACCGTGCTTGGGAATGGGGTGCGGGGCAAGGCGGGAGCGTCTGGGCATGGGTTACCTCTTCAACGAGGTTATCGGCCGCCATTGCAGCGAACCAAAGCCCTGAAGCCGGTAACGGTTTGCGTCAGATGTGCGAAGGTGCACACCGGACTGGCGGTGCCCCCCTCAAGTTTTGATCTGACCTGCCGGGGCGCCCCGGGCGCCGATCAGGTGGATGACTCGTCCAGGCTCAGGCCATCGAGGTGGGCGTCGTCGTTCCAGCCCACCAGTGCCAGGCCTTGTGGCGTGTGCAGCAGCCGGTTGATGGCGGCGTTGCCCAGGGCCCAGGTGCGCGGCAGATCCAGGGCCACATGGGTGGCGGCACGGTGGAAACAATCGAGCACACCGCCGTGGCACACCACCGCCAGGCTCTGGCCAGGGTAGCGCGCGGCCAGTCTGTCCAGCGTGCCCAGGCAGCGGGCATTGAACTGCCGCAGGCTTTCACCGCCCTCGGGCTCAAAATCGACATCGCGCGTGCGCCAGCGGCGCGCCAGATCGGGCCAGCGGCTGTCGATCTCGGCGTAGGTATGGCCCTGCAGCACACCAAAGCAGCGCTCGCGCAGGCCGGGTTCGGCCTCCAGCGGCAGGCCCAGCGGTGCAGCCAAGGCCTGGGCGGTTTGCCAGGCACGGCCCAGGTCGCTGGCGATCACCCGGTGCAGGCCCTCGCCACGCAGGGTGCCGGCCAGTTGAGCGGCCTGGCGTTCACCCAGCGTGTTCAGCGGGATGTCGAGCTGGCCCTGCAGGCGCTGCTCGGCGTTCCAGGTGGTTTCGCCGTGGCGGATGGCCACGATGCGGGTGACCGCCGGGTGGTCGGGCGACTCGATCACGCCTTGAGCAAGCGCCGGTTGAGCGTGTAGGTGCCCGACAGCGTGGCGGCGTCCAGCACATGGCCGGCCAGGGCCTCGCGCACCTGTGCGCCCGTGAACGCGCCATCGACGGCCAGGCGCTCGGTGTCCATGGCGTACAGCGTGAACACATAGTGGTGGATCAGTGAATCATTGAAGGGCGGAAAGGGGCCGTCGTAGCCAAAGTACTGGCCGCCGTTGTCGGGGTCACCGGCAAACCAGCCGGTGTAGTCGTTCAGGCCCTGGCGGGCCGCGCCATCCGTGGCCGGGCCGGCCTTGCCGCGAGCCGTGAAGCCCCGGCTCCACTGGCCTTCGGCCAGGCTGCTGACCGAGGCCGGCAAGTCCACCAGCGCCCAGTGAAAGAAGTCGACACGCGGCAGATCGGCCGGCACTTCGCGGTCGGGCTGGTTCACATCGGTGCCCACGCTGGGCACATCAAAGTCGTGGCAGATCAACACCAGCGAGCGCGTGCCTGCCGGCAGATCCGACCACTGCAGCGGCGGGCTCAGGTTGTCTGAAAAACCCACACCATCGGCCGTCAGGCGACCGGCCGCAAAGCGCTCGGGGATGGCCTCGCCGTTGCGCCAGGCTTCGCTCCACAGTTTCATTTCGGTTCTCCAATCAAGAGCTTGGGTCAGGTTCCCCAGACGATGGGCACCTCTTCGGCATTTGAACGCTGAATCATGTCCACCATGGGCCACAGGCGCTGGCGAAGGGAAATGGCCTCGCCTGACAGCTTGCGCCCGTCGATCTCGGCCTCCTGCTGAGCCTGCTGGCGCGCGGCCTCGTCTTGCGCCACGGCCTGCTCGATGGCGGCCAGCGCAGCGGCCATCTGGGCCGGCTCCAGGATGCCCTTGGCGGCGGGCTCACGCCCCAGCACGCGCAGGAAGGCGTCGCCGTTGGGGCCCATCATCAGCACATCGCCACTGGCCTTGCTCTTGAACTTGTAGATCATCTGCTGCCCTTTGCCCGGTAGGCCGGGATGAGCTGCAGATTGTGCCGCCTGGCGGATGGTTGCCATATGTCGGCAACCGGGTGCCCACGCAGGCGAGCGCCGGGCCGCCCCAAGCTGCCTGCCACCCGCTCGGCGGATGGTTGCCGTATGTCGGCAACCGGGTGCCCACGCAGGCGAGCGCCGGGCCGCCCCAAGCCGCCTGCCACCCGCTCGGCGGGTGGTTGCCGTATGTCGGCAACCGGGTGCCCCAACTACCTCACAACCAGGCTCAGCTTGGGTCGCTTGTTGTGGCTTTGAGATTGCCGCACGCGGGTCTCGAAGCTCAGGGCATCGAGCGCCGGTGCAAACAGGAAACCCTGGAACTCGTCGCAGCCCAGCTCCAGCAGGAAGGCGCGCTGGGGCTCGGTCTCGACGCCTTCGGCAATGACCTTCATCTCCAGCGCCTGGGCCAGTTGCACGATGGCACGCACGATGGCGGCATCGCTGTCGTCGCCAGGCACGCCCTTGACGAAGCTGCGGTCGATCTTGAGCCGGTCGATCGGGAAGCGCTTGAGGTAGGCCAGGCTGGAGTAGCCGGTGCCGAAGTCGTCAATGGCCAGCTTCACACCCATCTGCGACAACTGCTGCAAGCGGCTCAAGGCCTCGTTGGCGTCGTGCACCAGAATGGATTCGGTCAGCTCCAGCTCCAGCAGGTGGCCGGGCAGGTCGTGTTCACGCAGCACGCTGGCCACGCGGTCGTTGAAATCCTGTTGCTGAAATTGCAAGGCCGATACGTTCACTGAGACCGGCATCACCAGGCCCTCGCTGCGCCACTGCGTGGCCTGGCGCACGGCCTGCTCCAGCACCCAGTCGCCAATGGCGATGATGAAGCCGGTGTCTTCGGCCACGGGGATGAACTGGCCCGGTGAGATCTCGCCCAGCTCGGGGTCGCGCCAGCGGATCAGCGCCTCGGCGCCCACCACCGCGCCGGTGCGCAAGTCGATCTGCGGCTGGTAATGCAGCCTGAAGCGCTGGCTGGTCAGGGCCTGGCGCATGGCGTGGTCCAGGCGCATGCGCTGGCGCAGCTCGGCGTCGTGCCGGGCCTGGTGGAAGCGGAAGCAGGCGCGGCCGCCCTGTTTGGCCCGCTGCATGGCCGATTCGGCATGGCGAAGCAGTTGCTCGCCGGTGTCGGCATCGGCCGGGTACATGGCCACGCCCACGCTGGCCGTGAGCGTGAACTGCAGCCCGTCCAGTGAGCAGGGCTGCGAGATCGCGTCGATGATGCGCCGCGCCGCCGATTCGGCCCCGCGGTGGTCCACCTCGTGCACCAGCAGCGCAAACTGGTCGCCCCCCATGCGGGCCACCACATCACCCTGGCGCAGGCAGCCCTTGAGGCGCTCGGCGCAGTCCAGCAGCACCCGGTCGCCCATCTCCTGGCCCAGGCTGTCGTTGATCTGCTTGAAGCGGTCCAGATCCAGCAGCAGCAGGGCCAGCGTGCCGCTGCGCCGCTTGGCCGCGCGCAGGCCATCGGCCAGCGTGGCGCACATCTGCCGGCGGTTGAACAGGCCCGTCAGGGCATCGGTGCTGGACAAGGATTCAATGCGTTGGCCAGCGGCCACCAGATCGGTCAGGTCGCGGAACGACCACACGCGGCCCACCGGCCGGCCGCGCCAGTGCTGGGGCTGGGTGACGCGCTCGATGATGCGGCCCGAGTGCAGCTCGATGCGCTCGTGGGCCTGCAGCAAGGTGGCCTCGTTGATGATGGCCAGCCGACGCATGTAGGCCTCGGGATCCAGCACGCTGTGGCGCATCCAGTCGTGCACGGCATCGTCCTGGCGCTGGGTCAGCATGTTTTCGGGCAGGCCCCAGATCTGCGCAAAGCGCCGGTTGAAGGCCCGGATGTGGCCTGCCAGATCGGTGACCAGGATGCCGTCACCGGTTGATTCGAGCGTGGCCTGCAACTCCGACAGCAGCATCTCGCGCTCGTCGGCTTCGCGCTGCGCGGCGCTGCGGTCGTGCAAGGTGACCAGCCAGGGCGCGGGCTGCCCATCGGCCTGTGCCACGGCCGGCAGAGCCTGGATGCGCCGGCTGACCTGCATCAGCTGGCCCTGGCCATCCATCAGCACGGTGTCCGAATTCAGGCCACCGGGCTGGCCGGCGCGCACGCCGTCCCAGAAGGCCAGGTCTTCGGGGGTGGCAATCAGGCCATCAGCGGCCACGCCCAGCACCTGCTCGGCTGTCTGCCCCAGCATCTTCAAGGCCGGTGCATTGATGGCGAGCACGGCCAGGCTCTGGCCACAGACCAGCCACGCCGGCTCGCCCAGGGCGTCCAGCAGTGCGCGCCAGGCCGGCAGCGCCGCAGGAGCAGGCACGTGGTTCACGCGGCCAGGGCCTCCGCCGACTCGGCGACCACAGGCGGCACCGGCTCAAAGAAATACACCACACGCTGGCGCGGCGACAGGTAATCCCGGGCCGCGGCCGGCAGCTGGGTGGGCTTGAGGCTGCGCCGGATACCCAGATCAGCGTGGCCGTCCAGGTTCAGCAGCAAGGCGTTTTCAACCGGGATCGAGGTGTCGCACACCAGCACACGCGGCTTGAGCGGCCGCGACGAGTTGACGCTGACCACCGAGGCGTAACGGTCGTCGGTCAGTTGTACCAGCGAGCCCGGCGGGTACACCCCCATCATGCGGATGAAGGCATTGAGCATGGTCGAGTCAAACTTGTTGCGGCTTTGCGCAAACAGCAGCGACAGGGCCTCGTGCGGCGTCAGGGCCTGCGAGGCCTGCGGCGGGTTGCACAGGTTGTCATAACGGTTCACCAGGGCCACGATGCGGGCGCCGATCTCCATGCGATCAAGGTTCAGGCCCTTGGGAAAGCCACTGCCATCGGCCATCTCGTGGTGCTGGGCCAGCACCACCATGGCGCCTTCGGACAGGCCCATGCGCTGGCCCTGCGCAATGCCCAGGGCCACGTGTTCGCGGTAGGCCACCTGCTCGGCACCGGTCAGCCGCGATTCCAGGTGGCGGATGTGCTCGGGCAGGTCCAGCTTGCCCACGTCGTGCAGCAGCGAGCCCATGCCCAGGTCCTGCATCTCCTGAGCGCCAAAGCCAAACACCCGGCCCATCAGCAGCGAGATGACGGTGACATTGAGCGCATGGCCCGACACGCGGTCACCGCCCACTTCGCTGAGCACGCGCACGCACATCTCGCGGTCGACCATCATCTTGTCGAGCAGCGATTTGGTCAGCGCCTGGGTGATCTCGCGCGCCTTCTCGGGCTGGCGCGGCACCAGTCGCTGGGCCTCGTTCCAGGCCGAACCGGCCTCGTTGTATTGCGCCACGCACAGGCGCTGCGCCTCTTGCTGATCGCTCAGCAAATCACCGGCGCGGGCCGCCATGGGCGCCAACGGCGACACCGCGGCACCCGCCGCAAGGGCGTCAACCAGGGCCACCTGGGGCGCTGCCTCGGGCTCGGCGGCCAACGCCGCCGTCGACGGCTCACCGTCCACGCCAGTGTCGGCGTCGGCCTGCGGCTCCACCGGCAGGCGGCTCTTGTCGGGGCTCCAGCGCAGGCTCTTCAGGCCCAGGCCACGGATGGTCTCGATCTGTTCAGGCGTGGTGATCAGAAAGCTCGACAGTGCGAACGGGTGCGCCCACCACCCCAGATCGAGGTGGACAAACATGCCGATTCGCAACTGCTCAACATCTACCGTCATGGACATGACCAAGTTCTTCCTGCGAAACCATGGGACGGCGGGCCTGACCCACCCGCTTGTCCGTCTGCTTTCGGCAAGGCAGCCGCGCAACTTGACCCTTGACAAGGCTTGTTTCAACTGCGCGGGGGATAAAGCGTGAACAGCAGGGCGATAACGGCCCAATTCGCGTGATCTGTGTCACGCCGCCCGCAGGGCTGCAGTCAACGCGCTGTCAGCGCTCGCCAAGCCGTGGGCGTGTGGCCGGACAGGCGCTGAAAGAAGCGGGTGAAATAACCGGCATCGGCAAAGCCCAGGCTCAGGCCGATCTGCTTGATGCTGAGCGTGGTGTAGGCCAGATCACGCTGGGCTTCGAGCAGCAGGCGGCCATGCAGCACGCCCAGGGCCGAGTGCCCCAGCACCTGGTGGCACACCCGGTTGAGCTGGGTGGGCGTGATGCCCAGCGCCCGCGCCAGCGCGGCCAGCGTGGGCTGCTGGCGGTAGCGTGATTCGACCAGGGCCTGGTAGCGCCGCACATGGCCCACTGCGCGCGACGACTGCGCCGGCTCGGTGGCGGGCGCATCGGCCTGCACCGCACGGCCCAGCAGCACGGCCAGGTGCAGCAAGGCGGCATCCAGGGCCAGTTCACGCCAGGCGCCGTGCAGCGCAAATTGCTGGTGCAGGCCCTGCACGGCCCGGGCCAGTTCAGCCGCGGCCTCGGTGCCCAGCGCCTGCAGCAGCTGTGGCCGCATCAGCCGGCTGGCCAGATCGGGCGCGGGCGCCAGCCGGCTGGCCAGGTGCGAGGCCAGCACCGTGATCACCGTGCCTTCTGTGCCCGGCTCGAACACGAAACCATGCGGCACCAGGGCCGGCACCAGCAGCACGCCCGGGCCGGCCATCGGCAGCTGGCGCCCTTCCAGCGTGAGCTGTGCAGCGCCCCGCTCCATGTGCAGAATTTGAAACAGCGACTCGTGCCGGTGCGGGGCGATCTCCCAGTCGTGGCGCTGGCTGCGGTCGGCGATGCGCTCGCAATGCAGCCAGTCTGTGGCCTGTGTGCGGCCGGCTTCGCCGTACAGGGCATAGCTGGGCAGGGCCAGCGGCGGGGCCGCTGGCCTGGCGGCGCGCGCAGGGGTTGGCATGTTCGAATTGTGCAAGCCTTGGCCGATTCTGTCCATTGAGGCCAGGCGGGCCAGCCTCTAGCATCCCGTCGCATTGACCTTCATCAAGAACAGCCGGAGACCCACCCCATGAAGACCCAAGTTGCCATCATCGGCGCCGGCCCGTCCGGCCTGCTGCTGGGCCAGTTGCTGGCCAAGTCGGGCATTGCCAACATCGTGATCGAGCAGCGCAGCGCCGATTACGTGCTGGGCCGCATCCGCGCCGGCGTGCTCGAACAAACCACGGTGGACCTGCTGCAGGCCGCCGGTGTCGATCAACGCATGATGGCCGAAGGCCTGCCGCACGATGGCGTCGAGCTGTGCTTTGACGGCCAGCGCCACCGCATCGACCTGCTGGGCCTGACCGGCAAGCGGGTGATGGTTTATGGCCAGACCGAGGTCACCCGCGACCTGATGGCCGCCCGCGCCGCCGCCGGCCTGCCCACGGTGTACGAGGCCGACGACGTGGCCGTGCACGGCTTTGACACCGCCACGCCCCGCGTCACCTACCTGAAAGACGGCGTGCGCCACGAGGTGCAGGCCGATTTCATCGCCGGCTGCGATGGCTTTCACGGCGTGTGCCGCGCCAGCGTGCCGGCCTCGGCCATCACCCTGCACGAGAAGGTCTACCCCTTCGGCTGGCTGGGCGTGCTGGCCGACGTGCCGCCGGTCTCGCACGAGCTGATCTACGTGCACCATGAGCGCGGCTTTGCACTGTGCAGCCAGCGCAGCAAGGTGCGCAGCCGCTATTACGTGCAGTGCTCACTGGATGACCAGGTCAGCCAGTGGAGCGACGACGCCTTCTGGGACGAGCTCAAGCGCCGCCTGCCGGCCGACACCGCCGCCCAGCTGGTCACCGGTTCGTCGATCGAAAAAAGCATCGCCCCGCTGCGCAGCTTTGTGGCCGAGCCGCTGCGCTTTGGCCAGCTGTTCCTGGTGGGTGATGCCGGCCACATCGTGCCGCCCACCGGTGCCAAGGGCCTGAACCTGGCCGCCAGCGATGTGGGTTATTTGTGGCAGGGCCTGCAGGGCCACTACGCGGGCAACACCACCGATCTGACGCACTACTCGTCGCGGGCCCTGGCCCGCATCTGGAAGGCCGAGCGCTTCTCGTGGTGGATGACCTCGCTGATGCACAAGTTCCCTGAGACCGGCAGCTTCGGCCAGCGCATGCAGACGGCCGAGCTGCAGTACCTGTTCAGCTCGCAGGCCGCGATGACGGCCCTGGCCGAGAACTACGTGGGGCTGCCGCTGGTCTGAGCGCCCAGCCTGGCCACGGTCACGCCGGCCTCTTCGCCGGCTTCATCCTGGCCAAACAGCAGGTGCCAGGGCACCTTGATCATGATGTTGGCCTCGGCCGTGGCCGATGTGACGGCAAAGGCCTTGTCGGCGGTGTCGCGGGTCAGCGGCTTGGCCAGTGCGCGGCCGTGGGCGTCCGTCAGGGCCTTGACCACCGGCGTGTTGGCCGTCTTGCCCCGTTGCACCACGATGGCCGCTTCACCCGACTGCAGCTTGACGAAGCAGCCCGGCGGGTAGATGCCGAACTCCTTGATCAGGGCCACGGCGAGCGGGTGGCCTTCCTTTTGCAGAAAGATTGAACGCGCCGCCTGATTGGGCATCATGGCCCGGCGCGTGGCGCGGGCGCTGATCTTGGCGGCAAAGATGTCCACGTGGTGCAGCATCTGGGCCAGGTCACACACCAGCACACGCCCCTGCGGATAACCCTGCCCATCCGGCGTCTCGTGGTGCTGCTCAACCGCCTGCAGCCACAACATGTCGGTCACCCCGGCAGCACTGAGCATGGCGGCGCTGTCCTGCGGGTGGCGCCGGATGCGATGGCGCTGCTCGTCGGTCATGCGGCCATGCTGGCTGGCCAGCTGGCCCTGCAGGTTGATGATGGAAATGTTCATCGTCAAGGCCGCGCACACCAGGCTGTGGATGACCTCCTCGGGCCAGCCCATGCGCCGCGCGGTCAGCCCGCACATGGCCGCCACGTGCAGGGCATGCGAGGCCCCGTAACTGCCGTAACGTGATTGATCACGCCGCAGAATCTGGAAGATGGTGCGATCCGGGTGTGCGGCCGACAGGTCGATCAGCGAGGCCGCTTCGTCGGCCACCAGGCGATCCAGCGGGGCAGAAGGCTCGGTCAACAGAGACCGGATGGATTCCTGCCGGTACTGCCAGCGGCTGTGGAACTCTGCCTCGGTGGTGTTGGCGTCCATGCGGGGCGCTGGCGCCCTGGGCTGCTGCGCCACCTCGCCATCGAGCTCCACCTTGTCGACAAACATGCCACGCTTGAGCAAGGCCACCAGCAGGTGCTGGTCCATGATGCGCTGGCCGCGCGCCAGCAGCAACTTGCCCGACGAGTCGCGCACGCTGAACAGCAGGGGTACCCCCACAGTCACCTGCTGCGCGACAGACTTCAATGGAACAAGTTGCATGGGATCCTTCAGGGGCTCGCCGCAACGCCTCACCCCAGGATGGGCATGGCCAAGCGGTCATGGCGGCTGTTCACCATTCATCGATTTCGGTCAGGCGACTGATTTCTTGAGGCGGGCTTGCTGGCCCAGCCGACGGCCCGTCGTGCTGCACGGGTCACCGCGGGGGCCGCGTCAGGCGTTACGCTGCACGCCTGACGCTTTCGACGATGTGCCGCCCATGCGCCCTGCCCTGCTGCCCCCCGACCACCCCGACCGCGCCGCCCTGGCGGCCGAAGTGCATGCCCGCCCGCCCGAGCCGCTGAGCGCCCCCGCGCGCGCCAGCTACGTGGCCGTGCGCGTAGCCGCCCCTGACCGCGATGCCGAAAGCGCCCACCTGGCCACGCTGTGCCAGGGCCATGGCCTGACGCCTCCAGGCCCTGGGCGCACCCAGTGGGCGGCCGATCTGGGCCCGCTACGGGTGAAGTGGGAGCGGCACGGCGAGTTCTCCAGCTACACCTTCATCGTGGCCGGGCTGGGCCATGCGCCCTTTGATGCACCCCCGGTCACCCTGCTGCCCGAAGGCTGGCTGGCCGCCGTGCCCGGCCAGACGGTGCTGGCCTGCCACGCCGAAGCCGAGCGCCTGACCGGCGAGCTGCCCGACGCCCAGACCCTGGCCGCTCGCTTTGGCCCGGCGGTGGTGGTGGGTGCGCGCATTGGTGATGGCGTGGGCGCGGCTTACACCGATTTCCAGATCCATGATGACGGCTTTGCCCGCTTTGTGCTGCTGGACCGTGCGATGACGGCGCGGCAGGCCGGCCGCATGTTGCAGCGCCTGTTCGAGATCGAGGCCTACCGCATGATGGCGCTGCTGGCCCTGCCCATGGCACGCAGCCTGTGGCCGCAGCTGATGGCCGATGAAAGCCGCCTGGCCGCACTGACCGAGCAGATCGCCGGCCAATCCGACGACGACGAAACCCTGCTGCAGCAGCTCACCACGCTGGCGGCCGGCATCGAAAGCGCCCTGGCCGCCAGCCAATCGCGTTTTGGTGCCAGCCGGGCCTACCACGCCCTGGTGACCACCCGCATCGCCGAACTGCGTGAACAGCGCATCGACGGCCTGCAAACCATCGACGAATTCATGGCGCGCCGCCTGAGCCCGGCCATGGCCACCTGCGCCACGGTGTCGCAGCGCCTGCAGGATCTGTCGGAGCGGGTGGCCCAGGCCACGGGCCTGCTGTCGACCCGGGTCGACATTGCCCGCCAGCGGCAAAACCAGGCCCTGCTGGCAGCCACCGCCAGGCGTGCCCAGTTGCAGCTGCGCCTGCAGCAAACGGTGGAAGGGCTGTCGCTGGCGGCCATCGTCTACTACATGGCAGGCCTGGTGGGCTATGCCGCCAAGGCGGCCAAATCAGCCGGCCTGCCGGTCAGCCCCGATCTGGTCACCGGCCTGTCGCTGCCTGTGCTGGCAGGCCTGGCCTGGTGGGTGCTGCACGGCGTGCACCAGCACATTGCCAACGCCGACGAACCCTGATGGGCCGGTGGCGGCGATTCAGCCCACTTCGATCACGGCCGTCGACAGGGCCTGTGCATCGGGTGCCTCGGTGGCCAGCGGCAGCCACACCGTCACCGTGGTGCCGCGACCCGGGGTGCTGACGATGTGCACATCACCGCGGTGCAGTCGCACGATCTCGCGCACGATGCTCATGCCCAGGCCCGAACCCAGCAGCTGGCCCGAGGTGTCGGCACGGTAGAAGCGCTCGAACACCCGCGACACCTGCTCGGCGGTCATGCCGATGCCTTCGTCCACCACGGCAAACCCCACCCGCTGCGGGCCATGGGCCGGGGTGTCCAGCAAGCCGTGCACCTGCACCGTGGTGCCGGGCGGCGAATACTTGAAGGCATTGCTCAGCAGGTGGTTCACCACGCGGGCCAGGCGTTCGGCGTCGGCCCATACCGGCATGGCCCGACTGGGCGGCCGCCACACCGGCGGCTGGCGCTCGGGCGGCGGGCGATGCTGCTGCACCTGCTGCGCCACCACGTCAGCCAGGTCCAGTGCCTGGCGCTGGAACTCGGCATCCCCTCGCGCCTCGATGCTCGACAGATCCAGCAGATCCTGCACGATGTGCGTGAGCACCTGGGCGTTGCGGTGAATGGTCTCGACCATGCGCTTGCGGCGCTCTGACGGGTAGTCGTTCACCATCATCAGCTCGGCAAAGCCGTAGATGCTGGCAATCGGCGTGCGCAGCTCATGCGCCGCCGTGGACAGGAACTCACTCTTGAGCCGGTCCACCTCGGTTTCATGCGTCACATCACGCAGGTACAGCACATCGGTCACCGCATCGTCGCCCATGTGGTCGTGCGAGCGGGCATGGCGGCCCAGCACGGCCAGCACCCGGGGCGTGGGCAGGGCCAGATGCAACAGCTGGCCACGCGGTTCGGCCGCTTGCTGGCCCGATTCCAGGTAGGCCGCCAGGCCCGGCCAATTGGCGGCATCGGCCAGTTGCGGGCGCAGCCGCTGCTCCAGCTCGGCCCGGGTGCAGCCCAACAGCTGGTTCTCGTCCAGCCCGGTGATACGGCCGAAGGCCGGGTTGGCAAAACGCACCACGCCCGCCGCCGTCAGGGTGACCAGGCCATTGGGGCTGAGTGCAAAGATGGCTGACAGCTGCACATTGGCATCTTGCAGCGCCGTGCGCTGCTGCTGCAGTTGCTGCAAGGCAGCGGCAATGGTCTGGCTCTGCCGGTGCAATTGCAAGGCGGCCTCGTTCAGCGAGCGGCCCAGCTCAACGGTTTCGGCCGGCCCATGCGGGTCGATCACCAGTTGCCGCCCCTGGGCCTGGGCCAGCTGTCCGGCGAACTGCCGCGCTTCATCCAGGGCCCGCATGGGGCCGCGCAGCGCCCACCACAGCAGCAGGCCACCCCCCAGCAGCCACAGGCACATGGCCGCCAGCGTGCGCTGCCACACCTGCGCACGCAGGCGATCCACCGCGCTCAGGCTCATCTCCAGGCGCACCCAGCCCAGCGGCGTGCCCGCCTCGACGGCCTGCCAGGTCACCAGGTGCTGGCCGTCGTCGAGGTTCACGCTCTGCTGCAGTGCCTCGCCCGGCTTGGGCAGGGGGTAGCGCGTGCCTGGACGCTCAAATATCAGCTTGGGCGCATGGCCGTCTGGCTGGCTGCGCGCATGACCCAGGATCACGCCCTGGGCATCGGTCAGGTGCAGCGACACCACGTCCGGGAACGCGGCCTCGCGCACCAGCTCCTGCTCAGCCAGATCCAGCTGATCGGTCAGCATCGGGCTGACCACGGTGGCCGCCACGCCCCGGGCCATCACGGTGGCCTGGTGGCGGATGTTGTCCAGAGCGGCCCGCGACTCCACCTGGATGGTGTAGGCCGCCAGCGCCACGCCGGCCAGCAGGCTGACCAGCGACACCAGCAGCAGCAGCCGCGTGTGCAGGGTGCGGGGCCAGAGCACTTGGCGAAGGCGTGACATGGCGTGCTGGGCAGCCGGGCGACCGGCGCCTCAGGGCGCCTTGGCCAGCACCACGTACTTGTCGAGCCGGTAGGCTTCGAGCGGCTGGTAGTCGCGGCCGTAGTCGGCGCGCACCAGGTTGGGCATCTCCACGCCCTTGAGCAGCGCCTGCCCGGGCGCATCGGCCAGCAGGCCCATCAGGGCATCGGCCACGGCTTTTTGCACAGCGGCCGGCACGCGAGGGTGGGCGCTGAAGGGATGCGGCGCCGCGCCGGGCGTTTCCAGCAGCACACGCAGGTCGGCGCGCACTTCTTCCCGCTCCTGCTCCAGCGTGTGGTTCACACCACCGCCAGCGGCCGATTTGCCGCGAATGACCTGCCTGTACACATTGCTGTGCGTCTGCACATACACCGGGCTGATGTTGATCTTTTCGCGCTCGGCCAGCAAGGCCCGCATCCACAACGACGCACCAAAGGCATTGGGCGCCGGGAAGGCCACTTCCTTGCCAGCCAGCTCCTGCACCGAGCGGATCGGGTCGTCACGCCGCACCACCAGGATCCCCGTCAAGGGCTTGCGCTCGCGCACCAGCGGCACATAACCCTGGGCACGGGCGGCCATCACCTGGTGGTAGGGATTGAGGTAGACAAAGTCGGGGCCGCCTGCCAGCACATCGCTTTCAAAACGCGGGATGCCGGCATGGATCTGGAGCTTGAAACTGGCGCCCACCACCTTGCCCAGGCGTTCGAGCAGCGGCACCCAGTCGCGGTGGATGTCTGCCGCTGGAAACTGCGGCACCACCGCCACGGTGTAGGTGGGCTGATCAGCGCGCGACAAGGCACCCCAACCCACCAGCGTGCAGCCCAAGGCCTGCAGGGCCGAGCGTCGGGGACGGGACAGGCGGGCCATGGCCTTGGCTCAGAAGAACTCGACCGTCGGAGCTTCGGCCGCACTGGCCGCGTTGGCGCGCTCGTAGCTGGCGTCGTCCTGCACTTCGGCATCGGCCAGCTTGCGCACCAGCTCTTCAGCGGCGGACACCTGCACCGAACCGATCTTGAACGCCTGCAGCACCTCATTCATGCGGGCCACCTGCTCTTGCAAGACCTGGGCCGTGGTGCCGGTGCGACGCGCCAGCTTCTGGTTGTCCTGCGTCGAGCGGCCCAGCACATCCACTGACTCGGTCACCATCTTCAGGCCATTGGCATGGTCGTTGGCATCGGCGGTGATGCTGTTGAACAGATTGCCCACCGTGCCCACGGTGCGCACCAGTTCTTGCATGCGCTCACCGGCGCCGCTGACCAGACCGGCACCGCGCTCCACCACCTCGCGTGAGCCGGCGATCAGCCCCTTGATCTCACGGGCAGCGGCGGCACTGCGCTGGGCCAGGCTGCGCACCTCGGAGGCCACCACCGCAAAACCCCGGCCCTGTTCACCCGCCCGGGCGGCCTCGACCGCCGCATTGAGCGCCAGGATATTGGTCTGGAAGGCGATGCCGTCGATCACGCCGATGATGTCGCCGATCTTGCGCGAAGACGCCTCGATTTCCTGCATGGCCGACACCACGTCGGTCACCAGACGCCGGCCATCGTCGGCCATGTCGGTGGCCGAGGCTGACAGCGCCTTGGCTTCCTCCGAAGCTTCGGTGCTGTGCTGCAGGATCACGCTGATCTGATCCAGGCAGGTGGCAGCGTCCTTCAGGCCCGAGGTGGTGGTTTCCGTGCGTTCCAGCAGCTCGCTGCTGCCGGCCGCCGCATGCTCGGCCACCATGCGCACGCACTGCGCCGCCTCGTGCACCAGGGCAATCGACTCGGCCATGCGTTGCTGCACCTGCCGCAGGCGGATGCCCACCGGCGTGGTGGCCCGCACCATCTCAAAATTCAGTCGCACCGGGCCGTCGCGGCCCATGGCGTTGACCAGAAACTCCAGTTCCATCGCCTCATCGGTGTCGCGCCCCTGGACATAGGCCACGCGCCCCAGGGCCACGCCCATCAGCGCCACAAAGGCCACATGGATGGCGACTCGGCCCAGATCAGGCTGGCTCAGGCAATAGGTTTGCACGCCAGCGGCCAACAGGCGGTCAAAAGCGAGGTGGTGCAGCGCGAAGAATGTTGACAAGACCGCCACCGGCCGCCAATCGCGCCAGGCCAGCATCAGCCCGAGCGTGACGAACACATTGAAGTGTGTCTCCAGCACACCACGCGTCACGTGGATCTGCAGCGCGATCAGGCAGCCCAGCGCCAGCGCCACCGCCACCCGGGCGGCCACCTTGCCCCGGGCACGCCAGACGGCCAGCGCGGCCAGGCCGACGCTGCCCGCAGCCACCATGCAGGCTGTCATCCAGTCTGGCCCGTTTCGAGCCAGCAGCAGCGCACCCACCGCATTGACACCCACCAGGCCCAACATGGGGGGATCGATGCTGCGGGAACGCCAAGGTTTGTGGCGAGTCACGGCGGAGGTCATCCAGTGTCTTTGAGCAGGGTTGGACGGCAATGCGGGCCACGCAGATTTGCGCAGCGATACGCACTTTTCGGCAATGCGCCACCCGACTTGAGCCGCCGAACCGTCGCGGCTGGCCTAACATGCGCAAAGAAGGACTACCGCCGCGCTGCTTTTTAGCCCGCCGCGGACAGCCCGCGCAGGCATGATGCAAAGACGGCCACCGGCGTATATTCAGGCATAAACCTTAAATCAATATGAAAAAAGTGCTGATCGTCGAAGACCAGGAGGATGTGCGCGAAGTGATCCGCATCACCCTGGAACTGGAAGACTTCTCGATCCACGAGGCGCCCGATGGCAACGCTGGCCTGGCCCAGGCACAACGCCTGCACCCCGACCTGATGCTGCTGGACGTGATGATGCCGGGCATGGACGGCCTGCAACTGTGCCAGCGCATCAAGAGTGACCCCACGCTCAAGCGCACCAAAGTGGTGATGCTCAGT
>Ga0228698_1000194_pt1 | contig 56351 bp, 47 predicted proteins | sample McNCre117_Aug_MG_FD_178015 | JGI IMG/M metagenome (GOLD analysis project Ga0228698, IMG submission 178015) | Freshwater microbial communities from McNutts Creek, Athens, Georgia, United States - 1-17_Aug_MG | ecosystem: Environmental > Aquatic > Freshwater > Creek | place: USA: Georgia... | reverse complement strand
GTGGCGTCCGGGACAGTCACTGTCATACCCGTTTTCACGCGAGGAGTGTAGCGACGATGGACATCCTGATCACCCATGGCAACTTGGCCCGCACGCGCTCGATGCACGTTCGGCCGTTGCAGTTGTGGCTGGTCGGTGCGGCGATCCTGGTGGCGCTGTTGCTGCTGTCGGGCACCATCTATCACCTGGTTTTCATGAAGGCCGCCCGCGAGGGCTGGCCGGTCGTCAGCGACCTGATCCGGCTGGTGGCGCGCGACGAGGTCGAGCACCGCGACCGCTACATGCGCGAGAACCTCGACGCGATGGCGCAGAAGGTCGGCGAGATGCAGGCCAAGATCATCAAACTCGAAGCCGTCGGTGCCCGGGTGTCTGGCCTGGCCGGCATCAAGGCCGAGGAGATGCGTGCGCTGGATGCTGCTGGCAACCCGGTCGGTGCCGCTGCGGGCGTGGGGGCGGCGGCGCAGCCGGCATCGGCACCGGCCAAGGCTGCGCCTGTGGGAGGTGGCCGGGGCGGGCCCTTCGTTCCGGCCGGCACCCCTTCGGTCGAGATGCTCAACGACGCCATCGCCCAGCTCGACATCCAGGCCGATCACGGCTCGGACGTGTTCACGCTGGTCGAGTCGCGTCTGTTGGAAAAGCGCCTCGAGATGATGATGGTGCCCAGCGTGGCGCCAGTGGCCGGGGTGGTGGGGTCGGGCTTCGGCTTCCGGGTCGATCCGATCAATGGCCGCGCGGCGCTGCACACCGGGTTGGACTTTCCGTCGCCCGTGGGCACACCGATTCGCGCAGCGGCCGCAGGCGTGGTCCGCTCGGCTGAGATGGATGGTGCCTACGGCCTGTCCCTCGAAGTCGATCACGGCAACGGCCTGGTCACCCGCTACGCCCACACCTCGAAGGTGCTGGTCAAGCCGGGTGAGTTGGTGCGCCGCGGTCAAACCGTGGCTGCGGTGGGCAACTCCGGTCGCTCGACCGGCTCGCACCTGCACTTCGAGGTGCTGCTCGGTGGCGTTCCGCAAAACCCGGCGCGCTTCCTGGCGCGCGGCGAAAGCCTCGACGCCGGCCCGGCGCCGGCCACTGCGGCCGCCACGCCGGCCCGGGGGAAATCCCGCAGAACCCGGTGATAAACTCATTGGGTTCAAGTTGGGGGGCGTCCGTTCGGGGCCTCCTCTGATGCATCGGCAGCCGAGAGGCTGCCGATGTCACGTTGAGCGTCGATTCACCTTCTCGCCGAACGGCGTTGCCGTGCGGCGGGCGCACCTGTCCTCCCATGTTGCCCAAGCTCCTCACCTCGATTTTCGGCAGCCGCAATGACCGTCTGCTCAAGCAGTACCGCAAGGTGGTCGAGCACATCAACGGTCTCGAGGTCCAGTTCGAGAAGCTGAGCGACGACGCGCTGCGCGCCAAGACCGAGGAGTTCCGCGCCCGAGTGGCGGCCGGCACCTCGCTCGACGACCTCCTGCCCGAGGCCTTCGCGGTGGTGCGCGAGGGCAGCAAGCGTGCGCTGAAGATGCGGCACTTCGATGTGCAGCTCATCGGTGGCCTGACGCTGCACAACGGCAAGATCGCCGAGATGCGCACCGGCGAAGGCAAGACGCTGATGGCCACGCTGCCGGTGTACCTGAACGCGCTGTCCGGCAAGGGCGTGCACGTGGTGACGGTCAACGACTACCTGGCCAGCCGCGACGCCGAGTGGATGGGCCGGCTGTACAACTTCCTCGGCCTGACGGTGGGCATCAACCTGCCGCACATGTCGCGCGAGGAGAAGCAGGCCGCCTACGCCGCCGACATCACCTACGGCACCAACAACGAGTACGGCTTCGACTACCTGCGCGACAACATGGTCTACGAGGTGGCCGATCGCGTGCAGCGCGGCACCAACTACGCCATCGTCGACGAGGTGGACTCGATCCTGATCGACGAGGCGCGCACGCCGCTGATCATCTCCGGCCAGGCCGAGGACCACACCGACCTGTACCTGCGCATCAACGCGGTGGCGCCGAAGCTGAAGAAGCAGATCGGCGAGGCCGACCCGCGCACCGGCGAGGGCGTGATCGAGCCGGGCGACTTCACCGCCGACGAGAAGACCCACCAGGTCGTGCTGACCGAGGATGGCCACGAGAACGCCGAGCGCGTGCTGGCCGAGGCCGGCCTGCTGCCGCCGGGGGCGTCGCTGTACGACGCCTCGTACATCACGCTGGTGCACCACCTCTACGCCTCGCTGCGTGCGCACCACCTGTACCACCGCGACCAGCACTACGTCGTCCAGAACGGCGAGGTGGTCATCGTCGACGAGTTCACCGGCCGCCTGATGAGCGGGCGCCGCTGGAGCGATGGCCTCCACCAGGCGGTGGAGGCCAAGGAAGGCGTCGAGATCCAGGCCGAGAACCAGACGCTCGCCTCGATCACCTTCCAGAACTACTTCCGCATGTACGGCAAGCTCGGCGGCATGACCGGCACCGCCGACACCGAGGCCTACGAGTTCCAGGAAATCTACGGCCTGGAAACCGTGGTGATCCCGCCGAACCGCCCGACCATCCGCAAGGACGAGCTGGACCTGGTTTACAAGACCGACCGCGAGAAGTACGACGCCGTCACCGCCGACATCCGCGAGTGCCACGGCCGTGGCCAGCCCGTGCTGGTGGGCACCACCTCGATCGAGAACTCCGAGCTCGTCTCCGAGCTGCTCAAGAAGGCCGGGCTGCCGCACCAGGTGCTCAACGCCAAGCAGCACGCCCGCGAGGCCGAGATCGTCGCCCAGGCCGGCCGCCCGGGCATGATCACCATCGCCACCAACATGGCGGGTCGCGGCACCGACATCGTGCTGGGCGGCAACGTCGAGAAGCAGGTGCAGTTCGTCGAGGCCGACGCCGCGCTGTCCGCCGACGACAAGGCCGCGCGCATCACCCAGCTGCGCGGTGAGTGGCAGGGCCTGCACGATCTGGTCAAGGCCCAGGGCGGCCTGCGCATCATCGCCACCGAGCGGCACGAGAGCCGCCGCATCGACAACCAGCTGCGCGGCCGTGCCGGTCGCCAGGGCGACCCGGGCAGCTCGCGCTTCTACCTGTCGCTGGAAGACTCGCTGATGCGCATCTTCGCGGGCGACCGCGTCAAGGCGATCATGGAGCGCCTGAAGATGCCCGAGGGCGAGGCGATCGAAGCCGGCATCGTCACGCGCAGCATCGAAAGCGCGCAGCGCAAGGTCGAGGCGCGCAACTTCGACGTGCGCAAGCAGCTGCTCGAGTACGACGACGTCGCCAACGACCAGCGCAAGGTCATCTACAGCCAGCGCAACGAGCTGCTGGAACAGAGCGACATCGACGCCCAGATCGCCCACCTGCGCCGTGGTGCGATGACCGACGTGGTGCGCACCTTCGTGCCCGCCGAGAGCGTCGAGGAGCAGTGGGACCTGCCCAGCCTGGAGAAGACCCTGCGCGAAGAGTGGCACTTCGAGGCCGCCGTGAAGGCGATGGTCGAGAAGAGCGACGCCGTGACGGACGAGGACGTCGTCGAGATGGTCGCCAAGGCCGCCGATGCCGCCTTCGCCGACAAACTGGCGCTGGTCGGGCGCGAGCAGTTCGCCAGCTTCGAGCGCATGGTGCTGCTGCAGTCGCTGGACACGCACTGGCGCGAGCACTTGGCCGCGCTGGACTACCTGCGCCAGGGCATCCACCTGCGCGGCTACGCCCAGAAGAACCCGAAGCAGGAGTACAAGCGCGAGGCCTTCGAGCTGTTCAGCCAGCTGCTCGACTCGGTGAAGCTGGAGGTCACCCGCATCCTGATGACGGTGCGCATCCAGAGCCAGGAAGAGGTGGCCCAGGCCGCTGAGGCGATCGAAGAGCGCGCCGAGAGCTTCGCCAACGTCACCTACACCCACCCGACCGAGGACGGCGGCGTGGCTCAGGAGGCCGATGCCGTCCCGTTGGCGGGCGATCTCCCGCGCGTGGGCCGCAACGACCCCTGCCCCTGCGGCAGCGGCAAGAAGTACAAGCAGTGCCACGGCAAGCTGGCTTGACCCCCGTCGCGACTGACCCCTGCAAGGAATCGACATGCCTGTGAACCTCGTCGCCCCGAACCCTGAGGATCTGCACCCGGTCGCCGGGGTCGAGATCGGCACCGCGATGGCCGGTGTGCGCAAAGCCAACCGCCGCGACGTGACGGTCTTCCGCCTCGCGCCGGGCAGCACGGTGGCCGGCGTCTTCACGCTCAACCGCTTCTGCGCCGCGCCGGTGCAGATCTGCCGCGAGCACCTCGCCGCCGGGCGGGGCAGCCGGGCGATCGTCATCAACACCGGCAACGCCAACGCCGGCACCGGGGCCGACGGCCTGGCGCGCGCCACCGCCGTCTGTGACGCGCTGGCCGCCCAGCTGGGCCTGGCGCGCGAGGACGTGCTGCCGTTCTCCACCGGCGTGATCATGGAGACGCTGCCGATCGACCGGATCATTGCCGGCCTACCGGCCGCGATCGCCGACCTGCGGCCCGCCCACTGGGCCCAGGCGGCCGAGGGCATCATGACCACCGACACGCTGCCCAAGGCGGCGTCGCGTCAGGTCACGATCGGCGGCAAGACGGTCACGGTCACCGGCATCGCCAAGGGCGCGGGCATGATCCGCCCGAACATGGCGACGATGCTGGGCTTTGTTGCCACCGACGCGGCGATCGAGCCGGCGCTGGTCCAGGCGCTGGTGCGCGAGGCGGCCGACCACAGCTTCAACCGCATCACGATCGACGGCGACACCTCGACCAACGACAGCTTCGTGCTGATCGCCAGCCACCAGGCCGGCAACCCGACGATCACCGCGCTGGACTCGGCCGACGGCGAGCTGCTGCGCGAGGCGGTGATCGCGGTGTCGCAGCAGCTGGCGCAGGCCATCGTGCGCGACGGCGAGGGCGCGACCAAGTTCATCGCCATCCGCGTCGACGGCGGCCGCTCCAAGGAAGAGTGCCGCCAGGTGGCCTACGCGATCGCGCATTCGCCGCTGGTCAAGACCGCCTTCTTCGCCAGCGACCCCAACCTCGGCCGCATCCTGGCCGCTGTGGGCTACGCCGGCATCGACGACCTCGACCAGGGCCTGATCGACCTGTACCTGGACGACGTGCACGTCGCCCGCGCAGGCGGCCGCCACCCGGACTACCGCGAAGAGGACGGCCAGCGCGTCATGAAGCAGGCCGAGATCACCGTGCGGGTGGACCTGCACCGCGGCAACCGCCACGCCACGGTCTGGACCTGCGACCTCTCGCACGAGTACGTGACGATCAACGCGGACTACCGTTCCTGATCGCTTCCGCCCGTGAGGGCGGTGCGCTGATCCCGCCGAGGCCGGTCCCTGTGACCGGCCTTTGTCGTTGTGGAAGCGCCCGTTGGCCGGGCGTCAGTCCAGCGGCAGGAAGCGCGGGGCGATCGTGGCGCGGACGTTGCCGCGCTCGTCCATGCTGAAGCTGCCGCGGGCCAGGTTGTGCGGGTGCGTGGCCGCCTCGGCCACGCCCAGCACCGGGGCGAAGCAGGCGTCGCTGCCTTCGAGCAGGGCCTGCCAGTGCGCGCGCGGCTGGCTGGCGAACAGGGCCGTCAGGCGCGCCTTCAGCGCCGGCCAGGTGGCGCGGTCGTACTGGCTGCCAGGGGGCACGTCGTCCAGGCCGAGGCGGCGCAGCAGCTCGGCGTAGAAGGGCGGCTCCAGCGCGCCGACGGTGAGGTGGCCGCCATCGGCGCAGCGGTAGACGTCGTAGAAGGGCGAGTCGTGGAAGGGGCTGGGCTGCGGCCCGTCGATCTGCCCGCCGGCGCGGATCCAGTGCACCAGCGTGCCCAGCATCGCCACCACGTCGACGATCGCGGCGTCCACCACGCAGCCCTGGCCGCTCTGGCGCGCCGCCAGCACCGCGCTGACGAGGCCCAGCGCGAGGCCGAGGGCGCCGCCGGCATCGCCCAGCACCGTGGGTGGCACGATCGGCCGCTCGCCGCGGTGCGCGCCCAGCGACATCAGCCCGCTCAGCGCCACGTAGTTGAGGTCGTGCCCGGCCGACTGCGCCAGCGGGCCGCTCTGGCCCCAGCCGGTCATGCGGCCATAGACCAGCCGCGGGTTCACCGCGGCGCAGTCCGCCGGCCCCAGGCCCAGGCGCTCCATCACGCCGGGGCGGTTGCCTTCGATCAGCGCGTCCGCCTCGGCCAGCAGCGCCAGCGCCTGCGCCCGCCCGGCGGGGGACTTCAGATCCACCTCGACGAGCGCCTTGCCGCGCTGCAGCAGGTTCTCACCCGGGCCGCCGAGCTGCTGGGCCATCGCGTTGCCGCCGGGGCGCACCAAGGTGGTCACCCGCGCGCCCAGGCCGGCGAGCATCCAGGCGGCCAGCGGCCCGGGGCCCAGGCCCTCGAATTCGACGACGTGCAGGCTCTGCAGCGGGGAAGTGGGCGTGGCGGTCATGGGCGTTTGTGGGTCGGAAGGGCCCTGTCAACTTAACACGCGACCCGCGCCTGGCCGCTTGGCACAAGCGAAGGGTTGACGCGACGGGGGTGATGAAGGATTTCGGTGTTGCAGCGCAACATGAAGACGAGCAACATCCAGGGCAACCCTTCTTATTGCCCAGACTTCGCCGGGGGCGCCGCCCCTGGTCCGTACGACAAGGCGGTCGCCTCGTGAACACACTGCTCGAATTCCTTGCGCACCAGGAGATCCTCCTGCTGTGCCTGCTGGTCGGCGTCGGCTCGATCATTGGCCACTACCGCGTGGCGGGCGTGTCCGTGGGCGCGGCCGCGGTGCTCTTCCTGGCGATCGCGCTCAGCGCCTGGGGCGACGCCCAGGGCCAGAAGCTCATCGTGCCGGAGCACCTGGGCACCTTCGGCCTGATCCTGTTCACCTTCTCGGTGGGCATCATGTCGGGCGCCAATTTCCTGGCCACGCTGCGCCAGGGGCTGCTGCCCATCCTCGGCATGGTGACGGTGCTGCTGCTGGCTGCGCTGGTGGCGGTGGGGGCCGGGCGGCTGCTGGGGCTGTCGCAGCCGATCATCGCCGGCAGCTTCGCCGGGGCGCTGACCAACACCCCGGCGCTGGCCGCCGCGCGCGAGGCCGCGCACAGCGCGCTGCCCACCATCGGCTACGCGGTGACCTACCTCTTCGGCGTGGTGGGCATGCTGATCGTCACCAGCCTGGCGCTCAAGCACCGGGCCGAGGACACCGACGCCCCCGCGCCGCTGGTCAACTGCACCGTGCGGGTCGAGACGCCCGAGCGCCCACGCATGCGCGACATCGAGCAGCGCCACGGCGACCGCATCAAGTTCTCGCGCGTGCGCCACGGCGGCATGCGCCACCCGGTCGCGGCGGTCAAGGACGACGACGTGCTGCTGTTCAACGACCTCGTCACCGTCGTCGGCCCGGCCGACCAGGTCGAGCAGGTGGTGCAGGAGCTGGGCCATGCCTCGTCGCACGCGCTGGAGGCCGACCGCACGTCGCTGGACTTCCGCCGCATCACGCTGTCGAACGGCAAGTTCTCCGGCCGCAGCGTGGCCGACCTGAAGCTGCTGGATCGTTTCGGGGCCACGGTGTCGCGGGTGCGCCGCGGCGACGTGGACATGCTGGCCGCCGATCACCTCGTGCTGCAACTGGGGGACCGGCTGCGCGTGGTGGCGCCGCGCGAGCAGATGGCCGCGGTCAGCGCCCACCTCGGTGACTCGGCGCGCGGCCTGTCGGACATCAACCCGATGGCGCTGGGCGTGGGCCTGGCCGCCGGCATCCTGCTGGGCAAGATCGAATTCCCGGTGCCGGGCGGGCACGCCTTTGCGCTCGGCTCTGCGGCGGGCACGCTGCTGGTGGGGCTGCTGCTGGGCCACCTCGGCCGCGTGGGCCACTTCGTCACCACGATGCCCGTGACGGCGGCGCAGGCCCTGTCCGAACTTGGCCTGCTGGTCTTCCTGGCCCAGGCCGGCACCAAGGCGGGCTCGCAGATCGGCGCGGCCTTCGCCTCCGGCGAGTGGCTGCGCATCCTGGTGCTGGGCGCGGTGATCACGCTCACCGTCGGCTTCGGCGTCTACCTGGTGATGCGCCGCGTCTTCGCGATGGGCGGCACCAAGCTCTCCGGTGTGCTCGCCGGCACGCAGACGCAGCCGGCGGTGCTGGCCTTCGCCAACGGCCGCACCCGCTTCGACGCCCGGGTGGCGATGGGCTATGCGCTGGTCTACCCGGCGGCGATGATCACCAAGATCCTCTTGGGTCAGATCCTGGGCGGGCTGGGGCTCTGAGGTCGCCTCAGGGCGCCGGCACGCCCAGCATCGCGGCGCCCAGCGCCTCGGCCACCTCGATGCCGTCCACGCCGGCGCTCATGATGCCGCCGGCGTAGCCTGCGCCCTCGCCGGCCGGGTAGAGGCCGCGCACGTTCAGGCTCTGGTGGTCCCGCCCGCGGTTGATGCGCAGGGGCGAGGAGGTGCGGGTCTCGACGCCGGTGAGCACCGCGTCGGCCATCGAGAAGCCGCGGATCTGGCGCTCGAAGGCCGGCAGCGCCTCGCGGATCGCTTCCAGCGCGTAGCGTGGCAGGCTCTCGCGGCCCTTCTCGGACAGGTCGGTCAGGTGCACGCCGGGCTTGTAGGAGGGCATCACCGCGCCGAAGCCGGCCGCCGGGCCCTTCTGCCGCTTGATGAAGTCGCCCACCAGCTGGCCGGGGGCCTGGTAGTCGCCGCCGCCCAGCTCATAGGCGCGCGACTCCCACACGCGCTGGAAGGCGATGCCGTCCAGCGGGTTGACGGGGCTGTCGCTGCCGCGGTCGCTGCGGTAGTCCTCGGGCGAGATGCCCACGACGATGCCGGCGTTCGCGTTGCGCTCGTTGCGCGAGTACTGGCTCATGCCGTTGGTGACGACGCGCTGCGGCTCGGAGGTGGCCGCCACCACGGTGCCGCCCGGGCACATGCAGAAGCTGTAGACCGAGCGGCCGTTCTTGGCGTGGTGCACCAGCTTGTAGTCCGCCGCGCCGAGCAGGGGGTGGCCGGCGTTGGGGCCGAAGCGCGCCGCGTCGATCACGCTCTGCGGGTGCTCGATGCGGTAGCCGATCGAAAACGGCTTGGCCTCCATCTGCACGCCGCGCGCGTGCAGCATCGCGAAGGTGTCGCGTGCGCTGTGGCCCAGCGCCAGCACGACGTGGTCGCTGCGGATCTGCGTGCCGTCGGCCAGGACGACGCCCCGCACGTGGCGTTCCTCCCCGTCGCCCTCGATCTGCAGGTCGGTGACCTGCTGCTGGAAGCGGATCTCGCCGCCCAGCGACTCGATCTGCGCGCGCAGCTTCTCCACCATGCTGACCAGGCGGAAGGTGCCGATGTGCGGCTTGGCCACGTAGAGGATCTCCTCCGGGGCGCCCGCCTGCACGAACTCCGTCAGCACCTTGCGCGTGAGGTGGCGCGCGTCGCTGATCTGGCTGTAGAGCTTGCCGTCGGAGAAGGTGCCGGCGCCGCCCTCGCCGAACTGCACGTTCGATTCCGGGTTCAGCACGCCTTTGCGCCACAGGCCCCAGGTGTCCTGGGTGCGCTCGCGCACGATCTTGCCGCGCTCCAGCACGATCGGGCGCAGCCCCATCTGCGCCAGGATCAGCGCCGCGAAGATGCCGCAGGGGCCGAAGCCGATGACGATCGGGCGCAGCCGCGGCTCACCGGCGGTGTAGAAGTCGACCGGTGCGTGGCCGACGAAGCGGTAGGCGGTGTCCGGTGACGGGCGGATCTGCCGGTCCCCAGCCAGGTGCTCGGCGACGCGCGCCTCGGTGGCGGCGTCGGTGAAGCTGCAGTCCAGCGTGTAGCTCAACTGGATGGCGGTTTTCTTGCGCGCGTCGCAGGCGCGGCGGAAGACGGTGAAGGCCTGCAGCTCCTCGTCGCGTATCCCCAGCCGGGCCACGACGGCCGGGCGCAGCGCGTCCTCGGCATGGTTCAGCGGCAGTCGCAGTTCGGTGATGCGCAGCATGGTGGATGGGGGCAGACGGGAGGTGCGAAGGCGCGCGCGAAGGGCGCGCGCACGGAAAGCGTGCAGCAGAAACGACAAGACGGCCGTTCGGCCGTCTCGCAGGGGTCACAGGCCGGCGTCCCGGCCCAATGACGGAGGCCGCCTCAATCAGCCCGAATGCGGGCGCTTGCCCGGGTTCTTCTTGGAACGGGTGTGCGAACCACGCTCCAGGCTGGACTTCTGGCCGCGGCCGGTCGTGAAGGTCACGCCGTTGGGGGCGACGGGACGGGGGGTGGCCTTGCGGTCGGCCTCGGTGACGATCTTGTTGCCCATGAATGGCTCCGTGCTGACCCGTGAGAACGGGGTTTCGAATTCGAACCCACGATTAGGCCACAAGTTGGCGCCGGTTGGCGCAGCAAAAGGGCGACAGCGCCGCCCTGCAAGGCCACGCCGGGCTGGAGGGCCTTCGTACACTCGGGCGCCATGACGCGCTCCGACACGCCCTTCGCCTCTTCGCCGTCCCGCGTCGACCGCGAGGAGCCCCAGGTGCGGCAGTTTCGCCAGACCCTGCTGTGGCCGCTGCGGCTGATGCCGGGCGCCGGGGACTCGGTGGGGCCGGGCGGGCGGCCTTGGGCGCTGCTGAGCGGGCAGGGCGAGGCCTCGCCCTGGCGCGAGCTGGTCGACGAGTACAGCGGTCCGGGCGGGCGCTTCCGCGAGCGGCACTACAACGAGTTCGTCACCTTCCTGCCGATGGTGCAGCGCTTTCTCTACGGCGAGGGCCGAGGCGCCTCGGGGGGCGACGCCACGGACTCGCCGATGCGGGTCTTCCGCCGCCGCGACGTCGCGCAGGCCCGGGTCTGGCTGCGCGACGCGCAGCGGCCCGAGGCGGCGATCACGCTGGACGTGATCCACCTCGATCTGTACTTCTTCTACGACGTCGATCTGGTGCTACTGAACCTGGAGGTGGCGGCTCAGGATCTGCCGTTGCCGGTGGCCCAGGAGCTGATGTACCGCTTCGGCCGTGGCTACCCGCCCGGCTGGGAAGCCGATGGCCAGCCGCAGCACTGCCTGGCCGGCGCCGAATGGCTCGACGCCGAAGGCGGCGTGCTGGCGCGCTCCGACGCCGAGCAGCGTGAGCGCTTCATGGCCCACGTCGCGGCGCAGCGCGCCCCGCGGCTGGCGCAGCACTGGGCCTACCTGCTCCAGCCGCTGGTGAGCGCCTCGTCCCCCGAGCCCGGGCCGCTGCGCTTTCGCCAGATCGAGACCTACCGCATGCCGCTGATGGCCTACCTGGCGCTGGATCGGCCCCAGGACCTCACGCGCGCGGACTTCCTTCACCTCGGCCAGATCGCCGGGGCCGGCGCGGCCGATGCCTGCGCGGGCGAGTCTGTGGCCGATGCCGCCTGGGCCGAGTTCGAGCGCCGCCACTGCGTCGACCGCTTCTGGGGCCGCGCGGGCAACGCCCCGCACACCCGCTACCTCTGCACCGGCCACGCGATGCTGGTGATCGGCGATGCGCAGTCCGACTTCTTCACCTGCGCCCAGCGTGGTGTGCTGGCGCAGTTCCGCCACCAGCACTTCCTGGTCTTTCTGATCGCGCACTTCCAGAAGGCCGCGCTGCTGATGTTCAGCGACCGACTGGTCGAGGTGCTGGCGCGGCTGGACGTGGGGGACGCGGCCAGCGTGCGGCGCTTCAAGCGCGCGATCCGCGCCAACTTCGAGGGCTTCCTGCGCTTCACGCACCGCTACTGGTTCCACGAGGTGTCGGAGCAGGTGCACGTGCGCAGCCTGTTCCGCCGCCAGGCCGAGCTGCTGGGGGTCGACCCGCTGTACCGCGACGTCAAGGAGCGCATCGCCGACATGAGCGACTACCTGGAGGCCGACGGCATCCGCCGCCAGGCCAACACCGTGGTGCGCCTGACGGTGGTGACCATCTTCGGCCTCATCGGCACGCTGACCACCGGCTTCCTGGGCATGAACCTGCTGGCCGAGGCCGAATCGCCGTGGTGGCAGCGGCTGATCTGGTTCGGCGGGATCTCGATCGCCTACACGCTGATCATTTTCTATTCGATTGCCAAGGCCAAGCGCCTGTCCGATTTCCTGGACGCGCTCACCGACGAGCGGCTCACCCCGCTGCAGAAATGCGGCGCGCTGCTGATGGTGTGGCGGCGGGGGGATTGAGGCCCCGCCGGCGTCTCACATCGAGCGCCGGTACTGCCCGCCCACCTCGAACAGCGCCGAGGTGATCTGCCCCAGCGAGCAGCAGCGCACCGCGTCCATCAGCACGTTGAACACGTTCTGGTTCTCCATCACCGCCTGCTGCAGGCGCGCCAGCTGCACCGGTGCCTCGGCGGCGTGGCGGGCGTGGAAGTCGGCCAGGCGGCTGAGCTGCGACTGCTTTTCCTCCTCGGTCGAGCGGGCCAGCTCGATCGACTCGGGCACCGCGTCGCCGTGCGGATTGCGGAAGGTGTTGACGCCGATGATGGGGTACTCGCCGGTGTGCTTGAGCATCTCGTAGTGCATGCTCTCTTCCTGGATCTTGCTGCGCTGGTAGCCCGTCTCCATCGCGCCGAGCACGCCGCCGCGGTCGGCGATCTTCTCGAACTCGGCCAGCACGGCCTCCTCGACCAGCTCGGTCAGCTCGTCGATCACGAAGGCGCCCTGGTTCGGGTTCTCGTTCTTCGCCAGGCCCCACTCGCGGTTGATGATGAGCTGGATGGCCATCGCGCGGCGCACGCTGTCTTCGGTCGGCGTCGTGATCGCCTCGTCGAAGGCATTGGTGTGCAGCGAGTTGCAGTTGTCGTACACCGCGATCAGCGCCTGCAGCGTGGTGCGGATGTCGTTGAACTGGATCTCCTGCGCGTGCAGGGAGCGGCCGGAGGTCTGGATGTGGTACTTCAGCTTCTGGCTGCGCTCGTTGGCGCCGTACTTCTCCTTCATCGCCACGGCCCAGATGCGCCGCGCCACGCGGCCGAGCACGGTGTATTCCGGGTCCATGCCGTTCGAGAAGAAGAACGACAGGTTGGGCGCGAAGTCGTCGATGTGCATGCCGCGCGCGAGGTAGGCCTCCACCAGCGTGAAGCCGTTGCTCAGCGTGAAGGCCAGCTGGCTGATCGGGTTCGCGCCCGCCTCGGCGATGTGATAGCCGGAAATCGACACCGAGTAGAAGTTGCGCACGTCGTGGTGCACGAAGTACTCGGCGATGTCGCCCATCACCTTCAGGCTGAACTCGGTGGAGAAGATGCAGGTGTTCTGGCCCTGGTCTTCCTTGAGGATGTCGGCCTGCACCGTGCCGCGCACGTTGGCCAGCACCCAGGCGCGGATCTTGGCGGCCTCGGTGTCGGTGGGCTCGCGGCGGTTGTCGGCGCGGAACTTCTCCAGCTGCTGGTCGATGGCCGCGTTCATGAACATCGCTAGGATCGACGGCGCCGGGCCGTTGATCGTCATGCTGACCGAGGTGGTCGGGCTGCACAGGTCGAAGCCCGAATACAGCACCTTGAGGTCGTCCAGCGTGGCGATGCTGACGCCCGAGTTGCCGACCTTGCCGTAGATGTCCGGCCGCGGGTCGGGGTCGTTGCCGTAGAGCGTGACCGAGTCGAAGGCGGTGGACAGGCGCTTGGCCGGCATGCCCTCGCTGACCAGCTTGAAGCGCCGGTTGGTGCGGAAGGCGTCGCCCTCGCCGGCGAACATGCGGGTGGGGTCCTCGCCCTCGCGCTTGAAGGCGAACACGCCGGCGGTGAAGGGGAAGCTGCCGGGCACGTTGTCCAGCATCAGCCACTTCAGGATCTCGCCGTGGTCCTCGTAGGTCGGCAGCACCACCTTGCGGATCTTGTTGCCGGACAGCGTGGTGTGGACCAGGCCGGTGCGGATCTCACGGTCGCGGATCTTCACGACGTACTCGTCGCCTGCGTAGGCCTGCTGCATCGCCGGCCACTGGGCCAGCAGCTTCCGGGCGTCCGCGTCCTGGCGGGCCTCGCGCTCCTCGGCCAGGGCGAGCACGGTGTTCTTCGCGCCAGATTTTTCGCTGTCCGCCTCGTGCAGCATGCGCGCGCTTTCGCGCAGCTGCTGCACCTCGCGGGCGAGTCGCGCCTGCTTGCGCGCGCGCGCCTTGTAGCCGCGCAGGGTGTCGGCGATCTCGGCCAGGTAGCGCACGCGGGCCGGCGGCACGATGGGCGTCTGGTGCGTGCTGTGGCGGGTGGCCACCGTCGGCAGCCGGCCTTCCGCGAGGGTCAGGCCGAGTTCGCCGAGCCGGGCCTTCAGCGCCTGGTACAGCGCGGTGACGCCGTCGTCGTTGAAGCGGCTGGCCATGGTGCCGAAGACGGGCATCTCCTCCGGCCGGGTGGTGAAGGCCTCTCGGTTGCGCTGCACCTGCTTGGCCACGTCGCGCAGCGCGTCGGCGGCGCCCTTGCGGTCGAACTTGTTGATGGCCACGAACTGGGCGAAGTCGAGCATGTCGATCTTCTCCAGCTGGCTGGCGGCGCCGAACTCCGGCGTCATCACGTACATCGGGATGTCCACGTGCGGCACGATGGCCGCGTCGCCCTGGCCGATGCCCGAGGTCTCGACGATCACCAGGTCGAAGCCGGCCACCTTGCAGGCGGCGATGGCGTCGGGCAGCGCCGCAGAGATCTCAGAGCCGGTGTCGCGCGTGGCCAGCGAGCGCATGTAGACGCGTGCGCCGTTTTTCCACGGGCCAGTGGCGTTCATGCGGATGCGGTCGCCCAGCAGCGCGCCGCCGCTCTTGCGGCGCGAGGGGTCGATCGAGATCACCGCGATCTTCAGCGCGTCGTCCTGGTCCAGGCGGAAGCGCCGCACCAGCTCATCGGTCAGGCTGGACTTGCCCGCGCCCCCCGTGCCGGTGATGCCCAGCACCGGCGTGCGGCGGGCCGTCGCGGCCTCACGCACCGCGGCCACCAGCGCGGCGTCGGCATCGCCGTTCTCCAGCGCGGTGATGAGCTGGGCCAGGCGGCGCCAGGCGGCCTCGTCTCCGCCCTGGATCGCGGCCAGGGCGGTGGGCGCGTGCTCGGACAGGCTGTGGTCGCAGCGCATCACCATCTCGCCGATCATCCCGGCCAGGCCCATGCGCTGGCCGTCCTCGGGGCTGAAGATGCGCACGTTGTGTGCGGCCAGGTCGCGGATCTCGGCCGGCACGATCACCCCGCCGCCGCCGCCGAAGACCTGGATGTGCGCACCGCCGCGCGCGCGCAGCAGCTCGACCATGTACTTGAAGTACTCGACGTGGCCGCCCTGGTAGGAGCTGACCGCGATGCCCTGCACGTCCTCCTGCAGCGCGGCGGTGACCACCTCCTCGACCGAGCGGTTGTGGCCCAGGTGGATCACCTCCGCGCCCATGCCCTGCAGGATGCGCCGCATGATGTTGATCGAGGCGTCGTGACCGTCGAACAGGCTGGCGGCGGTGACGAAGCGCACCTTGTGGGTCGGGCGGTAGGCCGCCAGGGCCTGGTAGTCGGCGTGCAGTGCGGTCATGCGGGCGTCTCCTCGTGGGCGGTTCGGGTGGGGTGGGTTCCGAACTCTGCGGGAATTTTAGATTGACGTTTACGTAAACGTCACTCCGCATCTCCCCGAATCTCGCCAAATCTCCGCCGACCGATGCCGCACCGCTGCCGCAGCACATGCACCACAGTGGGGAGACGTTGGCGGGCTCCCGGTCCGCTTCGAGTGCGTGGGGGGCGCCGCCAGCACCTGGGCGGGCGGCTTCTGGTGCACACGGGGGCAGCAAGCGGGCCGATCGGATTGGCACAGGATCTGCATAGTCTTCCATGAGGCCGCACGGTGGTGTGGCCTCGCTAGGTGGGACATTACTTGGACAACGGCGTCCGGTCGTCCCGGGGGTTCGGCGCAGGCTGAGCCTTCGGACTCAACGACCGCGACGCCGTCTTTTTTTCTGCGGTGGGCCGCCTGGGTCCGGCGACTCGATCCAAGGTGTCGCGCCGTGGTGCATACGCTGCGTCCGCGTCGCCAAATCGGCCCCAAGTGAAGCTTTGTCGCGCAAAGTGAACAATTCGCTTACCAATCCGTGGAAAATGACACAGCGGTTCCGCGGGCAAGGGGTCGGCGGGAGGTGCATTCGCACAAGGGGCGACCGTGGGGATTCCTTGCAAGACAGCGGCAGGGCATGCGGAATTGACCGCGCGTGCGCGGCGGTTGTCTCAGCGTCACCGTACCTTGCTGTTTCTGGTCGACGGGCGGCGCAGCCTCGACGAGGTCAGTCGCCTCGGAGAGCAGGCCGGCGTGCCGCGGGCCTACCTCGACGAACTGCTCGCATTGGGTCTGATCGTGATGGCCGCACCCGTCACCGATCGCGGCCTGTTCCACGACGATCCCGCCTGGGCGCCGACCGAGCAAACGCTGGCTTCTCCTCGCTCCCGGCGAGCGCTCGATGATGACGAGGACGTTCGGCCTGTGCCCGTCGGCTGGCCGAGTGACCTGTCGTCGCTGCCCAACCTTTTTTCCTCTGCGCAGGATTCCATCGGCTTTGGTGAGGCGGTGGGGCACACCGAGCTGTCGATGCTGGCCGCACGCGATCCGGCATTGGACCGCGCGCGCAGCTTTGTGCTGCACGCGCTGCTGAGTACCTCGCCGGTGGCCGGCGCGGTGACGATGCTGCGGGTGCGTCGCTCACGCAGTCGGGCCCAATTGCGCGCCTTGCTGCCTGAGGTGCAGGCTCGGCTGAGCCGGCCGCACCACCTGGCCGACGCCCGCCTGGTGATCCAGCGCGTGGAGGCGCTGCTCGCCGCCTGAACGGCGACGCCCGCTCGTGCTTGGGCTGATCTGTCGCATCCAACGGCTGAACACGGTCGCGCTGCGTGCACCCTGAGTCCCAGGCGACACGGTGGCCGGTGTTTTTCGCCGACACTCCCGCCTGCACACCGTGCACCGCATCGTTAGCCCGAACTCCCTGAACGTCTGGTCCGTCCATGAGTTTTCTCGTCGTCGACATCGGTAACACCCGCCTCAAATGGGGCCTGTACGGGCATCGGGCGATCGATGCGCCGCTGCTGGCGCACGGCGCGGTGGTTCTGGAGCAGATCGAAACGTTGGCCGAGCAGGTCTGGTCCCGGCTCGATGTCGAGGCCCCCACGGCGATGCTGGGTTGTGCCGTGGCGGGCAACGCCGTGCGTCGGCGCGCTGAGGAGCAGCTCGACCTTTGGGATCTGCGCCCGCGCTGGGTGGTGTCCGAGCACGCCGCCTGCGGGGTGACCAACGGCTACGAGCACCCGACGCGCCTGGGCTCTGACCGCTGGGCCGCGATCATCGGCGCGCACGGGCGGGTCCGCGACGCGGGCGAGCGCCGCCCGGCCATCGTCGTGATGGTGGGGACCGCGGTGACGGTGGAGGCGATCGCGGCCGATGGGCGCTTCCTCGGCGGGCTGATCCTGCCGGGCTTTGGCCTGATGCTCAAGGCGCTGGAGAGCGGGACGGCCGGCCTGCATGTGCCCACCGGTGAGGTGCAGCGCTTCCCGATCAACACCAGCGATGCGCTGATGAGCGGCGGCAGCTACGCGATCGCCGGCGCCATCGAGCGCATGCACCGCCACGTCCTGGAAGAATGCGGCGCCGAGCCGGCGCTGTTCATGACCGGCGGTGCGGCGGTGAAACTGGCGCCGATCACGCCGCTGGGCTTCGAGGTGGTGGACCTGCTGATCTTCGAAGGCCTGCTGCGCATCGCCGAGGAGCGCGCCCGCTGACCCTCAAAGGTGGGCCATGAAGGAGGAGCGCGGCTCTTCGGTCGGGGACGGGGGCTCGCACAGCGGCGCCTCGCCGCGTGCAGCGCGCAGCTCTTCGCGCAGCGCGACCATCTCCTTGCGAAGTTGACCGACTTCCCGGTGCATGTCGCGCAGGATGTCGCGCTCGAGCCGACGCTCGGAGGACTCGACCCACATCGCCGAGATGGCCGCCGTCACCAGCGACAGCACGCCGTAGCCCAGCAGCACGACAAAGACGGCGAAGATCTTGGCCGCCGGCGTGGTCGGCACGATGTCGCCATAGCCCACCGTTGCGGCGGTGGTGAAGGCCAGCCACAGGCCGTCGGCCAGCGTCGGCGCGCGGGGCTCCAGCCACCAGAAGCCGCCGCCGCACAGCGCCAGCACCGTCAGCGCCAGCAGCAGCAGCACCGGCAGGCTGCCGCGCTCGAACAGGCGCTGCAGCGACCAGATCATGTAAATCAGGGTCAGCAGGGCTGTGACGCCACGCACACCCAGCACCACAGGTGAGCCGGCACTGGGGGGCAGCGCGGCGGCCAACAGCAGGCCGAACACCAGTGTGACGACGACCATCAAGCGCCAGGTGCTGACTTGTCGGCCGAAGGTGGAGCGGCGAGCGCGTCGGGCGCCGAGCCACTCGTTGGCCGCGACGACCAGGGCCGCCACCGCGTAGGCCGCAGCGGCCAGTGGGGTGGGGGCGCCGTCGAGCAGCTCGACGTAGAAGGCCGGAATCGTCAGCGTCAGCGCGAGCAGCACGGGCCAGCGCCCGCGCAGGACGACCCAGTGCGCCGCGACCTCCTGGACCAGGCGCGAGGGTTGAGGTTTGTGGGGACGGTGGGCGTTCCGCATGCGCCGAGCCTAGCAGCCCTGGATGCCAGCGTTTCGGCCTGCATCAACTCAGACTGCGTGTTACCCCGCCGGGTGTCCGTTGAGTTGAGGCGTTCCCCGCAAGGGCGCACGGCGCGCGCGCACCCAGTTCTCCAGGTGAGCAGCGCTCAGCGGCGCACTGATGCCCAGGCCCTGCAGCTGATCGCAGCCGGTTTCGGTCAGGAAGCGCTGCTGGGCTTCGGTCTCGACGCCCTCGGCCACCACGCCCAGGCCCAGGCCGCTGGCAAGCTGGATGATCGCGCGGGCGATCGCGGTGGCTTGGCGCTGCTGGGGCAGCTCGCGCACAAAGGAGCGGTCGATCTTCATCTTGTCGATCGGCAGCTCCTTCAGGTGCGCCAGCGACGAGTAGCCGGTGCCGAAATCGTCCACCGACAGGCGCACGCCCAGCTCGCGCAGCTGCTGCAGCCGTTCGCGCACGGCGGGCACATCGTCCATCAGCATGCGCTCGGTCAGCTCCAGCTCCAGCCAGCCGCTGGGCAAGCCGGTGTCGCGCAGCAGGGCGTCGATCGAGTCGACAAAACCCGGGGCCTGGAACTGCAGCGTGGACAGGTTCACCGCCACCGTCAGGTCCAGTCCCTGCTGGTGCCAGTGGCGCGCGCAGCGGGCGGCCTCGCGCAGCACCCAGGCGCCGATCGGCACGATCAGCCGATGCTGTTCGGCCAGGCCGATGAACTCGTCCGGCGAGAGCAGGCCGCGTTCGGGGTGCTGCCAGCGGATCAGCGCCTCCACGCCCACCGGTTCACCGTCGCTGCAGCGCACCTGGGGCTGGAAGAGCAGGGCGAACTCTTCGTGCTCGATGGCGTGGCCGAGCTGCCCCTCCAGCACCAGATTGGCGTAGGCCGCGGTGGCCACGCGGGGCTCGAAGATTGCGTAGGTCGCACGCCCGCGTGACTTGGCCACGTGCATCGCCGCATCGGCGTGCTTGATTAGCACGTCGGGCGTGCCGCCGTCGCGTGGGTACAGCGCGATGCCCAACGAGGGCGTGACCGAGATCGGCCGGCCTTCGATCGACAGCGGCGCCGACACAGCGGTGAGCAGCTTGTTGGCCACGTGGATCACATCGGCCGGGTCGCGCACGCCGGGCAGCAGCACCATGAACTCGTCGCCGCCGAAGCGCGCCAGCCGGTCGGTGCTGCGCACCTGGTCGCCGATGCGCCGCGCCACCGTCTTGAGCAGGGCATCCCCAGCGGTGTGGCCCACCGAGTCGTTGACGCGCTCGAAGTGGTCCAGGTCGATGAACAGCAGCGCCAGCTGGGTGCCCGCGGCGCGCGCCGCCACCATCAGGTGCTCCAGCTGGGCCAGGAAGGCGGCGCGGTTGGGCAGGCCGGTCAGCGGATCGTGGTGGGCGAGGTAGTGCAGCCGTGCCTGGGTGGCGTGGCGGTCGCGCACGTCGCGCACGATCGTCATGCGCATGGGGCGGCCCTGCTGCAGGCCGCTGCGCTCGATGAACTCCACCGGCAGGCGCCCACCGTCGCGGTGCATCAGCGCCGTTTCGTAGGTGACTTCCTTGCCGGAGGCGGCGACGTGGGCGACGCGGCTGCGCTGTTCGGGCGCGATCAGGTCCAGCACGCGGCGCCCCAGCAGTTGGTGCAGCGACTGGCCGAGCAACTCGCAGATGGCGGGGTTGGCGTCGGCGATGCGGCCGTCGTGGTGGAAGAGGATGCCCTCGACGCTGGCCTGCATGAACTTGGCCAGCCGCTCCTCGGACTCGATCATGGCCCGCTCCGCGCTGTGGTGGCGCGTCAGGTCGCTGATCAGCACGAACAGACCGAGCACGCGGCCACCGCTGTCGCGCTGCGGCGCAAAGGCCAGCTCGGTCCACAGCCGCCGACCGTCGGCCAGCGCAAGCTCCTGCTCGCAGCTGCAGCGCTCGCCACTGCGCAGCGCCTGGGCGATGAAGGGCTGCACGTGCTGCGCCAGCTCTTCGCCCAGGACCTGGGGGATGTTCAGCCCGAGCACCGAGGCGGCGTCGAAGCCGAAGGCCTGCGCGTAGGGCTGGTTCGCGTAGGTGCAGCGCAGCTCTCCGGCCTCGTGGTAGCCCATCATCAAGGGCACGCTGTCGGCCAGGCTGCGAAGCTGCTCATAGCGCGCTCGCGCGTCCAAGCCATTCAATGACTGTGGGGCGGGCGATTGGAGCGCCTGAAGCGGCGAGGGCGGTTGTTGGGTGGAGGGCAAGGGCGGAGGGCGCTGGGTCATGGCCGGAGTGGCGCGCGATCCGGCGCCAACCGACCATCATAGGCAGCGCCCTTTGAGGCGCAGTGTGGCAAACCCCGCAGTTGCGGGGTTCTTCGACACCGAAGGATTCTCAAAAGCGAAAAATCGTCCTTGGGCCTGTCAGAAGCGGCGCTGCGCCTGGCTCCCTCTGGCTCAGAGAATGAACCGCGAGAGGTCCTCGTTGGCCGCCAGATCGGCCAAGCGCGCATCCACCCGCCCGGCGTCGATCGTGATCGTCTCGCCACCGTGGCGCGGGGCGTCGAAGGAGATCTCGTCGAGCAGCCGCTCCATCACGGTAGACAACCGCCGTGCGCCGATGTTTTCGGTGCGCTCGTTCACCGAGAAGGCGATCTCGGCCAGGCGTCGCACCGCCTCGGGGGAGAAATCGAGCGTCACGCCCTCGGTGGCCAGCAGGGCCTGGTACTGCTTGAGCAGGCTGGCGTGGGTGCTGGTCAGGATGGCCTCGAAGTCGTCCACCGACAGCGAACCCAGTTCGACACGAATCGGGAAGCGCCCCTGCAGCTCGGGGATCAGGTCGCTGGGCTTGGCCAGGTGGAAGGCGCCCGAGGCGATGAAGAGGATGTGGTCCGTCTTCACCATGCCGTACTTGGTGCTGACGGTGGTGCCCTCGACCAGCGGCAGCAGGTCGCGTTGCACACCCTGGCGCGAGACGTCGGCGCCCTGCGCGTCGCTGCGGCTGGCCACCTTGTCGATCTCGTCGATGAAGACGATGCCGTTCTGCTCGGCGTTGTGCAGCGCGCGGGTCTTGATCTCGTCTTCGTTGACCAGGCGCTGGGCTTCTTCCTCGACCAGCAGCTTGCGCGCCTCGGCGATGGTCATCTTGCGCGACTTGCGCTTGCCTTGGCCGAGTTGGGAGAACATGCCGCGCAGCTGCTCGGCCATCTCCTCCATGCCGGCGGGGCCCATGACCTCCAGCGTCGGCTTGGCCTCGGCGACCTCGATCTCGATCTCCTTGTCGTCGAGCGTGCCTTCGCGCAGGCGCTTGCGCATCACCTGGCGCGCGGCGCCTTCACCGGCGCCGGTGCCGCTCGCGGCCGGGCCACTGTCGCCAAAGCCGAACTCGCTGCGCGGGCGCGGCACCAGCACGTCGAGGATGCGGTCCTCGGCGGCGTCCTCGGCGCGGGTGCGCATCAGAACGACCTGGCGCTCGCGCTCTTGCTTGACGGCGCTGTCCACCAGGTCGCGGATGATGGTGTCCACGTCCTTGCCGACGTAGCCCACCTCGGTGAACTTGGTGGCCTCGACCTTGATGAAGGGCGCATCGGCCAGCCGCGCCAGGCGGCGCGCAATCTCGGTCTTGCCCACGCCGGTGGGGCCGATCATCAGGATGTTCTTGGGCGTGATCTCGTGGCGCAACTTGTCGTCCACCTGCTGGCGACGCCAGCGGTTGCGCAGCGCGATCGCGACGGCGCGCTTGGCGGCGTTCTGGCCGACGATGTGGCGGTCGAGTTCGGAGACGATCTCCTGCGGCGTCATGGCGCTCATCGGTTCAGTCCAGCGTTTCGAGGGTGTGGTTCTGGTTGGTGTAGATGCACAGGTCGCCAGCGATCTCGAGCGAGCGTTTGACCACGTCGGCCGGCGCCATCTCGGTGTGCAACAGCAGCGCCCGTGCGGCGGCCTGGGCGTAGGCGCCGCCCGAGCCGATCGCGACGATGCCCTCTTCGGGCTCCAGCACGTCGCCGTTGCCGGTGATGATCAGCGAGGCGCTGCGGTCGGCCACCGCCAGCATGGCCTCCAGCCGGCGCAGCACGCGGTCGGTGCGCCAGTCGCGCGTGAGCTCGACGGCCGCGCGCACCAAGTGGCCCTGGTGCTTTTCCAGCTTGGCCTCGAAGCGCTCGAAGAGGGTGAAGGCGTCGGCGGTGGCGCCGGCAAAGCCCGCCAGCACCTGATCGCGGTACAGGCGGCGCACCTTGCGCGCGCTGGCTTTGACGACGATGTGGCCGAGCGTGACCTGGCCGTCCCCGCCCATCGCGACCTGCTGGCCGCGGCGCACGCTGACGATGGTGGTGCCGTGAAACTGTTCCATGGGCATGGGAAGTGGGGGCGAACGAGCTCGATGCAAGCGCGCTCAGCCGAATGGGGGAGATGAGAGGGGGGGGCGTCGGGACGCCCTGCGGCCGGTCAAGTCCGGCCGCGGGTGTTCAGACGCTGCGCACCGTAACGCGGGCGTGCTCGTTGATGCCCATCGCGCCGCAGAACAGCGCAACGAGGCGATGGGCGTCGACGAAGGTCACCGCGCGGTTTTCGCCGCGGCGCGCCAGCACCCAGTTCAGCAGGTCTCCTGCTGCGATGAAGTCCACTCGGATCAGCCGTGCACAGGAGACGTTGATCAGGCTGGCCAGCCCGATCTGCGCATCCAACTCTTTGAGCAACGGCCCAATGTCGCCAACCAGCTGGCCATTGAGCTCGACGTTGGCGACCGCGGGCGAGCGTTCTTCCAGCGTCTCCGACTCCATGAAGGCGGTGGAGACGTCGGCCGTCATCGGTGGCGTGATCGTCACCCCCGACACTGTGGCCATCGTGAGGGTGCAGCGTGCCGGCGCCCAAGACGGCGGCGACACCTCGTAGGTCATGCAGTAGTCGATCGCGGTCTGGTCGAAATCCGGTGCCCGGTTGGCCAGGCGCAGGGTTTCGAGGCGCAGCATCCAGAACGCCGGGTCGGCGTCGCGAACGCCCGTGGGCGCCGCTTCGCTGAGCAGCTGGAAGAAGCGCTCGCTGCCGATCCAGCGCATCTCGACGGGTTGGTCGGCCCACTCCTGCAGCAGCCGAGACAGTGCCGTGCAGGCCTGCGCATCGATTCGACCCGCCTGTCGCCAATCCAGCACCCAGGGCAAGGGCAACTGCAACAGCTGCGACCGCAGCTGCGCCACGCCATCGCCATCGAGCAACTCGGGCGCTACCCAGCCAACGGTGCCGTCAACCCGTGCGCCAGAGACGTTGGCGCTGGACTTGCCACGCGGGCGGTCGTGGGCAGCCTGTTCGGCCACCATGCGCGGCAATGAATACCACTGTGGCGCCGACCATCCGAAGCGCTGGAGGTAATCCATCGCCAGCGTCTCGAATTTTTGCTGCTGTCCGGTGGCGCGGTAGAGGTCGAACAGAGCCAGCCACGTGTCGGAATGCTGCGCGCGCAGGCTACCGATGGCCACCAGCGTTTGCAGCACACGCTCGCACAAGTCGAAGTCGGCGTTGGCAAAGGCGATGACTGCCTCGTCCAATTCCGCGTCATGTGCCAACTCGTTGATTTCGAAGGCGAAGGCGTTCGATGCATCGCTGCCCTCACCGTACAGCGGCGACAGCGCAGAAATCCCCTTGCCCATCATGTCCGATGGCGCCCCGGGACGCGCTGCGGCCGCAGGCATCGGCAGGGGCTCAAGCAGGTGCATCGGCGCGGTCGGCTTGAACGCGTCGGTCAGCACTGGCGAGGTGGCCATCACCTGCGGCGCCGTGGTGGCCGAGAAGAAGGCGTCCGACAGCGCGGGCGAGACGGTGCGCATCACCGCTGCACCGCGACGGGTGGGCGTTGAGGCGGTCTCGCCGACCATTTGACGCTCGATCGCGTCGATCTTGTCCTTGACGTCGTGGTCGGGGCGCGCGCTGGCCCCGTCGTTGATGCGCACCTCGGAGTCGTCCAGGTGCGACAGCCCTTCCAGGCCGGCAATGCCCTCGCCGGTCAGGCCCTCGCGCCGGATCTTGCGCAGCATGTCGAACTCGCGCTTGCGCACGAAGTCGTTGCGCCGCTTGCGCTCGATCATGGCCTTGATCTCGGAGCGCGCGTCGTCGTCGTCGTGGGGCTCTGGATTTGAATTGTTCAGATCGGCCCAGTCGGTGGTCGGATTCAGCGCGAAGCGCACCACCTTGCGGAAGAAACCGCTCTTGGGGGGATCCTTGGATTCAGACATGTTGGTCGATATGGGCCGGTGGTCTCGCACAGCGCCACCGGCGGCCGTTCAGTCCCCGAAGAGTTTCTGCTTCAGCTCGCGACGCTGTTGCGCTTCCAGCGACAGTGTAGCGGTGGGTCGGGCCAGAAGACGCCGCAAACCGATGGGTTCACCTGTTTCATCACAGTAACCGTAGTCACCGGAATCGATGCGGCCGATGGCCTGCGAGATCTTCTTGAGCAGCTTGCGCTCACGATCGCGCGTGCGCAGCTCCAGTGCGTGTTCTTCCTCAATGGTGGCCCGGTCGGCCGGGTCCGGGACGATCGAGGTGTCCTCGCGCAGGTGCTCGGTGGTCTCTCCGGCATTGGACAGCAGGTCGTTCTTTTGCTGCTGCAGCCGGACACGGAAGAACTCCAGCTGCTTCTCGTTCATGTACTCGCTGTCGGGCATCGACAGCAGCTCCGCGTCGGTCATTTCGCCGCCGGACTTGGTCTTCCATGCGTTGGCGAGCTTCGGGTCGGCCGAGGGCAGCGAGGGGGGGGCGGTCTGGGGCATGGATCGACTCGATGGACTGACTTCAAGAGGGGCGCATGCGGGAAACAGCGCCGCGCGGGCTGATCGCGCGACCCGCAGCGCGGATCAGGTCGTTGTAGTTCTGAACTCTGGACGCCCCGCGCCCAGCGCTGGGGCCCGGTTTGAGCGCGCGGATTGTAGCCATGTCGCTGTGTGCCGGTGCGCGTGCCGGCCCGGGGGTGCAACAGGACGTGTGACCCGTCACGCGAGGCATTGTTCCAATCCCTGCTGGAAGACGTCGCGCGGCAAATCGATGCCAATGAACACCATGCGGCTCTGGCGGGTTTCGTCCTTGGCCCACACCGGGCCGAGGTCGCTGCCCATCAGCTGGTGAACGCCCTGGAAGATCACCTTGCGCTCGGTCCCCTGCATGTGCAGCACGCCCTTGTAGCGCAGCATGCGCGGGCCGTAGATCTGCACCACCGAGCCCAGGAAGTCCTCGAGTTTGGCCGGGCTGAAGGGGCGTTCGGCGCGGAAGACGAAGGACTTCACGTCGTCGTCGTGGTGGTGGTGATGCGGGTGGTTGCAGGCCTCGCCCGGCGCGTGGTCGTGGTGGTCATGACCATGGTCGTGACCGTGGTGATCGTGTTCGTCGGCTGCGGCGAGGAAGTCTGGATCGATCTCTAGTTTGGCATTGAGGTTGAAGCCGCGCAGGTCGAAGACCTGGGCGATCGGCACCTCGCCGAAGTGCACGCGCTGCTGCGGCGCGCGCGGGTTCATGTGTTTGAGGCGATGGGTCAGGGCTTCGAGGCTGGCCTCGTCCACCAGATCGGTCTTGCTCAGGAAGATCTGGTCTGCGAACCCGACCTGGCGGCGTGCCTCCTGGCGGTCGTTGAGCTGCTGGTCGGCGTGCTTGGCGTCCACCAGCGTCAGGATCGAGTCGAGCAGGTAGGCCTCGGCCACCTCGTCGTCCATGAAGAAGGTCTGCGCCACCGGGCCGGGGTCGGCCAGGCCGGTGGTCTCGATCACCACGCGCTCGAAATTCAGCTCGCCCTTGCGGCGCCGCCGCGCCAGGTCGGCCAGCGTTTCGCGCAGGTCCTCGCGGATCGTGCAGCAGATGCAGCCGTTGCTCATCTGGATGATCTGCTCCTGCATCTCGGTGACCAGGATGTCGTTGTCGATGTTCTCTTCGCCGAATTCGTTCTCGATCACGGCGATCTTCTGGCCGTGGGCCTCGGTGAGCACGCGCTTGAGCAGCGTGGTCTTGCCCGAGCCGAGGAAGCCGGTGAGGATGGTGGCGGGGATCAGGCCTGTGGACATGGTGATGCGGTGGCGCGGCGCGGGGACGTGGTCAATCTTCCATTGGAACACTCCTGCGCCCCGCGTGCTCGGGCAGGGGGGCTGGCAGCTTCGCGTCATCCACATCAGGTATTCTTGTTGCATCTTCACTCTGGCACGTCCGGTGTCCGAACCTCAGCCCAGTCCCCGTCACCCGCGCGAAGGCGCTCGCGCCGCCCCGGGTGACCGCCGCAGCCTGCTGGAGCGGGTGCGCGAATTCCTGTCGCCCGGCCCCGACTCCACCGACGAGCTCATCGAAACCCTGGCCGAGGCGGAGCAGCGCGAGTTGATCGACCCCGAGTCGCGCTCGATGCTCGAAGGCGTCATCCGCATGGCCGACCTGACCGCCGGGGACGTCATGGTGGCCGCGCCACGCATGGACCTGCTGGACATCGCCGCGCCCTACGACGAGTTGCTGGCGCAGGTGATCGACACCGGGCATTCACGCTTTCCGGTTCACGAGGGTGACCGCGAGAACATCCTGGGCATCCTGCTGGCCAAGGACCTGCTCAAGCTGCAGCGCGCGCCGGAGCTGAACCTGCGCACCTTGCTGCGCCCGGCGGTGTTCGTGCCCGAGTCCAAAGGGCTGAACGAGCTGTTGCGCGACTTCCGCTCCAACCGCAACCACCTCGCTTTGGTGATCGACGAGTTCGGCCGCTGCGCCGGGATGATCACCATCGAGGACGTGCTGGAGGAAATCGTCGGCGAGATCGAGGACGAGTTCGACGACAAGGACGGTGAGTCCGGCATCTACACCCTGGCCGATGGCAGTCAGCGGGTGGCCGGTGATGCGTCGGTGGAGGCGGTCAACGCGGCCTTTGGCGTCGACTTGCCCTCCGATCAGTTCGAGACCATCGGGGGCCTGATCGCCGACGACCTTGGTCGCGTGCCGCGCCGCGGCGAGACCGTCAGCGTCGTCGGGCTGGCGTTCACCGTGATGCTCACGCGCGGTGGTGCGGTGCGCTGGTTTCGCGTGCGGCGCGAGGCTCCTGTCGCGCAGCCGGTGGCCGTCGGTTGAGCTCGGCGCTGAATTCACGACCCTGGCTGGCGGGGCGGTGGGCGCTGCCCGTCGCGCTGGCAGCGGGGGCGCTGCAGGCCGTCGCGCTGGCGCCCTGGCCGCAGGGCGGCGTGCAGATCCTGGCGCTGGCGCTGCTGGTGGCCCTGCTGCGTGGGCGCTCCCCCCGTGCCGCCGCCGGCCTCGGTCTGGCCTTCGGTTTTGCCTGGATGCTGGGCACCTTCTTCTGGCTCTTCGTCAGCATGCATCGCTATGGCCACTTGCCCGCGGTTCTGGCGGCTGGGGCGGTGGCGGCGCTGGCGGCGGCGATGGCGCTGTACCCTGCGGCGGCGTCTGCGGCCTTTTCGGCTTGGGCACCGGCTGGCCGTGCACGTGCAGTGGCGCTGTGGGGCTGCCTCTGGCTGGCCTGCGAGCTGGCGCGGGCGCAGTGGTTGACGGGCTTTCCCTGGGGCGCGGTGGGCTATGCCCACGTCGATTCGGCGCTGTCGCTGCTGGCCCCCTGGGTGGGGGTTTATGGCATCGGTGCGGTGGCCGCGATGGTCGCGGCGGGGTCGGCGCTGCTGGCGCTCGAAGGCCGGGGCCGCTGGCGCTGGGCGGCCGCTGTGCCGGCTCTGGCGCTGACGCTGCTGCCAGCCTGGCGTGGGCCGGACTTCACCTCGCCGACCCGCACCCTATCGGTGACGCTGCTGCAGGGCAATGTGCCGCAGGACGAGAAGTTCGACTTCGAGCGCCTGCCCGCCACGCTGGCCTGGCACGTGCGCACGATCATCGGGTCGAGCAGTGATTTGGTGGTGGCGCCCGAGACGGCCATTCCGCTGCTGCCGGCGCAGCTGCCCGAGGGCCTGTGGGCGCAGCTGACGTCGCACTTCTCCCGCTCCGCGGCGCAGGGGGGGCGCGCCAGTGCGCTGATTGGCGTGCCGCTGGGCGATCTTGAAAGCGGCTACACCAATTCGGTGGCCGGGCTGGGGCCGGGGCAGAGCGACTACCGCTACGACAAGCACCACCTGGTGCCCTTCGGCGAGTTCGTGCCGCCGGGTTTCCGCTGGTTCATTGAGCGCATGCAGATTCCACTGGGCGACTTCTCGCGCGGCGACCTGGCTCAGCCCTCGTTTGCGGTAGGGGGCGAGCGGGTGGCGCCCAACATCTGCTACGAAGATCTGTTCGGCGAGGAACTGGCCGCGCGCTGGAATGGCCGTCACGCAGCGCCGACGCTGCTGGCCAACGTCAGCAACATCGGCTGGTTTGGCGACACCGTGGCGGTCGATCAGCACCTGCAGATTTCACGCATGCGCAGCCTGGAACTGCAGCGGCCGATGCTGCGTGCCACCAACACCGGGGCGACCGCGGTGATCGACCACCGGGCGCGGGTGACGCACCAACTGGCGCCGCATCAGCGCGGCGTGCTGGTTGGCGAGGTCACGGGGCGGGAGGGGGCGACGCCCTTCGCACGCTGGGCTGCGCATCTGCAGCTCTGGCCGCTGTGGCTGATGGCGCTGGGCGGGGGGGCCCTGCTGGCGCGGCGACGAACGCGGTAAGCGACGAGGCTGTGGCGGTGGGGCGGGCAAAACGCGCCGCCGCCGCCCGCGCTGGCGCGTCAGATCAGGGGGGACAGCACCCGCGTGGCCAGGCTTCGCACCAGGTCGGACGGGGTCGAGCAGGCCGCGTCGAGGCAGCGGCGGGCGTAGGCCGGCTCGCGCAGCAGTCGGTCGGTGTCGATGCGCTCGATGTAGGCACTCATCACCCACTTCAGATCGGTCAACGCCAGCAAGTCAGGTTGTCCGGCGCCACTCGGGAGGGGGTGTGCCAAGTGACTCTGGGAGAGAACGCAGGCCATCGACAGCTCCTGGGCGCCGGCGGAGGTGGCGCATGGCGACACCTTAGAGGCCGCTTCGGGTGGCTCAGAAGTCGAAATGACCGGCACTTGCGCGGCTGTTGGCCAGCCGGGCGTCGCGTTGTGATCGGGGTCACGGTACATGGCTGCGGACACGGTTGATGCTGCGGTTCGTGCATGCACCGCTTTGGGGAGTGCTGGCCCTGAATCCGGTCGAAGTGGCTTCGTGTAGAGTGCTTTGGCCGTTCGGAGTCTGTTGGACTTCCTTGCAGCTGGCGGCGCAATCGTTACCCCGAATCGACTCAGGATGATTTCTATGTTCCGTTTGGCTACTGTCACGACGCTGACGCTGATTCTGGCGGCCTGCTCCAACCCCCCCAAGGTCGATGTGCCTTCGGCGTCGGCTGCGCCCGTCACGACGGCCGCGCCGAAGTCGGCGGGTGGGGCCGCGGCGGGCCAGCCCGCGCCGCAGTCGCGGGTGGCGGCGGTGGACCTCGGTGCCAACGCCAACACTGGAAAATCCGGCCTGGCGCCGCACCTCGATCCGGCCAGCACGTTGTCTCGCGAGCGCAGTGTCTACTTCGATTTCGATCAGTTCGTCATCCGCAGCCAGGACCGCCCGGTGGTCGAAGCCCATGGCAAGTACCTCGCCGCCCAGCGCGCGCTGAAGGTGTCGATCGAAGGCAACGCCGACGAGCGCGGCAGCCGCGAATACAACCTGGCGCTGGGCCAGAAGCGGGCCCAGGCCGTGGTGCAGTCGCTCAAACTGTTGGGCGCGAGCGACGATCAGCTCGAAGCGGTCAGCTATGGCGAGGAACGCCCGAAGGCGACCGGCCACACCGAGGACGCCTGGGCCCAGAACCGCCGCGCCGACATCCGCTACAAATAAGCAGTGGCGGGGCGGGCGCCGATAATGCCGCGCGCTATTGACCGGATCCGCCCATGGCCCTGCTCACCCTTCAAGACGCTTGCCTGGCCTTCGGCCATGTGGCGCTGCTCGACCACACCGCGATGTCGCTGGAGGTGGGCGAACGCCTCGGCCTCATCGGCCGCAACGGCACGGGCAAATCCTCGCTGCTGAAGATCCTCGCCGGGCTGGAGTTGCCCGACGACGGGCAGCTGCAGCTCCAGCAGGGCCTGCGCCGGCATTACGTGCCGCAGGAGCCGACCTTCCGCCCCGGCGTCTCCGTCTTCGAGGCGGTGTCCGACGCGCTGGCCGAGGTCCGTGACCTGCGCCAGCGCTACGAGGCCCACGCGCCCGGCGAAGACCTGGATGCCCTGCAAAGCCGCATCGAGGCGCTCGACGGCTGGACCTGGGAGCAGCGCGTCGACCAGACGCTCGACCGCCTCGGCCTGCGCGCCGAGGCGCGGGTGGACGCGCTGTCCGGCGGCCTGCGCAAGCGCGTCGCGCTGGCCCAGGCGCTGGTGGCAGCGCCCGACGTGCTGCTGCTCGACGAGCCCACCAACCACCTCGACCTCGACGCCATCTTCTGGCTGCAGGAGCTGCTCAAGGGCTTCCGCGGCGCGCTGGTCGTCATCACCCACGACCGCGCCTTCCTGGACGCGGTGTCCACCCGCATCCTCGAGCTCGATCGCGGCATCTTGCGCAGCTACCCGGGCAGCTTCTCGGCCTACGAGGACGCCAAGGAGCGCGAGCTGCACGCCGAGACGCTGGCCAACGCCCGCGCCGACAAGCTGCTGGCGCAGGAAGAGGTCTGGATCCGCAAGGGCGTCGAGGCCCGGCGCACCCGCAGCGTCGGCCGCGTGGCCCGGCTGCAGCAGCTGCGCGCCACGCGCGCCGCGCGCCGCGACGTGGTCGGCCGCGCCAAGCTGGAGGTGGACGCGGGCGTGCCCAGCGGCAAGATCGTCGCGGTGCTGGAGGGCGTGTCGAAGGCCTTCGGCGAGCGCACGATCGTGCGCGACCTGAACGTGACCCTCCTGCGCGGCGACAAGGTCGGCCTGATCGGGCCGAACGGCGCGGGCAAGACCACGCTGCTGCGCCTGATCCTCGGTGAGCTGGAGGCCGACTCGGGCAGCGTGCGCCGCGGCACGCAGATCCAGGTGGCCTACTTCGACCAGATGCGCGAGGCGCTGGACCCGGAGGCCACGCTGGCCGACACCATCAGCCCGGGCAGCGAATGGGTCGAGGTCGGCGGCGTGCGCAAGCACGTCATGGGCTACCTCGGCGACTTCCTCTTCTCGCCCGCGCGGGCCAACTCGCCGGTGCGCAGCCTCTCCGGCGGCGAGCGCAACCGCCTGCTGTTGGCGCGCCTGTTCGCCAAGCCGGCCAATGTGCTGGTGCTCGACGAGCCGACCAACGACCTGGACATCGACACGCTGGAGCTGCTTGAGGAGCTGCTGCAGTCCTACTCCGGCACCGTCTTCGTGGTCAGCCACGACCGGCGCTTCCTCGACGCGGTGGTCACCAGCACCCTCGTGGCCGAGGGCGACGGCCGCTGGCGCGAGTACGAGGGCAGCGTCGAGGACTGGTTGCAGCAGTCCCAGCGCGCCGCCGCGCTGGCGCAGCAGCAGGCTGCGGGGGCCCCCAAGCCGGCGCCCGCCCCGGTGGCGGCCCCCGCGCCAGCCACCGCCGAGGCGGCATCGGCCGCCACCACGGCACCGCGCCGCAAGCTCAGCTACAAGGAGCAGCGCGAGCTCGACGAGCTGCCCGGGCGCATCGACGCGCTGGAGACCGAGCAGAAGGCCCTGGCCGAGGCGATGGCCGGCACCGACCTCTACACCCGCACGCCCGAGCGCATCGCCGAGGTGCATGCACGGCACGCCCAGATCGACGAGGCGCTGTTGGAGTTGCTCGACCGCTGGGAGACGCTGTCCAGCCGTTGAATCCGGCGTCGCCCCGGCTGGGGCGATCGCTGCCTCAGTGCCCTTCGGCGAGCAGCGTCTTCAGGTCGGCGGCGATCTCGGCCGGCGGCGTCGCGTGCTTCAGGTACAGCCGCACCCGGCCCTGCGTGTCGAAGACGTAGGACGCCGCGGTGTGGTCCACGGTGTAGCTGGTCTCGGTCTTGCCCGGCACCTTGCGGTAGAAAACCTTGAACTCCTTGGCCACCGCGGCCGTCTCGTCTGGCGTGCCGTACAGGCCCAGCCAGGCTGGGTTGAAGTTGGAAACGTAGGCCTTGAGCAGCTCGGGCTTGTCGCGCTCAGGGTCCACCGAGACGAACACGCCCACCAGCTTGTCGCCGTCCGCGCCCAGCAGGCGCTGGGCTTCGGCGAGGTTGCTCAGCGTGGTCGGGCAGACGTCCGGGCACTGGGTGTAGCCGAAGAAGACCACCGCCAGCTTGCCCTTCAGGTCGGCCAGGCTGCGGCGCTTGCCGTCGCCATCGTTCAGGCTCAGCTCGCGCGCATAGCTGGCGCCGGTGATGTCGAGCGCCTTGAAGGCCGGGGCCTTTGGCCCGCCGACGCGGTCACAGCCGGCCAGCAGGCCCGCGCCTGCGAGCAGGCTCAGTCCGGTGGCGAGGGCGATGCGGCGCCGTGCGGCATCGGCAGAGGAAGTCGGTGAGGCGCCACGCGGCGCACGCAGGGGCAGGGTCACGGCCAGGGCTCGGGCAAGTTCGGTGGGTGGTGCGGTGGATGGTGCGCCGACGGCGCACCCCGATCACCGAGCCGCGAGCATACCGTTCAGGCCCAGCCGCGTCGGCCGGGTCGACGGCAGCGCCTGGGGTTGGGGTTTGACGACGCTCAAAGCGGCCAGTGTCGCCACCAGCGCAGCGGCGCCCGCGGTGTGCGCCAGGGCCGCAGCGAGGGGCCAGTCCAGCACCACGTTCGAAATGCCCGAGACGATCTGCCAGGCCAGCAGCCCCGCCAGCGCCCGGGCTGCTTGCGTGCGGCCGCCGCGCCGCAGCGCCCAGGCCAGCGCGCCCACCGCCAGCGCGACCGCCACCGCGCCGAGCCGGTGCACGACGTGGATCGCCGTCAACGCATCGAAGGGCAGAAAGCGCCCGTCGGCGGTCTGCCCCAGCTCGCGCCGCCACTGGAAGCCGCTGGCCAGGTCCATCGCCGGCCACCAGCTGCCCTGGCAGGTCGGGAAGTCGGCACAGGCCAGCACCGCGTAGTTCGTGCTCACCCAGCCGCCCAGCGTCACCTGAGCGATCACCAGCAGCAGGACTGCCCGCACCGCCCAGCGCAGCCGTGTGGGCAGGTCCAGTGCGTTGGGGGCCTGGCGATGGGCCATCACCGCCAGCAGCGCGAGCAGGCCGACGCCGCCCAGCAGGTGCGCGGTGACGATGACGGGGTAGAGCTTCATCGTCACCGTCAGCGCGCCAAAGGCGCCCTGGCCGCAGACCCAGAGAAAGAGCAGTGCCGTCCAGGCTGCGAACACCGGCGGTGCGTCGCGGGGGGCAGGATCGAGGACAGCTTGAGTGGGGGGGCGGCGTCGGCGCAGGGCCAGCCCGGCGTGGACGAGCGCCATCGCGGTGATCAGCGCGCCCACCGACATCGCCAGGTAGCGGTGCAGCATCTCGACCCAGGCCTTGCGCTGGGTCACCGGGCCGTGGGGCTGGGCCGCCTCGGCCGCCGCGATGTGGGCCTGCGCGGCCAGGGGGGTGGACTGGGCGTAGCAACCCGGCCAGTCGGGGCAGCCCAGACCGGAATCGGACAGCCGGGTGTAGGCGCCGAAGACGATCAGGTCGAAGGTCAGGAACAGCGTCAGCAGGGTCAGCGTCCGCAGCCAGCCCGAACGAGGGGCGCGGCGTTGGCGCCAGGCCGTCCAGCCCGCGAAGGCCCCCGCCAGGGCGAGCGCGATCGCCGCCAGCTGCAGCGCGGGGCTCCAGTCGACACCGCTGGCGGCACTCACCGGCCAGCCCCGATCGCCCGATGGGCCAGCGCAGCGACCACCCCGACGCTCCCTGCGTGCAACACCGCCGCGATCAGACCAGGTAGTGGTCCACCAGCAGCGCGAAGAACAGCGCCGCCAGGTACCAGATCGAGTACTTGAAGGTCGAGCGCGCCAGCGCGTCGCTGTAGTGGCGCAGCATGCGCCAGGCGCGCAGCACGAAGCCGCCGCTCAGCACCACTGCGGCCGCCGCATAAAGCGGCCCGCTCATGCCCACCGCGCAGGGCAGCAGCGAGACCACGAACAGCGCCAGCGTGTAGCGCAGGATGGTCTTGCGCGTGTACTCGGCGCCGTGCGTCACCGGCAGCATCGGCAGGCCGGCGCGGGCGTAGTCCTGCGTGCGGTACAGCGCCAGAGACCAGAAGTGCGGCGGCGTCCAGACGAAGATGATCAGGAACAGCAGCAGTGCCTCCACCGGCACCTGTGCGGTCACGGCGGCCCAGCCCAACACCGGTGGCATGGCCCCCGAGGCGCCACCGATCACGATGTTCTGCGGCGTGTTGGGCTTCAGCCACACGGTGTAGATCACCGCGTAGCCGACGAAGGTCGCAAACGTCAGCCACATCGTCAGCGGGTTGACGAAGCGGTGCAGCAGAAACAGGCCCACGCCCCCAACGATGAAGGCGAAAGTCACCGTCTGCATCGAGGTCAGCGCGCCCGAGGGCAGCGGGCGGCGACGGGTGCGCGTCATCAGCGCATCGATGCGCTGCTCGATCAGGCAGTTGATCGCCGCGGCCGAGCCGGCCGTCAGGCCGATGCCCAGCGTGGCGAAGACCACCACGTCCCCTGGCGGAACGCCCGGCGTGGCCAGGAACATGCCGATCACCGCGCAGAACACCACCAGCGAAACCACCCTGGGCTTCGTCAGCGAAATGAACTGGCTGATGACGCCTTTATCAAGAACGACCGTGCTCATCGACGCTCCGGGTTGGGTCCTGCGGGCAAGGGGCTCAGCGCGACAGCGTGGCGACGAACTCGGCCACCGCGGCGATGTCGCTGTCGGTCAGTCGCCCGGCGATGTCGCGCATCACGTGCGCCTCGTCGTTGCTGCGTGAGCCCGTCTTGTAGGCCTTGAGTTGGTTGGCCACATAGGCCGGGTGCTGGGACCCGATGGCCGGTGCCAGCGTGGTCGGCGGCAACGTCATCGTCGCGTTCCAGTCCGCCTTGCCCGCGCCCGTCAGGCCATGGCAGCCCACGCAGGCGGGCACCACGTCCGGACGTCCCTTGCCCTTGAGGTAGACCTTCTCACCCGCGGCGAGCAGTTCCTTCTTGGTCACCGTGCCCGCGTTGGCCTTCTGGCTGCCGAAGAAGGCGGCCAGGTCCTCGATGTCCTGGTCCGACAGCGGCTGGGCCATCGGGCTCATCTGCTCGTTCTTGCGCCGCCCGGCCTTGAAGTCGTGCAGCTGCTTGTTGAGGTAGGGCGTGAGCTGACCGGCCAGCTTCGGCCACATGTCGGCCAGGCTGTTGCCGTCTGGCCCATGGCAAGCCATGCAAGCGGCCGCCTTGGCCTTGCCGGCCTCGGCGTTGCCGGCGGCCCAGGAGGCCGGGGCGCTGGCGAGCGACGCTACGCCCAACGCAGTTGCGACAAACCAATGCCTGACGGGAAGCCCCATTGTCTCCATCTCCTCTCGCGCCCTCACGCATCCTCACGCCGAGTCGGGGCGATCCTAATATGGAGTCCGGTCGCCGCCCGCGTCGTGCAAACCCGGGGGTATAAACCCGCGGGTGAAAACCCTGGTGGGTCGGCGGCATCGTCGCCCTTGTGTGCGGAGGGATTCCGTTGCTAGCATTTGTGCGAGGGTGTGCCGACGCCGGTGACAGCGCGTGCCGAACATCCACTGGACGCGACGACGAGATTGGGATACTGGGACGTGGATCAAGACCACGCCCGGGCAACGAGGAGACTGCATGTCACACGACGCGGGTGCCGTTCACGGCGATCATGCTCACGGAGGGCATTGGGAATGGAGCATGTGGCCGGCGGTGGCCAGTCTCGGAATTCTCTCGCTGGCGTTGGCGTTCTCGTTCCATTTTGTTTATCACAATGGGTTGACGGCCTCCCTGGCGCTGGGTATCGGCGTGGTGATGATCGTGGCCGGTGTGGCGGGCTGGACCAGCGAGGCCATGGGGCACGGCGAGGGTTTGTCGTTCGGCGCGATGGGGTGGTTCATCCTTGCCGAGGCGATGATTTTTGTTTCGTTCCTCGCGGTGTATTGGTTCATTCGATTGGGGTTGCCTTCCTGGCCACCCGAAGCGACGCCCGACATTCCCAAGGTTCTGCCTCTGATCATGACCGTGGTGCTGGTGTCGTCGTCTTTCACGATGCACCATGCGGAGGCCCTGCTGCACGCGGGCAATCAAGCGGGATTCAAGGCCTGGCTGTTGATCACCTTGGCGATGGGGGCTTCCTTTCTGGGCATGTCGGCCTATGAATGGAATCACCTGATGCACGGGGGATTCAACATTGGAACGAACGTCTACGGCACCTTCTTCTTCTCGATCACCGGTTTCCACGGGGGGCACGTGATCGTGGGGCTGTCCATTTTCCTGGCCGGGCTGCCCAGCGCACTGCGCGGGCAGGCGGAAGCGGGTTTCTGGCGCACTGCTGGCCTGTATTGGCACTTTGTCGACATCATCTGGTTCTTCGTGGTCTCTCAGATCTATTTCTGGTGAGTGGCCGGTGCCACGACAAATGGATGACATGGCGGGGTGATGCGGTGGTGATTCAGCGTTGGATCGGTGGTCTGCTGGCCTTGATGGCCGGTGCGGCGCTGGCGGTGGGAAAACCACCGACTGAGAACCGCAGCCGCATCGATCCGGCGATCATGCAGATCGATGAGGCCAAGTACCTCGGCCAACCCCTGGACCCAAAAATCGGGTTCATCGATGAGCAGGGTCGCTCTTTCACCCTCGGGCAGGTGCTTGGAAAGCCCACGATCCTCGTCCTGTCCTACTTCGGCTGCGATGGCAGCTGCCCGACGATCAATCAGAATCTGTCTCAGGCACTGGCGGGGGTGAAGCGATTTCGTGCCGGACAGGACTTTCACCTGCTGACGGTTTCCTTTGACCGGCAGGACAGCAGTGAAACGTCCGCGGCCTTTGTCCAGCAGCTGCGCACACGCCCGGGCACCTTGCCGGACGGCTGGCGGTTTGCGGTGTTGAAGGATCCCGCTCCGGAGGCGCCGAAGCAATTTGCCGATGCGCTGGGATTTCGATTTTTCTGGTCGCGCATCGACAAGACGTTCCTGCACCCGAATGTGCTGGTGTTTCTGACGCCAGAGGGGCGGGTGGCGCGTTACATCTACGGCACCAGCCTCAATGCGCGCACGCTCGAGCTGGCACTGATCGACGCCGACTGGGGACGCATCAGCGAATCGGCGTCCGCCGTTTTCGACATGGTCACCGGGGCTTGTTTCAGCTACAACTTTTCCGAGGGGCGATACCAGCCCAACTATGCCCTGCTGGCCGGAGTGGGTGCCTTGCTGTTTGGTTTGAGCGCCATGGCGCTGGGGCTGCTGGGTTATCGGAGGAGATTCGTGAGGAGAGTGGTGCATGCACAGTGAACACAAGAGGCCCAGCCCCGTTGGGCGAGCCGCGCGCAAGGCCCTGACGGCGCTGCTGGCGGCCGGTGGCTGCGGCGTGGCGGCGGCCTACCAGGCCTCGGCCGCAGCGGCGTCGGGCGCGGCCTCGCGCATCAACGACCCGGCCGCCGGCTGGGACCACCTCTGGCACGAGGTGATCGTCGACATCACGATCATCGGGGTGCTCTTTGCTCTGGTGATGGCCTGGTTTCTGTACCAGTACCGGGCCAGGAAACCCGGTGAGGTGGGTCGCCAGCCCAAGCTGAGTCCAGCGGCGGTGATTGGCTGGGCGGTGATTCCGACCTTCGTCTTCATGGCCGACGACTTTTATCTTGCGGCCAACGGTTGGAAACTCTGGAATGATTACCGCGATGTGCCCGCCGACCGAATGGAAGTGAAGCTTGAAGCGGGGATGTACAGCTGGGATTACACCTACGACAACGGGGTGAAAACCCAGAATGTGCTGCGCGTGCCGGCCGGTAAACCGGTGGTGTTGCGCATGACCAGTCGGGATACGCTGCACAGTCACTTTATTCCAGATTTTCGGGTGAAAGAGGACTCGATGCCGGGACGGGTGACCTACCTCTGGTTCTATCCCAAAGAGCCGGGTGAGCACATCGTGTCCTGTGCTGAATACTGTGGGGTGATGCACTCCTATATGGCGGGCAAGGTGATCGTGATGCCGCCAGCCGAGTTCAAGACCTGGCTGGACCAGGAACACGCCAAGTTGACGCCGGCCGACAAGCCCGCGGACAAATCGGCAGATGGCGTGGCCGACAAGGCCCCCGCCAAGGCCGGCTGAGCGGGCCGATGCAGGCATCGACGGGACAGGAGTGAATTTGTGAGCTTCAACATCAAGGAATGGATCTTCACGACCGACCACAAGCGGGTCGGCGTGTTGTATCTGATCGGATCGATCGCTGCTTTCGGCGTGGCCGGTATCGCCGCCATGCTGATGCGCATCGAGCTGTCGACCATCGGACCGACCATCACGAGCAACCCGACGCAGTACAACGTCTGGTTATATACGCACGGGGCGGTGATGATTCTGGGATTTCAGATCCCGGCGCTGACGGGGTTCTTCGCCAATTACTGCATCCCCTTGATGATTGGGGCCAAGGACGTGGCCTTCCCGCGCGTCAACGCGCTGTCGGTCTGGCTGTTTTACGTCGGGGTGATTCTGGCCTTGCTGACCTTCGTGGTGCCGGATCCGCCCGATGTGATGTGGACCGGTTATCCGCCGTACTCGACGATCACCACGGGAAATACTGCGCTGTATTCCTTCACCGTGCTGGTGCTGGGATTTGCGTCGATCATCGGCGGCGTCAACTTCCTGACCACGGTGGCCTACATGCGCGCGCCGGGGTTGAAGTGGAGCAACCTGAATATTTTCGTCTGGTGCACGCTGGGCGCCTTCGTGCTGCAGCTGATCTTCGTGCCGGTGCTGGGCACTGCGGTGACGCTGATCAGTTTCGATAAGTACTTGGGGACGCATTTCTTCGATACCGCCAGTGGCGGGGACGTGCTGACTTACCAGAATCTGTTCTGGTTCTACTCGCACCCGGCGGTGTACGTGATCTTCCTGCCCTTCATCGGGGTGGTGTATGAAATCGTCGCCACCTTTGCGAAGAATCGCGTCTTCAACCACAAGGTGGTGCTCTGGGGTGGCATTGGCGGCATCGTGATTCTGTCGGGCGAGGTGTGGGTGCACCACCTGTACGTGTCCGGCATGGCCGACTGGATCCGCATCGGCCAGATGGTGACGACGCTGCTGATCTCGATTCCAGTGGGCCTGCTCGTGATCAGCCTGGCGGGCACCCTGTACAAGGGCGCGATCACGTTTGAAACCCCGATGCTCTATGCACTGGGGGTGCTCTTCCTGTTCCTGATCGGCGGGCTGACCGGGATTCCGCTGGCGCTGACTTCACTGACGCTGCACCTGTCCGATACCTATTACGTGGTGGGACACTTCCACTACGTGATGGCGGTGGCGGGGACCTTCTCCATCTTTGGTGGGGTGTATTACTGGTTCCCGAAGATCACCGGCCGGATGTACAGCGAGCGCTGGGGCAAGATCGGGTTTTGGCTGACCTTTGTGGGCGTGAACATCGTCTTCTGGATCATGATGACGGTGGGCGTGAAGGGCATGCCGCGGCGCTATTACGACTATTCCCAATTTCCTCAATTCCAGACCTCGCACCAACTCATGACCCTGGGCGCGGCGATTCTGGGCGTGGGCTTCCTGATCGCGGTGCTGAACTGGATCATTGGCGCGCGCAGCGGCAAGCCGGCGGGTGACAACCCCTGGAACTCCAAGTCCCTGGAGTGGACGACGGTGTCGCCGCCGCCGCATGGTAACTGGCCGTCACCGCCGAGCGTCGAGCCGGACTGGACGCCCTACTCCTACGAGCGCCGCTGAGTTGGTGTGGTGAGCGAGTTGGACAGCCCGGGCCGCCTGCGCCGCGGGCTGGTCTTTGTGGGCGTGGGGGCGCTGCTCGGCGGCGCGGCGTTGACCTACAAGGCGCTGCGGCCCGTCGGGCCAGGCACGCCGGCGCAGAACGCACCATTGGCGGCCATGGCAGGGATGGGCGCGACGCTGATCGCCGACCCGCAGCCGCTGCCGGCCTTCTCGCTGACCAGTGCGCAGGGGCCGGTGACGCGCGACGGCTTGATCGGGCGCTGGCACTTCGTCTTCTTCGGCTACACGCAGTGCCCGGACGTCTGCCCGACCGGACTGGGCCTGATGGCGGAGCTGCAGCGCCGCCTGCCTGAGCGTGAACGGCCCGGGGTGCTCTTCGTCTCGGTGGACCCGCAGCGCGACACGCCGGCGCTGCTGGGCGAGTACGTGCCGGCTTTCGATCCCGGCTTCCGCGGCGCCACCGGCGACGACGCAGCACTGGCGCCCTTGCTCAAGCACCTGGGCGTGATGGTGCAGCGCCACCCGCCGGCGCAGCCCAACCACCCGATGACCTACACGGTGGACCACACCGCGTCGATGTTCCTGATCGATCCGCAGGCGCGGCTGCGCGGCGTGTTCTCGCCGCCGCACGACCTGGAGTCGATGCTGGCGGATTACCGCAGGTTGTTCGCCGCCTGAAGGCGCGGTGCGCCGCGGCGCATGCAGCGCAGGCAGACCCAGACGAACATCACGCCGCCGATCACGGCGATCAGGCCGCCCAGGCCCATCATGCCCATGCCGATCTTCTGCGGCAGCGAGACCAGCACCTGCTCGCTGCCGGCGACCTTGCGCTGCACGCCGTAGCCGCCCGACCAGGCCAGGCCGAGGATGTGCATCAGCTGCCCGCCGCCGTAGACCCAGGGCTGCCAGCGCGCCATGCGTCCGTCCGGATCGGCGTAGCCCAGCCGGGGCAGCAGCAGGTAGACGACGCCCATGAAGCCCAGCGTCACGCCGACGATGGAGCCGTGGTAGTGGGCCGGCACGACGACGTTCACGCCGCGAATCAGGAAGGCCAGGATGCCGCCGGTGACGAAGAGCAGCATCGAGGCCAGCAGGCCGGACTTCAGCGGGCTGGGCGGGCGGCGCCAGACCGCCGGCAGCGTGGCGGCAGCGGCCAACAGCAGCGGCAGCATCGCCAGGTGGCCGTGCTGCATCAGCTTGGCGAAGGCGGTGATCTGGTCGCCGGTGCCGACGGGGGTGAGCAGCAGGATCGCCAGTGCGGCGACCAGCGGCAGCGCGGCCAGCACGAAGAGGCGGCCCGTCAGCACGGCGCCCAGGCGGGGCCGGCAGCCCAGCGCGTCGGCCAGCCAGAACCAGGCCACGAGCGCCAGCAGGGCGTGCTGGAACTGCAGGATGTGGCCGGGGCCCCAGAACAGGAACTCGAAGTGCGCGGTGCCGCTGCCCACTCGGGTGGCCGGCAGCGCCGCCCAAGTCCAGGCCAACGCGCCCCAGGCCAGTCCGCCGGCCAGGGCGGCCAGCCAGACGCCGCGCTGCAGCGCTGCCGCGCCCGCGGGCTGCCCGGCGGCGGGGGCGCCGAAGCGCAGGGCGCGCAGGACGGTCAGGCCGAAGCCCGCCCCGGCGATGGACAGCCCGATCAGGAAGGTGGGCTGCTCCAGCACCGGGATGTAGTTGTTCAGCAGCGGCTGCGCGTCGGGCAGGAAGGGCGACAGCGCCATCACCGCGGTGCCCAGGGCGGCCAGCGCCCAGCCAGCCCATCCCAGCGCCAGACCGCGGTGGCCGGCGGCCACGCTCCAGAGCAGGCCGGCGAAGGCCATGAACCAAATCAGCACCGACAGGTCCACGTGCACCACCAGCGCGGCGCGGAACAGGTCGCGCAGCGGAAAGACCGCGGCGATGCCCGGCGTGCGCGAGAGCACCAGCACGATGGCCAGCACGCCCGAGCCGATCAGCGCCGCGACGCCCAGCGCCAGAAAGGACCGCGCCAGCCGCAGCCCGGGGCCGGCGGTCAGGGGCAGGTGGAAGCGCGGGGCGTCGGAGGCGGTGTCCGCAGCGGGGGCGGAGGCGGCATTGGAAGCGGTGGGGCGGGACAGGGCGTTCATCGGGCAGCGTGGCATCGGGCAGGCGCGATGCTAGGGAGCCGACCGCTCCAGCGACACGGTATCTCTGCCCATTGCCAACGGCGCTCGGCGCGGGTCGAGGCGAGCGCCGCCGGAACTTGAGCGGGTCAGCGCGGCGGGCGGCGGCGGGCCATCTCGCGCATCGCGTCCAGCGAGATGCTGGTCTCGGCGGCGACGGTGGGGCGCGGCTCGGGGCGCAGCGCGTGGCCGTAGACGATCTCGAAGCTCAGGTGCAGGCGGCCGTCCGGGCCGCGCAGCGACTCGTTCAGCGCCTGCTCCAGGTGCTGGCGCCAGCGCGGGGTGCGCAGGCCGGCGTGGCGCGCCGGGTCGGTGTTCAGACCGAGCGTGCGCAGCTCGGCAAGCAGGGCGGCAGGGCTCTCCCAGGTCAGCGTCAGCCGCTCCATGTCCATCACCGGGTCGGCGAAGCCGGCGTGCACCAGCGCGTCGCCCAGGTCGTGCATGTCCACCCAGGTGCTGGCGGGCGAGCCCCAGCCGGCGCGGGCGTAGAGGCTGCGCAGCTCGCGCAGGGTGTCCGGCCCGAAGGCGGAGAACATCAGCAGCCCGTCCACCGCCAGGGCCTGGTGCCAGCGCTGCAGCAGCGCGGGCAGGTCGTCCACCCAGTGCAGCAGCAGGTTGGACCAGAGCAGGTCGCCGGTCGGTGGGGCGTCCGGGGCCGACCGGCCGCCGGGGGTGAAGAGCCGGCGCAGCCAGCCGCCGGAGGGGGCCGCGGGCAGAGGGCGACCCTCGCGGTCCAGCGCGATCAGTTCGGCCTGAGGGCACTGGGTGCGTAGCAGCGCCTGGCTGGCGCCCAGCGGCGCGGCCCAGTCGAGCAGGCGCTGCGGCGGGCGGCGCAGCAGCGCCAGCCGGTCGGCCATGCGCCGGGCGATCTCCTCGCTCAGCCAGGCGGCGGGCGTGGCCTGCGCCTCGGCCCGGTGCCAGTGGCGCTGCAGCGCCGCGTCCTGCACGCGCACGGGCCGAGCGGCTGGGGAGGGTGCCGGGACGGCGGCGTCGATCGGTTCGGAAGGGGGCGGGGCCATGATCGGGCGGCAGTATAGTGAGCCAACCATGGACGGACCGACGCAGGGTGAGCGCCGCGGTTGGCTGCGGCGGGCGACGGCGCTGGGCGCCCTCGGCAGCGCCTGTGCCGGCAGTGCCTGCGCCGTTTGCGAGCGCTGGCAGGCGCGGCCGATCTGCCCGACCTGCCGGGCCCGCTTCGGCGCGCCGTTGCCGCGCTGCCGGCTCTGCGCCATCGAGCTGCCCGCCGCGTCCGCCGAGGTCTGCGGCGACTGCATCCGCCACCCGCCGCCGCTGCAGGCCACGCTGGCGGCCTGGCGCTACGACTTTCCCTGGGACCGTCTGATCGCGCGCTTCAAGTTCCACGGCGGCGTCGAGCTGGCCGGCGTGCTGGCCGAGGGCCTCGCCGAGACCGTCGAGTCCGCGGTGGGCGCCGGCTGGCTGGCCCTGCCGGAGCTGCTGCTGCCCGTGCCGCTGTCGCCGCGGCGGCTGCGCGAGCGCGGCTACAACCAGGCCTGGGAGCTGGCGCGGCGCCTGGGCCGGCGCTGGTCGCTGCGCGCCGAGCCGCTGTGGCTGGAGCGTGTGCGCGAGACGCCGCACCAGGCCGAGCTGGGCCGCGCCGAGCGCCTGCACAATCTCGCCGCCGCCTTTGCCGTCGCGCCCGAGGCCCGGCTGGCCCTGGCGGGCCGGCGCGTGGCGCTGGTCGACGACGTCATGACCACCGGCAGCACCCTGTTTGAAGCCGCCGCGACGCTGCGCCGCGCGGGCGTCGCCGAGGTGCAGGCCTGGGTGCTGGCGCGTACGCCCGACGACTGATCCCTTTCCTCCTCGCCCGCATGTTCCGCATCGTCCTCGTCCACCCTGAGATTCCGCCCAACACCGGCAACGTGATCCGCCTGGCGGCCAACACCGGCTGCGAGCTGCACCTGATCGAGCCGCTGGGCTTCTCGATGGACGACAAGCTGCTGCGGCGCGCCGGGCTGGACTACCACGAGTACGCGCCGCTGCAGCGCCACGCCAGCTGGGCGGCCTTTGTCGAACGCTGCGCGCCGGACCCGGCCCGCGGCTTCTGCTTCACCACCCGCGGCACGCGCGCGCCCACCGACGTGGCCTGGCAGCCGGGCGACTGGCTGGTCTTCGGCAGCGAGACCGCCGGCCTGCCGCCGGAGATCCGCGACCACTGGTTCGCCCCCGCACAGCGCCTGCGCCTGCCGATGCGCCCCGGGCAGCGCAGCCTGAACCTCAGCAACGCGGTGGCGGTCTCGGTCTTCGAGGCCTGGCGGCAGAACGGTTTCGCCGGGGCGGTCTGAGGTCGAAGGTCCGAGGCCTGAGGACGCCGGTCGTCAGGGCTTGGCCGGGGCGCCCACCGGTTGCAGCACCGCCACCTGCTCGGGCACCAGCAGCGTGCCCTGGCGCAGCCCGCGCCAGGTCGCCAGCAGCAGCGCGGTGACGATCAGCGAGACCAGCGCCAGCAGCAGCGGCCCCAGCACCGCGAGCAGCCCGCCCGGCTCGGCCAGCCGCAGCGTCAGCCCGGCGAAGGCCGCCAGCGGGAAGGACAGCCCCCAGTGCGCCACGCCGAACGGCAGCGCCGCCAGCCGGCGCGCCTGCGAGCCCGCCCAAAGGAAGCTGAACAGCGCGAGGCCCCAGCAGCCCCAGACGATGGGCAGCGGCACGCCGAACTGCGTCAGCGCCAGGCCGATCACCGCCGGCGGGGCGATGAAGATGAAGTGCGCCGGCAGCAGCCGCTCCGGCCACAGCCCCTGCGTGGCCACGCGCACCAGCAGCAGCACCAGGATCACCGGCCAGAACAGCAGGCCGACGCCGAACTGCGCGGCCGCCCATTCCCCATGGCCCAGCGCCACGCCCGCCAGCGGCGCGATCACATTGCCCACCACCGGCACGATCAGTGCGGGCGTCAGCACCGGCCACTGCAGGCCGCCGGGCTGGTTGCCGGCCCACCAGCGCGACAGCACCCACAGCGTGGTGGCGAACTGCCCCAGCGCGCCCAGCCACCAGGCCAGGTTCACCACGGCGGGCAGGGGCCCGCCGGCGGCCAGCCCCTCCGGCCCGAGCAGCGCCGCGCCGACCGTGGCCAGCAGCAGCAGGCCGATCGGAATGGTCGCGAAGAAGGCGTGCCGCACCGGGTGCCGGCGGTCCTCCTCCCAGGCCTTGGGGTGGCGCTGCAGCCGCAGGAGGCCGGCAAAGGCCAGCGCCAGCCAGGCGACGCCGGCGAGCAGGCCCAGCACCAGCGCAATGCCGGTGGCCGTCTCGCCCATCAGCGCCGCCGCCCGGATCCAGGCGAGCGCCAAGCCACTCAGGCCCATCGGGATCGAGAACCAGACGGGGGACAGGTGCTGCAGGGGGGCGGTGCGACTCATGCGGCCACTGTAACGCGGCGGCTCGAATTGTTAACCCATGGGGGTATATTGATGGCCCCACCCTGCACCAGCGCATCCCCTCAGGAGGTTCCCATGCCCGCATTCCCCCAATCGTCCGTCGTCCTGGCCGCTGCGGCGGTTGCCGCCGCCACCCTGCTGGCGCTCGCCGGCCCCGTCGCCGCGGCCGAAGAGGCCTGGGTCGGCGAGGTCCGCGGCGTCGCCAGCGCGATCCCGCCCAAGCTGCTGGCCGTGCTGAAGTCCGAGATTGACCAGGGCGGCCTCGAGCCCGCGATCGGCGCCTGCAACGTGAAGGCGCCGCAGATGGCCAAGACCGCCTCCGAGCAGACGGGCTGGCAGGTGCGCCGCGTCAGCCTCAAGCCGCGCAACCCCAAGGCCGTGCCGGACGCCTGGGAGGCCGCCGCGCTGGCCGACTTCGACCGCCGCGCCGCCGCCGGCGAAAGCCCGCAGACGCTCGAGCGCGCCGAGGTCGTGCCCGTCGACGGCAAGCCGACCTACCGCTACCTGCGCGCCCTGCCGGTGCAGGAGCTGTGCACCGGCTGCCACGGCCCGCGCGAGTCGCTGCAGCCCGGCGTGCTGGCCAAGCTCAATGCGCTGTACCCGGCCGACCAGGGCGTCGGCTACTCGGTGGGCCAGATCCGCGGCGCGGTGACGCTTCGCAAGCCGGCGCCCTGACGGCCGGCCCGCGAGCGGGTCCGCTTTGGTGCCTGCGAGGTTTCCCGGGGGTGTGATTGCCGCGTGCTGATCGTACCTATACTGATCAATCGCTGCGGCCCATCCCCCGCCGCGCTCAGCCAGAACGCCAGGAGACACGCATGAGCCACGCCCTCGGAACCGTTGCGGACCTGCCGCCGGACTATTTCAACGGCCTGCAGCAGCGCAACCTGATGCCGCTGTGGCCGTCGCTGCGCGCGGCGCTGCCCTACGGCATCCCCAGCCGCCACACGCAGCCCACGCTCTGGCGCTACGCCGACGTGCGCCCCGAACTGATGCGCGCCGGCGAGCTCACGCCGATCGAAAAGGCCGAGCGCCGCGTGCTGGTGCTCTGCAACCCCGGCCTGGGCCTGGACACGCTGCGCGCCACGCCGACGATCTACATCGGCCTGCAGCTGATCCTGCCCGGCGAGACGGCGCCCAACCACAAGCACACGCCCTCGGCGGTGCGCTTCGTGGTCGAGGGCAACGGCGGCTACACCGTGGTGCGCGGCGAGCGCCTGCCGATGGAGCGCGGCGACCTCATCCTCACCCCGCCGGGCCTGTGGCACCAGCACGGCCACGACGGCGACGGCCCGGTGGTCTGGCTCGACGCGCTGGACCTCCCGCTGGTCTACGGCATGGAGGCTTCCTACTGCACCGAGGCACCGCTGCAGACCATCACCGACCCGCTGAACTCCGGCACCGTGCGCTTCCGCCAGGGCGGCGTGGTGCCCTACGGCTCGCTGCAGCGCCAGCGCCAGGACTACCCGCTGCTGCGCTTCCCCTGGACGGAGGTGCGCGCCACGCTGGCCGAGCTGGCCCGCGTCACGCCCCAGGGCGAGGCCGTGCACCTGGCCTACGTCAACCCCGAAACCGGCCAGGAGTGCCTGCCCACGCTGGGCTTCTCCGCCCTGATGCTGCGCCCGGGCGAGGAGCTGCGCCTGCCCAAGCGCTCCGCCTCGGCCTGCTTGCACGTCGTCGAAGGTGGCGGCAGCGCCCTGATCGACGGCAAGGTCCTGGCCTTCGGCGAGCGCGACACCCTGGCCGCCCCCACCCACGCCGACATCACCCTGAGCAATGCCAGCGCCCGCGAGCCGGCCTGCCTCTTCATGGTCGACGACGCCCCGCTGCACCGCAAGCTGGGGTTTTATGAGGTGCTGGGCTGACGGCGGCGGCTGAGCCGTCGGCCTGCCGCTCAGCGGCGCGGCACTGCTCCAAAGCAAAGAGCCCGCTTCGGCGGGCTCTTTGCGTTCGGTGAGGCGGGATCAGCCGCTCAGCCGTTCGGCCCACTCCCGAACACCCGGCCGCTGTGCTCGCGCATCGCATGGAACTGGATGTCCGGCACGCGCTCCTGCGTCACGCGCAGGTCGGAGCTGTACTGGCAGAGGAAGGCCGGGGCGCCGACCACGTCGTAGGCGATGCGCAGCGGCTCGCTGTCGATGAACTTCTTCAGCTTGGCCTCGTCGGCGCAGGTGATCCAGCGCGCCAGCGAGAAGCGGCAGGGGTCCAGCCGGGCTTCGACGCCGTACTCGCCCTTCAGGCGGTGCAGCACCACTTCGAACTGCAGCTGGCCGATGGCGCCCAGCATCATCGAGCCGCCGGCCACCGGGGTGAAGACCTGGATCGCGCCCTCTTCGCCCAGCTGCTGCAGGCCCTGGCGCAGCTGCTTGCTGCGCAGCGGGTCCTTGATCTCCACCGTGCGGAAGCTTTCCGGCGCGAAGAAGGGCAGGCCGGTGAAGTGCAGGCCCTCGCCCTCGGTCAGCGTGTCGCCGAGTTGCAGCACGCCGTGGTTCGGGATGCCGATGATGTCGCCGGCCACCGCGTCGTCCACCAGCTCGCGGCGCTGGGACAGGAAGCTCACGACGGTCTGCGGGCGCATTTCCTTGCCGTTGCGCACCACCTTCAGCCGCATGCCGCGGGTGAAGCGGCCCGAGCTCACGCGCACGAAGGCGATGCGGTCGCGGTGCGCCGGGTCCATGTTGGCCTGCACCTTGAAGACGACGCCGGAGAACTTCGGCTCGGCCGGCTCCACGGTGCGCTCCAGCGCGGCGCGGGCACCCGGGGGCGGGGCGAGTTCGCACAGCGCGTCCAGGACTTCCCGCACGCCGAAATTGTTGATCGCCGAGCCGAAGAACATCGGCGTCTGCTTGCCGGCCAGGAACTCGGCGTGGTCGAAGGCCGGTGCGGCGTCGCGCACCAGCTCCATCTCACCCAGGGCCTGCTCGTAGGGTCCGCCGAAGCGTTCGGCGTGCGCCGGATCCTGCAGGCCGTGCAGGGTTTCCTCATCGCCACCGGCGCGGTCCTCGCCGGGCTCGAACAGGCGCATCTGGTCGCGGCGAAGGTCCATCACGCCGTGGAAGAACTTGGCCATGCCCACCGGCCAGGTGAAGGGCACGACGGTCATGCCCAGCTCCTGCTCGATTTCGTCCATCAGCGCCAGGGGCTCCTTCACCTCCCGGTCCATCTTGTTGACGAAGGTGATGATGGGCGTGTTGCGCGCGCGGCAGACCTGCAGCAGGCGCCGCGTCTGTGGCTCCACGCCGTTGGCCGCGTCGATCACCATCAGCGCGGCATCCACGGCGGTCAGCACGCGGTAGGTGTCTTCCGAGAAGTCCTGGTGGCCCGGGGTGTCGAGCAGGTTGATGACGCAGTCGCCGTACTCCATCTGCATGACCGAGGAGGCCACCGAGATGCCGCGCTGCTTTTCGATCTCCATCCAGTCGGAGGTGGCGTGGCGCGAGGCCTTGCGCGCCTTCACCGAGCCGGCGATCTGGATCGCGCCGGAGAACAGCAGCAGCTTCTCGGTCAGCGTGGTCTTGCCCGCATCGGGGTGCGAAATGATCGCGAAGGTGCGGCGGCGGCGGATGTCGGTGGCGAGGTCGGACATGGTGCAGAGCGTGTTCGGGGCGTCGCCGGGCGACGCCAACTCGCGATTGTCGCCGGTGGCGGCCGCATCCCTGGCCGCGGGGGGACAGCGCCGTGGGCGGGCAGGGATCACGCTGGGCGGGTCGGCGCTGTCCTGTGAATGTTGCGCTGCAGCACTTGGGGGTGAATCCTGCTAACCTCAATCGACGTTTGCTCCCGAGTCGTCCACATGCGCACGGTGTCTTCCACGCTGGATCAGCCGCCCCCCGAGGGCACCCGCCGTCTGATGGATCAGACCGAGCGGGTTTTTTATGGGGGCTACTGGATCAAGACCTACCCGCTGCCGGCGGACACGCTGCAGGCCAAGCGGGCGCTGATCGATGCGCTGACGCGCCGGCTGTTCAACCACACCGAGCACGGGCTGAACGTGCCGGGCGCGCGCCTGAAGGAGGCCCGCGCCGCCTACGACGCCGAGACCGACCCGGCCATGCGGCGGGTCAAGGGCGGCATGCTCGCCGGGGCGCTGTTCAACCGGGCCACGGACATCTTCCGCCGCCTGGTGGAGCTGCAGGGCGAGGGCATCGAGGTGAACGAGGAATTTCCTCTCGTGCGCGAGTGCGGGCGCTGCCTGCTCGAGGCGATGGAGCTGGGCCGTTTGGTGCTCCATCGCAGCGGGGAAGAGGGTCTGGATGAGCTCTGGGGGGAGCCCTTCAAGGCCTTCTCGGTGCCCATCGAGGACTTCTACGAGAGCCGCTACATCAAGATCGGCCAGTGCATGCGCGACATCGATCGCATCGCCGCGGCGATGGTCGACTGCTTCAGCGCGGCCCCGGTCTTCGCACACATCGAGCATCTGGTGCTGGAGTTCACCACCGCGGCGCGCACGAAGATCGAGACGCTGCGCACCGACGCGGCGATCTTCGACGTCTGGTCCCGCTTTGTGACCACCGGGGAGCGGCTGGCGGAGATCGAACCCCTGATGCCCGCGGGCTGGACGCTGCACGAGGCGTCCGGTGCGGCGCTGCGTCACAGCGAGGCCGATGGGCTGGAGCTGATCCGGCGCGGCCGGGACCTGATCTTCTACATCGCCCGCGCGCGCACACCGATGCCCAAGAGCACCCACGAGTACATCGAGCGCTGCGAGTTCTACCGCCGCAACGGCCACCGGCCGTCGATGCCCGCGCCGCTGCCGGCTTGAGCCGGCCGGGGGCGCCTGCGCTCAGCGCCGCCGCTCCAGCGCCAGGATTGACAGACCCGCTGCGATGAAGGTCAGGCCGGCGCCGATGTTCAGCGCGGCGGTGCTGCGCGGGCGGCGCCCACGGCCTTCACGACCCAGAAGGCCAGCGGCGAGGTCTGCAGCACCAGCGTCAGGCCCAGCCCGGCGCCCAGCGAGGACAGCGCCGCGGCCAGACGCCCCTGGCTCAGCCCACGGCCGATGGCCAGCAGGTTGTCCGGTCCGGGGGCGATGACCACCACGAGCACCGCAGCGAGGTAGGTGAGCAAAACGTCGGTGGGGAACATGGCGGCCAGGGGCGAGGGGTGATCCACCTTGGCAGCTTAAGGCCCGTCCGGCAGGGCTGTCCACGGACTGGACCGAGGCGCTGCATTCGGGTTGCCGCCGATGGCTGCTTGACCGGTCTGCGACCTAACATGTCAGTCAGCGTTCAGTGATCGACGGATCTATCCCCCGCCTCCCGATGTCCACCCCCGCGCCGCCGCTGCCCCTGCGCGCCCAGGCCTACGAGAACTTCCGCCAGCAGATCCTGCGGGCGAATGTGCGCCCGGGCCAGTTCATCACCCAGCGGGAGCTGGTGCAGCTGTTGGACATGCCGCTGGGCGCCGTGCGCGAGCTGGTGCCGCGGCTGGAGGCCGAGGGCCTGCTGCGCACCGTGCCGCAGCGCGGGCTGCAGATCGCACAGGTGGACCTGAAGCTGGTGCACAACGCCTTTGCGCTGCGGCGGCTGCTGGAGTGCGAGGCGGCGCTGAACTTCGGCCGCAGCGCCTCGGACGCCGAGCTGGCCGCCATCGAGGCCGCCCACCTGGCCATCGTGCGGCGTGCGCGCAGCGGCCCGATCGACGACGCGCTGCTCACCGAGGCCACCGCGCTGGACTGGGGCCTGCACGACCAGACGATCGACGCGCTGGGCAACGCGCTCGTGTCGGACATCTACCGCGTCAACAGCCTGCGCGTGCGGCTGATCCGCATCGAGGGCGCCACGATGGAGGCCGACGTGCTGCTCCCCGTGATGCAGGAGCACCTCTGGATCCTGCAGGCGCTGAAATCCCGCGACGAGGCCGCCATCGTGGCGCGCACCCGTCACCACATCGACAGCGCCCACCGCCGGGTGCTGGGTCAGCCGCGGCCGGAGATGCCGTGGTCCATGGAGAGTCTGCTGTGAGCGCACCCGCTGCCCCGTCCCCCCTCGCTTCAGCTCCGGCTGGTGCGTTCACCGGCGCCTTCCAAGGCATCTGGCCGGCGATGATGACGCCGCTGAACGCCGATGGCCGCATCGACTTGAGCCGCTTCGTCGCCCACGGCCAGCGCCTGCTGGCCAGCGGCTGCGGCGGGCTGACGCCCTTTGGCACCACCGGCGAGTTCGCCAGCTTCAGCGTGCAAGAGCGCATCGAGGGGGTCGAAGCGCTGGTGGCCGGCGGCATTCCGGCCGAGCGGCTGATCGTCTCCACCTGCGCCGCGGCGCTGGCGGACGTCGAGACGCTGACCCGCCACGCCCGCGACCTGGGCGCGCACGGCTGCCTGATGCTGCCGCCCTTCTACTTCAAGGGCATCGGCGACGCGGGCGTGCTGGCGAGCTTCCGCCAGGTGATCGAGCGCGTGTGGGGCGGCAACGCCCTCGTCGGGGCCGGCGAGCTGCGGCTCTACCCCTACAACATCCCGCAGCTCAGCGGCGCGCAGTTGTCGCACGCCGTGATCCGCACGCTGCTGCAGGACTACCCGCAGGTGATCGCCGGCATCAAGGACAGCCAGTGCGACCGGGCCTACTCGCTGTCGCTGGTCGAGGCCTTTATGCCGCCGCTGCCGATCTACGTCGGCAACGAGCTGGACCTGCGCGTGCTCGGCCGCCGCGGCAGCCCCGGTGCGATCAGCGGGCTGGCCAACTTCATGCCCCGCGTGGTGCGCCAGCTGGTGCTCGATCCGGATGGCGTCGGTACCGACGCGGCCGAGGTCCGCGTGACCACGCTGCTGCAGCGCGTGGGCGGCTACGCCCTGCTGCCGGCGCTCAAGGGCCTGATGGCCGCGGCCAGCGGCGACGCGGCCTGGCTGCGCGTGCGCGCGCCCTTGATCCCGCTCGACGCGGACCAGGCCCAGGCCATGGCCCAATTGGCGCGCGAGCTGAACCTGAATCTCGCCGCCGACTGACCGCCCAAGAACAGAACCATCGGACCCATCCGAACGAGGAGACTGCCCATGACCCGCACCCGTCCGCTTCGCCGCGCCCTGCTGGCCTCCTGCACCGCCTTCGCCACCGTCGCCGCCGCCCTGGCCTGCGCCGCCGCCTTGCCCGCCACCGCCCTGGCGCAGACCAAGACGCTGCTGCGCATCTCCACCCCCGCGGTGCCGGACGACTGGCACGGCAAGATGTGGACGGTGTTCAAGGAGGCGCTGGACAAGTCCGCCCCGGGCGAGTTCGACGTGCAGATCAACCTGAACGCCACGCTGTTCAAGCAGGGCACCGAGCCGGCGGCGATGGCGCGCGGCAACCTGGAGCTGAGCTCGATCTCGGCCTTCGACATCGCTAAGCAGGTGCCGGAGTTCAGCATCTTCACCGCCGGCTACGTGATCCGCGACCCGGCGCACCAGGCCAAGGTCTTCGCCGGCCCGGTCGGTGCGGAGATGTTCAAGCTCGCCACCGACAAGATGGATGTGACGCTGCTCACCCCCATCTACCTCGGCACCCGCCAGGTCAACCTGCGCGAGGTGAAGCCGGTGAAGACGCCGGCCGACCTGAAGGGCGTCAAGCTGCGCATGCCCGGCAGCAAGGAGTGGCTGTTCCTGGGCGAGGCGCTGGGCGCCACCGCCACGCCGCTGGCCTTCGGCGAGGTCTACATGGGCCTGAAGACCGGCACCATCGACGGCCAGGACAACCCGCTGCCCACCGTGCGCGCCGCCAAGTTCTATGAGGTGACCAAGCAGCTGGTGCTCACGAACCATCTGGTGGACGGCATCTTCATCGCGATCTCCGACAAGGCCTGGAAGGCGATGAACCCGGCGCAGCAGGCCAAGGTGCAGGCCGCGGCGAACGCGGCGGCGGCCTTCAACAACGAGAACCGGCTGAAGGAGGAGGCGCAGATCGTCGACTTCTTCAAGAGCCAGGGGCTGACGGTGACGACGCCGGACGTCGAGGCCTTCCGCAAGCACGTGCAGGCGGCCTACGCGGGCAGCGACATCGCCAAGGCCTGGCCGAAGGGCTTGCTTGAGCGCATCAATTCCGTCAAGTAAGCGCTGCCGCCGGTGAAGGCCATGCTGCGTACATTGATGACGGCGGCCGACGCGCTGGGCGTCGGCCTCTTCGTCACGCTCTTCCTGACCTTCGTGGTGCAGATCGTGGCGCGCTTTGCGTTCAACCGCCCGCTGCCCTGGACGGACGAGCTGGCCGTGTGCCTGTACGTCTGGGTGATCCTCTGGGCGGCGGCGGCCATCGTGCCGGAGCGCGAGCACGTGATGTTCGACCTGGTCTGGAACGCCGTGGGCCGGCGCGCGCGCCAGGCCATGCGCATCGCCGGGAATCTGATGATCGGCGGCCTGGCCGCCTGGGCGCTGCCGGCCACCTGGGACTACGTGCACTTCATGGCGCGCGAGGGCACGCCGGTGCTGGGCATCCCGTTCCTGTGGGTCTTCCTGCCCTTCGTCGCCCTGCTGATCGCGCTGGTGATCCGCTCGGTGCGCGCCATCTGGCGCGCCACGCAGGGGCTGGACCTCGAAGACGCCGGCCTGCCGTCGGCTTGATCGCCGTGAACCGCCTGGAGTGTTGATGAGCAGCGCGTTGTGGGCCCTGGTGGGCGTGATGCTGGCCGGCATGCTGATGCGCTTGCCGATCGGCTTTTCGATGATCGCCTCGGGCATCGCCTACCTGGTGGTCAAGCGGCAGGACCTCGGGCTGGTGGCCGAGCAGATCGGCAATGGCCTGTACAACAGCTACGTGCTGCTGGCGGTGCCGATGTTCGTGCTCGCCGCCAACGTGATGAACGCCGGCACGGTGAGCGAGCGCATCTTCGACTTCTGCCGCATCCTGGTCGGCCGGCTGCGCGGCGGGCTGGCGCAGGTGGACATCCTGGTGAGCGTGATCTTCTCGGGCATGAGCGGCAGCGCGATCGCGGATGCCGCCGGCCCCGGGCTGGTGACGATCCGCCAGATGCTGAAGAAGCCCGAGTACTCCCGCGGCTTCGCCGGCGCGGTGGTGGTGGCCAGCGCCACGCTGGGGCCGATCATCCCGCCCTCGATCCCGATGGTGATCTACGGCCTGGTCTCCGGTGCCTCGGTGGGCGCGCTCTTCCTGGGCGGCGTGCTGCCGGGCGTGCTGATGGCGCTGTCGATGATGGCGGTGGTGCACGTGATCGCGACGAAGCGCAACATGCCGCGCGAGGAACCCGTGCCGCTGCGCGAGTGGCCGCAGGTGCTGTTCCGTGGCGCGCTGCCGCTGTCGATGCCCATCGTGCTGCTGGGCGGCATCTACTCCGGCGCCTTCACGCCCACCGAGGCGGCGGCCGTGGCGGCCGCGCACGCGCTGATCCTGGCCACCGTGGTCTACCGCGCGCTCAGCTGGCGCCAGCTCTACGGCGTGGTGCTGGAGTCCACCCGCGCCAGCGCGGTGATCACCCTGATCCTGGCCGGCAGCTTCCTGCTCAACTACGCCTTCACCGCCGAGGGCGTGCCGCAGGCGATGGCGCAGTGGGTCGACGCGCTGCACCTGGGCCCCACGCAGTTCCTGCTGCTGGTCAACGCCATGTTCCTGCTGCTGGGCTGCTTCCTGGACGTGTCGGTGCTGCTGCTGGTCTTCGTGCCGATGCTGCTGCCGGCGGTCAAGGCGCTGGGCATCGACCTGGTGCACTTCGGCGTGCTGGTGGTGCTGAACATGATGATCGGGCTGATCCACCCGCCGTTCGGCATGCTGCTTTTCGTCACCAAGGCACTGACCGGCATCCCGATCGGCGAGATGATGAAGGAGGGCTGGCTCTTCATCGTCATGCTGCTGCTGTTGCTGCTGGCGATGACGGTCTTTCCGCAAATCGTCCTGTGGCTGCCGCAGACCATGGGTTACGGAGGCAAATGATGAACGAGCACAGGGCCGAGGTGGTTTGCCTGGCAAGCTGGAACGCCGATCTGATCTGCCGCGTCGCGCGGCCACTGCAGCGCGGCGAGACGGTGATGGGCCGCGACTTCCGCATCGCCCCGGGCGGCAAGGGCTCCAACGCCGCGATCGCCTGCGCCCGCCAGGGCGCGCGCACCGCGCTGCTGGCGCGCATCGGTGCGGACGGCTTTGGCCGCATGGCTCAAGCGCTCTGGGACGCCGAGGGCATCGACCGCCGCGCCGTCGAGGTGGTGGTCGGCGAGCCCAGCGGCGTCGCGCAGGTTCTCGTCTACGACGACGGCGACAACAGCATCGCGGTGGCCTCCGGCGCCAACGCTGGGCTGGGGCCGGCCCACGTCGACGCGGCGGCGGACCTGCTGCGCGGCGCCCGGGTGGTGGTGGCCAGCTGCGAAGTGCCGCTGGCGGCGACGCTCGCGGCCTTTCGCCTGGCCCGCGCCGCGGGCGTGACCACGCTGCTGAACCCGGCGCCGGCCCCGGCGCAGCCGCTGCCGGCCGAGCTGATTGCGCTGACCGATCTGCTGACCCCCAACGAGACCGAGCTGCATGCGCTGGCGGGCGAGCCGGCCGGGAGCGACCTAGCCCTGGCCGCGCAGCGCCTGCAGGCGGCGGGGGCCGGCGCCATCGTGGTCACCCGCGGGGCGGCGGGCTGGACGCTGTTCGAGCCCGGCCGCGCGCCGGTGCACGGCAGCGGCCACTGCGTCACGGTCAGCGACAGCATCGGCGCGGGCGACACCTTCACCGGCGCGCTGGCGGCAGCGCTC
>Ga0228698_1000193_pt1 | contig 56359 bp, 48 predicted proteins | sample McNCre117_Aug_MG_FD_178015 | JGI IMG/M metagenome (GOLD analysis project Ga0228698, IMG submission 178015) | Freshwater microbial communities from McNutts Creek, Athens, Georgia, United States - 1-17_Aug_MG | ecosystem: Environmental > Aquatic > Freshwater > Creek | place: USA: Georgia... | reverse complement strand
CGGCCAACACCACACCGTTGCCGATGTAGCACTTGACCCCCGCACGCATGATGCCGCTGGGAATGAGGTGCAACGCCGTTTTCACGCCATTGATGACCAAGGTGTGCCCCGCGTTGTGCCCACCCTGGAAACGCACCACGCCGGTGGCGGTTTCGGTCAGCCAATCAACCAGTTTGCCTTTGCCTTCGTCACCCCACTGGGTACCGACCACGACCACGTTGCGGCCGGGAACCGGCACGGAAGTGTTGTTCATCATCTGTTTGACGCGTTAAAAATCAGGATTGGGAACGGGCTTCAACCACCCACTGCCCGTCGATCAATGCCAGCTGCCTGTCGCACTGGAATTCGTGAACCTCGTGGCTGTGCCCCGGTGGCACACACACCACGGTTTCGCCCTTGGCTCGCAAATAGCCGATGGCATGGCGCAAACCGGGTTGCTCACCCCAGGGTGCGAGGATGGCGGGGCGCAGGGGCCGCGCATCTGCAACGCGGGTCAACTCTTTGACATCCAGGCTGAAACCCACCGCTGCGCGCGGACGGCCAAATACCGCACCGGCGTTGTCATAGCGACCACCGCGTGCCAGCTCCACCACCGGTAAACCGGCTTCGCCACCACCGAACAGCGCGAAATGCACGCCGGTGTAGTAGGCATAGCCGCGCAGGTCAGACAAATCAAAACCCACACGAACTCCGTCAAGGCCACTCGCCAGAAACTTCAGATTCTGAAGCAAAGAAGCTACACCATCAAAGCGAGAGAGGCATTTTTCAGCATCCATCAGCATGGATGCATCGCCATACAGACGCGGCAAGGTACACAGCGCCTCGCGCACTGCGGCATCCAGGCCATTGGTCAGCTTGCGCAACTCGGCGGTGTTTTTGCTGGCAAGAGCAGCATGAATGTCACTCAACTGCCGGCCGTTGACAGGCTGATGGGCCAGCACGGCATCAATCAGCCGCACGTCGGAAAGGTCTACGGTTGGAATGGAGACGCCAGCCGCCAGCAAACTGGTTTTGGCCAACTCCAAAATTTCGAGTTCAGCCTCCAAGCCTGCATGCCCGTACAACTCTGCACCAAACTGCAACGGCTCGCGGGTGGCTTGAGGCCGCACAGGGCGGGTATGCACCACCGGACCACAGTAGCACAAGCGGGTGATGCCTTCGCGGTTAAGCAAGTGGGCATCAATCCGGGCGACCTGTGGCGTGCAATCGGCACGCAACCCCAGGCTGCGGCCACTGTGCTGATCCACCAGCTTGAAGGTTTGGAGATCCAGAGCCTCGCCGGTACCGGTCAGCAGGGAATCCAGGTGTTCCACCAGCGGTGGAATCACCAACTCGTACCCATAGCGGCGACCCATGTCCAGCAAATCGCGCCGGAGTTCTTCGATGAGCCGAGCCTCGGAAGGCAGTACATCGGCAAAATGATCCGGGAGAACCCAGGCAGACATGCGTAGTTGCTTTTCAGTGAAAACGGCGGATTCTACCGGGCTGTCCAACCAGCGCCGGCAACCGGTCAATCCAGCCACCAGAGTGCGGCCAACCCGACCAGAACGCTGCACAGCCCCATGAAACGAATCTGCCCATCATCCAGGGCCAACATGGACTGAAACATTCGTCGCCACGCTTGCGGGGAAACGAACGGCAGCAAGCCTTCCAGCACCAGCACAAAGGCCAGTGCCATCCACAGCGTATCGGACATGAAAGAACCGCTTATTTACCCACTGCGCTGCTGCGCATGGCTTTGAAAAAGTCAGATGACGCGGGATCAATCACCATCACGTCAGATTTGCTGGCAAAGCTGGCTTTGTAGGCATCCAGGCTGCGGTAGAACTGGGCAAAGGCCGGGTCGCGCCCAAAGGCCTCCGCGTACACCCGAGCGGCCTCGGCATCGCCATCGCCCTTGACCTTTTGTGCATCGCGGTAAGCGTTGGCCAGCGTCACCTCACGTTGACGGTCCGCTGCAGCACGAATCTGCTCACCCTCTGCCGCACCGCTGGAGCGCAGCTGATTGGCCACCTGAGCCCGCTCCGCTTCCATGCGGCGGTACACCGATTCGGTGATGGTTTCGGCATAGTCGATGCGGTTGATGCGCACATCCACCACATCCATGCCCCAAGGCTTTTCGGCCCCCTTGACGGCTAACAAAACTTGCTCACGAACCGAATTCATCAGGTCGTCGCGTTTGCTGGAAAGCAACTCCTTCACCGTCAGCTTGCTCACTTCCTGCTGGAATGCGTTGCGCACCACCCGGGTGAGCTGCATGACACCAGCACGTTCATCCAGCCCGACATTCCGAATGTAGGCCGATGGTTCGCTGATGCGCCAACGCACGTACCAGTCCACCACCAGGCGCTGCTTTTCTGCCGTCAGCATGGGCTCGGTATCTGAACTGTCAAGCGTCAGCAGGCGCTTGTCGATGTACGACACATTCTGAAAAGGCGGTGGCAGTTTGAAGTTCAAGCCCGGCTCCACCACCACGGTTTTGATTTGCCCGAGTTGGTACACGATGCCAAACTGCCGCTGGTCCACCACGAACAGGGAAGACCCCAAAAAGCTAAACAACGCAATGGCTGCCGCCCCAATCACACTCAATTTGTTCATGTTCATCTGCTCCTGATCAGGTCTTTCATGCGGTTACCGGACATCGCGACTGCGCGACCGGTCGTTGGCACGGTTTCGGGACCCTGAAGCGGAAGGGGTGCTTGCGGGGGCAGCAGAACTGGGCTCTGGCACCACCGGACCGAGCGAACCTGAATCGGGAGAGCCCGTCAGTTTCATGATTTTTTCCAGGGGCAAGTACAGCAAGTTGCCTCCGCTGCGCCCATCGACCAATACCTTGGTGACGTTGCCGTAGATGTGTTGCATGGCTTCCAGGTGCAAGCGTTCGCGCGTCACCTGAGGGGCTTTCTGATACTCGGCGTACACCGATTTGAAGCGCTCGGAATCACCACGCGCCTGCGCCACGATGCGGGAACGATAGCCCTCGGCTTCTTCCTTCAAACGGGAAGCCGCACCTTCGGCTCTGGGTATCACATCGTTGGCATAAGCCTGTGCTTCGTTTTTCAGGCGTTCACGTTCCTGACCCGCCTTCAGCACGTCGTCGAATGCGGCCTGCACCTGCTCAGGCGGACGCACCCCACCTTGCTGCATGTTCACCGCCACCACCTCAATGCCCACCTTGTAACGGTCCAGGATGGTTTGCATCAGGGCCCGCACACGGGGTGCAATCTGATCGCGCTCCTCCGACAGCGCCATGTCCATCTTCATCTTGCCAACCACCTCGCGCACGGCAGTTTCTGCTGCTTTGATGACGGCAGAGTCTGGATCGCGGCTCTCGAACAAGTAGGCCCGGGCATCGTTCAAACGGTATTGAACGGCAAACTTCATTTCGACGATGTTCTCGTCTTCCGTCAGCATGGCCGATTCACGCAGCCCAGTAGCCCGCACAATGGCATCACGCCCCACATCCACAGAGCGAATCTGGCTGGCATACACCATTTCATGTCGCTGTACCGGGTAAGGCATGCGCCAGTTGAAGCCGGCACCCACGGTGGAGTGATAACGCCCAAACTGCGTGATGACGGCCTGCTGGCCTTCCTGAACAATGAAAAATCCGGTGCTGGCCCAAAACACCAGCGCCACCGCACCAATCAACCCCAAACCAATGCCGGCACTGCGAGGGTCTGGGCTGAATCCACCACCTTGGCCTCCATTGCCCCCACCGTTGTCAGGCTTCTTGTTGCCGTTACGGCCGCTCAGCAGGCCACCCAGCTTCTGGTTGAAGTCGCGCCAAAGCTCGTCCAAATCCGGTGGACCTTGTTGCGTATCAGGGCGCTGCGGACGGGTAGGCTCCGCAGGCCGCGTTTGGTTGGGCTTGGCGTCTGCGGCAGGCCCTTGAGCACCGGATACCGGCTCAGAGGTTGGCTCCGAAGGTCCGCTGCCACCGGATGGATCGCCACGACCCCATCGGGGGTCGTTCAAATTGAACATACGGGACCAAGCGGCCCGCCAGCGGCCAAAGCCGCGATCTGCGTGAGATGTCATGCTGAAGGAGAAAAAGACTCAATCGCCTCGGGAGGATCATTATCAACGTCCTCCCCGGTAAACCTGGGATCAAAAGGATATTCGGTTGGGGGTTGCATCCGTAGCGCTTCCCGCACACGCTCGGAGAGCAACGCTCTCAGAGCGTCCAAACCTTCTCCGGTTTGGGCGCTGACAAACAAGCGCGGCATGTCTTGGCCATCCAACTCAAAGGTGGAGGAAAGTTGTGCGGGCCTGTTTTGCAGATCCAACGCATCCAGCTTGTTGAAAACCAGAATTTGTGGCACGTCGCCCGCACCAATGCCGTGTAACACCTGCATCACCTCGGCCATTTGCTCCGGGTGATTGGCATTGGAGGCATCGACCACATGCAACAGCAAATCGGCATCCACTGATTCTTGCAACGTCGCCGCAAACGCTTCCACCAAGCTGTGCGGGAGATCTCGAATGAAACCCACGGTGTCCGACAACGATACCGACACACCCGCATCGCCCAAATAAAGCTGGCGGGTGGTGGTGTCGAGCGTGGCAAACAATTGGTCCGCCGCATATGCACGGGCCTTGACCAGCGCGTTGAACAACGATGACTTGCCCGCATTGGTATACCCAACGAGCGACACATTGAAAGCCCCGCGCCGCTCGCGCTGGCGCCGTTGGGTACTGCGCTGGCGTTTGACCTTGTCCAACCGCTCGCGGGTCCGCTTGATGGCATCGGACAGCATGCGCCTGTCCAGCTCAATCTGCGTTTCGCCCGGACCGCCCCTGTGCCCCACGCCACCACGTTGACGTTCCAAGTGCGTCCACCGACGCACCAACCGGGTCGATAGATATTGCAGCCGCGCCAGTTCGACCTGCAGCTTGCCTTCGTGGCTACGCGCCCGTTGGCCAAAAATTTCCAGAATCAACAGGGTTCGATCGTTGACAGGTACCCCTAGGTACCGTTCGAGATTGCGCTGCTGGGCAGGGCTGAGGGCTTGGTCAAACAGTACTTCGGCCGCTTGGGTGGCCAATACCAGACAACGAATTTCTTCCGCTTTGCCCGATCCCACAAACAACGCAGGGTCCGGCGCACGGCGTTTGCATGTTACTCGATCACTCACAGAAAAGCCGGCCGTCTGGGCCAGAAGACCCAGTTCCTGGAGCTCAAAATCGAAGTGAGGCTCGCCAAAATCAACGCCCACCAGAATCACTCCTGGTGGGCGATGGGCTGAAATGTTGGAGCTCAAAGGCGTCAAATTGTGCCCGCCGCAGCGGGCATCACAAAACAATCAGGCAGCAGCTTCGTCGCTGTTGGCATTGAACTGAACGGGGCGGCCCGGAACAATGGTGGAAATGGCGTGTTTGTAGACCATTTGCGTCACGGTGTTGCGCAACAGCACAACGTACTGGTCGAAGGATTCGATTGCCCTTGCAGCTTGATGCCGTTGACCAGGTAAATGGACACCGGCACATGTTCACGCCGGAGTTGGTTCAGGAAAGGGTCTTGCAAAAGTTGGCCTTTGTTATTGCTCACGATATGGTCCGTGTTCAGAAATTGACGGAGGCAAACCATACCACACCGGCACGGTCTGCGCAGACCGCAGGGTCAGTTGGCGTCTTTATAGGGATTTTCCGCCGTTTTGAATTCGATGCGCATGGGGGTTCCCACCAAGTCAAACGCTTTGCGGAACCGACCTTCAAGGTACCGTTTGTAGGAATCAGGCACGCTTTCCAGAGAATTGCCATGAACCACCACCACAGGAGGATTCATGCCCCCTTGGTGGGCATAGCGCATTTTGGGACGGTACATCCCCACCTTCTGCGGCTGTTGAAATTGAATGGCTTCTTGCAACAACCGTGTCAGAACAGGTGTCGGCATTTTCCGACTGGCCGCTGCATGAGCTTGCGCAATGGATTTCCAAAGGGGAGCCAAACCTTGGCGTTTTTTGGCAGAAATCAGGTGTAAGGCCGCAAATTTCATGAAAGCCAGACGTTGCTCGACCGACCGTTCCACCACTTGCCGTTGGTATTCATCCACCGAATCCCATTTGTTGATGGCCAGCACCACAGCTCGGCCCGATTCCAGGATGTAGCCAGCAATGTGGGCATCTTGTTCCGTCACACCTTGTGTGGCATCGAGCAGAAGCAGCACCACATGGGCGCTTTCAATGGCCTGGAGGGTTTTGACGACCGAAAATTTTTCGATGGCTTCAAACACTTTGCCTTTGCGGCGAATGCCGGCGGTATCAATCAATTCAAATTTGTGCCCATCGCGCTCAAAAGGCACTGAAATGGCGTCTCGCGTGGTGCCCGGCATGTCAAAGGCCACCAACCGCTCTTCGCCCAGCCACGCATTGATGAGCGTGCTTTTGCCGACATTGGGCCGACCAGCCACCGCCAACCGGATGATTTGTTGATCGGTTTCGGCTTCGTCATCCACCTCGGGAAGTGGTAAACACTCCAGTGCGTGCTCGGTCAACGAGCGGACTCCCTGCCCGTGCGACGCGGATACCGCCAATACCTCTCCCAGCCCCAGCTCGTAAAATTCTGCCAGACGGGTGGTATCTTGCATTCCTTCCGCCTTGTTCGCCACCAACAAGCAAGGCTTGCCAAGGCGACGCAAGTACTGCGCAATGTCGTGATCCTGAGCGCTGACACCGGCTCGGGCATCCACAACAAACAGCACCACATCGGCTTCGGCAACCGCTTGGCGCGTTTGCTTGGCCATTTCCTTGTAAATGCTGCCATCTCCGGCATCGGGTTCGAATCCCCCGGTGTCGATGACGATGTATTCCTGCCCACCCAGGCGACCATTGCCGTAATGGCGGTCGCGGGTCAGTCCGGCAAAATCGGCCACGATGGCATCGCGAGATTTGGTCAACCTGTTGAACAGGGTCGATTTGCCCACATTGGGCCGGCCCACCAGGGCCAAAACGGGTTTCACAGGCAATGCCCTCGGAAAAATTGGCCCTTACTGAGGGCGCCAGGCAAACAGATTGCCTGCACGGGTTTGCGCAATCAAGGTGTCGCCAGAAAGCACAGGGGCACCAACCAATGGAGACCCGTCGGATGGTATGCGCGCCATCAAGCTACCGTCTTGTCGGGACACGAAATGCAGCGTGCCTTGCGCATCTCCAACCACGACAGATTGTCCCAACCACAGCGGAGCAGTCACTCCGCGGAACTTGAGCGCATCTTGCGTCCACACCACCTCACCGTTGGTGCGTTTCCAGGCTTGAATGCGACCTGCAGCATCGGTACCAAACAGCAACGAATCGTCGCCACTGACACCGGCTTGACCATCTGAGTTCTGACGCCAACTCAATGCACCGCGGAGGGCATCTACGCAAGCGACCGCAGCCTGGAATGCGCGTACACACACTTGATTTCCGATTCGGGACACCGGATGGACCAAATCGACCAGCCGCTCCACGTCGTTGCCACCTCGAGGATTGGCTGCCGCCACCTCCCAGCGAATGCTGCCGCTACTGGGATTGAAGGCAACCAGTCGCCCACCGATGCCCGCCAACAGCGTATCGCCGAACGCGGTCAATACACCGGGTTGCCGGAGCACCAACGCCTCACCGGTCCGTGTTTGTTGCCACAGCCGAATGCCTGTATTGCCATCAAATGCTTGCACAGTACGGTCAGAGGTCATGACAAACACCCGCTGCCCGGCCACCAAGGGAGTGGTGTAGGCAGATGCGGCCAGTTTGTTGCGCCACACCACCTGATTGCCGACAGCCGCCACCAATTCATTGCGCTCTGTCACGACGGCCGCCATGTGGCCATCAAAGCCGACACCTGCTTGCAATTTGGCTCCCACGTCCACCCGTGATTGCACGCTGCCGTCTCCAACCCTGACCATCAGCAATTGCCCCGATGCAGAGGCCACGGCCACCAGATCTCCAACAACAGCAGGCATCAAGGCTGACGTGGTCGCACCGACGGGCAACTTCCAAGCCTGTGTGGCATGCAGACGTGGGGTCACCACAGGCAACTCTGCAGGCTTGGCTTTGCCGCCTCCCGACGAACACGACACCAAAGCCGCAGCAGAAACAATAGCAAAAAAAGCTCTTCTGATAAGCGGCAAGGTCATAAAAACTCCAAAATCAGAATTTTGATTTGCTCTCAGGATCAACCCCAAGTGCATTGAGTTTGACGGAAACCAGCCGACGGTAATCCCCACTGTCAGACAGCAGCGAATACGCCTTCAAATAGGCCTCCCGTGCTTTATCGGTCTGAGCTTGGGCGATGTAAACATCGCCTTGTCGGTCTGCGGCCAAGCCCGCGAATTCGGGCTGAATGCCTTCCGCGAGCCATTTACCAGCTGCATCCCATTGCTGCTTCTCCATGGCCAACGCCGCCAGACGCAAACGAGCCAGACTTTGCAGGCTGGCGTCTCCAGCAGAGGCCACCCATTCAAGCGCGGCTTGGGCCTTGTCCAACTGCCCAGCTTCCGTGTGACCACGTGCCGCCAACAGCGCACCTTGCTGTGCAAAGGTGGTGCGTGGGTATTTGGATTGCAAATCGGTGTAGGACAGCTGGATGCGGTCCGCCTGCTTGGTGGCCACCGCTTTGGTCAACTCGTCAAACAACGCAGCAGCTTCTATGCTTTGCTTGTTCTGCCAATACTGCCAAGCATTCCAGGCACTGAAGGAGGCCAGCACGGCAATCACCAGCCAGGTGATCCAATTCCCGTGCTTTTTCCAAAAATGCTTGAGCTCGTCCAGCTGTTCTTGTTCTTCCAAGTCAAACGTGTTGGCCATTCCAAATTCCCATTCAATGTGTCAACGATTTGTCCAGTGCCTCCAACCAGAGCGCACCGCGTTCACCGCTTCAAACGCGGTGCCCAACTGGCCACATCAGCCAGCTTGAGTGTTTGCTGCCCAGCCTCGATGCCTTCGCGCAAGGGCTTCAGCGCCACTTCGCCAGCAGCCAGTTCTTCTGCGCCAAAAACCAATGCATAGCGTGCACCGCTGGCATCAGCCTTCTTGAATTGTGACTTCATGCTGCCCTGCCCTTCCGGGCCACGGGCATGCATGAGCACCGATACACCCGCATCGCGCAGCGCCCGCAGGGCTGGCTGAACCACGGGCTGCGCATCGGCGTCCGGTACCACGGCATACACATCCACCGGGGCAGAACCTGGGAGCAACTCGTCGGTTTTCAGCAACTCCAAAATCCGCTCCATCCCCAGCGCCCAGCCCACGGCAGGGGTGGCTTTGCCTCCAATTTGCTCAATCAGCCCATCGTAACGTCCGCCGGCACACACTGTGCCTTGGGAACCGAGGCGATCGGTCACAAACTCAAACACCGACAGGCAGTAATAGTCCATACCCCGAACCAGACGCGGGTTGACGGTGTACGCAACCTGGTTAGCCTCCAAAATGCAACACAAACCCTGGAAATGCGCCAAGGATTCAGCCCCCAGGTAGTCCATCAACTTGGGCGCGCCTTCCACCAAGCTCTGCATGGCAGGGTTTTTGGTGTCGAGGATGCGCAGCGGGTTGGTGTGCAGGCGGCGCTTGGCTTCTTCGTCCAGCACCTCCATATGGGCGCTGAGGTAGTCGATCAGGGCCTGGCGATGCTGCAGACGCTCCGCAGGTTGGCCCAGGCTGTTGAGCTCCAGCCGCACCCCGGTCAGACCCAGGCGCTTCCACAGGTCACAGGCCATGAGGATGAGTTCGGCATCGACATCCGGCCCGGCAAACCCCAAGGCTTCAGCGCCAAACTGGTGAAACTGCCGATAGCGCCCGCGCTGTGGCCGCTCGTGGCGGAACATGGGCCCCATGTAATACAGCCGCTTGCCACCGCCATAGGTCAGGGAGTGTTCTACCGCCGCGCGCACCACACCGGCTGTGTTTTCTGGACGCAAGGTCAGCGCCTCGCCATTCAGGCGATCCTCAAAGCAATACATCTCCTTTTCCACAATGTCGGTGACTTCGCCCAAGCCACGCACAAACAGCGGGGTGGGTTCGACAATGGGAGTGCGGATGTTCTGGTAACCGTACAGCGCCATCAACTGGCGCAAATGGTCTTCCAGCCATTCCCAGGCAGCCGATGTGCCGGGAAGAATGTCGTTCATGCCTTTGACGGCGGTGATTTTTTCTGCCATGAGAGAGTGTGTGCTGTTTGGGTGGGCTCAGGTTTGAGCAGAACCAAAACGCGTTTGAATGTACTGTTCCACCACTTGCTGGAATTCAGCGGCAATGTGGTTGCCGCGCAAGGTCAGGCGCTTTTCGCCATCAATGTAAACCGGGGCAGCCGGAGCTTCCCCAGTACCCGGCAGGCTGATACCGATGTCGGCATGCTTGCTTTCCCCAGGTCCGTTGACGATGCACCCCATGACAGCCACCTTGAGCCCTTCCACGCCGGGGTAGCGTGAACGCCACTGGGGCATGGATTGGCGCAAATGGTCGTCGATCTGCTTGGCCAGCTCCTGGAAGGTGGTGCTGGTGGTGCGTCCACACCCCGGACAGGCGGTGACACTGGGGACAAAAGCCCTGAAACCCAGAGATTGCAGAATTTCGGAGGCCACCACCACCTCTTGAGTGCGGGCTTCGCCAGGCTCTGGGGTCAGCGAAACTCGAATCGTGTCACCAATGCCCTGCTGCAACAACACCGCCAACGCAGCGGCTGATGCCACAGTGCCCTTGGTGCCCATACCCGCCTCGGTCAGCCCCAAGTGCAACGCATAGCGGCAACGCTGCGAAAGCGATTGATACACCGCAATCAGGTCCTGGACACCGCTGACCTTGCAAGAAAGAATGATTTGCTCAGCTGGCAACCCGATTTGCTCGGCCAACTCAGCAGACTCAAGGGCTGAAGCGATGAGGGCCTCGTACATCACCTGCTTGGCATCCCAGGGCATGGTCCGTTGGGTGTTGAGGTCCATCATGCGGGCCAACACTTCCTGATCCAAGCTGCCCCAATTCACGCCGATGCGCACAGCTTTACCCAGACGCGCCGCAGTTTCGATCATCACCGCAAACTGGCGGTCACGCTTGTCACCTTTGCCGACATTGCCGGGATTGATACGGTACTTTGACAAGGCTTCAGCGCATGCCGGGTGATCCTGCAGCAACTTGTGACCGTTGTAGTGAAAATCACCCACCAACGGAACATCAATCCCCATGCGGTCGAGTTGATCACGGATGTGCGGCACGGCTGCGGCCGCCTCGTCGTTGTTGACCGTGATTCGGACCAACTCTGAACCAGCCAATGCCAATTCTTTGACTTGAATGGCAGTTTCAATGACCTGCGCGGTGTCGGTGTTGGTCATGGACTGGATGCGAACCGGTTCATGACCACCAATGCCCACCTCACGGGCTCCCCACTTCACGCTGGCGCGGTGCGTATTCGCCCTTGGCAAGTGAGGCATGGGAACAGGATTTCCGACCGTCATGGGAACTGCTCCAATCAATCAGCGGGCCTGGAACCGGGCCACGTTGTTTCGAGCAAATTCGGACATGTCTTTGGACTGCCCATTGATTTGCACGTCGACAACCGACGCATTTCCGAGCACAACCGAGTAGGAGGCGGCATCGTCAAACCGCAACGACTCGCCAGCGGTGGCAATGCGCTGCAGACGCAATTTGCCCGCAGCGTCGGTGACCTCGACCCAGGACTGCCCTTTGAGCACCAGTGTCAGCTGTGTCTGCTGCTTGCCAGCTGGCGAAGCATTTACTGAAATTGCACTGTGCAAAGATTGGGGTTGCTGTACAGCTGTGGTGACAGGCATTACAGCAGATTGCTCTGTTGACACAGCGGGACTTGGCGCAGGCGTTACTTGTGTAGCAGAAGGCACATCTTGCACTGTTTCCGTTGTTCCCATCGGAGTACCAACCGCCTCCGCCACTTTAGCGCTGCTAATTTCCGCTTTTTGATTAGGTATGTTTTGAGGTCTTTCTACCCACGAAGATGGGAAAAAATAAACGCAAATGGCCAAAACCAGCAAACCAGCCACACCCAATGCCACCGGATTGGCTTTGGTTCTCCAGTCAAACGAGATGTCACGGACATTGGCTTGTCCCAGGCCTTCCGGAATGTTCAAGCTATCGGTGTTGGTTGTCGGCAAACCCGCCAACACCCATGTGGCATCCAGCTTCAAGTGACGCGCCACGCTGGAGGCCAACGCACGGGTAAATGTGGGGTCTGTCAACTCTTCCCACCGATCCGATTCCAGCGCTTCCAATTTACGAACGGGCACCTTCAGTGCAGCAGCCAGGGCAACAATGTGCAGGCCTGTTGCCTCGCGAGCTGCACGAATCTGCTGCCCAGGTGAACGGGACTCTGCTTGCGGAGAAGCTTCAATCATCAAACGCCCCACGATCCAATTTTTGACGCTCGCTGGACTTGGGAAACTTCAGCCTCAGCTGGTCGCTCAGTCGACGGACGCCTGCATGATTACCCATTCGATTTTCCACACGAATACCGAGCCACAGACTTTCTGCATTTGCATGGATCGACCCATTCAGCCGGTCCAAATGAAACTGTGCGCGAGATAAATCTCCCTGACCAAACAATACCAATGCCAGATTGAAGCCCACCAACGGATTGGCTGGATCCAATTCAAACGCTTTGGTCAGCGCTTGCTCGGCGGCATGGATATCGCCAGCACGTGCCAGACAAACCCCTTGAGCCAAGTGCGTTTTCGACGCCAAAGAATATCCAGGCACCATCAAAGCGCGTTGAAACTGTACATTCGCCTCAGCATAGTCTTTCAATTGACAATTCAACCATCCAAGATTGTGCGCGGCATCGGCATCACGTGGGCTGAGCGAAACAGCACGTTGAAAACTTTCCTTGGCCAATCCCATTTCACCAAGCCGCATGTATGCCATGCCACGTAAGTTGTAGGCAGGAGCGTACGACGGATCGGTAACCAAGGCTTGCTTAACTTCGTCAAGCGCAATCGTGACCTTGTCCTGTTCGAAATATCCAGCAGCCAGCTCGGTGCGGATGCGTGCGCGTTTGCGCAATTCAGGCTCATCCGAATCGGTCACCCATTCGCCATTTTTGGCAGCAGAAAGACTGCCAGAACCCGGCGTAGCCACACATCCAGACAAAAAAACAAGAGCCAGAGCTAACCACAGCATCAGCGGGATTCGGCTATTCATGATGCCCGCACCTCTCCGTTGCTCCACTGAATGGGCTGCTCCACCACGCTTCGCAACGCTTGCATTCGGGCATCCACCGATGTGCGGTCACGCACATCACCCGCCAGCTGCCCACAGGCCGCGTCGATGTCGTCACCACGTGTTTTTCTGACGGTGGTGACAAACCCTGAACGAATCAGCTGCGCCGCAAAGGTTTCCACGGCAGATGGCGCCGAGCACCGCAATCCAGAATCCGGAAATGGATTGAAGGGGATGAGATTCAGCTTGCAGTCAAAACCCTGCGCACGCTGCTCTTCCAACAAAGCGATGAGGGCGCTGGCATGAGCTGGCTGATCGTTGACGCCATCCAGCATGCAATATTCAAAAGTCAAAAAATCGCGAGGGGCGTGCGGCAAATAATTCCTGCAAGCGGTCAGCAACTCAGCCAGCGGGTATTTCTTGTTCAACGGCACCAGACTGTCCCGCAGCGCATCGGTAGGCGCATGCAGGGAAACCGCCAATGCAACCGGGCAATCTTGCGCCAACCGCTCAATCATGGGCACCACACCCGATGTCGACACGGTCACCCGTCGGCGCGAAAGACCATACCCATGATCACTCAGCATGACCTTCAGAGCTGGCACCAGCGCCGCATAGTTTTGCAATGGTTCGCCCATGCCCATCATCACCACATTGGTGATGACGCGCTCTGATTGGCCGCGCTCGCCGCGCAGCGTGTGTTCGGCGTACCAAAGCTGGGCCAGAATTTCACCGGTGGTCAGATTTCGGCTGAATCCTTGGTGACCGGTGGAGCAAAAACGGCAACCTACCGCACAGCCCGCCTGGGAAGATATGCACAGAGTCCCTCGATCGGTCTCGGGAATGAATACCGTCTCAACGGCGTTGCCCTCTCCCACATCGAACAACCACTTGACGGTACCGTCAGCAGAGTTGTGCCGAGATAAAACGGGCAAGGACTGAACGCGGGCCACTTGAGGCAACCGCTCGCGCAGGGATTTCGCCAAGTCCGTCATGTCGGCGAACTGGCTCACCCCGCGCTGGTGAATCCAGCGAAACAACTGAGTAGCCCGAAACGGCTTTTCACCCAGTTGCGCGCAAAACGCGGTCAACTCCGCCAAATCGAAATCAAGCAGGTTGACCGGATTCATTTCAGCGGTTGAACACGTTCATGCCGGCAAAGAAGAAGGCCACTTCCACTGCAGCGGTTTCAGGAGCGTCAGAACCGTGCACAGCGTTGGCGTCGATGCTGTCAGCAAAGTCGGCGCGGATGGTACCGGCGTCGGCCTTTTTAGGGTCGGTAGCGCCCATCAGTTCACGGTTTTTGGCAATGGCATTTTCGCCTTCCAGAACCTGGATCATCACAGGGCCGGAAACCATGAAATCCACCAGATCCTTGAAGAAAGGACGGGCTTTGTGCACGCCGTAAAAGGCTTCAGCTTCTGTGCGGGACAGATGTGCCATGCGGGAAGCCACTACTTTCAGGCCTGCGGCTTCGAAACGGGAATAAATCTGACCGATCACGTTTTTGGCAACGGCATCGGGTTTGATGATGGAGAGAGTGCGCTCAATGGCCATGGTCATTTCCTAGGTTCAAGGTAAACCCGAAATTGTAGCAAGGAACAAAGCTGTGCTGGCCTGCAGGCCAGCACTTTGGCCCGGCAAGTGCCTTGCCATCAACCTCTGGGGCCTCGCGCTCCCGAAGTGCCCCGCCTGGCACCCGACGTTCGGGTAGCAGCCGCTCTGCGGCGTTGTTGTTCCAGGGCATCCGCACCAATCCAATTTGCACCTCGCGCTAACGGGGCTTGCTGGCCACGCCCTTCCGATCTGGCCTCGGTCATTTCCTCTGCACCAGGGTCCGGAGTTGGATGGGTGCGCTCAGTTCTGACGGACTTGGCACCGGCACGCGTCAACGACGCCACATCGCCAGCGCCCAGCTCCACCCAAGTGCCTCGCTTGAGGCCACGGGGTAACAGAACCGTACCGTACCGGATGCGAATGAGACGACTCACCGCACGACCAACGGCCTCGAACATCCGGCGAACTTCCCGGTTACGCCCTTCTGCGATGGTGACCCGGTACCAACAGTTGGCGCCCTCGCCACCACCCTCTTCAATGGCCGAAAACTGGGCCACACCGTCGTCCAGTGTGATCCCCGACAACAAGCGGGCTTTTTCTTCCTTGCCCAAGGCTCCCAACACTCGAACGGCATATTCACGTTCCAGACCAAACCGCGGGTGCATCAATTGATTGGCCAATTGGCCCGAATTGGTCAGCAGCAGCAGGCCCTCGGTGTTCAGATCCAACCGCCCGACGGATTGCCACTTGCCATGATGCAAATGGGGCAAGCGCCTGAACACGGTGGGTCTGTTTTGAGGATCATCGTGTGTCACCACTTCACCAGCCGGCTTGTGATAGGCCAGCACCCGAACGGTGGAGCCCGTGATGCGGGCGCGCACTGGGCGGCCATCAAGTTTGATGATGTCACCAATTTGAACCCGCTGTCCCACATGGGCAGCCACGCCATTGACGGTCACTCGTCCGTCTTTGACCATTTGCTCCATGTCGAGGCGTGAACCCAAGCCTTCTTGGGCCAGCACTTTATGCAATTTGGGGGATTCGCTCGCGTCATCACCGGAAAAACGGGATGCGTGGCCTCGGGACGGGCGAAGGGGCTTGTTGAATCGGGCAACAGCGGAGGCGGCGTCTGACCGTTCGCCGCTCGCAGAGGGCGCACCTGCAGGGTGATCCGCCGATCGGTTTTGCGACTGGACTCTGGGTGCAGAAGGCTTACGTTGTGAGAAATTAGTCATATCACCGCGCATCAGAACTAAGCTGAATGCTATGAAATTAATGATGTGTGGGTGCGTCCGACTGAGGAAGATCAGACAATAAATCGGGAATGAGAGGCTGAAGCAGCGCGAGTGGGTTGGCATGCCCGATCTCGTCGGACGCATCCAGTACAGGCAGCTGATCCAGCGACTGCAAGCCGAGGTCATTCAGGAACTGCCGAGTGGTGGCCAGCAAACCAGGGCGGCCCACCGTGTCCCGATGGCCAATCACCTCCACCCAGCCCCTGTCCTCCAACTGCTTGATCAGGGCGCTGTTGACCACCACGCCTCTAATTTCTTCAATGTCACCACGGGTGACAGGCTGACGATAGGCGATGATGGCCAGCGTTTCCAGCGTGGCGCGGCTGTATTTGGGGGGTTTCTCCGGGTGCAACCGATCCAAAAAGTGCTTCACATTGGCCGACGTTTGAAAACGCCAGCCCGAGGCCACCTCCACCAACTCCACACCTCGCCCCTCCCAACGCTGCTGCAGTACAGACAACAGCGCCAAAACGCCTGCGGCGTCCAGCACATCATCCAGCAGCAACCGCAAGTCCCGAACGGGGAGTGGCTGTGCGCTGGACATCAAGGCGGCTTCGATGATGTGTTCTGGAGAGAGCAAGGGGTGGGACTGAAAAATAGCAGCGCTAAAACGTGCGAATAGGCACGTTGGCGTCAAAGAGGCAGGGGGAAAGCAGGCCCTGATTGTAGGCAACATCATGTTCCAGGCAGGCTTGCGCCATGTCTGGTGGCAATGGAGACTGGAAATCCATTTTCAATTGCGTGATGGGGTGTACAAAAATCAACCTTGCTGCATGCAGAGCCTGTCGCTGGACGGACGTATGCTGGCGTCCTTTGTAAACCGAATCGCCCAGAATGTTTTTTTTGAGTGCAGCCAAGTGCACCCGAATTTGATGGGTCCGACCAGTAAACAGTTTGCACGCCACCAGCGCAGCGTCGGCCCCGGTCGCCAGCACGCAAAACTGCGTTTGCGAAGGTTTACCTGCACCCGACATGGACCCCACCACGGCCATACGCAGCCGATTGGAGGGGTCACGCCCGATGGCTGCATCCACCTTCACTTTCGTTTCTTTCAACCAAGCCACGCCTGTGACCGCCAAATACAGGCGCGTCACCGTCCTCGCTGCGATCATGTCCACCAGCGCGTCCATCGCTCTTCGGTTTTTAGCCACCACCATCAAGCCAGAAGTGTCTTTATCCAAGCGATGGACAATGCCCGCCCTAGGCAATGCAGCGGCACCTCCATGATGGTGAAGCAATCCGTTCAGCAAGGTCCCCGTCCAATTTCCAGCAGCAGGGTGCACCACCAGCCCGGCAGGCTTGTTAACGACCAGAAGGTACTCATCTTCGAACACCACATCCAACGCCATGGGCTGAGGCACAAAGGAACGGGCTTGTTCAGTGGGTTTGACTTCAACCCGGCACCGATCGCCAGCCTTGACCGTTGCAGAGGCCTTGGTGACAGGCTTTCCATCGACTTGTACACAACCCTCGACAATGAGCTGCTGCAAGTAGGAACGTGACAATCCGGCCGCTTGAGTCACCAGACACTTGTCCAACCGGACTCCGTGGTCAGCCACCGCCACCGCAAATTCCAGGAGATCCGTATCGCCTCCAAGCTCGGCAGCCCCTTCGTCGTCTGGAGACGGGGGCATCGATATAATTTTTTTCACATTCACTTTGGGCGACCCGGCCGACTGAAAGGTAAAGATGCAAGGTTTCAGATTATCGGTTTCATGGAGCGCGGGCTTGATTGCCACCTGCTTGGTCGCGTTACCGGGATGTTCCACTGACCCCAAAGACCCCACCGCAGGCTGGACCACCAGCAAAATTCAGGCTGAAGCACAGGACGAACGCAGTTCGGGCAACTTCGAGAAAGCCATCACGCTGTATGAAAAGCTCGAAGGCAGAACCGCTGGCACCGTCACGGCGCAGCAGGCTCAGCTTGAAAAGGCCTTTTCTCAATACAAGGTGGGTGAAACCGCGCAGGCTGAGGCCACGCTGGACCGGTTCATGAAAAACCACCCAGCCAGCCCGGCGCTTGATTACGCCCTGTACCTCAAGGGCTTGGTTTCTTTCAACGACAACTTAGGCATTTTTGGCACCCTGTCCAAACAGGATCTGTCCGAGCGAGATCAACATGCTGCCAAACAGTCATTCGAGTCCTTTAGAGACTTGGTGACGCGTTTCCCAGATTCACGCTATGCACCGGACAGTCGCCAACGCATGGTTTACATCGTGAATGCTTTGGCCTCCCACGAGGTTCATGTGGCAAGGTACTACTACCAGCGAGGCGCTTATCTGGCAGCAGCAAACCGTGCACAAACGGCTCTCACAGACTACAAAAATGCGCCCGCCCAAGAAGAGGCCCTCTTCATCCTGTCGAAGTCCTATGAAGCCTTGGGCATGGACGCCTTGCGTGCTGATGCTGAACGGGTCTTGGCCAGCAACTACCCCGAGTCCAGTTTTTTGAAAAATGGCCTTCGTGCCAACAAGGGTCCGTGGTGGAAGCTGTGGTAACCGCCATTTTTGAGAGCGCCCAGCTCCATGTTTAGTAGTCTGGCCGTCTCTGGCGGAACGGGTCTGCATAAAGGCGACCGAGATTACCAACAAGACCAAGTAGGTCTTTGGCAACACCCCAAGGGCAAGCAATGCCTGCTGGCACTGGTGGCAGATGGAATGGGGGGCCGCAGTGGCGGACGCAAAGCCTCCGACCAAGTGCTCATGACAGCCCAACAGCTGTTTGAGCGTTTTTCACCAGATTCCGACGATTCTCAGACCTTGCTCAAGCAATTGGTTGAGGAAGCGCACACCGTCATCCGACTCACGGCTGTGTCAGCGGAGCAAGAGCCACACAGCACCATTGCCGCTTTTTTGGTACTGCCAGATGGCACCTGCCAGTGGGTTCATTCAGGCGATTCACGCATTTATCACGTGCGGGCCGGGCACTTGATGCATCGCACCCACGATGACTCGTATGTTCAGACACTGGTCGACAAAGGCCTTCTGACTCCCGAGCAAGCTCATAACCACCCGCAATCCAACGTATTGGTCAGCTGCCTGGGGACAGAAGCGCCACCTATACCTAACATTCATACCGTATCGGCTTTGCAGGCAGGCGACACCTTCATGGCTTGCAGCGATGGGGTTTGGCACTATTTTTCGGAGCGGGAATTGACTCAAATTCTGGAAGCACTCCCTCCACGCGAGGCCTGCCAGACCTTGATTGCTCAAGCCCGTCAACGCGCCATGGGTCATGGAGACAATCTATCGGTCGTGGTGGTCAAACTCTCTAACAAATGATCTTTTGATCCGTCGCCAATCAGTAACAGCCCACCCACCACGGGCGAGTGAAATGACCTCAGGTCAAACTGGTGTCCACCAGCCGGTGAGGTTCTGCCAAATACTCGGCTGACTGCATTTCCACCAGCCTAGACACTGTGCGAGGGAACTCATGCGACATGGGGCCCTCGATATACAACTGCTCCGGCGGAACCGCAGCGGTCAGCAAAAATTTCACACGCCGGTCATACAACACATCCACCAGCCATGTGAACCGCCTGGCCTCGCTGGCCATGCGCACAGGCATCTGCGGCACATTGGACAACATGACCGTGTGGAACTGGCTGGCCAGTTCCAAATAGTCGTTTTGTGAACGAGGGCCACCACACAGTGTGCGGAAATCAAACCAAACCACCCCGCCCGCTCTTCGATGAGCGGTGATTTCGCGAGACTCAATGGTCAATACCGGGGATTCGTCGGCCACCTCTGCAAGTTGGTTGAAGGTTGCCGTCATGGCGTCTTCCGCTTCCGGTGTCACCGGGTAGCGGTATAACTCAACGTGCTCCAGCGTTCGACGCCGGTAATCCGTGCCATTGTCCACATTCAACACTTCCAGCTTTTGCTTCAGCAAATCAATCGCTGGCAGGATGCGATCCCGATGCAAACCGTCTGGATACAACCCGTCGGGATGAAAATTAGACGTGGTCACAAAGCCCACGCCATGTTTGAACAAGGCATCCAGCAACCGATGCAGGACCATGGCATCGGTCACATCGGCCACATGAAATTCGTCAAAGCAAATCAGTTTGTACCGCTGCGCGATCCGCTTGCCCAATTCATCCAACGGGTTGACTGTACCTTGCAGCTCCCGCAGCTCCCTGTGCACTTCCCGCATGAATTCATGAAAGTGCAAACGGGTTTTTCGCTTGATGGGCACGGCGTTGAAAAAGCAATCCATCAGAAAGCTTTTTCCACGCCCCACACCGCCAAACATGTACACCCCACGCGGAATGGGGGGACGTACAAACATTTTCTTGAGGGAATTCGAGCGCTTTTGCTTGTACTCGCTCCACTCGCGGGCACAACGCTCCAGCGCATCCACAGCTCTGAGCTGAGCAGGGTCACTGGTGTAACCACGCTCTAAAAGGGCCGCCTCATAGGCGGCCCGCACTGGGGTCGAATCGGCCAACAGGACCGTCCCTTAGAAGTTCAACGTGCGCTTATCCACCGCCAGCGCCGCCTCTTTCGTGGCTTCGCTCAAGCTAGGGTGCGCATGGCAGATGCGGGCAATGTCTTCGGCACTGGCTTTGAATTCCATGGCCACCACGGCTTCTGCAATCAATTCGGAGGCCATAGGACCTACGATATGCACCCCCAGAATTTCGTCTGTGGTGGCATCGGCCAGGAACTTCACCATGCCGGTGGTATCACCCAGCGCACGTGCTCGGCCATTGGCCAGGAATGGGAATGTGCCGGCTTTGTACTTCACGCCATCGGCCTTGAGCTGCTGTTCGGTGCGGCCCACCCAAGCAATTTCGGGGCTGGTGTAAATGACCCAGGGAACGGTGGCGAAATTGACGTGACCGTGCTGGCCTGCGATGCGCTCGGCCACCGCCACTCCCTCTTCTTCCGCCTTGTGCGCCAGCATGGGGCCACGCACCACGTCGCCTACTGCCCACACGCCAGGCAGGTTGGTTTTGCAGTCGCCGTCCACCACAATGGCACCGCGCTCGTCCAACTGAAGGCCAACGGCTTCTGTATTCAAACCAATGGTGTTGGGCACACGGCCAATGGAAACGATGAGCTTGTCTACCGCCAGCTCCTGGGCTTCGCCCTTGGCATTGGTGTACGACACACTGACACCCTTCTTGCCAACTTTGATGTCGCCGACTTTGGCACCCAGCTCAATCTTCAGGCCTTGCTTGTCGAAGGCCTTCTTGGCTTCCTTGGCAATCTGCTCATCAGCCGCACCGAGGAATGTGGGCAACCCCTCCAAGATGGTCACTTCTGCACCCAGGCGGCGCCACACCGACCCCATTTCCAGGCCAATGACGCCAGAACCGATGAGTCCCAATTTTTTGGGAACAGCACCCATACGCAACGCACCGTCGTTCGACAGCACATTCACTTCGTCAAACGGCGTGCCAGGCAGGGCACGCGCATTGGAACCAGTGGCCACAATAACCTGCTTGCCAACCAGCGTTTCTTCGGCGGCACCTGCCACCTTGATTTCGTAGCCACCTTCGGTGGCTTTCACGAATGAACCACGGCCATGGAAAAAGCTGACCTTGTTCTTCTTGAGCAGATACAAAATGCCGTCGTTGTTCTGCTTGACCACAGCATCCTTGCGGCCAACCATTTTGGACACATCCATCTTCACCGTACCGGTAGAGATGCCATGGTCAGCAAAGTGGTGCGTAGCGTGCTCAAAATGCTCAGAGGATTGCAGCAGCGCCTTGGATGGAATGCAGCCCACATTGGTACAAGTTCCACCCGGTGCTGGGCCGCCGGCGGCGTTCTTCCATTCGTCGATACAGGCTACTTGGAAGCCCAGTTGCGCTGCGCGGATGGCCGCAATGTAGCCACCAGGACCGCCACCAATGACGACCACGTCAAATTGTTTGCTCATGTGTTCACCTCACGCCTCTGCCCTCCACCGGGGAGGTCGCGAGGCAAATCAAATTAAATAGCGAATAATTAGCGTCAATGATGCGCTGAAGGTCAAAATTCTTTCGAATTTTGACCTTCAATTCGATCAGATACCAAACAACAAGCGTGCCGGATCTTCCAGCGCTTCCTTCATGGCTACCAAGCCCAGCACGGCTTCACGACCGTCGATGATGCGGTGGTCGTAGCTCATGGCCAGGTAGTTGATCGGGCGCACCACCACTTGGCCGTTTTCAACGACGGCGCGGTCCTTCGTGGCATGCACGCCCAGAATGGCCGACTGGGGTGGGTTGATGATGGGGGTAGACAGCATGGAGCCGAACGTGCCACCGTTGGAGATGGAGAAGGTGCCGCCGGTCATTTCTTCAATGCCCAGCTTGCCGTCTTTGGCTTTTTGACCGAACTCGGCAATCTTCTTCTCGATGTCGGCAAAGCTCATTTGGTCGGCGTTGCGCAGGATAGGCACCACCAAACCACGGGGCGAACCCACGGCAATACCGATGTCAAAGTAGCCGTGGTAAACGATGTCGTTGCCGTCGACCGAAGCATTCAGCACCGGGTACTTCTTCAGGGCATGCACAGCCGCCTTGACGAAGAAGCTCATGAAGCCCAGCTTGCAGCCGTGTTCCTTCTCGAACTTGTCCTGGAACTTCTTGCGCATGTCCATCACCGGTGCCATGTTCACTTCGTTGAACGTGGTCAGGATGGCGTTGGTCGCTTGGGACTGCAGCAGACGCTCGGCCACGCGAGCGCGCAGACGAGTCATGGCCACGCGCTGCTCGGGGCGATCGCCCAGATCAGGTGCGGCAGGGCCGCTCACCTGAGGCAGCGCCTTGGTGGGCACGCCGGTAGGGATGGCCACTGCGGGAGCGGCAGCAGGCTTGTTGGCACCAGCGGCAACAGCACCCAGCACGTCACCCTTGGTCACACGACCGTCTTTTCCGGTACCGGCTACGGAACCGGTAGCCAGCCCGTTGTCCGCCATGATTTTGGCGGCAGCAGGCATGGCCACACCGGCCATGGCGTTGCTGGCAGGTGCCGTCGTTGCAGCCACTGGCGCAGAGGCAGGGGCCGCCGCCGGGGCGGCTGCTGGAGCGGGTGCAGCGGCTGCCGCGCCGGCTTCGGTGTTGATCTTGGCAATCAACTGGTCGGACACGACGGTACCGCCGTCACCCACAACCAGCTCCGCCAGCACGCCAGCAGAGGGAGCGGGCACTTCCAGCACCACTTTGTCGGTTTCAATTTCAATCAGGATTTCGTCGGCGGCAACCAAATCACCAGCCTTCTTTTTCCACTGCAACAACGTGGCTTCAGCAACAGATTCAGAGAGTTGCGGAACCTTGACTTCGACGATGGCCATTTTTCAAATTTCCTTGAATTCGGTGTTCAACGTGGGCACGGCCTCCGCTGCATGCGAAAACGCCGTGCCGAATACGAGTTACTTGGTCAGCACAAAACCTTTGAGCTTGCTGAATGCGCCCTCAACCAACGCTTTTTGTTGGTCCTGGTGGAGATGCGAATAACCCACGGCAGGCGATGCGGAAGCTGCACGGCCGGAGTAACCCAGCTTCTGACCTTCCGACATGTTTTCGTGGATGTAGTGCTGCACAAAGAACCAGGCACCCTGGTTTTGCGGCTCGTCTTGGCACCACACCACTTCGCTGGCATTGGGGTACTTTTTCAGTTCCGCAGAGAACGCCTTGTGAGGGAACGGATACAACTGTTCCACACGGATGATGGCCACGTCGTCAGAGCCCTTTTCGTCACGCTTCTTGACCAGGTCGTAATAGACCTTGCCAGAACATGCAATCACGCGCTTGACCTTGTCGGCTTTCTTATTCACCTCTTCGCGGGACTCGCCAATCACAGTCTGGAACGAGCCGCGAACGAACTCCGACAACGGAGACGTAGCGTCCTTGTTGCGCAACAGAGACTTGGGCGTGAAGATAACCAACGGTTTGCGCAGGTTGCGCACCATTTGGCGACGCAACACATGGAAGATCTGGCTGGCCGTGGTGGGCTGCACGATCTGCATGTTGGCATCTGCAGCCAATTGCATGAAGCGCTCCAGACGGGCCGAGGAGTGCTCGGGACCCTGGCCTTCATAGCCGTGCGGCAGCATCAATGTGATGCCGTTGACACGGCCCCACTTCACTTCACCAGATGCGATGAACTGGTCGATCACCACTTGAGCGCCGTTGGCGAAATCGCCAAACTGGGCTTCCCAGATCACCAGGGTATTGGGATCGTTGGAAGCATAGCCGTACTCAAAACCCAGCACAGCCTCTTCAGACAGGATGGAGTCGATCACGACAAACGGTGCCTGATTGTCAGCCGCGTTTTGCAGCGGAATGTAAGTACCAGTGTCCCAATTTTCACGGGCCTGATCGTGAATCACGGCATGACGGTGGGTAAACGTACCCCGACCGCAGTCCTCGCCAGACAGACGAACCGGGTAGCCACTGGCCACCAACGACGCAAAGGCCATGTGCTCACCCATGCCCCAATCCACGGGAATGTCGCCACGCCCCATGGCTGCACGGTCGTCATAGACCTTTTTCACCAACTGGTGTGGATTGACGGTTTTGGGCAGTGTGGTGATACGTTCCGACAAACGCTTCCATTCGGCCATGGGGACGCCGGTGTCGCCACCATCGGTCCATTTTTTGCCCAGGAATGGAGACCAGTCCACCGCATATTTGCTCTTGAAATTGGACAGAACGGGGTCAACCGTGTGGCGCCCTTCATCCATGGCAGCACGGTAGGCCTTCACCATGTCATCGCCCAAGGTTTCTCCGAAGCCCTGAGCAGATAATTTGTCGGCATACAGGCGGCGAGTACCTGGGTGAGCGGCAATTTTCTTGTACATCAGCGGCTGGGTCAGCGCTGGGGTATCTTGCTCGTTGTGACCCAGCTTGCGGAAGCAGACGATGTCCACCACCACATCCTGGCGGAATTCCATGCGGTATTCCAGTGCAATCTGGGTAGCCAGAACCACGGCCTCGGGGTCATCACCATTCACGTGCAGGACGGGCGCTTCCACCATTTTCACGATGTCAGTGCAATACACGCTGGAACGCATGTCACGTGGATCGGAGGTGGTGAAACCAATCTGGTTGTTGATGATGAAGTGAACCGTGCCACCAGTGGTGTAACCACGGGTTTGGGCCAGCGCCAGGGTTTCCTGGTTGACGCCCTGCCCGCCAAAGGCTGCATCACCGTGCACCAGTACAGGCAGCACTTGGTCACCACGCACGTCGCCGCGGCGATCCATGCGGGCGCGCACAGAACCTTCCACCACCGGATTGACGATTTCCAGGTGAGAAGGGTTGAACGCCAGAGACAGGTGCACCGGGCCACCAGGCGTGGTGACATCGGAGCTGAAGCCTTGGTGATATTTCACATCGCCAGCAGGCAACTCCTCTGGAGCCGTGTGATCGAACTCGGCAAACAAATCCTTGGGCATCTTGCCCATGGTGTTCACCAGCACGTTCAAACGACCACGGTGGGCCATGCCAATCACAATTTCTTGCACGCCACGGGCACCAGCCGACTGGATCACCTCGTCAATCGCGGCGATGAAGCTTTCCCCACCTTCCAGGGAGAACCGCTTCTGACCGACGTACTTGGTGTGCAGGAAACGCTCCAGGCCTTCGGCGGCTGTGAGCTTTTCGAGAATCTGTTTTTTCTTCTCGCCAGAGTAGTTGGGTTTGCTGCGAATGCTTTCCAGCTTTTGCTGCCACCAGCGCTTTTCATTCTGGTCGGACGTGTGCATGTACTCGGCACCGATGCTGCCGCAGTAGGTTTCACGCAATGCATTCAACAACTCACGCAGCGACAAGGTGTCGCGGCCAAAAAATGTGTTGCTGGTATTGAAGACGGTTTCCAAGTCAGCATCGCTGAAACCGTAAAAAGACAATTCCAGTTCAGGAATGTTCTCGCGCTCCTGGCGTTTCAGCGGATCCAAGTTAGCCCAGCGATTGCCCACATTGCGATAGGCGGCGATCAACTGCTGGGAAGACACCCGCTTGCGGCCCATTTCAGAGTCTGCATTGGCCAGCACCACTTGGGTCGTGCCTTTTTTGGCACGCTCGGCAAAGGCATTGATCACAGGCAGGTGAGGCACGTCGCGCGCATCGGTGCCATCCACAGCAGGCACATGCTGCATGGCATCAAAGTAACTGCGCCAAGTGTCGGGAACGCTACCCGGATTGGCCAAGTAGTTCTCGTACATCTCCTCCACATAGGGGGCGTTACCGCCAAAGAGATACGAGTTGCCTTTGAAGGCGGTGTAGACGTTAGATGTCTCGCTCATTGTTTCGCTGACCTCCGCTCTCCTTCAGAGAGCATCAGATGGTTGAGGAACCTCCCGCGACACGGCTGAACCGATTGGCGGACGCGACTGTGACTAGGAAGGGCCAGTGCACTTCGGATTTTACGCAGTGCGGAGCAAAAACGTCCATACCGGACGCAAAATATATTGTGCAATTTTGACGTAGCCACACCACCCTGGGTCAGCCATTTGTCAGCCATGGCAACATCATCTGGCAAAGGAAGATTTTCAAGCGGAATCAAGGCACCATGCGAGGCGACAATCTTTGGGCCACCGGCACCGCGCCAGGCTCATCCAGCTCGATGGCAATTTGGGTGCATACCGTGCGGCACAGAGTAACAGCCTGCTCGCTTTGAACCCTGTAAATAACCTGAGTACCTTCTTTGCGCTTAGCCAGCACACCCGTCCGGTACAGCACATTCAGGTGCTGAGACAGGTTAGGCTGGGTGGTTTCAATTTCCCCCAGCAGCTGGGAAACCGATTTTTCCTGATTGCACAACGCGCTCAGAATGCGCAGACGCATCGGAGTCGCCAACACCCCAAACAGTTCGGCAGCCAGTTCGAACACCCGTCCGTTTTCCGCCTGCTCTGGACTATGGTCGTTGGTGTCACTCATGGTTGATGCTTGTGCATGGATATTTGCATTCATCATAACCACGGTTGTTGCCTTGGTGTGCAACCCCGCCACAAATCCGGCAGAGTGAGTGGATGTAAACGTCCCCGAACACCCACTCACCACACCACATCAGGGCTTCACCAGATCCTTGATTTGCTGCAATGCTGCGGGATCTTCCATGGTGGTCAGGTCACCGGCATCACGGCCTTCGCATACCGCCTGGATTGCACGCCGCAGCAACTTGCCGCTGCGAGTTTTGGGTAGCACCGTCACAAACTTGACCATGGCCGGGCGAGCCACCGCACCCAATTGACTGTCAACCACTTTCATGATTTCAGCCTCCAACGCCTTGGCGCCTTCTGCGGTGCCAGCCGCATTGCCGTCCTTCAACACAGCAAACGCCACAGCCACCTGGCCTTTGAGTTGATCGGCCACACCCACAACCGCCACTTCCGCCACATTCGCATGGCTGGAAATGCTTTCTTCAATTTCGCGGGTACCCAGGCGGTGCCCCGCCACGTTGATCACGTCATCGGTTCGACCGAGGATGTAGAAGTAGCCGTCGGCGTCCTTCACGCCCCAGTCGAACGTGGAATACATGGTCTTGCCAAATATGCTGGACCAGTAGGTTTTGACGTAGCGCTCGTCATCACCCCACACGGTCTGCAAGCAACCGGGAGGGAGCGGCCCATTCACCGCAATGACGCCTTTGGTATTGGGCTCGGTGATTTCTTCTGCAGTGACTTCATTGATGAGCTTGACATCAAAGCCATACACCGCCTTACCGGGGGAACCAAATTTGGTGGGTGCAGCCTCTACCCCATTGCAGATGGCCATGATGGGCCAGCCTGTCTCGGTTTGCCAATAGTTGTCGATGATGGGTTTATTGAGTGCCCCACCGATCCAGGTGGCAGTGGGTTCATCCAATGGCTCACCCGCCAGGAACAGCGCTTTGAGACTGGACAGGTCGTACTTGGTCAGGAACGCGGGATCTTGCTTCTTGAGCACGCGTGCAGCCGTGGGAGCCGAGAACATGACGCTGACCTTGTATTTCTCGACCAAGCTCCACCAAATGCCAGCATCTGGCCGGATGGGGAGCCCTTCGTACATGATGGTGGCCATGCCGTTGATGAGCGGCCCGTAGATGATGTAGCTGTGTCCCACCACCCAACCGATGTCGCTGGTGGAAAAGAAGGTTTCTCCTGGGTTGCCCATGTAAATGTGCTTCATGGACGCTGCCAGAGCCACCGTGTAACCTGCAGTGTCACGCTGTACACCTTTGGGCTTCCCGGTGGTGCCGCTGGTGTACAAGATGTAGCTGGGATGAGCACTGTCCACCCACTCACAAGGAACTTGGGCATCCAGATTGGCAGCACGTAGCGTGGCGTAGTCCTCGTCCCTGCCGGCAACAGGCGACAAGTCCGCCAAACCACGATTCACCATCAGCACTTTGGCGGGTTTGTTGACAGACAGATCAATGGCTTCGTCCAGCAGGTGCTTGTAGGGCACCGATTTGCCGCCACGCATACCCGCATCGGCACTCACAATCAGCTTGGGTTTGGCATCATCAATCCGGCTGGCCAGCGCATGGCTGGCAAAACCACCAAACACCACAGAATGAATGGCCCCAATTCGGGCGCAGGCCAGCATGGCAAAACAGGCCTCAGCAATCATGGGCATGTAAATCAGCACGCGATCGCCCTTGCCCACACCCAGGCTTTTGTAAATGGCGGCCATGCGATTCACTTCCGCATGCAACTCCCGAAAGCTGTACGCCTTTTCGGTGTCTGTTTCCGTCGAAACAAAAATCAGCGCATTCTGGTCTGGCCGGGTGGCCAAGTGGCGGTCGATGGCGTTGTGACACAGGTTGGTCTGCCCACCCGCGAACCACGTCGCAAACGGCGGATTGCTGTAGTCGCACACTTGCTCGTAAGGCTTGTACCAATCGATCAGCTGGGCCTGCTCGCCCCAGAAACCATCACGGTCATCGATGGACCGACGAAAAAACTCTGCATAGCTGCTCATGAAGGCGTCTCCAAGGGTCAAAAACTGAATTCATAATTATTCGAATGGCGCACTTGCTGCTACCTGACGCTGATCAAACCGGCCGCTGATTGCAGCCCGGTCTCAGCGAATTTTTTTCAACACCTCAGGAAATAGCGGGTGCTCATGGCTTCTCAGCCATTCAAACAGCACCATTTCCGTGGTGACCAGTTCAATGCCTGCTCCCGCCAAACGATCAAAAGCGGCATCCCGGTTGCGCTCGGTGCGGGAACTGCAAGCATCGGTGACCACCACCACATCAAACTCCTCTTCCGCCAATTCAAGCGCGGTCTGTAGCAGGCAAATGTGCGTCTCACATCCTGCCAATATCACGGTGCTTCGCTCTGGTTCGGGCTCACGACTTTTTTGCAGGTGCTTTGGCAGGCTACGGGCATTGCCGCTGGCTGGCTGGGGTTTGGGCCGAAGCCACTCTGCCAGCCCATCAGCCACTGCACTGAAATGACTCTTGCTCAAGGTCCTGTTGCACAACGCCTTGAGTTGGGCTGCGTTTTCCCCCAGCCGAGACGGGTTCTGCTCAGTGCCCCAAATCGGCATTTGAAGCAGCTTCGCGACTTCTGCCAAGCGGATAGCTTGTTGTAAAGCAGCACCACCATCGTGAATCGCAGGGAGGAGCTTGGCCTGGTAATCGATCAATACCAATTGGCAATCGTCTGAGTTCAAAAGCATGGAATTTTCCTGTCACAATCTTTGGCTTGTTTTCTGCGCAGGCCCACTCAACCGCAGCCTGCTTCAAACACCCAAATCAACAGCCCTATTTTGCGCGCCAAAAGCTTTCCATTCCTGCAACGCGTCCTGCCAAGTGGCAAAGGTTTTCGCTTGTGGATCCGATCACTGTGGGTTGCTGCATGGTTGAGTGCAAGCATTGGTGTGTTCGCAGAACCCGAAAGCACGCCTGCCGCCCCAGCACAGACCGCAGTCTCAGAAAGCACCCGGCCGTCTACGCTGAATCATTTGCTCCAAACCCTCTCGCCAGACTTGGGGGGATTGAATCAGCAGTTCGGGCAGATCACAGCTGGCGTATCCAATGTGAGAGATTCCTTGAGTCAGACCACATCTGGCCTGGTGATGAACGCCATGGAATTTTTGGGTGTGCCGTACCGACGTGGCGGATCCAGTGCGGCTTCCGGATTTGATTGCAGTGGATTTGTTCGCTCCGTTTATGAGAGCACACTGGGTACAGTGCTTCCACGCAGGGCATCAGAACAAGCTCAAATCACACTGGCCATTGACAAAGAGGAACTGCGTCCAGGCGATTTGGTGTTTTTCAACACCATGCGCCGCGCATTCAGTCACGTGGGCATCTATGTGGGTGATGGCAACTTCATTCACTCACCACGTGCTGGCGGAAAAGTTCGCGTGGAAAGCATGCGTGAGACTTATTGGAGCAAGCGCTTTGACGGCGCGCGCAGAGTCACATCCAACACAGGTGTGGATGTTCCGCTGCAGTTGCCCAAGTGATTAGTCAGCTTTGATCGACTGCGCGACGGGGCCCGGTGCAACAACCGGCGGCTACCCCACATAGCACAGCACAACACCCACATCAAACCAGCTTGTACACCCGGATGGCAACGGCCATGCGCGCTGGCTGCAAGCTGTGCAAGGTGCCCACATAGACAAACTGATTCAACCAACCGTATTTCCCCTCAGGGGCGGTCAGGTTGATGTGGGAAAACCGGTAAGGTTTGCCCTCGGCATCGGTACGGGTCATCACCTTGTTGTGCACGGTGATGATGTCGCCATCGTCGGTTTGCATCTCGTATAAAGCGTCCAGCAGACGCACCCCGTCCTTGCGCAACAGCTGCCGGTCGGCCCCGCCAGCCAATACCTTGCCACGTATGCCCGGGCCTTCAAAAGTCCCCCCAGTGATGGGCACCATGCGTCGTTCGCCCAACGGTCCGTGACCCAACGCCATCGAGGGAGAGAGTTCCGCAATGGCTTCATAAACAAATTCGGTGCGGGGCAACACCAGCGGGATGGCCGCAGAAGTGCCGGTGGCAGGCAATGCGGGTGGAGTGGATTGAGCCTGAGCGGCTCCGTGTACCCATGTTCCACCCAATGTGGCGCTGGCACTGCCCAGCAGCCACTGACGGCGGTTTTCAGGACGTAGAGGAAAATCAGTCATCTAGATTCCTTTCGGGCAACGAGTTGGTGACACCGTGAGGCTACTACCAAGCGTGTTGGTCTGCTTTTTTTGGTGACACCGACCTCGTCCTTAGATGCCAGGAACCAATGAACAAACAGGAGTTCGTATGAATGCTTTCAAGTGGGTGTTGATGGCCATGATGCTGGCCGGGACGCATGCGTTGCATGCATTTCCCAGTAAGCCAATTCGCATCGTGGTGGGATTCCCTGCCGGCGGCCCGCTGGATCAGCATGTGCGTTTGCTCTCTGACAAATTGCAAACCAACTTGGGACAGCCAGTGGTGATCGATTACAAAGCCGGAGCAGGTGGCATTGTGGGCGCTCAGGATGTGATGAAAGCCACCCCCGATGGCCATACGCTGATGCTGGCGAACACCGGCGTGATGGTCATCAACCCCGGTTTATACAGCCGACTTCCCTATGACACGCTACGGGATTTCGTGCCGATCGCTCGAACCGCTATGCAACCACTCGCCCTGCTGGTGAACGCCCAGGTTCCAGCCAAAAACCTGAAAGAGTTTGTGAACTACGCCAAGGAGCGGCCTGGGCAAGTGAACTACGGCTCAGCTGGCAATGGCGGCATCAGCCACCTGGTTCCAGAAATGTTCAAATCAGCCACGGGATTGTTCATGGTGCACATTCCGTATCGGGGCAGCGCACCAGCGTTCACAGACTTGATGGGCGGCCAGGTTCAGTTCATGGCAGAAAGCATTCCGCAAGCGGCCCAGTATCACAAGCAAGGCAAAGTCAGGGCGCTGGCTGTGACCAGCAAACAGCGCAATGCCGCACTGCCCGATGTCCCAACGGCCATTGAAAGCGGGCTGACCGGGTTTGAGGTGGTGGGGTTTTATGGTTTCCTGGCACCCGCTGGCACACCCAAGGAAGCCGTTGCACGGTTAAGCGATGCATTTCGGCAGGTGTTGGAATTGCCAGAAATACGTTCCCGCATGGCGTCACAAGGCGCGGACCCCGCGTTTTTGGGGCATGAAGAATTTGCTCGTTTTCTGGCCGTCGAATTGCCCCGTTGGGCCCACGCCGTCAAACAGTCTGGCGCCAAGGTGGACTGACTCCCATCCAGCGGGCGGAAAGGGCTACGGGTTGAATGCAAAAACCCCATGCCCGTTTAAGAACATGGGGTTGCGCGCAGATTTCGCTCAGAGGAAGTTGATCATCAGAAGCGATAGCCCACGCCAACGCCCACCAGCAACGGGTTGACCTTGAAAGAACCTGCGGCAACGCCACCAGCCGATACGTCGGTCCCAATGTAGACCTTCTTCACATCAAAGTTGAGGTACACATTCTTGGCCACCGGAATATCTACACCTGCCTGCAGCGCCAAACCCAGGCTGTTGCGCTTGATGTCGGCCCCGCCGTTGAGAATGTTCACCGACGAGAACCGGGTGTAGTTCACACCGGCACCCACATAAGGCTTGAAGCCAGTTGTATCGAAGTGGTATTGCAGGGTAAGCGTTGGAGGCAGGTGGCTCAGCTTGCCAATTTCGGTGCCCTTGGAAGACAAGGTGTGCTTTTGTGGCACGGTCAAAATCAACTCAGCGGCTAGGTTCTTGCTCAAAAAGTAGGTGATGTCCACCTCAGGAATGACTTTGTCATTGATGGTCAGACCCAGACCTGTGGTGTCCTTGTTCACACTGTCGATGTTGACCGCGCGCGCGCGGACCATCCACGGGCCTTCTGCCTGGGCAAAAGCAGCGCCAGACAACAGTGCACAGACAGCAGCAACGAGGGTCAGTTTTTTCATGATGAATATCAAAAATGAGAATAGGGGAAAGTCCCGATAGAGATTGAATGTCCCCCGCCCTACTCCGGCCTTGAGATTCATCAAGTCCGTGCTGGTCACGACCGGAACGACCGTCGCACTTGATGTGAATCAATTTTCAGTGTTGCCAACCTGCGAATCTGTCGAAGCCAGCGGACGGTAGAGGCGATACCTTGGAACGAGGCAGCGGCACAAACCGATGACACCTTGTGGGCACATGTGCCAATTCAGCCGCTATGCCGAGACCCTCACCCAACGGGGCAGCCCTCGGCTACAGACGCAGGGGTCACGCCATGTCTGGGCTACTTTGACAGGTGCCGCACGAAGAATGCCGTGATGGCTTGGTCCACCCCACGCATCTGGCTGCGCTCGAACCCAGGTGGGTCGTTCAGCATGTCGCCCAGCAGGCCTGTCAGGCCGGGTGGCAATGGCGACAGCAGCGCACCGTGACCGGCCGTTGGCAAATCGGCAAGGTGCTCGCAGGTCGTGCACACCTGGCGCACACGGTCACTGTGGAAGCGGGGGATGAGCCAGCGGTCTTGTTGTGCCGTGACCAAGCCCAGCGGCACGCGGGGTTTGGCAAGCGAGGCCATGTCGAAGTCGGCAGCGGCGGGTACAGCAGCACAAAAGGCAAAGCGTCAGTCATGGGGCTGATCAGCTGGCTGCCATGGTGCCCAAAGGTGGCCAAGCCAATTTTTGGCCGCGGTGGCCGCGATGTGCATGGAGAACTCCTGGGGTAAATGGCCATCTTAGCCACGCACTCAGCGCGCTGAAAAGCCGAACTGCGCATGTGCAGCCTTTGCCGCCTTGGCCATGCCCTCGCACACCTGGGAGCGAATGGTTTTGCCTATATACGACGACTCAAGCCCACCTTCCCCATCTGAACACACTGGATTTGTTCCATGAACTCATCGCTTGACACGGCGCTCAAAACAGAAGAAACCGCGCTGACCGAGGTGGTGGCCCACGGGGTGCTGGCGCGTGAAGCGGGCATGCCTTTCCAGCTGGCGGTCAACAGCGATGCCGGTGTGGACCCCTTTGCTGAATGGCTGAGCCTGATGGCGGTGGTGCAAATGCTGTGCCCCGTCTGGCCAGTGCGTGACCAACCCATGCAGGGCGATCACTGGCTGTTGTAATGGCCACCTGACAGGGGGTGCCCGCCTTCGGTATGACGGGTCACACTTTTTTAAAAAGCCCGAACCGTCACCGGCCCGGTCTTTTTCATTTTTGATAGCTGCTCGCTCTTGATTTTAAAGAGAAAGGAGCTATTTTTCTTTGCAAATCACTTCCACGCAGGCGGCACATCCGTGCAACTGCCATGCGCCACCTCTGCCGCCATGCCGATGCTCTCGCCCAGCGTGGGGTGGGGGTGGATGGTTTTGCCAATGTCCACGGCATCTGCACCCATCTCGATGGCCAGCGCCACTTCGCCGATCATGTCGCCTGCGTGGGTGCCGACCATGCCGCCGCCCAGGATCTTGCCGTGGCCGTGTGCTTCGGGGCTGTCGTCAAACAGCAGCTTGGTCACGCCTTCGTCGCGGCCGTTGGCAATGGCGCGGCCTGAGGCTGTCCAGGGGAACAGGCCCTTTTTGACCTTGATGCCTTGGGCTTTGGCTTGGTCTTCGGTCAAACCCACCCAGGCCACTTCGGGGTCGGTGTAGGCCACCGATGGGATGACGCGGGCATTGAACGCTGCGGCTGCCAGCTCTTTGTTGCCTTGCAGTTCACCGGCAATCACTTCCGCCGCCACGTGTGCCTCGTGCACCGCTTTGTGCGCCAGCATGGGCTGGCCCACGATGTCGCCAATGGCAAAGATGTGTGACACGTTGGTGCGCATCTGGATGTCGACATTGATGAAGCCACGGTCCGTCACCGCAACACCCGCTTTATCCGCTGCTATCTTTTTACCATTGGGCGTGCGGCCCACGGCTTGCAGCACCAGGTCGTACACCTGCGGTGCGGGGGCTGTGCCTCCCTCTTCCGCGCTGGCAAACGTCACCTCAATGCCTTCGGGCAAGGCGCGGGCACCCACCGTTTTGGTTTTGAGCATGATGTTGTCAAAGCGCTTGGCGTTCATCTTCTGCCAGATCTTGACCAAGTCGCGGTCAGCGCCTTGCATCAGGCCGTCCATCATTTCCACCACATCCAGGCGTGCGCCCAGCGTGCTGTAAACGGTGCCCATTTCCAGGCCAATGATGCCGCCACCCAGAATGAGCATGCGTTTGGGCACTTCCTTCAGCGCCAAAGCGCCGGTGGAATCGACCACGCGCGGGTCGTTGGGCATGAAGGGCAGGCGCACGGCTTGCGAGCCAGCGGCGATGATGGCTTTTTTGAACGCCACCACTTTTTTTGTGCCGGTTTTTTCCTGCGCAGTGCCGGTGGTTTCTTCCACTTCCACGTGGTTGGGGCCCACGAATGCGCCGTAGCCGCGCACGGTGGTCACCTTGCGCATTTTGGCCATGGCGGCCAAGCCACCGGTCAGCTTGCCAATGACCTTTTCTTTGTGGCCACGCAGCTTGTCAATGTTGACGGCGGGTGCGCCGAATTCCACGCCCAGGTCGCCCAGGTGGGCCACTTCGTCCATGACGGCGGCCACGTGCAGCAGCGCTTTGCTGGGGATGCAGCCCACGTTCAGGCACACGCCACCCAAGGTGGCGTAGCGCTCGACGATGACCACTTTCAGCCCCAGGTCGGCAGCGCGGAAGGCGGCGGAATAGCCGCCAGGGCCACCGCCCAGCACCAGCACGTCGCACTCGATGTCTGCCGTGCCGCCAAAGCTGGCGGCAGTGGGCGCCGGCACCGCCGTAGCGGCTTGCACAGCAGGCGCTGCAACAGGTGTAGCTGAAACTGCAGGCGCAGATTGCGCTGTAGCCTGTTTTGGCTCTGAAACCTCGCCCGCCGCTTCCAGCACCAGCACCACAGAGCCTTCGCTGACCTTGTCGCCCAGCGCAACTTTCAGCTCTTTCACCACACCCGCGTGGCTGGAAGGGATTTCCATGGAGGCTTTGTCGCTCTCCACGGTGATGAGGCTTTGTTCGGCCTTGACCGTGTCGCCGGGTTTGACCAGCAACTCGATCACGGCCACTTCGTCGAAGTCGCCAATGTCGGGGACTTTGATGTCAATGTGTGCCATTGTTTTTCCTACTGAGGATGTGTCTCGTATGTTTGGAAAGCACCGAGCGCATCGGTGCCCGCTGCTGCGTGCGGGGTGTTGGGCCCCGCCGATTTCTGGGCGTTTGACAGCATGAGGCGGGGCCTAACACCCCGCATGCAGCCGCCAAAGGCCTTGTCACGTCACAGCAGAACGCGGCGGAAGTCACCCAAAATCTGGCCCAGGTACACGTTGAAGCGGGCGGCAGCGGCGCCGTCGATCACGCGGTGGTCCCAAGTCAGGCTCAGCGGCAGCATCAGGCGCGGCTGGAAAGCCTTGCCGTCCCACACAGGTTCCATGGTGCTCTTGCACACGCCCAGAATGGCCACTTCAGGCGCGTTGATGATGGGCGTGAAATAACGCCCGCCAATGCCGCCCAAAGACGAAATGGTGAAGCTGGCGCCGCTCATGTCAGCGGGGCCCAGCTTGCCGTCGCGGGCTTTCTTGGCCAGCTCGCCCATTTCCTGGCTGATCTGGAAAATGCCTTTTTTGTCGGCATCTTTGATCACAGGCACCACCAAGCCGTTGGGCGTGTCAGCGGCAAAACCAATGTGGTAGTACTGCTTGTAGACCAAGCTGTCACCGTCCAGGCTGCTGTTGAACTCGGGGAACTTCTTCAGCGCGGCCACACAGGCCTTGATGAGGAAAGCCAGCATGGTGACTTTCACGCCGCTCTTTTCGTTCTCTTTGTTCGTGGAGACGCGGAAGGCTTCCAGGTCGGTGATATCGGCATCGTCGTGGTTGGTGACGGCCGGGATCATCACGGCGTTGCGCAACAGGTTGGCACCGCTGATCTTCTTGATGCGGCCCAGCTCTTTACGCTCGATCGGGCCGAACTTGGCAAAGTCCACCTTGGGCCAGGGGATCAGACCCAGCTCGGACCCGCCGCCACCTGCCGGGGCCAACTTGGCCACCGCCGCCGCAATGGCGGTAGTTTGCAAGGTTCCCGCCATGACGCCACGGGTGAACGCTTGCACGTCATCGGCCGTGATGCGACCTTTGTGGCCGGAGCCCTTGACTTCACCCAGCGGCACACCCAACTCACGGGCGAACTTGCGCACCGAAGGCGATGCATGGGGTAGACCCAACGCGGGCGTACCGGTGGGGTTGTGGGCGGCGGCAGGTGCAACTGCGGCCACGGAAGCCACAGCAGCAGCAGACGCAGACGCAGCGACCGCAGGCGAAGCCACGGACGCTGGTGCCACTGCAGCGACCGGTGCGGCGGCAGCGGGTGCCCCGGAACCTTGCAACAGGGCAATCAAATCGCCAATGTTGATTTTGTCGCCCAGCTTGACCTTCAGCTCCTGGATCACGCCCGCATGGCTGGACGGGATTTCCATGGAGGCTTTGTCGCTCTCCACGGTGATGAGGCTCTGCTCCACCTTCACGGTGTCGCCGGCTTTGACAAACACCTCGATGACGGCCACATCTTTGAAGTCGCCAATGTCGGGCACGCGAACTTCCACCGGGCCCGCAAAGGCTGCAGGTACAGCGGCAGCTGGTGCAGTCGCCGGTGCTGCGGCAGGTGTAGCAGCCACAGCTGCAGGTGCTTGCGCAGGGGCCGCATTTTGTTCTGCACCGGCCACTTCCAACAGCGCCACCACAGAACCTTCTTTCACTTTGTCGCCCAAAACGACTTTGAGCTCTTTCACCACGCCAGCGTGGCTGGATGGGATTTCCATGGAGGCTTTGTCGCTCTCCACGGTGATGAGGCTTTGCTCGGCCTTGATGGTGTCGCCGGGTTTGACCAGCAGTTCGATGACGGCCACTTCGTCGAAGTCGCCAATATCCGGAACCTTGATTTCAATGATGGACATGGTTGTCTCTCTCCCTCAGGCTCAGGCGTATAGGGGGTTGATCTTGTCGGCATTGATGCCGTACTTGGCAATGGCTTCTGCCACTTTGGCCACGGGGACCTTGCCTTCGTCGGCCAGGCCACGCAGGGCCGCCACCACAATGTAGTGGCGGTTGATTTCAAAGTGCTCGCGCAGCTTGCTGCGGAAGTCGCTGCGGCCAAAACCGTCGGTGCCCAACACTTTGTAAGGACGGCCGGCCGGAATGAACGGACGAATCTGCTCGGCGTAGCTCTTGATGTAGTCGGTGGATGCCACCACAGGGCCGACGGAGCCGCCCAGTTGCTGTGCCACAAACGACGCACGCGGCGCCTCCAGCGGGTGTAGCAGGTTCCAGCGCTCAGCGTCCTGGCCATCGCGGGCCAGTTCGTTGAAGCTGGGGCAGCTCCACACATCGGCCTGCACACCCCAGTCGGTGGCCAGCAGGGTCTGGGCGGCAATGCTTTCGCGCAGGATGGAACCGCTGCCCAGCAGTTGCACACGCAGTGCACCTTCAGCGCCGGGCTTGCACAGGTACATGCCCTTGATGATTTGCTCTTCGGTGCCTGCGGTCAGGCCGGGCATGGCATAGTTTTCGTTCAGCAGCGTCAGGTAGTAGAAGACGTTTTCCTGCTTCTCCACCATGCGCTTCAAGCCGTGGTGAAGGATGACGCCCACTTCGTGCGCAAAGGTGGGGTCGTAGCTGATGCAGTTGGGAATGGTGCCCGCCATGATGTGGCTGTGGCCGTCTTCGTGCTGCAAGCCTTCGCCGTTGAGCGTGGTGCGGCCGGAAGTACCGCCCAGCAGGAAACCACGGGCTTGCATGTCACCAGCCGCCCAGGCCAGATCGCCAATGCGCTGGAAGCCGAACATGGAGTAGTACACGTAGAACGGCACCATGATGCGGTTGCTGGTGCTGTAGCTGGTGGCTGCAGCAATCCAGCTGGCCATGCCACCGGCTTCGTTGATGCCTTCCTGCAGAATTTGCCCGGCCTTGTCCTCACGGTAGTACATGACCTGGTCACGGTCCACCGGGGTGTAGAGCTGGCCTTTGGGGTTGTAGATGCCAATCTGGCGGAACAAACCTTCCATGCCGAACGTGCGGGCCTCGTCCACCAGAATGGGCACCACGCGTGGGCCCAGGGCCTGGTCGCGCAGCAACTGGGTGACGAAACGGACGTAAGCCTGGGTGGTGGAAATTTCACGGCCTTCAGCAGTGGGTTCCAACACAGACTTGAAGGTTTCAATGGCGGGAATGGTGAACTGCTCGTCGGCCTTGGCGCGGCGCTTGGGCAGATAGCCACCCAAGGCCTGGCGGCGCTCGTGCAGGTACTTCATTTCTGGCGTGTCATCGGCCGGCTTGTAGTACGGGATCTTGTGCAGTTCGCTGTCCGGCACCGGAATGTTGAAGCGATCGCGGATGTACTTGATGTCTTCGTCCGACAACTTTTTGGTCTGGTGAACGGTGTTTTTGCCCTCACCGGCCTTGCCCATGCCATAGCCCTTGACCGTCTTGATCAGCAGCACAGTGGGTTGGCGGGTGTTGTTGTTTTGCGCGGCGTGGAACGCAGCGTAGACCTTCTCGGGCTCGTGACCACCACGGCGCAGTTCGAACACTTCCTCATCGGTCATGTGCTCGACGAGCTTGGCGGTTTCAGGGTACTTGCCGAAGAAGTTCTTGCGGACAAACGCACCGTCGTTGGCCTTCATGGCCTGGTAATCGCCATCCAGGGTTTCCATCATCAGCTGGCGCAGCTTGCCGCTCTTGTCGCGGGCCAGCAGTTCGTCCCAGCCCTTGCCCCACAGCAGCTTGATGACGTTCCAGCCGGAGCCACGGAATTCACCTTCCAGCTCCTGAATGATCTTGCCGTTGCCGCGCACCGGGCCATCCAAGCGCTGCAGGTTGCAGTTGACGACGAACACCAGGTTGTCGAGGTTTTCACGCGCTGCCAAGCCAATGGCCCCCAGGGATTCGGGCTCGTCCATCTCGCCATCGCCCATGAAGGCCCAGACCTTGCGGTTTTCGGTGTTGGCAATGCCACGGGCGTTCAGGTACTTGAGGAAACGGGCCTGGTAAATGGCCATCAGCGGGCCCAAGCCCATGGACACGGTGGGGAACTGCCAGAAGTCAGGCATCAGCTTGGGGTGGGGGTAGCTGGAGAGGCCCTTGCCGTCCACTTCCTGGCGGAAGCTGTCCAGCTGCTCTTCATTCAGGCGACCTTCCAGGTATGCACGGGCATAGATGCCGGGCGCGCTGTGGCCCTGGATGTACAGGCAATCGCCGCCGTGGCCTTCGCTCTCGGCGTGCCAGAAGTGGTTGAAGCCGGCGCCCAGCATGGAAGCCAGCGAGGCAAACGAGCCGATGTGACCGCCCAGGTCGCCGCCATCAGCGGGGTTCAGGCGGTTGGCACGCACCACCATGGCCATGGCGTTCCAGCGCATATAGGCGCGCAAACGCTTTTCAATGGCGATGTTGCCGGGGCAATGGGCTTCCTGGGTCGCCTCGATGGTGTTGACATAGCCGGTGTTGGCTGAAAACGGCAGATCAATGCTGCTCTGGCGGGCATGCTCCAGCAGTTGCTCGATCAGTGCATGGGCGCGCTCAGCGCCTTCACGGTCGATGACGGCGGACAGCGCATCCATCCACTCACGGGTTTCCTGGGCGTCGGGGTCATTGGCTGTGCCAGCACCTTGCTGCACATTCTGGCTTGCGGACATGTCTGTCGTCTCCTGAGTTGATGAATCACACAAAACCCTCCTGGGTCATGCGGTGCGTAAGTTTGGCATAGGATCTGGATAATTTCAAGATGCAAATCATTATTTCGCATTATGAATTTTAATAACTCCTATAACCGGTTTGCATGGCAAACTTCGCTTGGTGAACAGTAAACCCGAATCCGCAGCCCCCGACTCCCCAACAACCCTACTCAGCCAGTCGTCCCATCACCTGATGGCGCGCTGGGTCAATTGGTGGAAGCGCCTGGCCCCCAACCGTCAGGACCGTTACGCCCTTCTGGGTCCACTGGTGTCTGTCGGTTTGTTCGTGATAGTCACGCTGGTGGCCTTCCTGTACTTGCGAGCCGAGGAAGTCAACCGCGAGTCCGAGGCCATGACGCGCGACTTGGAATACGCCCAGCAGCGCCTGCGACTGCGGCTGTTGGAGCGCCAGGAGCAATTGATGCGCATGGCCCGCCATGTCACCAACCGCGAGGCCAACCGCAACGAATTCGAGCTGCAGGCGGAAAACCTGGTGAACCAGTTTCCCGAACTGGTCTCCATCAGCTGGGTGAATGCTGCCCGGCAAGTGATGTCGAGCTACGCGTCCCCCAGTGCCGCACTGTCCAGTCAACGTGAGCCGCGGCAAATGCTCAAGCCCGGCGAAACCGGGGGGGCCTACGATCTGGCGCGCGATTTGCGCCAACCGGTGTACTCGCCGCCACTGCCGCACACCGATCAACCACCCACGGTCCAGGTGTGGGTTCCGCTGTCCGATGGCGCCCGGTTCACAGGCGCCGTGATGGGGGAATACAGCGTGGAAGGGTTGCTGCGTTTTGGTGTGCCTTCTGAAGTCATGGCTCGCTACGCCGTGACCTTGGTGGATGAAGACGGCGATTTGTTGGCTGGCGTGACATCGGCTACCTGGGGCCGGGACAAGCCTGTGTTCACCTGGCTGAGCAAATCCTTCGAACAGACGGTGCCCATTTCGCCGATCGGCAACAGCCTGCTGCTGCGAACCCAGGGGTATCGCACGTCGCAAGATACTGTGGGTGCAGGGCTGCTCTGGCTCATTGGCAGCCTGAGCGCATTGACCGTGTGGATGCTGGTGGGCAACTGGCGCCACACCCGCAGCCGGCTGCGCGCACAGCAGGCGCTGCAAGCCGAAACCAACTTCCGACGAGCCATGGAAAACTCCATGCTGACCGGCATGCGTGCGCTGGATATGCAAGGCCACATCTCCTACGTCAACCCCGCCTTCTGCAGCATGACCGGCTGGACAGAAAACGAGCTGGTGGGCTGCACAGCTCCGTTTCCCTACTGGCCAGACGAAGACATCGAGCACCTGACCCAGCGGCTGGAGGATGAGCTGCATGGGCGCTCCAACCCGTCGGGGTTTGAAGTGCGGGTGCGCCGCCGCGACGGCGAAGTCTTTGATGCCCGTATGTACGTCTCGCCGCTCATTGACCCGAACGGAATTCAGACCGGGTGGATGACCTCCATGACCGACATCACCGAGCCGCGCCGCGTCCGCCAGGAGCTGACTGCATCGCACGAACGGTTCACCACCGTGCTGGAAAGCTTGGATTCCGCCGTGTCTGTCGTGCCCCTGGGCAGTGACGAATTGCTGTTTGCCAACAAGCTGTACCGACTCTGGTTTGGCATGGAAGGCAAAGGCCACCAGCAATTGGTGGACCAGTTTGCACCGCCTGAACCCGGCAACCGACTGGACGATGCAGACCCGGTGGATGCCCTGGTGGGCTTGCCCACCGACTCCATCACCTCGGCCAAAACCGACAGCATCGAGTTGTACGTGGAGTCGCTGGGCAAATGGCTGGAGGTGCGCACCCGCTACGTGAGCTGGGTGGACGGCCGCCTGGCGCAAATGGCCATTGCCACCGACATCACCGCACGCCACAAGGCCGAAGAACTGGCGGCCGAGCAGGCCCTGCGTGCGCAAACCGCCAGCCGCCTCATCACCATGGGGGAAATGGCGTCCAGCGTGGCCCACGAAATCAACCAGCCCCTCACCGCCATCAGCAACTACTGCAGCGGCATGGTGACACGGCTGCAGCGCAAATCCATCACCGAAGAGGAAATGCTGGTCGCCCTGGAAAAAACCGCCCGCCAGGCCCAACGTGCCGGTCAGGTGGTGCAACGCATCAAGGCATTTGTGAAGCGCAGCGAACCCAACCCGAGTTGGTCCGACGTCGGCAGCATGGTGGCCAATGCGGTGGAGTTGGCAGACATCGAACTGCGCAGGCAGCAAGTGCGCCTGACCCACTATGTGGCGGCCCGCTTGCCCCAGTTGATGGTGGACCCCATCCTGATTGAACAGGTGCTGGTCAACCTCATGAAGAACGGAGCCGAGTCCATGCTGCAAGCGCACCGCCCACCAGCGCTGCGGCAACTTGAGCTGAAGGTCATTCCACGGCGCATCGACGAGACCGATGTCATCCAGTTCAGCGTCCGAGACTGCGGCAAGGGGGTCCCCCCTGAATTGCTGGACCGCATTTACGACGCGTTCTACAGCACCAAAGCCGAAGGCATGGGCATTGGTTTGAAGCTGTGCCGCAGCATCATCGAATCGCATCAGGGAAGGATCAAAGTCGAGAACCTCTACAATGGACAAGAGGTCACAGGCTGCGTGTTCAGCTTCTGGATACCGGTGCTGCCACCGCCCAAACCGGGTATTCATTCAGCTCCGCCATCCGGCGAAACCGGCCCCTCGTCTGCTACGTAACTTTCCCTTTCAACACCCCATGAGCCTGACTCCCAAACGCGGAACCGTCTATGTGGTGGACGACGATGAGGCCGTCCGCGATTCTTTGCAGTGGTTGCTGGAAGGCAATGATTACCGGGTGCGGTGCTACGAGTCGGCCGAATCGTTCCTCGCCCGCTATGACCCCCGCGAAGTGGCCTGCCTGATTGCCGACATCCGCATGGTGGGCATGTCGGGCCTGGAACTGCAAGACAAGCTGATCGACCGCCGCTCGCCCCTGCCCATTGTGTTCATCACCGGTCATGGCGATGTGCCCATGGCCGTGGAGAGCATGAAAAAAGGTGCGCTGGACTTCATCCAGAAGCCCTTCCAGGAGGCCGCCCTGCTGCCCCTGGTCGAGCGCATGTTCGACCGTGCCCGCGAAACCTTTGCCGATTACCAAAAGGCTGCCAGTCGCGATGCCCTGCTGGCCAAGCTCACCACCCGCGAGGCGCAGGTGCTGGAACGCATCGTGGCAGGCCGGTTGAACAAGCAAATTGCCGACGACCTGGGCATCAGCATCAAGACGGTGGAAGCCCACAGGGCCAACATCATGGAAAAGCTCAATGCCAACACCGTGGCCGATTTGCTGAAAATCGCCCTGGGGCAGAATGCACCTGCCACGGCTTGATCAAGCTAACTATTTCTATAGCAACAAAGCCCGCCAGACCAGCGCTGACGGGCTTTTTCAATTCAAATCCCCATGACAGCCCAACTCATTGATGGCAACGCCCTCTCCCGCCAGCTGCGCGAATCGGTGTCGCAGCGCGTCTCCACCCTCAAAGCCCAAGGCATCACCCCTGGCCTGGCGGTGGTTCTGGTGGGTGACAACCCCGCCAGCCAGGTGTATGTGCGCAACAAGGTCAAGGCCTGCGAAGACACCGGCATGCACTCGGTTCTGGAAAAGTACGATGCCACCCTGACCGAGGCCGACTTGCTGGCCCGCGTGGAAGCACTGAACAACGATCCCCAAATCCACGGCATTCTGGTGCAACTGCCCTTGCCCGCCCACATGGACGCGCAAAAGGTCATTGAAACCATTTCCCCCGCCAAGGACGTGGATGGCTTCCACGTGGCCAGCGCCGGTGCGCTGATGGTGGGTCAACCCGGCTTCTGGCCCTGCACGCCCTATGGCTGCATGAAGATGCTGGAAAGCATTGGCTACAACCTGCGCGGCAAACACGCGGTGGTCATTGGTCGCAGCAACATTGTGGGCAAGCCCATGGCCATGATGTTGCTACAACAAAATGCCACCGTCACCATTTGCCACAGCGCCACCCCCGACCTGAAGGCCATGACCTTGCAGGCCGACGTGATCGTGGCCGCCGTGGGCAAGCGCAATGTGCTGACGGCCGACATGGTCAAACCCGGCGCCGTGGTGCTGGACGTGGGCATGAACCGCAACGACGAAGGCAAACTTTGCGGCGATGTGGACTTTTTCGGTGTGAAGGAAGTGGCCAGCCACATCACCCCAGTGCCCGGTGGCGTAGGCCCCATGACCATCACCATGCTGATGGTCAATACGTTGGAATCGGCTGAGCGGGTGGCTGCTGCGGCCTGACCAAGCCGGTCAGCCGCCACAGGCTGGCCCCCGCCGCCAGCCACTGGACCAGCACCAGCGCAGAACCCAGGCTGTGCCAGAGTTTCAGGTTCCCGCCGGTTGCACGGGCCGACACGATTTGCTCGGCCACCACCAGGTCTTGCACCCCGGCGGCCAAAACCCCCACCGCTATAAAAACCAGAGCCATCTTTTGAATCTGGGTGAGCGGTGATGGTCTTTTTTTGATCCAAAAAATAGCCAAAAACCCCGAGCACACCCAGGTGAGCTTGCACACAAAGCCAAACAACCAGGCCGCTACAGGCCCGGCCACAGCGGGGGAGCCCAGTTGGGCAAACAGGGCCGGCACCGCCACGAATGCCAAGCCCGAAATCCCGCCCCACCACAAGGCCGCCAGCAGCAAAGCCAACCGAAGTGTCATGGGGTCACTCCGCGTGGGCTGATCAGATGTAACGGACCGCCACCACTTCGTAGTGCTTGGTGCCACCCGGCGCCACCACTTCCACGCTATCGCCCTCCTCCTTGCCAATCAGGGCTCGGGCAATCGGGCTGCTGATGTTGATGCGACCCAGTTTCAGGTCAGCCTCATCCTCACCTACGATCTGATAGGTCACGCTGGTTCCGGTGTCTTCGTCTTCCAGATCCACGGTGGAGCCAAACACCACCTTGCCACCCGCGTCCAGCGTAGACGGGTCGATCACCTTGGCAATGGACAACTTGCCTTCGATCTCGGCAATCCGCCCTTCGATGAAGCCCTGGCGCTCCTTGGCTGCGTCGTAATCGGCGTTTTCGCTCAAATCACCTTGGGCGCGGGCTTCGGCAATGGCCGTGATGACGCCCGGGCGTTCCACCGTCTTCAGCTTGTGCAATTCGGCCTTCAACAAATCGGCCCCGTGCTTGGTGATGGGAAAAGTGCTCATGTCTCGTCTGAAAATGGGGTAACAAAAACAAACCGCCACCGGTTGCCCGTGGCGGTTTGATCCTGGATGCTGGCCGACCCTTCAGCCGCCAACCTTGGCGCGGGAGTGTACTGGAATCAGGCTTCAACCTTCACGTCGCAGCTGCCAGCTGGGCGTGCATATCCTGAACAGAAATCACATCCAGCGTGTCCATGGCCTTCATGCCTTGAACAGCGGCTTCAGCGCCCGCAATGGTGGTGAAGGTGGTGACGCGGCCCAGCAAAGCCGAGGTGCGAATGTGGCGCGAGTCGGCAATCGCATTGCGGCGCTCTTCCACGGTGTTGATGACCATGGCGATTTCATCGTTCTTGATCATGTCCACGATGTTGGGGCGGCCTTCGGCCACCTTGTTCACCGTCTGCACCGCAATGCCTGCCGCAGAGATGGCGGCAGCAGAACCTTTGGTAGCAATCAGCGCAAAGCCCATGTCGGCCAGGCCGCGGGCCACTTCGACCATGCGAGCCTTGTCGTTGTTCTTGACCGACAGGAACACCTTGCCCGAAGGGCTGCCATCGGCCTTGGTGGCACGCGGCAACTTGGTGCCGGCACCCAGCTGGCTCTTCACAAACGCTTCGCCAAAGGTTTTGCCCACGCCCATGACTTCGCCGGTGGACTTCATCTCGGGGCCGAGGATGGTGTCCACACCAGGGAACTTGACGAACGGGAACACGGCCTCTTTCACGCTGAAATAAGGCGGCGTCACTTCGGTGGTGATGCCTTGCGAAGCCAGCGTCTGGCCCGCCATGCAGCGTGCGGCCACTTTGGCCAGTTGGATGCCCGTGGCTTTGGACACGAAGGGCACCGTGCGGCTGGCGCGGGGGTTCACTTCCAGCACGTAAATCACGTCCTGGCCGTTGATGTTCTGGATGGCGAACTGCACGTTCATCAGGCCGACGACGTTCAGCGACGCGGCCATCGCCTTGGTCTGGCGCTTGATTTCGTCCACCGTGGCCGCGCTCAGGCTGTAAGGCGGCAGCGAACAGGCGGAGTCGCCACTGTGCACACCGGCTTGTTCAATGTGCTCCATCACGCCGCCAATGAAGGTCTGGCCTTCGGGATCGCGCAGGCAGTCCACATCGCATTCGATGGCATCGTTCAGGAAGCGGTCGAGCAGCACGGGGCTGTCGTTGCTCACCTTCACGGCTTCGCGCATGTAGCGCTCTAGGTCGCGCTGCTCGTGCACGATTTCCATGGCACGGCCACCCAGCACGTAGCTGGGGCGCACCACCAGGGGGTAGCCCAGGGTGGCGGCTTTTTCCAGCGCTTCGGGTTCGGTGCGGGCGGTGGCATTGGGCGGTTGCTTCAGGTTCAGCTCACGCAGCAGGGCCGAGAAACGCTCGCGGTCTTCGGCGGCGTCGATCATGTCGGGGCTGGTGCCAATGATGGGCACGCCGTTGGCTTCCAGACCCAGGGCCAGCTTCAAAGGCGTTTGGCCGCCGTATTGCACGATGACGCCGGTGGGCTTTTCTTTGTCGACAATTTCCAGCACGTCTTCCAGCGTCAGGGGCTCGAAGTACAGGCGGTCGGAGGTGTCGTAGTCGGTGGAAACGGTTTCAGGGTTGCAGTTGACCATGATGGTCTCGTACCCGTCTTCGCGCATGGCCAGCGCGGCGTGCACGCAGCAGTAGTCAAACTCGATGCCCTGGCCGATGCGGTTGGGGCCACCGCCCAGCACCATGATTTTTTTGTTGCTGGTGGGCTCGGCCTCGCACTCGTCTTCGTACGTGGAGTACATGTAGGCGGTGTTGGTGGCGAACTCGGCCGCACAGGTGTCCACACGCTTGTAAACCGGACGAACGCCAAGCGTTCGGCGGGCCGCACGCACAGCGGTGTCGGTGGTGCCCAGCAGCTTGGCCAAGCGGCGGTCGGAGAAGCCTTTTTTCTTCAGCGTACGCAGCGCATCGGCATCCAGACTGGCCAGGGCGCCCTCACCTTTTTCAGCCGTGAGGGCATCCAATGCCAGCTCGTTCTTGACGATGTCTTCGATCTGCACCAAAAACCATTTGTCAATTTTGGTGATGTCGTGCACTTCGTCGAGCGACCAACCAGCCGCAAACGCGTCGCCCACGTACCAGATGCGATCAGGGCCGGGAACACCCAGCTCTTTTTCCAGGATTTCGCGGTCCTGGGTTTTTTCGTTCATGCCGTCCACGCCCACTTCCAGGCCGCGCAGGGCTTTCTGGAAGCTTTCCTGGAAGGTGCGGCCCATGGCCATCACCTCGCCCACGCTCTTCATTTGCGTGGTCAAACGGCTGTCGGCGGTGGGGAATTTTTCGAACGCAAAACGCGGGATCTTGGTGACCACGTAGTCGATGCTGGGCTCGAAACTGGCGGGCGTGGCACCACCGGTGATTTCATTGCGCAGCTCGTCCAGCGTGTAACCCACGGCCAGCTTGGCCGCCACCTTGGCGATAGGGAAGCCCGTGGCCTTGGAGGCCAGCGCCGACGAACGCGACACGCGCGGGTTCATCTCGATGACGATCATGCGGCCGTCTTTGGGGTTGACCGAGAACTGCACGTTGGAGCCGCCGGTGTCCACCCCAATTTCACGCAGCACCGCCAAACTGGCGTTGCGCATGATCTGGTATTCCTTGTCGGTCAGCGTCTGGGCGGGGGCCACGGTGATGGAGTCACCGGTGTGCACGCCCATGGGGTCCAGGTTCTCGATGGAGCAGATGATGATGCAGTTGTCCGCCTTGTCGCGCACCACTTCCATCTCGTACTCTTTCCAGCCCAGCAGCGATTCTTCAATCAGCAACTCGTTGGTGGGCGACGCTTCCAGGCCGCGCTTGCAGATGGTTTCGAACTCTTCGGGGTTGTAGGCAATGCCGCCGCCGGTGCCGCCGAGCGTGAAGCTGGGGCGGATGACGGTGGGAAAACCCACGCGCTTTTGCACGGCCCAGGCTTCGTCCATGCTGTGGGCAATGCCGGAGCGCGCAGAGCCCAGACCGATCTTGGTCATGGCGTCTTTGAACTTCAGGCGGTCTTCGGCTTTGTCGATGGCTTCGGGCGTGGCACCGATTAGCTCCACCTTGTATTTGTCCAGAACGCCGTGGTGCCACAGGTCGAGCGCACAGTTCAGCGCGGTCTGGCCGCCCATGGTGGGCAGGATGGCGTCAGGGCGCTCTTTGGCAATGATTTTTTCAACCGTTTGCCAGGTGATGGGCTCGATGTAGGTGACATCGGCCGTGGCCGGGTCGGTCATGATCGTGGCGGGATTGCTGTTGATCAGGATGACCTTGTACCCCTCTTCACGCAGGGCCTTGCAGGCCTGAACGCCGGAGTAATCGAACTCGCAGGCCTGGCCGATGATGATGGGGCCAGCACCGATGATGAGGATGCTTTTGAGGTCTTGACGCTTGGGCATTATTTGGTTCCTTTGGCCGCAGTCATCAAGGCGGTGAAACGGTCAAACAGATAGGCAATGTCGTGCGGGCCCGGCGACGCTTCGGGGTGACCCTGGAAGCAGAACGCGGGCTTGTCGGTGCGGGCCAGGCCTTGCAGCGTGCCGTCAAACAGGCTCACATGGGTGGCGCGCAGGTTGGCAGGCAGGGTTTTTTCGTCCACCGCAAAACCGTGGTTCTGGCTGGTGATGCTGACGCGGCCCGTGTCCAGGTCCTTCACCGGGTGGTTGGCGCCGTGGTGGCCAAACTTCATCTTGAAGGTTTTGGCCCCGCTGGCCAGCGCCATGATCTGGTGGCCCAGGCAAATGCCGAAGGTGGGAATACCGGTTTCAATCAGTTCGGCCGCAGCGGCAATGGCGTAGCTGCAAGGCTCCGGGTCGCCAGGGCCGTTGGACAAAAACACACCGTCTGGCTGGTGCTTGAGCACCTCGGCAGCTGGGGTTTGCGCTGGCACCACGGTGACTTTGCAACCGCGCTCGGCCAGCATGCGCAGGATGTTGTACTTGACGCCAAAGTCGTAGGCCACCACATGGAAGCGGGGGGCGGTTTGCTCGGCATAGCCCGGTGTGCCATCGGCGCGGGACAGTTGCCATTCGGCCTGGGTCCAGTCGTAACCTTGTGCGCCGGACACCACTTTGGCCAAGTCCAGCCCGGCCATGTTGGGCGCCGCTTTGGCAGCGGCCACTGCGCGGGCTTTCACCTCGTCGGTCACCGCTTCGCCTTCGGCCAGAGCCAGGATGCAGCCGTTCTGGGCGCCGAACGTACGCAGGCGGCGGGTCAGCGCGCGGGTGTCGAGTCCGGCAATGGCCACCGTGTGTTCGCGCTGCAGGTATTCGGACAGCGTGAGGGTTTTGCGGAAGTTGGACGACAGCAGGGGCAGGTCTTTGATGATCAGGCCGGCGGCAAACACTTTGCGCGCCTCGACATCTTCTTCATTGACCCCGTAGTTGCCGATGTGCGGATACGTCAGGGTGACGATCTGCTGGCAGTAGCTGGGGTCGGTGAGGATTTCCTGGTAGCCGGTGATGGCGGTGTTGAACACCACCTCGCCCACGGTTTGACCGGGGGCACCAATGGACTGACCAGTAAAGACCGTGCCGTCTGCCAGAGCGAGAAGGGCTTTAGGAAAGACGGAATGCACGGAGAGCTCCAGTTGGCCGCACCCAAAGCGCTCCCAATTCTGTAGGGCGCACCGGTTGGCCGAATGCTGAGCCAGTCAGCATGCAAACGGTGCAAAAAGAATGGGTAAAACGGTCAAAACCGCCAGCATGCAGAGGGTGCGCGCTGATTAAGGATAAACTCTCAAATTATAGCGATGCCCCTCGCACCAACCGCACGATCAGATCATTCTGGCGGCCGATGTCTCCCGCAGGCTCGCCGGTCGCAAAGTTGAAGGCCCACCCGGTACGCGGTGCCAGGCGGCTGACGTTGGTGGGCGTGGTGCCAGACATCACATTGCCGTAGTTGTAGATGTTGATGCTGCCCCCCAGCACCGTGGACGACTGGGTCCAGTGCCAGTCAGCCGGCGTGCCCGGAAACCACTCCGGGTCCACCCAAGGCAGGCGTTTACCCCTGTCGATGCCGCTGGTTGCGCGTTCGGTGGCAGGTTTCTGCACCAGCAGACGCAACTCGGGGATGTGCGGCAACCGCCAAGGCAGCTTGGTGTCTTTGGCCAGTTGGGCGGCGCGGGACTGAGCAGCCACGAATTCGAGCCGGGCGGGAGCCCCCCAGCAGGTAGAGCCGGTCCAGCGCATGCCCTCCACACAGCGGCGCCAAATCAGCTTGGCCCGGCGGTCCAGCACCTCTTCGCCGTTGGCCAGAATTTCAAAACGCGGTTTGGCCAGTTCTTCAGGCGTGTGTGCCGCGTCTTCGGTCTTTGGGTTTGCTGTTTTTTGATCGGCCAGATCGGCAGGTGGCTTTGCGCTGGCGCTGGCGCTGGAATTGGCAACCGGCACATCCGCCGCATGGCAAAGATGGGCCACAAAAAAAATGGAGCAACACAATGCCGTATTCATGGCGATGGAGCTTGTTTTCATGGCTTTTTTGCCGTCGCATGGAAACAAATGGCAGCAGCAGCAGCCACATTCAATGACTCCTCCCCGCCGGGCTGGGCAATGCGCACATGCTGGCTGGCCATGGCAAACAGCGCCTCGCCAACGCCCTGCCCTTCGTGCCCCATCACCCAGGCGCAGGGCCACGGCAGTGCCGCCTGGTGCAGCCAAACCCCTTGGTGCGAGCTGGTCACCAACAACGGAACTTGCAATTGGCTGACGTCTTGCACCGAAGCCTGCTCGATCACCCGCAGCCCGAAGTGCGCGCCCATGCCCGCCCGCACCACTTTGCCCGACCAGACCGACGCCGTGCCCTTGAGCGCCAGCACCTGCTCAAACCCAAAGGCGGCTGCGCTGCGCAGGATGGAGCCGACGTTGCCGGCATCCTGCACCCGGTCCAGCACCACGGTGGGGCGGTGGGCGTCTACGCAAGGGTGATCGGGCAGGGTCCAGAGAAAACCCATGTCGGAAGGGGATTCCAGCGCCGTCAGTTCAGCGTACAGGGCATCTGGAATAACCACATTTTTTGAAGCAATGTTTCCACATGTATCAACCGACGAGGCATATTTTGATTCAAAAAAAATGGCCACATCCGCCTTCAACCCGCGCGCAGCCAAAGCACGCCCCAGGTGATCGCCCTCCAACCACACCTGGCCCAGCTTGCGGTAGGCCGACGGGTCGCGCACCAGCTGGCGGACACGCTTGAGCAACGGGTTGTCGCGGGAGGTGATGCGTTGAGCTTCAGAACTGGCGGGTACAGACATGCGCCGATTGTCGTCGGGGAAGCTGTGGCCGGCCTCTTTTTGTCAGCGCCATTTTTACCAACGTTCAGCGTCGGTCCCGGGCCAGGATGCGCTGGGCTTGCAACACCACCGGCGCATCGACCATGCGCCCATCCAGCTTGAAAGCAGCGCCACCGGCTGCGCGGTTGCCCTCCAGCACCCGGTGCGCCCAGCTCACTTCCTCGGGCGTGGGGGCCAGCGCTTCATGCACCGACGCCACCTGCTTGGGGTGGATGCACAGCTTGGCCCCAAAGCCAAACCGCAAGGCCCGCAAGGTGTCGGCACGGAGCAAGGTGGGGTCGTCCACATCGACCGTGACGCCGTCCACCGCTGGGGCCAGGTGGTTCAGTCGGGTCTGGATGGCGACGGCAAACCGCAGGGCATCCAGCTCGCGCTGGTCAGGCGAGCACTGCATGCCGGTGTCCACCATGAAGTCGATGTGGCCCACCACCAGCCTGACCACCTGGGCGGTGGCCGCAATGGAAGCCAGACTGGCGTAGCCCCGAGCGCTCTCGATCAGGGGCAGCAGCGGGGCTTCAGGGCAAGCGATTCGAACGGCTTTCAGCGTCTGCGCGTCATCGGCTTTGGCAACCATCACCGCCGGGCAGGGTGTCAGGCCTGAGAGCCAGGCCAGGTCAGCCGCCCCCACGTCACCCAGCGGGGGGTTGATGCGGATCACCACCGGCTTGGGCTGGGCCATCAGGTTCGCCCACTGTTGGGCGATGGCGTCGCGGGCCAGCGCTTTGTCTTCGGGCGGCACGCTGTCTTCCAAATCCAGAATGACGGCATCTGCGCCAGACGACAACGCCTTTTCAAACCGTTCCGGCCGGTTGGCAGGCACAAACAGGAAACTCCTGGCTGCGGCCAGCGGTGCGTGATTGGGGGTGAAGCGATTCATGGATGGAGGGCGTTCATTGAAGGTGGTTCAGCACCAGTTCGCGCAGCAGCGGCAGGCGACCGGTGAAAAAATGATCAGCTCCCGGCACCACCACCACCGGCTGGGATGCCGGGCGGGCCCAATCCATCACCGATGCCAACGGCACCGACTCATCCAGCTCGCCATGCACCACCAGCGCATGGGGCAGATGCGTGGGGGTGTCGTAGCGGCGCCCGGCTGGCACTTCGCCAGACGGCATGCCCAGCAAGCCGGTGCGCCACGGTGGATGTCCGGCGGCGTGTAGAGCATGGCACACCCGGGCGGCCACAAAGGCGCCAAACGAAAACCCCACCAAGGCCAGGCGGTCATTGGGGTGCTGGCGTTGCAGTTGCTGCACCAGTGCCAGCACATCGTCCGACTCGCCTCGGCCCTCGTCGTGCACGCCGGTGCTTTGCCCCACCCCTCTGAAATTGGGCCGCAGCACCGCCCACCCCTGGGCAGCCAGGCCTTTGGCCAGGTAGTCGGGCACCTTGTGGCGCGCACTGCCGCCCAGCAGGGGTTGCGGGTGCAGCACCACGGCCAGCCCCTTCCGGTCCGATGAGGATGGTGGGTCTGGCGAGGCCGCCTGGAACGGCTGGGGTGGGTCGATCAGCACTTCCAGGTGCCCGTGCGGCAGCTCCAGTACATGGGCGCCTGCTGGCAAGAGGTTCTGCAGTGGGTTCATTCGGTTTTCAGTCGGCAAATTGCCCTGCGGCTTTGATGATGGGGCCGTAGCGCAGCGTTTCCTGCTCCAGCCAGCTGCGCAGGCCTTCGGGGGTGAGTTTGTCGTCGGCAGGGATCATGGCACCCAGTTCGCTGAGGCGCTGCACCACAGCCGGGTCTTTGAGGGCGGTGCGCAGGGCGCCGCCAAATTTGTCAATGGCTTCCTTGGGTGTGCCCTTGGGGGCATAAATGCCGTGCCACACCACCACTTGGAAGCCTTTGAGGCCCTGCTCGTCCAGCGTGGGCGTGTCGGGCAGGGACTTGATGCGCTGCGGCGTGGTCACGCCAAACAACTTGACCGACCCCGCCTTGATGAAGGGGGTGGTGGACGTGGTCTGGTCGCACAGCAAATCCACCTGCCCGCCCAGCAAGGCGTTCATGGCGGGGCCAGTGCCCTGGAAAGGCACAGTGGTCATGTCCACCCCCATGGCCTGGCGCACCAGCATGCCGCACAGGTGCGACACCGCGCCCAGCCCGGCGTGAGCCAGGTTGGTCTTGTCGCCCTGTACCTTGGCCCAGGCCGCCAGTTCTTTGAAGTCTTTGGCAGGCAGGTCTTTGCGGCCCACCAGCGTCATGGGCACGTCAATCACCTGGCTAACGTATTCAAAGTCGGCCAGCGGCTTGTAGCTGAGCTTGCGGTACAGCGCGGGCGCAGTGGCCATGCCGTTGTGGTGGATGAGGAAGGTGTAGCCATCGGGCGTGGCCCGGGCGGTGTAGGTGGCTGAAATGGTGCCGCCCGCCCCGGTTTTGTTCTCGACCACCACCGTCTGGCCCAAGGTTTTGGTCATGGCCGCGCCCAACAGGCGGGCCACCACGTCGGTGGGGCCACCGGCAGAAAACGGCACCACCAACGTGACGGGTTTGGTGGGGTAGTTTTGCGCTGAGGCAGAAGCGGCCACCAGTGCCAGGGCAGACAGAACTGCGGCTTTGCAGGTCCCGGTTGCGCGTGCGCGTGTGTTTGAAAAGGTCATGGGAATGTCTCCGTTGTTGTGGGAATGAAAGCGGATTCAGATCGCCGATTCGCTGCGCAACCGGGCAATGGCCTCTGCCGGCCAGCCCAGCCCGGCCAGGATGGCGTCGGTGTGCTGGCCCAGGGCGGGCACGGCATCCATGCGGGGGGAATAGGCCTCGGTGTGGCCGGGCGGCAGCAGGGCGGGCACCTGGCCGCTGGGCGTGTCCACCAGGGTCCAGCGGCCACGCGCTTGCAACTGGGGGTGGTCCCACACGGCCTGCATGTCGTTGACGTTGGCGTTGGCAATTTGGGCCTGCTCCAGGCGCTGCACCAGCTGATCCGCCGTCAAGCCCGCAAACACCTCGGTAATGAGGGCGCGTAAGGCATCGCGGTGGGCCACGCGCTTGGAGTTGGAGGCGAAGCGCTCGTCGGTGGCCAGCGCGGGCTGTTGCAACACCGTTTGGCAAAACGCGCCCCACTCGCGCTCGTTTTGCAGCCCCAGCATCACCGTGCGGCCATCCCCGGCGGGGAACGGGCCATAGGGGTAGATGGTGGCGTGCGCCGCGCCAGCGCGGGGCGGTGGCGGTGCGCCGTCGTAGGCGTAGTAAAGCGGGTAGTTCATCCACTCCACCATGCTTTCGAGCATGGACACGTCGATGTGGCTGCCCTCCCCCGTTTTGCCACGCTGGATGAGGGCGGCCAGGATGTTGGTGTAGGCATACATGCCCGCCGCAATGTCGGCAATGGAGCAACCGGCCTTGGCCGGCTCGTCGGGCGACCCAGTGACAGACAGAAAGCCCGATTCGCTTTGGATCAGCAGGTCGTAGGCCTTTTTGTCGCGGTACGGGCCGTCGTTGCCGTAGCCCGAAATGTCGCAAACGATGAGCCTGGGGTGCGTGGCGTGCAGCGCCTCGAACGACAGGCCCAGGCGTGCTGCGGCTCCCGGTGCCAGGTTTTGCACCAGCACGTCTGCGCTTTGCAGCAGTTGCGCCAGCACCTGTGCCGCATCGGGGTGTTTCACGTCCAGCGTCAGGCTTTCTTTGCTGCGATTGGTCCAGACAAAGTGCGAGGCCAGGCCGTTCACCCGCTCGTCGTAGGCGCGGGCAAAGTCACCGGTGCCGGGCCGCTCGACCTTGATGACCCGAGCCCCCAAGTCAGCCAGCTGGCGGGTGCAAAACGGCGCGGCAATGGCGTGCTCCAGGGTGACGACGGTGATGCCATCCAATGGGCGTGGGTTGATTTTTTTCATATAGCTGACTAATCAATACCAATAAGCGACAAAGCCGTTTTTCAATAAGATTTCGGCAACCCCAGGATGTGTTCAGCCACATAGCTGAACACCATGTTGGTGGAGATGGGGGCCACCTGGTACAGCCGCGTTTCGCGGAATTTGCGTTCGATGTCGTATTCGCAGGCAAAGCCAAAGCCGCCGTGGGTTTGCAGGCAGACGTTGGCCGCCTCCCAACTGGCTTTGGCCGCCAGGTGTTTGGCCATGTTGGCCTGGGCACCGGCGTTTTGGTGTGCGTCGATTTTTTCGCAGGCTTTCCAGCGCATGAGGTTGGCGGCCTCCAGCTCAATGAGTGCTTCGGCTATGGGGAACTGCACACCCTGGTTCTGGCCGATTTTTCGGTTGAACACCACCCGCTCGTTGGCGTATTTGGTGGCCCGGTCAATGAACCAGTAACC